>JGI12210J13797_10624722_pt1 | contig 11552 bp, 10 predicted proteins | sample ElkSlonscriptome_3_FD_13797 | JGI IMG/M metagenome (IMG submission 13797) | reverse complement strand
GCCGAAGAGAAGGCGAAGAAAGAGGCGGAAGCCAAAGCCAAAGCCGAGGCGGAAGCGAAGCGGAAAGAGGAAGAAGAAGCAAAAAGGGTCGCCGAGGAGCGAGCCAGGAAGGAAGCGGAAGAGCAGCGTAAGGCCGAGGAAAAGCGCAAGGTTGAGGAAGAGGCGAAGAAAGAGGCCGAGGAAAAGGCCCGCCGCGAAGCCGAGGAGAAGAAGCGCCGCGAAGCCGAAGAGAAACAGCGCCGCGACGCCGAAGCAAAACGCAAGGCGGACGCGGAGGCCAAGGCGCGAAAGGCAGCCGAAGAAGAGGCGAAAGCCGCAGAGGCAGCGGCCGAACCGCAGGTCGATCTGGGCGATACGTTCCGCCGCCTCATCCGCGAAACCGGCCCGATCAGCCTCGCCCACTACATGGCCGAAAGCAATATGCGCTATTACGCCAGCCGCGATCCGCTGGGCGAAGACGGCGATTTTGTCACCGCACCTGAGATCAGCCAGATGTTCGGAGAACTGATCGGCCTGTGGCTGGCCGATTTATGGGTCCGGATGGGCGCGCGCAAACACATCCATTACGTCGAGCTTGGGCCGGGGCGTGGCACCTTGTCGAAAGACGCGCTGCGAACGGCGGCGCGCTACGACTTCGATCCGACGATCCACTTTGTCGAAGGATCGCCGGCGTTAAGAAAAATGCAGAAAGAGGCGTTTCCCGGCGCCATTCACCATCACGACGTGTCGACCCTGCCGGACGATGCGCCGTTGTTGATCGTGGCCAACGAATTTTTCGACGCTTTGCCGATCCACCAACTGGTGCGATCCGCCGATGGCTGGCACGAACGCATGGTCGGGCTCGAGGGGGGCGATCTTGCGTTCGTCGCAGGTGACAAGTCGATGGACGCCATCGTCCCGAAAAGCTGGGCCACGGCAACGCAGGGCACGATGATCGAAACCAGCCCGGCCGCCGTCAGCGTGATGGACGAGATTTCAAAGCGGTTGAAAGAGCAGGGCGGCGCTGCCCTCATCATCGATTACGGCGCGCAAGAATTGCGGGCCGGATCGACTTTGCAGGCGCTGCGCGATCACCAGAAAGTCGACGTTCTCGCCACTCCGGGGGAGGCCGACATCACCGCGCACGTCGATTTCGAATTGCTGCAGGACGTGGCACAACGCGGCGGCGCGGAGGTCATGGGCCTGCAGATGCAGGGCGAATGGTTGATCCAGATGGGCATCGACGTCAGGCTGGAGGCATTGCAACGCAAGAATCCGGGCGAAGCGGACAAGTTGAAACGCCAATATGACCGACTGGTTCAGGACAACCAGATGGGCCTGTTGTTCAAGGTGCTGGGCGTGTGTGGTCGGCGCTGGCCGATCGGGGTCGGCTTCGATTAGGTGTCGGGCGACCCTTGCACCGGGGCCGATCCTCGCAGTGGAGAATGCAATGTCTATGAAGCGCCAACCATATCGTCTCGTCGCCATGTGCGCCGTATTGATCGGCAGCTTTTCGGCGCTGGCAGCCAATCCGATCGCCGGGCGCTGGGTTACCGAAGAACGCGATGCCGTGGTCGAAATCGGCGATTGCGGGAGGAGCGTCTGCGGCCGGGTCGTGCGCTTCCTGGAAACCCCGCCGCAGGGCCCGGATCAGCGGGACATCAACAATCCTGATCCCGAAAAACGCGACCGGAAACTGTTGGGCCTGCCAGTGCTGACACAGTTCGACGAGGAAGAAGACCTGTGGCGCGGGCGGATCTACGATCCCAAAAGCGGGAAGGATTACCGCTCCGTCATACGGCGCACCGGACCCAACCGGATCGAGGTGAAGGGGTGCATCGGCCCGTTTTGCCAGACTCAAATTTGGCGTAAGGCGCGATAGCGATGCCTCGATCCGCCAGGTTAATCCGATAGGCCGATCTGTTCGCTCAACCGCTCGGCCGCCACGTCCGGGCTCACCTTTTGCTCGTCCTCGCGATCGACGGAGAAGTTTGCCCTTCGCATGTCCTCGACGTCGATTGCACCGATCAGCGGTTCGAGCGTCCGAGTCAGTTTCTTGTCCCCCGCGACGCTCGGCGCCAGCATGATCATCGCATCGTAACTCGGCAGCGCTTCGAGCGGGTCGTCGAGGATCGTCAAGCGTTCGGCCAGGATGCGGCCGTCGGAACTGTAGGCGCCGATCACGTCGGCCGCGCCCGATCGTAGCGAATTGTACATGAAGGTGGGCGAGAAACTGCGCTCTTCTTCAAATTGCAATCCGTAGGTATCGACCACGGCCTCCCAATCGGGCCGCTCGAAAAATTCCGGGTCTCCCCCAACTGTCAGTTGCGGGGCGATGGGTGCCAGATCGACAAGCGACGTCACTCCCAGTTGTTGAGCGCGTCCTTCGAGCATGGCGAAGGCATAGGCGTTCTCGAACCCCAATCGTCCGAGCACGCGGATGTCATTCTCCTCGCGTTCCCACTCCACGATCCGGCTATACATCGCCTCGCGCCCGGGATTGTCTTCGCGCTTCAGCTGGTTGGTCCAGATCGTGCCGGTATAGTCGATCGAGATATCGATGCTCGAAGACGCCAGCGCGTTGTGGACGACTGCCGAACCCAGCCCGTCGCGATAGCTTACCTCATAGCCCGCCTCCTTCAGGCGATCACCGATCAGGCGGGCCAGGATGTATTGTTCGGAAAACGTCTTGGAGGCGATAACGATCGTATCCTCGTCCTCGCCACCCATCTGATAAGCCAGCGCGCTGCCCACGCCGAGCGCGACGCCCAGCGCTCCGATGCCATACATCAAGCGATTGCGATTGGCGAAACCGCGTTCGACCACGCTCAGCAGCGCATCGGCGACCATGGCGAGGCCCGCGCTCGCAATGCAGCCTGCCAGCACCAGCGCCCAGTTCTGCGTCTGCAACCCGGCAAAGATGGGGTCGCCGAGGCTGGGCTGGCCGATCGTGGTTGCGAGCGTCGCGGCGCCGATGGTCCAGACGCTCGCCGTGCGAATACCGGCCATGATGAAAGGCGCGGACAGCGGCGCTTCGACCAGGCGCAGTTTCTGCCAGCCGGTCATGCCGACCCCGTCTGCCGCCTCCAGCACGCCGGGGTCGAGATTGGCCTGCGCCGTCACCGCGTTTCGCAGGATCGGCAACAGCGCATACAGCGCGAGCGCGAGCAGGGCGGGCAGGAAACCAAGCGTCGGCAGGTCCTCGCCAAACACCGCGCGCAGCGACAACAGGATCGGGAAGAACAGCGCCAACAACGCTAGCGCGGGTATGGTCTGAACAAGGCTCGCAAATCCGAGCGACAGGCGCGCGACCGTTTGCGAACGGCTGGCCCAGACAGCCAGCGGCAACGCGACGACGAGGCCGAGCGCGATCGCACTGGCCGCCAGCACGACGTGCGCGGCGAACTTGTCGCCAAGGCCGAGCAGGATTTCACCGATTTCGTTCATTCCGCAGCGCGGCTCTCTTCGAGCACGGCGAGCTTTTCGGCCTGTCGACGCGGCACGGATACCAGTCCCTGCGCGGTGTCGCCGCCTGCCCCCGATAAAAGCGCGCGCGGATGTTCGTCGGCCACGACTGCGCCGCCATCCATCACCAATACCCGATCCGCCAGCAACAGCGCTTCTGCCATGTCGTGCGTGACCATCACCGTTGTCAGGCCCAGCCTGTCATGCAGTTCGCGCACCTTTTCTCCCAGCGCATCGCGCGTGATCGGGTCCAGTGCGCCGAACGGTTCGTCCATCAAGAGCAGTTCGGGATCCCCGGCGAGCGCACGCGCCACGCCCACGCGCTGACGCTGTCCGCCGGAAAGTTCATCGGGCATCCGGTCTGCCATCGCGGGATCGAGTTCGACCAGTTCCAGTAATTCGGCGATCCGTTCGTCAGCGATCGGTTCTGCGGCAAGGCGCGGGCCGATCGCGATATTCTCTCCAACGCGTAAATGCGGGAACAGCCCGATGCCCTGGAAAACGTATCCGATCCGGCGGCGCAATCGCGCCTGCTGCATCTGCGTTACGTCCTCGCCGGCAAACAAGACACGGCCCGCGCTTGGCGTGACGAGCGTGTTGACCGTTTTCAGCAGTGTCGACTTGCCCGATCCGGATGCACCGACCAACGCGACGAAGCTGCCTTTTTCGACACGGCAATCAACGCCCCCGACCGCAACGACATCATCGTAACGCCGTTCGACGTTTTCGAACGCGACGATTGGTTCGCCTTCACTGGCCGGGGCCGTGCCATTGCCTTGCCCGTCCGAATTTCCCGGCGCGTTCACGATGGCTCGCCGTTCTCGTCATCATTGTTTTCAGGAGGCATGTAGGCGACGCGCCGGATTGCTATGACCTTGCCATCGGCATTCGTGGCTGCGGCTTCGCCGTCATCGTCCGGCTGATCGATCGACCAGCACGCCCCGCGCCCCGCCTCCGGTTCGAAACATACCCGATCACGGGCATCGCGCCGCCATTCGCCCTCGGCGACAGCTTCGCCGTTCCTGAAATCGCGGTAGCGACCGTCGGTGTCGAAATAGGTCGTCTGCACCGCGCCATCGGCGCCAATCGTCAACCAGCCGGTTTCCGAAACGGTGCTGAATTCGCCCGATGCGTCGGGCGCGTCCGATTGTGTTGATCGGGCATCGCCGCTGCCATCGGTGCCACCGGTCGGGTCGACAATTTCCGCCTGCTCCGGGGTATCGCCATTGGCAGCCTCATCCTGTTGCGGGGCACACGCGCACAGGAAAAAAGCCGCGATTACGGTGGGCGAAAAGAGAATGCGAGAGCGGAAATTCATGATCCTTGGTCATGGCCTTAGGGCGCAATCCGGACAGGGCCAAGGGTCTTTACCGAAAAGCGCGGGAGCGGCGGCGCATCCGCTAGTTTATCAGGCGATCCACGGCGAGCTCGATCACCACTTCCAGACCTTCGCTTTTCCAGTCTTGCGTGATCGTCCCACCCAGCTGATTCTCGACCGCCATCTTGACCAGCCGCGATCCAAAACCCTCGTCTTCGGGTATCGTTGTCGCCGGGCCACCTGTTTCCTCCCATCGGATCGACACGTTTTCAGTCCCCGACGACACGGTGATGGCGACCTTGCCCTCTTCGACGCTTAAAGCGCCGTGTTTTGCCGAATTGGTGGCCAGTTCATGAAATATCAGCGCCAGCGGAGTGGCCGACTTCGGGCCGGTCTCAACATCGTCGCCGGTGATGGACACGGCGCTATGACCGGCCACCCCATACGGTGCCATCAACACTTCCAGCAGCGACTTAAGCTTGTCTTCGGATTGATCGTCGAGCCGCAGCGCGAATTCCTGCGCCCGTGACAGCGCCCTGATATTCGAGGTCAGCGTTTTTGCGAATTCGGCCAATTGCGGATCGCCGCGGGCATTGAGGACGATCAGCCCGGTGATGACCGAAAAGATGTTCTTGATCCGGTGCGCCAGTTCCCCGGCCAGCAATTCGCGCTGCTGCGACACGCGGTGCGCGGTATCGATATCGGTCATGGTCCCGAACCATCGCACTGTTTGCGGATCGGTCGACGATGGCACCGCGCGCGACAGCATATACCGATAGCTGCCATCCGAGCCGCGCAACCGCATTTCGATTTCGAAGGCAGCCGTATTTTCCTGCGCCCGATTAAATTCGCCAAGCGCGCGGTCGTAATCGTCGGGATGGACGACATGGCGCCAGTCATCCATGGTTTTTGGCGGCTCGCGTCCGGTCACGGCGTTGAAACGCGCATTGACGTAATCGAACTGCAGGCCCGGACCGGCGGACCACGCAATATCGGGGACCGAATCGAGCACGAATTTCAACCTGTTTGCGACCGTTGCCAGTTCGAGGTTCTTCGTCAGTTCGTGGCGGTGGCCATGCAGGCGCCGTTTCACCGCTTCGGCCAGCACGATCAACCCTTCGCGCTGTGTTTCGCTCAGCGGTGTATCACGCGGTTCGTCGTCGATTACGCACAACGCCCCCAGCGGCGCCCCTTCCACGGAGATCAATGGCGCGCCGGCGTAATAGCGCAGGCGTGCATCGCCCCTGACCAGCGCGAAATCGGCGAATCGCGGATCGCGCGTCGCATCGAGCACTTCGAGGATACCGGCATCCAGCATGGTATGCGCGCACAGGCTGGTCGACCGCGGCGTCTCGGTCTCTTCGATTCCTGCCCGCGCGAGGAAGACCTGGCGTTCGTTTTCGACGAGACTGATCGCTGCGCTTTTGGTGCCGCATAGCGAACTGGCGAATTTCGCAATCCGCGCGAGTTCCGGATCGCCCGACAGCGCATCGGCATCGAAGCTCGCCAGAATCAGGAGGCGATCGCCTTCATCGCAATAGCTTTTGGCGGGGCCTTCCCCGACCGGCCATAGCTGGTTTTCGTCCTGTTCCAGGTTCATTCCCCGTGCGTTGCCGCGTAACTTCGGCCAAGCTCCATACAGCAAGAGGGCCTTTCGTCAATCAACCCCCTCTAAAGGCAGGGAGTTTGCGAATTCACCACAGGCGTTGGCACTCTGGTGACCGCTTGCTAAGGCGTCCGGCAACCGCGCGACCGGCCTGTTGCGCCTGTCGCGGACCACGATCGTTCACCTGAAAGGCCGATATGCGCGCTACCCCCGATTTCGATTTCCAGCTTGGCGAAAGTGCGGAGATGATCCGCGAAACCGTGTCCCGTTTTGCAGACGAACAAATCATGCCGCTGGCCGAAAAAGTCGATCGTGACGACTGGTTTCCGCGCGATCTGTGGCCGCAAATGGGCGAATTGGGCCTGCACGGCATCACGGTGGAGGAAGAATGGGGCGGGCTCGGCCTCGGCTATCTCGAACACGTGATCGCGGTCGAGGAAGTGGGCCGGGCGAGCGCGAGCATCGGCCTGTCCTATGGCGCGCACTCGAACCTCTGCATCAACCAGATCCGCCGCTGGGCCAGTGACGATCAGAAAAGGAAATACCTGCCAAAGCTGATCAGCGGCGAATATCTGGGCGGCCTTGCCATGAGCGAGGCCAGCGCCGGATCGGATGTCGTTTCGATGAAGCTGAAAGCCGAAAAGGTCGATGGCGGCTACAATCTGAACGGGACGAAATTCTGGATCACCAACGGCACCTATGCCGACGTGATCGTGGTTTATGCAAAAACGACGCCCGATGCCGGCAGCCGGGGGATAACCGCGTTCCTGATCGAAAAGGGCATGAAAGGTTTTTCGATCGGGCAGAAGATCGACAAGATGGGCAATCGCGGCAGTCCGACAGCCGAACTGGTGTTCGACGATTGTTTCGTCCCCGACGAACAGGTCATGGGACCGGAAAACGGCGGCGTAGGCGTCTTGATGAGCGGGCTGGATTACGAACGCGTCGTGCTGTCCGGCGGGCCGTTGGGCCTGATGCAGGCCTGTATCGACGTGGTCATGCCGTATGTGCGTGAACGCAAGCAGTTCGGCAAACCGATCGGTTCGTTCCAGCTGATGCAGGCCAAGGTCGCGGATATGTACGTCGCCCTGCAAAGCGCGCGCAGCTATGTCTACAATGTCGCCAAGGCATGCGACGCCGAACAGACCACGCGTTTCGACGCGGCGGGTTGCCTGCTCTATGCGTCGGAAAATGCGGTAAACGTGTCGAACCAGGCGATACAGGCGCTGGGCGGGGCGGGTTATACGACCGACTGGCCGGTCGAACGGTTCTATCGCGATGCCAAGCTGCTCGATATCGGTGCGGGCACGAACGAAATCCGCCGGATGCTGATTGGCCGCGAATTGATCGGCGCGGCGCGGGATATCGAAGGGTGAGTGAAACCGCGCTGGCCGCGCTGCAATATTACGGCGCCGGGGCTGGCCTGCTCGCCGCGTTCATGGTCTCGCTCAATCGCGGCGCGCGGTTTACCGGCTGGGGGTTCGTCATCTTCGTCACCAGCTCCATCGCGCTGGTGCTGTGGGGTTTCTTCAACGATGAAGGACAGGCGGTCGGCTGGCAGAATGTCGGATTGTTCGCGATCAACGTTTTCGGCGTCTATCGCTATCTGATCGCGCCCGGCGACGAGGCAACAACAAAAGAAGCACCTGAATGAGCGCACCTGTCCTTACCTCTCAGCTGAACCGGGACGATCCGCAGGCCCGATCGCATTTCGATCATAACGCCGCGCTGGCAAACGACCTGCGCGATGCCGTGGCCAAAGCCGCGCTTGGCGGATCGGAGCGTTCGCGCGAGCGGCACATGTCGCGCGGCAAGCTATTGCCGAGGGAGCGCGTCGAGCGGTTGCTCGATCCCGGATCGCCGTTCCTTGAAATCGGGCAACTCGCCGCGAACGAAATGTACGATGACGACATCAACGGCGCTTCCCTGATCTGCGGGATCGGGCGGGTGTCGGGCCGTCAGGTGATGATCGTGTGCAACGATGCGACGGTAAAGGGCGGCACCTATTACCCGATGACGGTGAAGAAGCACCTTCGCGCACAGGAAATCGCGCAGGAAAACCGCCTGCCCTGTATCTACCTGGTCGATAGCGGCGGCGCGAACCTGCCGCACCAGGCCGAGGTGTTCCCGGACCGCGATCATTTCGGGCGGATATTCTTCAACCAGGCGAACATGAGCGCGCTGGGTATCCCGCAGATCGCCTGTGTGATGGGCAGCTGCACCGCGGGCGGAGCGTATGTTCCCGCCATGAGCGACGAGACCGTGATCGTGCGCGAACAGGGCACGATATTCCTGGCCGGGCCGCCATTGGTGAAGGCCGCAACGGGCGAGGAGATCAGCGCCGAGGATCTGGGCGGCGGCGATCTTCATGCGAAGAAATCCGGCGTGGTCGATCACCTTGCCGAAAACGACGAACACGCGCTTACCATCGTGCGCGATATCGTCAGCCATCTGGGCGCGAATACCGGCGCGGCGAGGGACATCGACCTTCGCGATCCGCGCCCGCCGAAATACGATGCAGAGGATCTGTACGCCATCGTGCCCGATGACGTTCGCGCGCCATACGATGTGCACGAGGTGATCGCGCGGATCGTCGACGGCAGCGAGTTTCACGAATTCAAGGCGCAATACGGCGCGACGCTGGTTTGCGGGTTCGCCCATATATGGGGAATGCCGGTCGCCATCCTTGCCAATAATGGCGTCTTGTTCAGCGAATCCGCGCAGAAAGGCGCGCATTTCATCGAACTGGCGCAGCAACGGCGCATTCCGCTGCTGTTCCTGCAGAACATATCGGGCTTCATGGTCGGTGGAAAATACGAGGCGGAGGGCATCGCGAAACACGGAGCGAAGCTGGTCACGGCGGTCGCCACCGCCACCGTGCCGAAGATCACCGTCGTCATCGGCGGCAGTTTCGGAGCGGGCAATTACGGCATGGCGGGCCGCGCCTATTCCCCACGTTTCCTGTTCACATGGCCCAATGCGCGCATATCGGTGATGGGCGGCGAACAGGCGGCGAGCGTGCTTGCCACCGTTCACCGCGATGCCGATACGTGGAGCGAGGACGAGGCCGAGGCGTTCAAGGCCCCGATCCGGCAAAAATACGAGGATGAAGGCAATCCCTATTATGCCACCGCGCGCCTTTGGGACGATGGCGTAATCGATCCGGTGCAGACGCGGGACGTGCTGGGCCTCGCCTTTTCCGCGACGCTGGAGGCGCCAATCGCGGAGCGGCAGCAATTCGGCGTGTTCCGGATGTGAGAGCCGGGTTAGGGCCTGCCGGGTCGGGCCATTGTCGAAGCCTTACGATTTTTCAGGAAAGATCGATCGATGTCGAATACCGAGCCACGTACGCCGACCCTGCTATCGCGCGTCGTGCGCCGGGCCATCATCGGCCTTTACCACGCGCGCGGGTGGCGCGTGGCAAGCGGGGCATTGCCCGACATTCCCAAATACCTCATCGTCGGATCACCGCATTCCTCCAACTGGGATTTCGTCTTCTTCCTCGGCGCGACGTCGAAACGCGGGGTGAAGGCCGGTTTCATGGGAAAGCACACCCTGTTCAAAGGGGTGATGGGCAATTTCATGTACGACATGGGCGGCGTTCCCGTCGATCGGACCAAACGCGCCAATTACGTCGAGCAGGTGGCGTCGGAATTCGCCCGGCGGGACAAGCTCGCGCTGGTCATGGCGCCCGAAGGAACGCGCAAGAGCGAGGGCGAATGGCGGTCGGGTTTCTGGCACATCGCCCATGCGGCGAAGGTTCCGATCGTCATCACCTGGGTTCACCCTGAAAAACGTCGCCTGGGTTTTTCAGAACCCTTCATGCCTGGCGACAGTTTCGGTGCGGATCTTGCTCATATCGCGCAATTCCTGCGATCCCACCGCCCCGATTATTCGCGCTACAAGGTACTCGAAGCGCAGGCGGAGGCCCTGATCGCGGCGGAGGGATGAACGCCGCGCGGATGACCCATTAATCCCGGCGACCGCGTCTGAACTGGGCGACATTCGGGGGAAGCGCGCGTCCGGGTGGGCGGCGGCGTTCATCCGACAGGGCGTATTTGAGGCTGGCCCCGATCATCGTCGCGCAAATCAACAGAATGATACCCGCCCATACCCAGTAAGGCAAAACCAGAGCCGCTTCGATCTGTCCGGTATCGGACAATTGCGACTGTCCGCCGATCACCGCCTGCCGCGTAAAGAGGTAGTCGAAATCGCGCAGCATGCTCATCGCGCCCAGCACGCCGAGGAATTGTAGGGCAAAGCGCACCCACGCCGCCGATGCCCGCCATGCCATCAGCGACAGGCCCGCCGCCACCAATGGCAGCACCGCAAAGCCGACGGGCGAGCGGACATAGACGATCACCGACAGGAATAGCGCCCCCGCCATCGCCCACAGCGCGGGCCGCCACGCGCGTTCGTGCGCGCTGGCGACGATCAACGCCGCCCCGACGATACATGGGGCGAGCGGTCCGCCCGCCGCGATTGCGGCCCGGGTCAGGCGTGAACGATCGAAATCGACGTAGCTTTCCGCAACGCCCGATCCGTTGGCAAAGATGATCAACCGTTCGAAATCCTGACCCAGCAGCAGCGCCGTCATGCCATGGCCCATTTCGTGGAACCACGTTGTCAGGATGGTGAAGGGATAGATCAGATAGGTTCCGAAAGGCAGTGAGGGCAGGAAGAGGACGAGCACCACCGCGATCAGCAGCCGTCCGACCTGTTCTGCCTGACTGCCTCTTTCGACCATGGGCTGCACGCTTCAGGCCGGTCCCGCGTCGTGGTCGCGATGCGCGTCTTTTGCGCCGTCGCCCATGCTATCGTCGCGCACTTTCCCATCGACGCCGACCCGCGTCCGGTATCGATTCGCCGCCTTTTCGGTTTCGGCCCGCTGTTCCCGCAGGATCGACCAGCTGGCTAGAAACAGTCCCGCCACCAGCGGTCCGAGCACGATGCCCGAAAAACCAACCAGCGCGATTCCGCCAAGCGTGGTGATCAGGATCAGCCAATCGGGAATGCCGGTATCGCGGCCGACCAGTATGGGCCGCAGGACATTGTCCGCCATGCCTATGATGACGGTCCCCGCGCCCAGCATGAACAGACCCTGCCAGATCTGACCGCTGACCAGCAGCCAGATCGCGGCCGGACCCCAGACCACCACCGTACCGACCACCGGCAACAGCGACA
>JGI12210J13797_10120396_pt1 | contig 11561 bp, 10 predicted proteins | sample ElkSlonscriptome_3_FD_13797 | JGI IMG/M metagenome (IMG submission 13797) | reverse complement strand
GAAGCGCCGGCCGGCTCTCTCTCGGCAGCTGGCAGCGGGGCTCGCACAAGCCGGCGACGATGGACGGCTGCATGGTGGACCACCCGCGCATCGCCACGGTGATGGACGCGATCGGCGAAGCGGCGCGCGAGCTCGCCATCCCCGCCTACGACGAGCGGAGCGGCAACGGCGTTCTCCGCTACGTCTGGGCGAAGACCGACGGCGAGACGGTGCTGGTGACGCTGATCACCGCGACCGAGGACCGCGAACCGGCGGAGGCGATCGCCGAACGGGTCCAGGAGGCGGAGGGGTTCGCCTGGAGCATCCAGAGCGGGGCCGGCAACGCCATGCGGGGCAGCACGCCCGTCGCTCTCCGGGGGCCGCAGTCCCTCTCGGTGCCCATCGGGGACCGCCGGGTCGAGGTGGGCCCGGATGGCTTCCTTCAGCCCAACCCCGCCGCCATCGACCAGGTGGTCGGCGCGCTGCTCTCGACCGCCGAGGGCGAGGCGCTGAAGGGCGAGCGAGCGATCGACCTCTACGCGGGCGCCGGCCTGACGACCGAGCGGCTCCGCCAGAGCTTCGCGTCGGTCGAGGCCTGCGAGGTGCACCCCGAAGGAGCCGCCGCGCTCGGCGTCGAGCCCCAGAGCGCCGAGGACTTCCTTGCCGCGCGCACCGGCGAGGCGCCGGCGGTCGTGATCGCCAACCCACCGCGGGCCGGGATGGGCGCCGCGGTCTGCGCCCATCTGCTCGCGCTCGGCGCCCCGCACATCCAACTGATGAGCTGCGGACCCGCCGGGCTGGCCCGGGACCTGAAGCGACTCGCCGAGGGCTACGAGCTCGAGCGCATCGACGCCTGGGATACCCTCCCGCAGACCCCTCATGTCGAGATCGTCGCGTGGCTCCGGAGGCGTGCGTGAGCTCCGAGGTGGGCGACGTGAGCGGAGGCGCACGTGCGGTCCGCGAACGCGCTCAGCCGACCGGCGGGCGCGCCCTCGAGGTCCACGCCGGCACACCACGGCTCAATCGCTGGTACTTCTCCAAGTTCGCCGACCGCGTCCACGGAGAGGTGCTGGAGCTCGGCAGCGGCATCGGGAACATCAGCGGCCTCATCGCCGAGGCCGCCGACACCCTCCTCGCGACGGAGATCGAAGGGAGCTACGTCGAAAGCTTGCGCGAGCGCTTCGCCGAGACGCCCCATGTGTCGGTCGCCCGCTTCGATCTCGAAGGCCCCCTGCCCGCCGCCGTCGCCGAGCGAACCTTCGACACGGTGCTCTCGATGAACGTCATCGAGCACGTCGCCGACGACCTGGGGGCCGTTGTCCGAGTCGCATCCCGGCTGAAGCCCGGCGGATGGATGCTGACCTACGTGCCAGCGATGCCCTTCGCCCACGGACCGATGGATGACGCGCTCGGGCACCACCGTCGCTACACCCGCCGGAGCTTCGGTCGCCTGATGGAGGACGCGGGGCTGGTCGTCGACCGGCTCGAGTACATGAACGTCCTCGGCCTGGCCGGTTGGTGGGTCAACAACAAGGTCCTCCGCCGGCGGCTGCCCGACCCCTCACAGGTCGGAGTCTTCGAGCGGCTGATGCCTCTGGTTCGCCTCGAGGACCACGTCCGCGTGCCCCTGGGCCTCGGCGTCGTCTGCCACGCTCGCAAGCCCCGCTGAGCTCACTCGCCGAGGGCGTCGAGGGCGCTCTCGAACGCCAGCGGCGAGACGACCCGCACGTCGGGATCGCTGCCGGCGGCGCGTTCGATGCGGGACGCGTGCTTCGCGTCGATGGCCACCAGGATCCGCTCGCCGTGATGACGGTCGAGCGCCGCGCGGAACGCGGCCTCGTGAGCCGCTCCGACCCGCGATGGGGCCGCGGCGCCGAGCGCGCCCGGAACGGCCCCCTCCAGCGCCCTCCACTCCCACTCGACCAGCCGGCGTCGAGCCTCGCCGAGCACCCAGTCCAGCTCGTCACCGTGGTCCTGGTCCTCACGGACTCGGTGATCATGGGCGCGGCGATAGAGCGCGTCGCTCGGCAGCCCGCGGGTGATGAAGGCGCGCCAATCGCGACCGACCTCGGCGGTCCAGCCGGACACCGGCTCCACCGAGGCGCCGGAGGCCCGGGCCACCGCCAGGAGCGCGCCGACGTCCGGCATCGCCTGCACCCAGGGGTCCCGCGCGCCAGCGGCCTCGATCCGCGCCAGATCGCTCGGCGGCACCTCGACGAAGATCGCATCCGCCTCCGCCGCACGAGCGAGCGTCGCGACCACCGCGTCGCCGAATGCCGTCGGCGGGCTCGGCCCCCGGGGGACCGGGACCACGATCACCTCGGTGCGGTCGGCCACCCGAGCCGCGTCCATCCACGGGTCACCGCACGCGACCAGCGCGAGCGAGAGGACCAGCAGTGAACGACATGATGTGAACACGCCGAGAGATTGGCTCACGCAGGCTCGGCCGCCACCCGAAGCGCCCGTCGAGCCATCGCGATCAACGCGTAGGCGTCGATCGGCTTGAGCAGGAACCCGTTGGCGCCCATCGACTGCAGGAGCTGCCAATCCGGAGCGCCGCCGCGCGCGGTGACCACGAGGATGGGCAAGTCCCGCAAGCCCGGCTTCGCGCGCACCGCCGCGGTCAGCTCCACGCCGTTGAGGCCGGGCATGTCCAGATCGATGACCGCGAGATCGGCGCGCCGGGCATCGAGGGTATTGAGCGCCGCGGTCCCGTCGCTCACGCACTCGATGGCCGAGCCCGGAAAGGCGAAGCCGAGCGTCTCGCTGATGAGCGCGAGGAAGTCCGGGTCGTCGTCGGCGATCACGATCCGGATCGACGTGGCCTGCGAGGCCGCGTTCTGGCGTGCGGCGAGCAGGGCGCGGCGGAGGGCCTCCATCGACTCCGGACGGGCCTCCGGGTCGTGGTGAATCGCCATGGCCAGCACCGTGTCCAGCGCCGCCGGCACGTCCGGGCGGATCTCGCTGGCGACCCGCTGCACCGTGGGCTCGCGATGGATCTTGAACATCTCGGTGTGCGTCCGAATGGGAACCGGGAGCTCGCCGGTGAGCATCTGGAACGCGAGCACGCCCATCGCGTAGATGTCGGACCGAGCGCTGGCCACCGTCGCGGTTCCGCGAACGATCTCGGGAGCGATGTACGCCGGCGTGCCGACGACCAACCCATTGTCGGCCTCACCACCCATCGCACGGAAGAGACCGAAGTCCGCGACCGCGACGCGAAAGGCGGGCCCGAGCAGCACGTTCCCGGGCTTGATGTCTCCATGAACGATCCCTCGCTCGTGGATGGCTCCGACGCCGCGACAGATCTGGTCGATGATCCCGAGCGCCTCATCGACGGAGGGCGGATCGCCAATTCGGTACCGCTCCAGCCAGTAGCTGAGGTCCTTGCCCGGCACGAGCTCCATCACGAAATAGGGAGCGCCGCGGTGCTCGCCGATGCTGTAGATCCGGACCACGTTCTCGTGGCGCACGGCCGCCATGGCCTTCGCCTCTTGCTGAATCCGCTCCTGATGCTCGGCGAAGGTAGCGAAGGTGGGAGCGACGAGCTTGATCGCGACCTCCCTGTCGAGGGACTCGTCGACCGCCTCGTAGACGACACCCATACCACCGACTCCGATCTCCCGGACGACGCGGTACTTCCCGTCGATCCGTTCGCCGGGTCGCGGGACCCGTGGATTCTCCTTCATCCTCCCCTCGCCATGGATGCCCTCCATCGTGCACCATATGAGACCGATGTCTCAACGGGATCCGCTGGAAACGCTCGACTCACGGCTCGATGCCGTGAAGCGACGGATCCAGGAGCGCTTCGGCGACAAGGCCAAAGAGCTCGAGGCCGCGGCGCACGCACTCGCCAAGGGGGACACGAACGCGCTCGAAAAACTCCGGCGCATCGCGCACAAGATCAAGGGGCACACCCGCGACCCCACGCTGACGAGAGCGGCGGCAGAGGTCGAAGAGCTGGCGCAAGCCGGGAACACCGAAGCCGCGCTCGCGGCCGTGCCCGCGCTGGTCGCTGCCGCACACTCGGTCGCGATGCGCAGCCGCTCCACCCCCTGGCCGCCGGAGCAGCGATCGGTCATCGGACCGGAGCGCATCCTCGTCGTCGACGACGACCCCACGATCCGGCAAGTGGTCTCACTCACCCTCGCCCGGATGGGCGGCTACGAAGTGGTCGTCGCCGCGACCGTGGACGAGGCCTCGGCGCTCTGCGACACACGCACCTTCGATCTCGCGATCATCGACCGGCGACTCCCCGGGAGTGATGGCGTCGCCTTCGCCGAAGGGGTCCGTGAACGAGGCGGTGCCTCCCGTATCGTGATCTACAGCGGTACGGGGCCGAGCGCCGAGGACGAGGCCAGCGACGTCGATGACTGGTGGGAGAAACCGCTCACCTCTCAGCAGCTGGTCGACGCGGTTCAACAGATCCTCGCCGAGCCTCCGCGAAGCTCAGCGTCCGACGCGGAATCCTGACGCGCCCCGCGACCGGCCTTCGTGCCCGGCGAGCGACGGCCTGCGCCGCGAGGAGGACCTTCGCTCGGGTTGACACGAACGCGCGAGAAGCCGTCACGTCGTGATCGCGGGCCGCGATGCGGTCGCCGATGGCCCGATAGATCGCGCTGGCGCCCGCGACGGCGACCGACGCGCGCCAGGGCAGCGCGTCCAGCCCGCGCTCCGCCGACCCGTAGTAGCGATCGGCGAGCGCGAGGACCCCGCGGACGACCTCCTTGGTCGGCTCCACCGCCTCCGGCGGGAAGGGGCCACCTTCGGGCTGCGGGACCGGCGCCCCGAGCGCCTCGTAGCGAGAGGCCGGAAGGTAGCGTCGGCCAAGCCGCCAGTCCTCGGCCACATCGCGGCAGATGTTGGTCAGCTGCATCGCCCAGCCGAGATGCACCGCCGGGATGAGCGCCGCGTCGTCGCGCAGCCCGAGCACATGGCACATCGACAGCCCCACCACCCCGGCCGCTCGGTGGCAGTAGCGGAGCAGGTCGTCGTCGGTGGCGTAGCGCTGCTCCTCGACGTCCATCGCCATGCCCGCGAGCAGCTCCTCCAAGTAGAGCCGCGGGATCCGTCGACGCCGCACCACGTATCGAAAGGCGGCGGGCACGAACGGTAGATCGGCCGAGCCGTAGATCGCGTCGAGCTCCTCCCGCAGCTCGGCGAGAGCCCGCGGGCGCTCCTCGGCGGGAGCCTCGTCGATGGCGTCATCCACCCGGCGTAGGTAGGCGTAGACCACCGCCGTCTCGTCCCGGACGGCGGGTGCCAGGAAGCGCGCGGCGAAATCGAAGCTCTTCGAATGGCGAGCCATGATGGCCCGGCACTCGGCCACGGTCGCGTCATCTGCCTGCGGACTCACCGATTTGACCTGGTTCCGTCACCGACGGTTTGCAAGCGCTGCTTTCGGAGGCGTCCCCCGCGCGCTATGGACCCGCCCATGGGAACGGGAGCAACGAAGGGCCCGCCGATCGGAGCGGTCGCGATCGGTCGAAACGAGGGTCAGCGACTGGTGCGCTGCCTCGAATCCCTGGTGGGGCACGTGGCGCACGTGGTCTACGTGGACAGCGGCTCCACCGATGGGAGCGTCGCGGCTGCCGAGCGCATCGGCGCCATCGTGGAGGTGCTCGACCCATCCGTGCCCTTCACCGCCGCCCGTGCCCGAAACGCCGGTTTCGACCGGCTGCGTGAGGCGATCCCCGATCTCCGCTACGTGCAGTTCGTCGACGGCGACTGCGAGATCGCCCCGGGGTGGCTCGAGCACGCTCATGCCACCCTCGAAGCCCACGACGAGGTCGGGGTCGTCGCCGGCCGTCGCCGCGAGCGGCACCCGGAGGCCAGCGTCTACAACCGGCTGGCCGACATGGAATGGGACACCCCGATCGGCCCGGCAACGGAGATCGGGGGCGACGCCCTCTTCCGAGTCCGCGCCTTTCTCGATGCGGGCCGCTACGACCCGACGCTGATCGCCGGAGAGGATCCCGAGCTCTGCCTCAGGGTCCGCCGGGCGGGATGGCAGGTCCTCCGCCTCGACCACGAGATGACCCGCCACGACGCCGCCATGCACCAGTTCTCGCAGTGGTGGACCCGCGCCACCCGAGCCGGCCACGCCTACGCCGAGAATTTTCACATGCACGGCGGCGCTCCGGAGCGCTACCGGGCCAAGGAGCTCCGCTCGATCCTCTTCTGGGGAGGCGTCGTTCCCGCCACGGCAGCGGGGCTGGCGCCGCTCACCCTCGGCCTGAGCGTCCTGGGCGCGGCGGCCGGCTTCGGCGTGCTGACCCAACGAATCTACCGCTATCGTCGACAGCACGGCGACGCCCCGTCGGACGCCCGCCTCTACGCCGCAGCCACCGCGGTCGGCAAAGTCGCCGAGATGCGCGGCGTGGCGAAGTACGTCGCCGATCGAGCTCGGGGAAGACGCGGCGGTCTGATCGAGTACAAGGAGTGAGCACCGCTCGCCGGGTTGATCGCAGAATTGCGCTCAGGCCACCCGGAGAGTATGGACACTACGGCGACGCCAAGTGGAAGCGAACGGCTCGAACCTCGGTCGAACCCGGGACAACACCGGGGGCCACGACCCCAGCGACCTCGAGGACGAGGAGCGTTTTGGATCCCCGGTCGACAGTCACCGGATCATCCGGCGGCTTCTCGCGGGAAAATGGTGGCTTCTGGGCGCGCTGATCGTCGGCGCGCTCATCTCGCTTCCCCTCGCCAAATTCGGGGTCGGCAGCAGCTACAAGGCGACTGCCATGCTCGAATACGAGGGAGTGCCCCCAATCGAGGGCATCTCCCAGCCGACCGAGCAGAACATCGGTGGCATGCTCCAGGCCATCTTCATCGATTCGGTCCTCACGCAGGTGAAGGAGCGGATGGGGATGGACATGCGGACCGCCGACGTCGGCACCCTCATCAGCGCCAACGCCGATGAGGCCGGCGTCGTCCGCATCGACGCCAGCGCCCCGGACCCGGACGAGGCCGCGCGCTTCGCGAACACGGTCGCCGAGGTCTTCATCGAGCGTCGGGTGCAGGTCCAACGAGACGCGGTACAGGAGGCGATCGAGAGCCTCGAGCAGCGGATGGCGGCAGCCCGAGCGTCCGCGCAGACGGCCCAACAGACCTACGACGCCTTCCGCGACGAGCACGGCATCGCCGACCTGAGCACCGAGCAGGAGCAGGCGATCGAGAACGCCGCCGAGCTCCGGGCGCAGCGCGACCGGGCCGAAGCCGAGGTCGCCGCCCTCGAGGCACGGCTCGAGCAGCTGCAGCGCGATCTACGGCGCACCCCGCGGACCCGGACCCGGACCTCGTCCTCGGCCGGCCCGGAGGCGGCGGAGCTGACCCGGCTGCAGAGCGAACTCGCGCAAGTGCGCGGCTCGCTCGCGGACAGCCACCCGCGGGTCCAGGCGCTCCAGCAGCAGATCGCCGCCCTCCGTGAGCGGATCGAGTCCGGCGAGGCGTCCGGCACCAAGACCTCGAACACGAGCACCAACAGCCAGTGGCAGTCGCTCCAGTCCGCCGTGTCGACCGCGCAGGCCGACCTCGAGGGGGCCCGCCAGCGCCTCGAGGGGCTGACCACCCAGGCGGAGCGCGCGCAGGAGCGGGTCGAGCAGTTCTCGTCCATCGAGGGCGACGCATCCCGCCTGCTGGCCGAGGTTCGGGTGAACCAGCAGCTGCTCACCGAGCTGCAGGCGACCCACGCCAGGCTCGAAGACGCCCAGCGGGACCCCGCCTCGGGCTTCCGCACCATGTCGCCGGCCAGCCCGCCGGACTACGCCGAGCGCTCGAAGCTCAAGTACATCGTGGCGGGCGGCATCCCGATGGGCTTCTTCCTCATCGTCTTGCTCGTGCTCCTCGGCCGAGAGCTGAAGGGGCTCCGCGTGCGGACCGCCAAGGAGCTGGCCTTCTGGGGCCGCGGACCGGTCATCGGCACGTCGACGTGGCCCCGAGACGGCCAGGCCATCGATGAGCTGATCGCGGACATGGACGACTTCATCCCCGACGCGACGGGACAGATGCTGGTGGTCGGAGCCACCGAGGAGCACACCGAGCTCGCCGTTCAGTTCGCGACCCGGCTCAACTCCGACTGGTACGACACGACCCTCATCGGCGCGCCGCTCTTCGACGAAGACCAAGAGCGCCTCTCCTTGCCGCCCGGGGGGGACCCGATGGCCGGTGAAGACACGATCATGAGCCTCCCGCCGCACATCGCGCAGCAGGCCGCCGCCATCGCGATGGCCCAGGAGCACTCGCTCGGCCCCGCGGGCATGGGCACCGGACCGGCGCAGGCGCATCACCTGGACATGCAGACGCCGATGCAGATGACGGTGGAGGCCTGGGAAGGCGCCGACCAGGGGCCGGCGATTCGCCGAGCCGCGCGTCTCGCCGACCGGGTCTGCGTGCTCGTCCCCGCTGGCATGATCGGCTTCTTCGACGCGCAGAAGATCCGCACCCGGCTCGGCCGGCAACGGGGCATCGGCTTCATCCTCGTGGGGGTCGACGCGGACTACGAAGCGCTCATCGACCGGGTCGGACCGGTGGACCGCTTCTGGGCGTCCGTGCGGGACTGACCCGGCTCACGGCTGGCAGTGCTCGGCCGCCCCGAGCGAGCAGAGCGCTCGGCGGGCCTCCGATGCCAGCGCTCCCCGCGGCGCGACCTCGAGATAGCGAAGGTGGGCGGCCCGCGCCCCGTCGCCATCGCCGTGGTCTTCGAGGAGTCGGCCCAACGCGAAGAGCGCGCCGTCGCCGTGCGGCGTACCGCGGCCGGCGCGCGCTGCTCGGCGGTAGGCTTCCGCCGCGCGGTTCCAGTCCCGCTCCCGAGCGAACGCCTCGGCCACCCGCACCCACGCCTGCGCCCGAATCCCCGCGTCCTGCGAGCTCCGGGTCACCACGTAGAGCTCATGGCGCGCCTGCTCGAAGCGCCCCTGCGCGAAGTAGCGGTCGGCCAGCTCGAAGCGAAGCTCCGGCCGCAGCGTGGGGGTCATCGCCGAGGGCGCGGCGCTGGCTTCGACCCCCTCGGGCTCGCTCGGGCCCGCCGGCTGCGTGCTCGGCTCGCTCTCGCTCGGCGCTCGTGTCGCGCGCTCCGCGGTGGCCGAGGACTCCCGACGGAGCCACGCTCGCTCGCCGCGAGACACGAGCCGTGGCTCACCGGTCGGCGCCACCAACCGAACGGTGCCTTCATCGACCACGACCTCGGTCCCGGTCGGGCCGAGCCGCACCTCGAACGCGGTGCCGACCACCTCGACCCGCCCGTCACGGGTCCGGACCACCAGCTGCTCCTGGCCCCGTCGGTTCGGATGGAACTCGACGCGGATCGTCCCTCGCTCGACCCTCACCTCGAGGTCGTCGCCCCAGGCGCGTGGGAAGCGAACGCGCGACTCGGGCGACACCTCCACCAAGCTCGTGGGAGCGCTCCGTTCGCCACCGAAGCGGACCCGAATCAGCTGCCCCTCAGCCGTCTGTACCGTCTCCCCTTCGGAAAAGTGGCCACGGCGAACGGGTACACCGTCACGAAGCGCCTCGAAGGCGACCGCTCCCTCGCTCGGCGGCTCGCCAATGGGGCCGGCGGGGCTCACCTCCTTGGTCGGATCCGAGCGCTCGGCGACCGGGTCGGCGGTGTCGTCGCCGACGAGAGCGACGGTGAGCAGGACCGCGGCCGCGGCCCCGACGGCGAGCCCAGCGAGGAAGATCGGTGCCCGGGAGCGCTCGGGGACCAGAGGCGGCGATTCACGTCGCTCGAGCAGCGCGCGTTCCATCCGAGCCTTGGAGAGCTCGTCGAGCGCGGGGGGCTCGTCACGGAGCTCCGCGGCCAGGGCGTCGACTCGCTCGCTCATCGCGTCCCCGCTTCCTCGAGGGCTTCGTCGAGGCGCTTGCGGGCCGCCTTGAGCCGCGCGTGGAGGGTGGAGATGCCGGTCCCGCCGGTCATCGCGGAGATCTCTTTGAGCGTGTGCCCCTCGACCTCCTTGAGGACGAAGACCACCCGCTGGTCGGGACTCAGGCACTGGAGCAGGCGCTCGGCCTCGCCGAGGTGGCGCACCCGCTCGTCGGGCGCGGAGGCGGGCCGGCCGAGGCCGACGATCGCTCCGAGCTTCTGCCAGCGGCGGCGGCGCCAGCGCTTTCGCGACGCGTCCAGCGCCCGCCGGGTCGCGATCCCGAGCAACCAGGTCCGCACCTTCGACCGGCCGGCGAAGGCCTCGGCGCCGTCCAGAGCGGCCAGGAAAACCTTCTGGACCACGTCCTCGAGGTCCGGGTCGTCGGCCCCGAGCACTCGAGCGACGTGTCGATGAACTCGGTCGACGTGGTCCCGATAGAGCTCACGCGTCGCGCGCTCGTCTCCGGCCCCGGCACGGCGGAGCCGCTCGACCTCTGCGGCCTCGCGGTCGAGGGACTCGTCGTTCTCTTGTCGGGCCACCAGAGTCAGCCGTGCGCCATCGGGTTGCACGTCAGTGCGTCGTCCCGAGCCGGCGGCTTTTCCAATCCGCACGATCCGCAACTCGCGGCTCATCGCTGAAAGGGCCGCATGCGGAAGGAGAGCGTCGTCCAGGGCGTGTAGCGGTCCTCGAGGAAGGTGGAGTCGATGCCGTCCCGAAAGGTCGCCCGGTCCTTGAGCATGTCGATCCCCGCCTCGAGCACGAGCTCGAAGGGCCCGGCGACGCGAATCGCGAGCTCGGTGCTGATGCGGGCGCCGAAGTTGGTCGCGCGCTGCCGCTCGTCCGCCTCCACCCAGGTGACGTTGCCCATGCGGCTCAGCGCGCCGAGGGTGAAGCCGAAGCTCCACTGCTCGCGAATCACCGGGCGCAGCTGCAGCCGAAGGCTGGTGCTCACCGCTCGGTAGCGGAGCGTTCGGCCCTGCCATCGGACCTCTTCGGGCAGCAGCGGCAGGTCGGCCTCGATCACGAGGCAGTGGCCGCTGATGCAGAGCCCGAGCCCGGCACCGGGGCCGATGAGCCAATGGTTCCGGACCGGCGAGTAGCCGGCGAGGATCTTCATGAAGAGAGTCGGTGTCGCGCGCATCTCGCGCTCCACCGGGGGCCGCTCGTACTCGTAGAAGACGTAGGCGTTGTCTCGCGGCGGCGAGTCCAGCGGTGGCGCGGGGACGGTCGCTTCGTCCCGCAGCGCCTCGACGGCGAGCGAGACCGGGAAGGCGTCGTCGCTCTCCCCCGCGATCGCGAGGGTCCGAGTGACCGCACCGCCGCCCTGCCGGCCCATCGCCAAGGTCACACCGCCGTCCTCGGCGCGCACCAGCGCGAGCTCGTCCATCCGGACGGCCTCGGGCAAGAGCGGCGGGGCCTCGCCCACGTGGACCGTGAGCCCGGTCCGCCGCTCGAGCGAACGGGCGACCTCCATCGCGAGGGGCTCGAGGCCGGCCTGCGGGAGGATGGTCAGCCGCGCGAGCTGCGCGTGAGCCGAGCCGGCGGCGCAGAGCAGCCCAGCGAGGATGAGCCCCGCCATGAGTCGGCCGAGTGTCGACCGCCGCACCCCGTCTGCTTCTGAGACCACCACCTGCACCCTTCAGGATGCAGGTGGCGTACCAGGCTGTCTAGCGCCCTTTGGGGGCGTTCACTCTTCGCCGTAGCCGAACTTGTAGG
>JGI12210J13797_12121972_pt1 | contig 11563 bp, 12 predicted proteins | sample ElkSlonscriptome_3_FD_13797 | JGI IMG/M metagenome (IMG submission 13797) | reverse complement strand
CAACTATTGGTTTTATATCAGCGCGTAGCACTATAGCACTTCAAAGCAAACCTCTCCAAACCTCATAAATATCGAAAACTCAGGTTGAACCTAAGGATACGTCACCACATACGGAGACTCGATGGGTTCAGCTTGCCCTGCATTGACCAGCGCCTGATAGACAAACGCTGCGACCTCAGCACGGGTCGCGTTTCGGGTGGGGTTTAACTGAGCAACAGATGGATAGTTGACGACAATTTCTTCTTCCGTCGCAGCGGCAATCCCACCTGTGGCCCAAGCCGGAATCCGAGCTGCATCATTGTACTTGCTGAGAGCAGTAGCTTGTCCCGCATTGAGGCCAAGCCCACTGGCGAGAGACACCAACACTTCTACCCGAGGAATGGCTTGCTGCGGACGAAAGATGCCGCCTGGGTAGCCTGAAAGAAAGTTGCCCTGATAAGCAGTCTGAATCGCGCTGTAAGCCCAAAAATTACGGTTTACATCCACAAAACTTCGGCCAGAGCGTTTTGGAGAGGGTGAAAATGCCTGATTCACGATCGCGGCAAATTGAGCCCGCGTCACTGGATCATTTGGTCGATAGGTGCCGTCGGGAAATCCGCCGATGACTTCCAGCGAGGCGAGCGATTCAATATACGATTGAGCCCAATGCCCTTGGACGTCAAGAAAGTTGCTCCCGCTCCCCAAATTGACGGTTTGGGCAACAAAATCGACGCTGCCTGAGATATTGGACGGATCAACATCATTGCCAACAGCGAGTAGCGTGTTGTTGCGAGTTGCATTGTATATGTCGTAGCGCCCATTGTCGCGAATCAGGTTTTCACCAGGACTATCCGCTGTGCCCAAATTCGGCAGGGCGGAGGCGATCGCCACTACGCCATCTCGCTGATTGTTTTGAATCACGTTGCGACGAAGAATCGGTCGAGCATCGTTGGAAACGACAACGCCATCAACATTGTTGTCAATACGGTTTTCTTCAATTCGTGGAGCTGAACTGCCGCCAACCGCAATCCCGAATCCAGTGGATTGGAACACATTGTCACGAATGCTTCCCTGAGCTTGTCGCGCCAGAGAGATGCCGTTTGCGTCGTTGTTTACAAACATGTTGTCTTCGATGGTGGGGTTACCCGTGCCTGAAACAAAGACGCCATCACGCAAGCTATTGGAAAACGTGTTGTTCCGAATGGTCGGTGTACCGTCTTCGACCCACACTCCCGTGCCACGAGTGCGAGGATTGGTGATGGTGATGCCACGAATTTGGCTGTCGCCTCTAGCCAAAATGGTCATGCTCTGGCGCGAGAAAGTAGGGCTGATAAAGTCGCCTCCTCCCAAAACCAAGACGGTTTGTCCCTGAGTCCGTTCGTTGCCGCGCAGAATCACTCCAGATGGGAGGATGAGAGGAAATGACTCGCCACTGTCTGTGGTATAGCTTCCCGAGGCGAGTTCAATGACGGTATTGTCCGTGGCTTGACTGATGGCATATGAAATCGTGCGGAAAGGTGAATTTTCGCGCCCATCGTTTGTGGTGTCGTTCCCCAATGCTGGATTGACATAGATCACACGGGCGTTGACTGGAATTTGCGCCAACATGGGAGTAGAAGGACTCCGCTCTGCTTGAGCGATCGCCATTTCGTGACTTCCCCCCGCAACCAGCGCGATCGCCATGATGCCTGCACCACAACCTGTAAGCACTCGATAGACCCATTCCTGTGAGCCGTGGTGCCGCATCTTATGGAAAGAGACCTGGCGCGATCGCCCACCTGATCCTTCGGTTGCTTCAGAACGCTCATCAGCCTGTATTGTAGGGTCACTAACTCGTCGAAGCGCTTGACAAGAACAGGACTTTGCGAACTGTAGGAAACTCCACCCGGTCATAAACGTCATACCTATTTTGTGCCAGATTTGTATTGATAACATGCATCGTGAGCCGCTTCCTCAAGATACAACGCTCACTGAAAGCGGAACTCACCCGACCGAATTATCTTAAAGCTATGACAAAACCTTTGCTTCCAATTGCTTTTCAATCAGCTATGTCCTCTGATTTGTCGTGTCGCCAATTAAAATTTCGTTCTGCCCAGCCTCACCAACGGTCTAAGGGCTCGTCACTTAGGGGATCTCCCAAACCCAGCCTCAAGCAATCGAGTTTGGCTCCCCTCCTGGCACTGACGTTGGGTTGCTGTGCCGCCTTGGGAATCGCACAATCTGCCTCAGCTGCAGAACGCGTCGTTTTGAAATATGGATGGTTTCAGCGATCGGTTGCTGTTTCAGATCTATCAACTCTGGCCGAAACTGGGGAAGCCTCTTCAGAGTTAAGAAGTTATCTTCGTTTGGCAGGTCAGAGTCCGGCGAGGCTTCGGCGCGATCTCAACCGCGATGTAGATGTTAATCCGGTGACGCTCGATCGTTTGCTCAACACTCCACTGGGCGATGCTGCGCTCGACCAGATTACGCCTGCTATCCATACTGAATCGGGTACTGCCGATCGCCAAGCGTTGCGAGCAGCTCTCGTATTAGCAGCCAGCGAAGATGAGAACATTAGCATCATCGAAGTGCTTGAGGAATATCCCACATCAGAAGTGTATTTAGATGGCGATCGCATCGTCGATGCCTATCGGCAGATTGCCAACATTCAACAACAAATCGAGCGGTGGTTTGGAAGACTCGGTTTCTAAGCTGAGAATTTTGATTGCGAGCGGCAAAATTCAGGATTCGGAATTTAGAGTGAAATGTCTACTACGCAAAAGGTTGAGCCTCTCAACCTCTCTCAACCTGACTGCGGCTTGCTATGGCTTGCAATATAGAGAAACAGACAAAACAACGGGTACAGCATCGCCGTACCCCATTGCAATCGTTGCTTATAGCTTCAGAAGTGGCCTAGTAAGCTAGCGTCTTCAAGGCTTCACGCAGATATTCTGTGACGAGCTGGTCTGCGTTTTCAGCAGGTAAGTCAGTGAGATCAGCGTCCGCTTTACTATCACCATTCTCAACCGTCTGCTGCTTCCAGGTTTGGAACCCAGAGCTTGTGGCGATCGCCCGTCTTAGGCTATCCCATGCCTGTGTTTCGCCAAATTGGTAACTGTGTGGGAGTGGTGTGGGAGTTGCCATAACAACCTCATCTAAAATTCACGGCCTTGCATTACGGGAAACATTACAAAAAATTTCGCTAATCTAGAACACGCCCTCGACTTACGATACTTTGGGGAGTTTACCTAGCGTCTCAACCCACACTAGCGCAACTTCCGAAATGTCAGATGTGTTCAGATACACCATCACGAAAAATTTTTCAAGAAAAATAACGATATGGGTCGATGTTTTGATGACCCATGACTCCATTCATTATCCAAATGAAATCGCTAAAACTCTCTATTTCTATAGCAATGCGCAGATAGGTTAGGACAGATATTGATGGAGAAGCCGCGCACCGCGCGGCTTCTCCATACACTGTTGGTTTTATATCAGCGCGTAGCACTATAACATTTCTTCACTGGTGATAGCTAAGCCTCAATAGGGCGAGTGCAGCATTCATCCTTTTTGATGGATAGAGTCCCGAGATAGCAATTTATGGAGGAGAGAGGTCTAGATCTACGTTTTGATCGAAGGGCGCGCATCTGTCGCCGCCAACAACTGTATTGCCCAAGCTCGGATTAGCGAGTCCACCTGATCGGGAACCTCATCATGGGGACAGTGACCTGCTTGGAGATAGTGTTCCGTTAACTGATCATAGTGCTTCCGAAACAACGCACCGCGATCGCGCGTGTTCATCCACGGATCACCTTCACCCCACAGCAGCAGCAGCGGACACGTCATCTGCTGAAGCAGCGTATCTACTGTTTCTCCCCGAGGCGACTTGAAGACGGATGCAAATACTCGCGCCGCGCCCTCGTCGCAAGAAGGCCGATAAATGTCTTCTACGAGCTGCTCGGTGACAGCAGTTTTGTCGAGGTAAACCTGATTTAGCGTTTTTCGAATCATCGAGCGCCGCCGCGCATACTGAAACATCAAAAGGCTAGGCAGTGGCTGCAAGAGGAGCGATCGCACACCTTTCGAAAATAGTGTTTTGAGAGAACCCGACTGAGCAGATTCTGACGGTTTGAGGTTTTCGCTAAAAGGACCCGCACTGTTCAGCAAAACGACTCCTGCGACTGACTGAGGATAGGCCGCCGCCACACATAGAGAAGCATATCCTCCTAACGAATTGCCTACCACTATCGCCGGACGACCCACCATAGAATCAATAAACTCGTGGAGTTGTTCACGCCAGACCTCCCCACCGTATTCGCGGTCGGGCTTCGCCGAGCGCCCAAACCCCAGCAAATCGATCGCCCAAACCTCAAAGTCCTGCTTCAGATCGGCAATATTCTTACGCCAGTGATCGGTCGAGGCTCCAAACCCATGCACCAAGACCAACGGCGGATGAACAGACGCCTCGTTTGCGGTATGAACGTAGTAAATAGATTGCTCCTGCCATTGCCAGATTGTGCCAGGTTCAGACTTTACGGCTGTTTGCATCAGCTTCGCTCTCCTCTGTTGCCTCTACTACTTTGGACGCAGATTGAAAAATCCCTTCACTAGGGAACGCAGTCAAAGAGTAAAGTTATGTAAACAATTCTATTGTAAGTATCTCTAAGATGTCTGTGGCTGGGTCGAGGCGTGGGAAACTGCGAGAAGTCCGAATCTATGTTCACAAAGCATGTATCTGCGACCTACCTGATGCATTAGCTCAGGGTTATCCGTCGTTTCTTGTTCCTGTTTATGGCTACCTCTCCGCGCAAAAAAAAATCATCCCGCAAGCGTCAAGGTCTCTGGTTTGAACGATTGTTGGCTGTCATTGCCACGGCGAATCTCATCCTGGTTTTGATCGACTTGAGCTACATTTCATTTCGCGATCTCTATTTGGAACATGTGCCCAACTTCACTCAGTGGTATGGGCAAATCTTCAAGGGAATTGAGCCCGATCGCACCACCACGCAGTATTTGACAACAGTTCAGGAGCTGAAAAACCAGCTTGAGCGTGACGGTGAATCTGGGTTACAGGCACAAGAAGCTCAGCGCCTTCTAGCCGAGCTACGCGAGCAAAGTATCACCATCATTGACGAGAATCCTTTCGAACTGGCAGACAAAACGGGAACCCTAGAGCGCATCAAAAACCGAATACGCGATCGCACAGACGAAGAATCAGCAAAAGATGCATTTCGCGAATTTTGGAGCCGCACCTACCTGGTTCAAGAAGGATGGCCTCAAGAGCTAGAGTTCTTTGATAGTGAAATTCGTCCACTCGTTGAAACCAACTACTTTCGGGCGATCGGCGAAAGCGGCGATTTTGTCGATCGATTCTGGCTCATCGATCTCTGGTTTGTCGTTCTTTTTGGAGCAGAGTTTCTTGTCCGAACGCTCTATCTTAGTATTCGCTACAAGGGCACCAACTGGCTCGATACAATGCTGTGGCGCTGGTATGATGTGCTGCTACTCATTCCCTTTTGGCGCTGGCTCCGAGTCATTCCAGTTACGATTCGCCTTAACCAAGCTCGCATCGTCAATTTACTTCCTCTCCAATCCCGCATTGTGCGCGGCATTCTTGCCAGTGTTGCTATTGAGCTAACAGAGATTGTCTTCATCCGTATCATCGACCAGTTGCAAACCATGATTCGAGAAGGAGAAGTAGCGCAGGCGCTGCTCCATCCCGAAACAGGTCGTCGCTACATCGATATCAACGGAGTTGACGAATTTCAGGTTATTTCACAGCGACTGATTTCTACGATGGTTTATCAGGTTTTACCTAAAATAAAGCCTGAGATCGAAGCTTTGATTGTTCACACCATGACCGGGGCGTTCAACGATTCGCCAGTCTATGCCCAGATTAAAACGATTCCAGGGGTCGGGAATCTTCCAGAGCAGGTCAGCCATCGCATTGCGTCAGAAGTGACGACCAGTCTTTACGATGTGCTTAAGTCTTCTTTGGAAGATGATGTTGGAGCCGAGTTGATGGAGTCTTTGACGACCAAACTAGCCAACACTTTTCGGGAGGAGCTGAGTGAAGCAAAAAGCGTCGAAGAGCTTCAATATCTACTGGCCACGATTCTGGAAGAGATCAAGATCAACTATGTGCAGCGGTTGTCAGACGAAGATGACGATGAGCTGATGGAAAAAACGTACCGCCTATACGAAACGACTCAGATGTCCAATCAGGCACAACCAGAGACGAAGGCAATCACCGTACGACCGTCACCTCGGCAATAAGATTGCTTCCACATACGGAGAAAAATCCAAAAGCAAAGGGGCACGACATGCGTGCCCCCAAATAACCTGTATTATCCAAATCGTAAGCATTCAAACTATGATCAGGTGGCTTCACAAACGATCATATCTAGACGACATGATCAGTCCGAAAGCGCCCTGAATCTTGCGAGAAACCTCTATAGCAGGCAGTTGCCAGCCCAGAAGTTAGGGATCGTATGTTTTGCGACCTGAGAACTTGAGAGGAGCAGGCTCAGGATTGCTCCCAATGTTGCGATCGATCTTACCGACGTAAGGGCGACCCTCATTTGCTTTCTCAGGAAAGACTCCGTCCTTGGGATGGAGATACTGAGTTTCTCCAGAAGGATAGATCCTGTAGATTTTGTAGTCTTCAATCTTAGGCTTGAACTTGGTACGCAGTTGCGTTCCTAGGGCGAGACATTGCTCTTTACGAGCCAGATATAGTAGGTTTTCACCTTCGTTCATTATGGCTGCGCCACCTGTTGGCATTTCGAAGACTTGCTCTTTCGAGCTCGTCCAGGTGATGGCGTACTTTTCCTCAACTTCGGCTGCGGTGAGAAGGCCACCTGTGCTGCCGCCAAATTTTGGGGTTTTTCCAGTAAGCTCTTCGGTCATATACGCTTCTCTAGAACAGTTTGTTTGGAATATATCACCGCGCCAAAACCAGATTTTGGCTTTGTGAGGAACTGTTACAGTTCAGCGACATTTTCGCTTGAGTTGTAACGTTTTTACTTGATTCCCTTTACAAAATTTCATATTAAATTGAAGCTTCGACATCTTTTTGGAATGGGCACAACTGAAGTTGTGTCGATTAACAAACTCATTTGGCAGTTTCACATCAGCAGTCAGCTCTAATCTTTCGAAATAGCCGGTTTTTATGGCCGCTCTGTCAGAGCTAGTATCCCGAAATGAGCTGGAGCGACCCCAAGCCTAAATCTTCTCCAGTGAGCGATCGCACTTCAAACAATCCCATCATGTCCTTGAGCTGAGGATTTCCTCGCGATGCACCCGTGAGTCCCATGGCAATCACTAGACCACAATGCCCATTTGTTTTTTTGCATCGCTGCTCCCATTTTTTTCTAGCTCGAATGTGGGTCGGATCATCCTCCTCGAACTCTCCAAACAGATGAAATTCTCCGTCACAGGTTTGCAAAATGCCTAGATCGTAGTTTTCCTTGATCAAGGGATCTTCACCAGGATTAAAGCAAATCGCCTTTAATCCTCCCGCCGCTTTGAGTTCTTCAATCATGACCATCGCTTTCGGACGAGACGTTTGAATCAAGATGACAGGAAACCCATCGGCTTTAGTTGGAAAGTCATTTGTGGAAGGCTGATGAAACTTAACGCTAGGGCGCATCATCTCCAGCAAATCCCAAGGCACAGCGCCTAGGCTAAAAAATGAATTTTCTGGGATGAGATCGTCTTTGAGAACCGGACTGGATAATGATTCGGCGTCAAGGGGCAAATTAGACAAGTCATCAGAGAGATCGGAAATGACCGTCATCTCAAGCAACTCTTGCGCTAAATCGGGCAGAGTCTCGACTTGTACCGATAGCTTGGCCGACTCATCTTGGGGATCATCAAGGCGGTAGCGACCTTTAATAGAAGGAAACGAACCAGATGTCAGTTTCTTGCGATGTTGCTTCACAAAACGGTGGAGCGCTTCAAGAGCCACCAAGGCGACAACGGATTCTTCTTCGTGAAGGAATGGACGCATGCCCTCTAAAGGATGCAAGTTGCCAAATGTAGGTTCCAGCTTTTTAGGAGGGTGTCGATCTGAGGATGTCGAGATCACGTCTGCCATCGCTTGTTCACTACCTTGTTCAAAGGTCAGAAACAAACAGTCTTGTTGGAGAAACGCTTCTTCTAGTCTCTCTGGTGATTTGTCTGCTGACAAAACACGTTGCCTAAACTTCTTTAGAGAATCGACTGAGCGATACATCAGAATGCCATATTCAACCCCCAACATGCCGAGTGTAGAGACATAGAGAGTCTCAATCTCTTCGTAGTTCAGCTCGATGGCAATGATTTTTTCTTCGTCTAGCAACTTCCAAGGAGCATCGTTCCAAAGCACATGAGCGATCGCCTGTAGTTCCCCCTCGTAGGGTTGGCACTCCCGCAACATTCGCGATATCAGCGAGGCTTGCAACCCTCGAAAAATTTCGTCAATCAGCGGCAGCTCAGTGACATACTCCACTACGACATCCAGTTCTTGCAACACTCCTCGCAGAAAAAACTGAATCTCGCGATTGCTGACCACAATCTTTTTAGGTCTAGCCGCAGCTCCACCCCCGTGAGGTTGTTCCATCGCTTGCAGGAGAGAGCGAGCCATCGCTTCTAGCCCGACGTCTGACATCACCATGTCCATCGCTCGTACGGCAGCATCTGTCCCGTCTACCCAGAGAATGCAGTCACCTCGTTCTTTTTCGTCTAGAGACACCGAACCGTCATCCATCAGAGTCAACGAACGGCGATCGCCTTCCCATACGCTAGCGGCTTGGGGCAGTTGCTGAAGTCGACGTATCGTTGAGCGGCTAAGAGTGGTCATAGGTCAAACTAAGATCTGCATGAGTCAACGTTTGACAGACAGTTGAAGAAGTTCTTTCATCCAATGTCTAGTTTCAAAACAAACGCGGCTCCCTTCGTCGTACATTCTGACATAGTTAGATTTCAACCATCTCGCTCCAGCAAGCCTCGGCAACTCATTTTTGACTTCACGAAGGCTTGAAGAAGACCTATCTATGACCCTAAATAATTGGTCAGTCTTGTTGCCAATGCGAACAACAGACTGTGAGCCTCCTCCTCAACAAAGTGATGAAACCGTTAAAGAGTCAACACCAAAATCGATTTGGTCTAAAATAGACTTAGCCTAATCACCGCTAACAATAGACGAAGACGGGAACTGCTCAACAACCACGGCGCTTTTCGCGTGATTCGTGAGTTCATCCTTTACTTTACGCATTACAGTAGCGATTTAATAGCTAACGGCGATTTAACCGCCAACATAGTTTAATAGCAGCACAACAGGTAAGGAGCTACTTAGACCATGACACAAGCCACGCAATCTCAGCAGAAAGGCATTTTGATGTCTAACTCGGCCGTTCAACATGTCTTGCTTCTGCGCGAAAAACAAGGAGGGCAAGATCTCTGCTTGAGAGTCGGCGTTCGGCAAGGTGGATGTTCGGGCATGTCTTACACCATGGACTTTGAAGACGCCGCCAATATTCGCGAAGATGACGAAGTCTTTGATTATGAAGGGTTCAAAGTCGTCAGCGATCCAAAAAGCATGCTTTATCTATATGGCCTCATGCTGGACTATAGCGACGCCATGATTGGGGGTGGATTTCAATTCACTAATCCCAATGCAGATCAAACCTGCGGATGCGGTAAGTCATTTTCGTAAGCATTCCATTCGTAAGCGTCGCAGAGTCAGCACTTGTTGAGAGTCAGACTTATTTTCTGTCAGCAATTCTTGCAATCAAGGGGTACAGCAGATGCTGTACCCCTTTTTGGTATCTCCATGTGTTTGGACAAAATTCTTTCGTTTGCCCCATGCTGACAATCAAGACGGGAACCCCAGCCTCCGGTAAGATGGGAGATTGCTGATGATTGTAGATTTTAGTAAAGCAATGACTGAAACAGTTGAAGATCTCTTTGATAAGGGCCTCGAACGATATCAGGCTGGAGAGTCTGCCGATGAGCTAATTCCGATGTTCAAGGATGTGTGCGATCGCTCTCCTAAAAGCAGCGCAGCTTGGACTTGTTTAGCATGGCTTTACCTATTAGATGACAATCCCACTCAGGGGTACAAAGCGGCTCAAAAGGCCGTCAAACTCAACGCGGAAGATCCGCAAGCTCGGGTCAATGTGGCGATCGCCATGCTAGAAACAGACAAAAAAGGCGTTCGCGAACACATCGAAGTGGCTCAGCAGGTCATGATGGTGATGTCTGAATTAAAGGAAGAAGTCAAGAAAAACTGTGAAGAAGGGTTAACACGTCGTCCTGATTGGAAAGCTCTTAAACGAGTAAAAAATTGGTTGTTTGAGTAACAAAATGAGATTTTGTTGAGCCTAGAACAAGTATTGACCTAGGGCGTGGAGCGATCGCAATACTTTGCTGGTCAAATGTTGAGCTTATGCAATGATTGCTCAAAATAATTTAAAGAAAAACCGAGTTTTCTAATGATAAGCTTCGATGAAGAAGGCAATAAGGAAAGCTAATCGCCAGCTTAGTTGTTCTTCTAGCTTTTGTAAGGGCTCTTAAGTGCCGCTGAGCATAAGCTAATTGTGCACACCCTTAATCAACGACTTTTAGGAGACTGAATCATGATGAAGGCTAACAATGTATCGGTAAAACCAGAGACTCGTAATCACAAAGGATTTTTTGTTCAAGAAGCGTCTTACAAGCTCATGGGCATTGATGAGTCGGGTTGGGCACTAATCTGCATTGACGATGCAACTTGCCATTACGTCGATCCCGACAACCTTGAAGATTTTGCTGAGCAGCTTTTTTAGCTAGCCTCCCTCACGTCATGATTTAAGACAAACTTGACTAAATAGAAATTAAAGCGATATTTTGGGCTGTACTTTTTTATAGAGAACAGCCCTTTATCATGGGAAGAGGCTAGCTGCCATTCGTTGCCCGATTCACCTTGAGCTTCCAATCATGAGCGATTCAAGCACTCTCAAAGACAAGCTTTTAGACGGACTCAATTTCGTCTTGATGCTGGATTTATTCTTTGTTATCTTCAGCTTTTTGTGGTTTGCGATCGCCCTTGTCGGTCGCTCAACCGATGTCCCTCTCGGGTTTGACCTGTGGTATCGCCTGTGGGAACCCGTCTTTACCCCAGCTATTGGACTTCTAATGGGTGGTTCACTTGTAGTCGGCATCACGCGATGGCTGACCAATTGGTTTTCTGAGCGCTTTGGCTCAGAAACGTAAACTCTTCAAGCAATGACTTATCGGAACATGTCACTTACTGCGTATGTTTTCGCAAAGATAAGCGGCAGATGCTCACAGAGCTTGCTCACCCAATATAGCTGTAGTCAGCTTATTGAGGACATAGACGTTTTTGTAGCCGCGCGGCGCGCGGCTACAAAAACGTCCTAAGGCTAATGGCTGTAGCTATATCTACAAGAGGGCGACTCAACTGCTTTCCTTGTCGGTAGATCAGTTCTTCCGGCAAATCAAGCCTGGTTGAAATCTGATATCCCATTTGAGATGGCTGTTCACAAGAATAGGGGCAGAGATTAATCGGGAGATCTTACCCGCTGGCTTGTCGGCGAGCCTTCTTTTGCATCCATAATCTCTC
>JGI12210J13797_10085627_pt1 | contig 11563 bp, 10 predicted proteins | sample ElkSlonscriptome_3_FD_13797 | JGI IMG/M metagenome (IMG submission 13797) | reverse complement strand
AAAAAAAGTTTATATTGTTTAAATAAACTTAACTATCTTAACCAAACAAACCATCATATTTATAAGATAAACTTATCAAGCCCCATAGATTTTATCTTCACACAATATTTAAAACTTACCCCTTGACAAAGGACAAATGACAAAGGACAAATGACAAAGGACAGACAAAGGACAAAGGAATGAATAAACTGTTGCCAGGTTTCTCCGAAGGGTTCCCTGTAGCGCTAAGAGTATGGTTAGTGTTTTTGCTATGTCTGGTTTTACTCGGATACTCAGTTCCCTTCAGTATTGTGGTGGGCGCTGTTGGGGGAATTGCTAGCGGCTGGGTTGTGGCTTGGTGGAATAGTAAAGATGAACCAAAGGAAGCACCCTCTGAACCCCAAGATGAGCCAGAGGAAGCCCCCGTCAAGTTAAGTGGATTAACCTTGGCGAAACAGCGTCGAGATGCTAGAGCGAGGAAGCGTTCCCAGAAAAACTCCACTCCATTGACGGGATTATTAAACAGAAGTAAGTAGAGCCACCTCGATAGAGCCAAAAATCCATACAAAATAGCGAGCGAGACGCTCGCACTACTGTTCTATATTCCCCGTTTCCTGTTCCCTCCCCTCACCGCAACACTTATTCAGCAAGCGCTAAGTGGTAAATTCAGATGCCACAATCATAGAACCAATTCCTTTATTGGTAAAAATTTCTAAAAGTAGAGCGTGGGGGATTCGACCATCAATAATATGAGCCGCCCGTACCCCCTGAGCCAGCGATCGCACACAACAGTTAACCTTAGGTATCATACCGCCAGCAACAACGCCCGATACCATTAACTCTCGTGCTTGTTGAATATCCAGCTTAGCCATGAGAGTGGAAGGATCTTTGTAATCCTGCAAAATCCCCGGAGTATCAGTGAGCAGAATTAACTTTTCCGCCCCCAAAGCGGCAGCAATTTCGCCAGCCACGGTATCGGCGTTGATATTATAGGCTTGACCTGTCTCATCGGCTGAAACACTTGACACAACTGGGATGTAGCCACTTTTGACCAAGGAGTCCACCAATTTAGTATCAACACTGCTGACTTCTCCGACAAAGCCAATCCCCTCGCGCCCTTCTGGACGAGCTTTGATTAAATTTCCGTCTTTACCGCAAAGTCCCACGGCTAAACCCCCAGCCCGGTTAATCAGAGAGACTAACTCTTTATTAACTCGACCCACGAGTACCATCTCCACAACATCCATCGTGGGTGCATCCGTTACCCGCAACCCATCCTTAAACTGCGGTTCAATCCCCAGCTTATCCAACCAGCTATTAATTTCTGGACCGCCACCATGAACCACAACGGGACGAACGCCGACACAGGATAAGAAGACAACATCCCGAATCACTTTATCTTTGAGGTTGCTATCCTTCATCGCCGCCCCCCCATACTTAACCACAACCGTTCGTCCTGCAAACTGCTGGATGTAAGGTAGGGCTTCACTGAGTATCTGCACACGGGTTGCTTCGGCTTCCCGGATTAAATCGTGATCGTTTTCTTGTACCATCGACAGGAACTGGAAGACCAATAAGATATCCCAAGCAGTTTAGATCATTTTTTTATCAAAAATCTCCCCCTGCTTCCAGACGTGCCATGGCACGTCTCTACATTGCTTCCCCTGCTTCCCCTGCTTCCCCTGCTTCCCCATCTCCCATCTTCGCCAAAATCCTCCACGCCAAAATCCTCCATGGGATAGAGTTGATTGCTACTCCTGAGAAGGATGCGATCGCGGCTAGATTGTCTTTGAATAAAGGGTGGAAGCGTTAACTTCTAAGATTTGCTAACTATTGAGAGAGGACATTCATACATGTTTATTAAACACTATCGTAAAAGCTTACCTGCCAGTGCGATCGCCTTAGCGCTGATGGCGGTGCTACTTCCCTCCTGCGCCGACACCACACAAGACGTTGTCACCGCAGGACAAGAGGAAGAAAACGTAACGGCTGAGGAAGTCGAGGAGAACACCGAACAACTATTCGGTCAAAGCGTGAGCATCAGAGGCGAAGTGAGAGAGGTTCTGGATAATGTCACCTTTACCCTCTCAGAGGATGAGCTTTTTGGTGATGAAATTATCGTGGTCAATACCTCCGGTGAACCCTTTATGCTGCCAGAAGAGGACGATGTTGAAGTCCAAGTCACCGGTGAAGTGCGTCAGTTTAATATGGTAGAGTTTGAGGAAGAATTCGACTTAGACTTCCAATTCGATACCGACTACGAACAACAGCCTGCGATTGTCGCTGAATCACTGGCACTTGCACCCAAACCCGGAGAAATTACCGAAGATCCTAGCCAATTCTACAATCAAACCGTGGCTGTAGAGGGTGAAGTGGAAGAAATTATGAGTAACAATACCTTTACCCTTGATGAAGATCAGTTAGCTGGTGGCGGTGATTTGTTAGTCTTCACCTTAGTCGCACCGGAGAGAACGATGGTTGAAGGGGAAGATGTTGTCGTGACGGGTGAGGTGCGTTCCTTTATCGCGGCTGAATTTGAGCGGGATTATGATTTAACCTGGGATTTGGATGTCAAACGCCAACTAGAAGCCGAATACGAGAATAAGCCTGTATTCATTGCTAAATCCATCTATCCCTCTGCTCAATAATAGTTAATCTGGTAGTATTGGTTATAGCAGTAGACACATCTATTAGGACAAAAGAACTGTTGTAGAGACGTTCCGGCGGAACGTCTCTACCTAAATGATGTATCCTTTTTCCCCGTCATGTAACGTGTCACACTAGAAGTAGCGATTCCGGAAAATCGAGAGGAAGCTTGGGCTATGACAATCTCCACTGAGAAAAAAGTTTGGACAGATGAGGAATTTATGGCACTGTCCAAAGATGGGCATTGTTATGAGTTAGTAAACGGGGAGCTTGTGAATATGGGCAATTCAGGGATGGAGCATGGCGGAATTGGCTCATTTCTGGGGGGGCTTCTGGCAATCTATGTTCGGCAACACAAATTGGGAACGGTTTGTGATTCTAGTACAGCGTTTACCTTAAAGAACGGCAACAAGCGATCGCCTGACGTCTCTTTTGTCTCTAAAGAACGGCTCAAGGGTTTAAAGCGTCCCCCTCGTGGGTTCTTTCAAGGTTCTCCTGATCTGGCGGTGGAAATTCTTTCTCCCAACAACACCGTTGAAGAAATCCACGACAAGATTGTGGAATATTTTGACAACGATACTCGCTTAGTTTGGGTGATTCATCCCGATGAAAAATATGTTCTGGTTTATAATTCGCCCGAACCCGATCGCTTACTTCGTCCTCAAGACGCGCTAGAGGGTGACGCGATCGTTCCTGGCTTTTCCATGTCGGTTGCTGAACTGTTTGAAGAGTGGGATTTTTAGCGATCGCTCAATTTTGATTTTCTACATAGAACTCAGGTCTTTTTTAGATCCCAGACTTATTGAAGAAGTCTGGGCAATAAAAGTTCACACTTTAGTTGTAGAAAAAACCTATGAATTATGGATTAAAAAGTAAGGTTTCTAATTCATAATTCATAAGAGTTAAAGAAAGTCTTAGATGTCTTGATTTTCTGGCGGCTGGCTAACCTGGCTTTTCACAGAGGTAGAAGCACCAGCCTAATTCACCTGCGGCGATTGCCTCTTGGGTTTTCTGAAAAGCAGCGCTCAAATCTGGATATTGCTCCTGAGCCAGCTCGGACACCAATTTGTAGCTCTTTTCCAAATGTTCACTTAAATCCTTGACCTGCAACACGTTAAATCCTAGCTCAGTGAGGTTTTCGGCATAGGATTCGCGGCTAAATGTCGGCTCAAACAGCAGTCGCTCATAAACGTATTTGCGGGTAGCCGCGCTGACTTCCTTGACTGGCGTGACCAAATCATCAAACAAGAAAATACCTCCTTCTTTGAGAACACGGTAAGCCTCCGCCAGAGCCTTCTTTAGTTCAGGGATGTGGTACAGAGCGCCTTGACTCCAGGCATGGGTAAAGGAACCATCTGGAAAAGGCAGATTAGTGGCTGATTTCTTTTGGAAGTTCAGGCGCAGAGACGGAAAATTACTAGCCTTGCGTCGAGCATTGTCGATATAATTGCCACTGAGATCGATACCGACGACCTCACATCCTGTCTGTTGAGCCAGCCAGATAGCTGCGTTGCCATTTCCACAAGCAACTTCTAGCACCCGAGACTCGGCAGTAATACCGCTTTGTTCCAACATATATTCATCCCAGCGCTTGCAGGCGGGTACAAAGTCCTCAGCCTGAGCCTCGGCTAAGTTGTTGAAATAGCCCCAGTGGAGACTCCCTTCTGGGTTCCAGAAGTTACGGAAACGTTTGTCTCGTTCCTGATCATCAAACAACGCCTCGGTGTCAGATTCTGTAAATCGACTTGGTGTCATGGTTTCCTATGCTGATTTAATTTAGGCTATTTACCCTAAAAAGCATACAATGTATTCTGGATTCTGGGACTCGTTAAGTAGACATTACATTTTATAAACTTAAGTGAATCCAATGCGATCGCTATTCCATGGTTTGAAGATACTAGCAAAAGGTTAAGAACATGAGCATTTTTACAAGAATTGAGTCGGAAGTCCGCAGCTACTGTCGATTATTTCCCACCGTCTTTACCAAGGCAGTGGGAGATCATTTAATCGATGAGAACGGGCGCACCTACATAGACTTCTTGGCAGGTGCTGGTGCTCTCAACTATGGGCATAATAATCCCAAACTCAAAAAGCCCCTCCTAGAATACATTGAGTCAGATGCCATAACTCATAGCCTTGATATGTTCACCGCTGCAAAGGGGAGGTTTCTCGAATGTTTCGAGGAGATAATCTTAATACCGCGAGGACTCAACTATAAAGTTATGTTTACCGGTCCTACGGGAACCAATTCAGCCGAAGCCGCGTTGAAGCTTGCCCGTAAAGTGACAGGTCGAAAAACCGTTATCTGTTTCACGAAAGGATACCACGGTCATACCTTAGGCGCTCTAGCAGTAACCCCGAATCCAGTCTATCAAAAAGCCGCAGGGATTCCCCTTGGTAATGTGTTAACGGTTCCCTTCGAGGAGCAATCTGGCAGCAAAGACGATAGTCTTAATCAGTTGGAAAAACTGATCGATGACTTGAGCCGAAATCAGGAAAAACCCGCCGCCGTTATCCTAGAAACCGTGCAATCTGAAGGCGGAATTAATGTGGCGAGTGTGCCTTGGCTCAAGCGCCTTGCCCAGATTACTCAAGAGCAAGGAATTTTGCTTATTGTTGATGATATCAAAGTTGGGTGTGGTCGAACCGGTCCGTTCTTTAGCTTTGAGCGAGCTGGGTTAAAACCGGATCTGGTTTGTCTGGCTAAATCCTTAAGTGCTTATGGAAATCCGATGGCTGTGGTGTTGATTCGACCAGATTTAGACGGCTGGCAACCTGGAGAACATAGCGGCACATTCCGAGGCAATAATCTCGCCTTTGTTACCGCCACGGCGGCTTTGGAAGCCTACTGGAAAACCGATGCTTTTTCCCAGGAAATCGTTGAAAAAGGTGAACTCATGAAGCAGCGACTCCAAGAGATGATTGCTGATTATCCTGAAATCGGCGGCGCACATCGAGGACTGGGTTTGATTCAAGGAATCGCCTGCAAGCTACCTGGATTAGCGAAAAAAGTTAGTCATGAAGCGTTCCAACGGGGTTTAATCTTTGAACCAATGGGTGTGGACAAAGAAGTGATTAATCTTCAGTCTACACTAACGATTGATTTTGATACGTTGAACCAGGGGCTAGATATTTTGGATAAAAGTATCGCGGCGGCGCTCTCAAACTGACTCGCTCAAACCGGCGGCGGCTAAAAGTTCTGTCAATACGTTGCCATGAAATTCCCAGGGAAAAGTCTCAATGGTAAAAGCTTGAACTGCCGTATCGCCATCTACTGCTGGTCCTTCATTGACAAGAGTTATCAAAATATGTTTATCCATCTCTAACGTGAATCCCTCAGTTAACCGAGATTTCCAGTCAACTCGCAGCAAAGCCAGAGCGGTAAGTAATCCCATTGCTCCCCAATTGCATACTCCGCAAACGATTAGGTGATGGCAAGGAATACTACAGGCAATTCGTTCTCCATGCTTGACGGTTTTGGCAATTAGATCTCTAGAAAGCTTGCCCATGCCGAGTTCATTGCCAAGATCCGCAATTCCGATGGAGATTACTTTAGGATGAGCAAACAGTAGTTGCAAAGGGGCTGTACAATCAGTGATATCATCTCCCCTGATATTATGGATAGAACCATCGTAACTAGGACCTGCTCTGTCAATGGCAATAACATGGGAAACCGGGGGTTCGGCACTTTGCCAGCATTTGAGAATAGAGGAAACAGAGGGATCTTCGGCACTGGCAGCATCCATAGGAACGACATCACAAGCAACGTCAGTCGATACTCCTGCTGCCCAAGCAGCAACCTTGACAGCATTTAAACATAAGGGATCGGTAACCAAACGCACCGGAACCCCAACTCTTTGAAGTCCCGCAGCTAGGTGAGCGCAACCGATGGGTCCATCTGTTTCTGCTGCTGGAGGAGTTCCGTGAGGAACAAAAAAACCTGTGATAATCGCCACATGGGGGGATGGATGTTCGGCGATGGAGCAAGCCGCAGCCAGTAACCCCCCCTTGGTAGCATGGACAAGTGGCTCTATCCTATTACCGACATCCCGTCCACAGATGGTTTCAATTTGTTCTATCCGAGTTAGGACTTCTGGAGAATTGTCAATGACAGCACTCATCGGCATTTATTTATATGCTCCTCTTGGACAACTTCGTTGACGACTTTTTCCAGGAGATTTAGCCCCTTCTCCAATATCTCGTCCGAAACGGTTAAAGGTGGGAGACAGCGAATCACCTGCCCCTGGGCACCAGCATTTTCCATGATTAGCCCTTTGGCAAAGGCTGTCCGGAGGATTTGATCAGCTAGGTTGCCATCTTGGCAGTCTAACCCCTGGATCATACCTCGTCCTCTGACAGAAAAACCTTTTGATCTGTTATTTTTGGCAATTGCCTCCAACCGGGATTGCATTCGGGCGCCTTTTTCTTTGACGGTGGCAGATAAACTGTCGTCTTGCCAATAGATATCCAAGGCAGCTTTAGCGGTGACAAAGGCGAGGTTTGGTCCTCTAAATGTACCACTATGTTGTCCTGGTTTCCACTGATCGAATTCGGGTTTAATCAGTACCAATGAAAACGGCAACCCGAAACCACTTAAGGATTTGGAGAGGGTAACAATATCAGGTGAAATACCGATGTCTTCAAAACTGAAAAAGGAACCGGTTCGTCCACATCCGACTTGGATATCGTCCACAATTAAGATGACATCATATTTACGACAAACGTTTTCGAGCGATCGCAACCACTCAAATCTTGCCACATTCACCCCACCTGCTCCCTGAATGGTTTCGACAATCACCGCAGCGGGAAGTGTTACCCCACTGCCTACATCGGAAAGGACTTTGTCGAGGTACTCTGTTGTATCAATAGCCTCACCCAAGTACCCATCATAGGGAATAAAGGTAACACCTGTGGTTGATATTCCTGCCGCTGCTCGCTGAGAAGCTTTGGCAGTTGTGGCTAAGGAACCCAGGGTTACGCCATGATAGCCATTAGAAAAGGCAATTACATTTTCTCGCCCTGTTATCTTGCGAGCCAGTTTCAGCGCTGCCTCTACTGCATTGGTTCCTGTTGGTCCTGGAAACTGAACTTTATAATTTAATTGCCTAGGTTCAAGAATAATGGCGGCAAAGGTTTCGAGAAATTCCTCTTTCGCCACCGTTGCTAAATCCAGACCATGAATTATACCATCAGACTCGATATAACGGATTAGTCGTTCTTTGAGTTGGGGGTTGTTATGTCCATAGTTTAGCGTACCCACTCCACAGAGGAAGTCAATATACTTAAATCCTTGTTTATCTTCTAAAATAGCGCCTTGTGCCTTCTTAAACACCGTGGGGAATAAACGGCTATAACTTCGCACATTGGATTCCAATTCATTGAAGATTCTCATCCGATTAGTCTCAGTCTTTCCTATACGTTTTGCCAGCGTTCTTAAGCTTTGCCTAGAGTTGTCTGACTTTACCCGTGAAGTGATTACCCCAAAATACAAGGCAATTCTCCCCCCGAAAAAACCAGTGGAGGATTAGCCTAAGAAAATACGTTCTAGTTCTCTGGTTGCATCACTATAGGTGGTTCTGGCATGTGCCATACATTCGTTATCCCAAAGCAAACAGGAGTATTGTGCCATGCGAATCGCTAGGTGATTTTGCTCGTAATAGTCGATAAATCGGTCGGTAATTTCTGCCAAAAATGGATCGGGAGTAAAGGGCTTGAGGTTCTCTGGATCGGGGCTGTAGTCACCGTATTTAATATAGTTGCAAGAAAACCGTAAAATAGGCTTGTTCCCCGAAAATGATAAGATGGGATGAATGGCACCTTCGGTGCGGTTGGCATGGACGCCTCCAGAGGCACCAAAATAGTGCCGCGTCTCCATGAGTTTTTTCTTTTCTGCTTCGGTAAGCGTCTTGACAAATCCTTCTACATAAGCTAACGTGGTCATACCACCACCACAATTCGCCGGCTTCTTGCACCAAAGCGCTAGATATTTCGGTGGGTTTTGATAATCGCTGGCTTCGAGGTGAGGCAGCAAAACCCGTTGACCTCGGGCGTCGGACAAGTTCACAAATTTAGATTCCCATTTGACGTGGAATATCTCTTGCCCGTATTGCCGTTTTAACGCCTCACCTGTGACCAATTTAGCCCATTCTATCCAGTTAAAACTGGGGTTTTCTGTTTCTACATAGATAAAGCTATTTTGCTGGAGAACTTGCTGCAACTTTGAAATTGAAGTTTCTGAGCAATCCACTAAATCTTTTGGCAAACTCGTCACCATAAATTCTGTATCCTATTTAACTGTTTATATTCACCAACAGCATTATACAGAGACAGGAAACTAGACCAAACAAAATATTAATATTTTGTTACAAAAAATCAAAATAAACTCAGTTTTTAGATCCACGTAAAGGTTGATATACAAGTAGAGACGTTCCGCCGGAACGTCTCTACCATAAGATTCGTCCTAACCGCTATGGCGATTGCGATATCACCTCAAAGGACTGCACTTGTAGGACTGGACCAATCATAGCCATCGTCATGACATCCTCTCGCACCTCTCCTTGTACCTTCACATTCAAGTTAGGTTGCTGTAACTCATCGGGGACATCCTGAAGTTCATAGGTTTCTCCAGCATCGGCAACCAATGCCCAAGTCCCGACGCCAATATCCTTGTGTTCGATTTTGCCAGTAACCGTAATGCTCATGCAAATCTCCCTTCTTCTTTAGCCGGATCTCGCATTCATCTACGTCTTGTATTCTTTGAATCAAGCGTAGATGAATGCGAGTCAGGATGTAAGTTGTTCACAAATTCCTTTTCTCCATAAATAGGGTTGGATAGAACGTCTATTTCTTCGTGTTTGCTCTAAATTAAGAGGTTGACATCGCACCTGAGTTGTACCAAATGGTCTACTATCTTTGTTAACTACTAGCACTTTTGTCATTGGTTTGAACTAGATGAAGTTCATCTCTTGCGAGTGGTTCACTTCGCCAATGTTATGAAGGGTTTATTGTTCTAGACACTCTTCCTACCCATCAGAACTGTTTAATCTAGAACCGTAGAGTTCAAGGCTAGTGAAGCACCTTGAAGTACCTATATATTCCTTCATAACGTAGCTATTTCTAGCTGAGGCTAATCAACAAGAGCGCTTTTACACGCCCCGCTTCTATCCGTTAAGGATGAAGCGTGGGTTGTTGACAGGCAAAATAGGCAAGTCCGAAGCAGACGAAGGCATTCGCCATTAAGAACAGACGCGCCCCAATCCCACTTCCTAACCACAGCAGACTGGGAGACATTACCGCACTTACCGCCAAACAACTGGCAACACCCAAGGCTGAACCAATCGCCACCCATTTCCATTGGGGGTGTCCCAGGAACAATGCGATTAAGATAAAAGGAATCAGCACACTGGCAAAAATGGGATTTAATACCCCACTGCCTTGAACCGCAGTACCCAGTTCCGGAATCGAACTGCCCATGACTCGTAGGGGCCACTGGGGTAAGTCAAAGATATAGAAGCCGCGCAGGAAAAATAATCCCGAACTTCCAGCCACTAACCCTGTGGTCAAACTCCAGCCAAAGGACAAATAGTTCCGTAAGAACCACGCCAAGAGGTAGGAACCCAGAACCATGAGAACTTTCGGCAGCAGTGCAACTGCACCACCATCAATCCAGAACCGCAGATTCAGATAACCGCTATCGCGCAACCAACGGAAGAAATCACGGAAGGTAATTTGTCCCTTCGTCGCCAATTGCACGGCACCTGAGGCATCTAATTGCCCAGCGCCAAAGTGGTTGAGGGGATCATCTTCAATCTGGCGGCTGGATTGTTGGAGAACGCTGAATATTTCATCGGGATCATTGATCCCACTGGCTTTCACCAAAGCTGCTACCCCAGCAACGTGGGGGGCTGCCATACTGGTTCCCTGAAAGCCAGAAAACATGGCAGTTTTGGTTTTGGGATTAATGGTTTCTTGGACAATCTTACCCGCTTCACTACCACCAGGGGCAGAAATGTCAACCCCTGCACCATAGTTGGAATAGGGGGCTTTCACGCCAGCGGAATCCACAGCGGAAACACCCAGAACATGGGGATAACGGGCGGGATAGGAGGCGGAATTTTGGTTAGCATTCCCTGCTGCTGCAATAATCGCCACACCTTTGTTATAGGCATAGTCGATCGCTTCTTGCATCAGTTGACTTTCACCGCCACCGCCTAAGCTCATATTGATCACATCCGCGCCATTATCAGCGGCGAATTTAATCGCTTCGGCGATATCGGAAATTGTACCACCGCCACCCGCACTCAATACTTTTAAGGGCATGAGACTGGCTTCGTAGGCTACGCCAGCCACCCCATAACTATTATTGGTGGATTGAGCAATGGTTCCAGCAACGTGAGTCCCGTGACCATTATCATCGAAGGCGTCAACTCTATCGTTTACGAAGTCGTACCCTTCAACCAGTTTGGTATCTTTGAGATCAGGAACCGGACTAACCCCAGTGTCAATCACCGCTACCGTAATCCCACTTCCCCGCGTCTCATCCCAGGCGGCTTCCACGTTAATGCTGCGAAGATTCCATTGCTGACTATAGCTGGGGTCATTGGGAACAAAAAACGTACTGTAGATGTAGTTGGGTTCAATATATTCGGTGTCTTTCGCCAGTTCTGAGCGTTTGAGCTGACGCAGGACTTGTTTATCTCCCTCCAAAATGTAAATATTGTCAACGTCAGAGAATTCGCTATTGAGTCGCGGTGTCACGCCGTATTTTTGCGCGATCGCGTCCACCTCAGCGCTAATCTCTGTGGCGGGAATATCTTCCCGGAAATCCAGTACAATTGAGCCAAATTCCCCCTGATTTGCCAACCCTTTAAAGTTGAACAGGGCAAAACCTAGCCCAATCACAAACAAACACAGTAACAAAAACTTTTTCATTGGCAAC
>JGI12210J13797_10058581_pt1 | contig 11563 bp, 6 predicted proteins | sample ElkSlonscriptome_3_FD_13797 | JGI IMG/M metagenome (IMG submission 13797) | reverse complement strand
CGAGTGGACGACTGAGATCGTAGAACAGCGACAGGCAAAGCTTCTGGATCGCTTGAAGGGTCTATGGCGATTGGAAGAAACTTCATCTATTCCTACACCTGTTATGACTAAAACCCTTTAGCTATATATCCAAAGGTCAAGATACTTGTCTATCTTGACTAAAAAACTTCTGTGGCTTGAATAAGAAACATAGTTTTCACGCTGTAGGCGACCCACCATAACTCCAGGATGACGTTGCTGAGATTTTGAAAAATCTTTTATCTTTTGAGCAGAAAAATAGGGCTTGGTTTTCTCGATGAATGTAGACAACGCTTGGAAATCAAGTAACCAATCAGCAGCTAACTGATTTGCCTCTTTTTCCTCTTGGTTAACTCCAAGATTCTCCATGTTGTCTAAATAGCTACCCTTATGCCCTGCAACGATGTGCCCTAGTTCATGCATTAGGGTAAACCAGAAGTTATCGATGCGCTTATACCGCAACGTAAGCGCAACCACTGGATTTTCATCAATGTAAAAAGCTGCACCATCCAGGTAGGTCTTTCCCAAATGAGGCACGATCACGAAATGAACTCCCAGGGAAAGCAACTTAATGGGCACCAAGGCAACATCCTCTGCCTTAGCTGAGCAAGTAAGAATGTCAGGAATTGCGGATTCTAGCTTTTTTCTGTTAAACGAAGGGATATCTTGAGTCCGGGCAATATTCTCTACTCGTTTTGCCCAGGCCATTTGAGCCTGTGTTTCTGAATCTCGGTTTTCTGATTGGCGACAATTAACAGCCAGCTTTGGCACGTCTTCAAGGTGAGAAATGCCGAAAAAATCACACACTTGCTGTTCTAGCTCATCAATTGAGTCAGTGGTGTTAATCCATCCCCGTTTAGTCATTTCGGCAACAGGAGCAAAACTGTAAAGGCGACTTCTACGAGATATCGCACTCTCGTCAGATGGGCCATCAGCCTGCTTTTGAGCAAGGTGTAACCGATATTTTGCTTCTAAATTTGTCCAGAACTCCGCAGAGGTTCCCAGTGCCTCAGCCAACTCAATCGCGGTCTCTGGCGTAATTTGCTTATTTCCCTTGATAATTCCGTTGATGGTCTGATGGGGTCGCCCCATAATGTCAGCAAGGTCTTTTTGAGTCCACCCTCTCGCTTCAAGCTCACGACTCAAAATCCGACCCGGTGATGACACCCTTGCGGGTACTAACCTCTGGTTCATGCTTCTCCCTCCCCTTGGCTCCTGAACTAGTGGTAGTCTTCGATATCGATGATTTGAAAGTAGATGCCTTCGTCATCCGCCTCAATCGAGACAATCAATCGCCACTGTTTATTTAGTCGTAAGGAGCGTTCTCCTCTTTTTCCTCTCTTACCCTGCAACTTCTCATAGTGAAAGCCTTTAAGGGCATATAGATCGCGTTCATCTTTGGCTGCATCAATGACGCTCATGGCGTCAAAGAAATCATCAATGACGTTGGGGTACTTATGGGCATTCTTCTCCTCGGTATAGAGAGCCTCTATTTTTTTATTCTTGAATTTAAACCTCAAGATGACGCCTCCCCAACCACTTTGATGAATCTGAACTCATAATAACTCAGGGTCAATTCAGTGATGGAGTGAATCGCTGAATTCAGTTTATATGTTTTTAAGTTTCATTTGGTATAGGGTTTACCCCTTGTACTGATGTTCGGTGATTTTGATTCATTCACGACGCTCAGTAATTCTATGTATGGTGGCTTCATTCTGGCTTAGCTACATTATTCCGCTATATGTTGATTGTAAAGATATTGTAAGAATCTGATTGCTAAGTCTAAGAAGCGTATCGAATCGCGGCGGATAGGGCGATCGCCCCTTTACCCTTCCCTTCCCTCGATGGTTCTTCTATGGAACCTCAAGAAAAACTTAAAGATCCCTCCGTAGTTTTACGCCATAGATGGGAACTTTAAATGAAGACAATTTAAAGACCTCCGCTGTATGACGCAGACCACTTCTGCCGACATTCGCCAACACCTGATCGACGCCCTCCAACTCGACCTCATCGGCCCAACCCCCGATGACCTCGACCACGCCGAAGAAGAACTCCCCCAGGCACCCTCCAAATGGTATCTCTCCGGCTTTTTGGTGCCCTACGAAGCCGACATCACCCAGCGCGTGGACGATGCCGCAGATGACGAACTCGACCAACTGGGCAAAAAAGCGGCAGGCGACGACGAAAGCACCCCCGAAGTCGCTTCCGCCCGCAAAGCCTTCTTTCCCTCCTCAATGGGGTTGAGCTTCCTGACTCCTCAAACCACCCAAGAAGTGACCGTCACCGTCCACTGGGGCGACTATTTCCCCGTTGGCGATGATGAAGACGAAGAACAGGCAGAAACTGGACTGCAAACCTTCACCTCCAAACCCTGGACGCGATCGCCCCGTCAAGAAACCCTCACCATCCCGCTCAACTGGACACGCAACGGCAAAGACACCACCCACACCATCGAGGTGCCCAACAGCGACGGACTCCAGCTTGTGCTCACCAGTCGCGTCGTTCAATCGTCGAATTGCCTGCCCAATGGCACCCGGTCGGTTTCCATCTTCCTGGTCAACCATCGCCCTCCCAAGCCCGATCGAGAACGGGACATGGCCTACATCTTCCAGACCCAACTCAGCGTGGACTCTGCTGAAGGCTTTGTGCCGCGCCCCAATCCCCGTGGACAGACCGGAGATGACTGGGATGAAGCGGTCGCTGACCTGCAATATCGCCATGACTATGAGTATGTGGTGGGGCACAACGTATCAGCCGTTGCCCATTTGAATCCTGACAACACCTGCCAGCGCATTTGCACGGCCTGGATGCCCACCGCCGATGTTGAGAAGGTGGTGGCGGCAAAAGTACCGAGGGTGGAACTGGGCATGGAGGCGATCGCCACTGCCCCCGACGCTGAAGCCGTCCGCGCCATGATTGGCGGCATGGTCACCGCCTACGCCGAGTGGATTACTCAGCAACAGGCCAATGTCCCCCACGACCCAGACCATCCCCGACGAGCAGAGATGGGGCAAGAACTCTTGCATCGGGCAGGGGTTGCCAAGCAACGCATTGATGCCGGACTCCAGGCATTGGATGATCCCCAGGTGCTCGATGCCTTTCAGATTGCTAATCGAACGATCGCAACGGCAATTCGCCAACGCTGGACACACGATGACTCCGATGGGCGATCGCCCAGTGACCTCCCACCTCCGGCATGGCGACCCTTCCAGCTTGCCTTCCTGCTGATGAATATTCCCGGTGTTGCCAGTCCTCACCATACCGATCGAGAAGTCGTTGACCTGCTGTTCTTCCCCACGGGTGGTGGTAAAACCGAGGCATACTTGGGACTGGCAGCATTTACCCTGGTGCTGCGACGCCTCCGCAACCCCGGCATCGACTCGGCAGGACTGAGTGTGCTGATGCGTTATACCCTGCGACTGCTCACCCTGGATCAACTGGGTCGAGCCGCAACCCTCATCTGTGCCCTGGAGCAAGAGCGCCAGCAGGATGTCGAAAAGCTGGGACGCTGGCCTTTTGAGATTGGCCTCTGGGTGGGGCAGACCGCAACCCCCAACCGCATGGGCAAGAAGGGCTACAACAACGAGCATTCAGCCCGTTCTCGCACCATCGCCTTTCAGAATGACAGCAAAAATAAACCCTCCCCTATTCCCCTGGAAAACTGCCCCTGGTGTGGAGAGAAATTCGGCCCCACGTCGTTCCAACTGCTCCCTACTTCCGATCAGCCCACCAATCTTCAGGTCATATGCGGCAACCGAAAGCGCCGCAAAGACAGGACACCCCAATGCATTTTCAACGGCAACAATCCCCTGCCCATCTTGGCGGTGGATGAACCCATCTATCGCCGCCTGCCTTGCTTCATGATTGCCACCGTCGATAAGTTTGCTAATCTTCCCTGGATTGGGCAAACGGCGGCACTCTTCGGCAAGGTCACCCACTACAACGCTGACGGGTTCTATGGCTCAGCCGAACCCAGCAAAATGGGACGTCCCTTGGAGCAGGGATGCCTCCCCCCACCAGACCTGATTATCCAGGATGAGCTTCACCTGATTTCTGGCCCCCTCGGTACAATGGTCGGCCTCTATGAAACGGCGATTGATGCCCTGTGCAGCCGAGACATTGACGGTAAACGGGTCCGGCCTAAAATTGTGGCGTCCACCGCAACCGTGCGACGAGCCACCCGGCAAATCCAGGGGCTATTCGGCAGAAATGAGGTAGATGTCTTTCCTCCACCTGGCCCAGATCGGCGAGATTCCTTCTTTGCGAAAACGGCAACTATTGATGAGCGCAATCCTCGCACCTATGTGGGCATCGCTGCCCAGGGACGCAGTTTGAAAGTTGTGATGCTGCGAACCTATCTAGCATTGCTGGGAGCTGCCCAAAAGCAATGGGAACTGGCCGGGGGCGTGAAAACCGACCCAAATCCGGCTGACCCTTATATGACCCTGCTGGGATACTTCAACTCTCTGCGAGAACTGGGGGGCAGTCGCCGCATTGTCGAAGATGAGGTCAACGCTCGTCTGACCCGCTACAGCCAGCGTCATCGCCAGAATGAACTGTCCGGTTCCTTTGCCAACCGCAAGATTGATGATGAGCCATGTGAACTGACCTCCCGTGTCAGCACCAATCAGGTGGCAGATACTAAACGCCGATTAGCCATGTCTTTCAGCCATAAAGAACGGGTGAATGTGGTGCTGGCAACCAACATGATTTCGGTGGGTCTCGATATCACCCGTCTGGGACTGATGGTGGTGTTGGGACAGCCAAAAACCGCAGCAGAATACATTCAGGCCACCAGTCGCGTCGGGCGGGATGAAGACCGACCGGGATTAGTGGTCTCGTTGCTGAATGTCCATCGTCCTCGCGATCGCTCTCACTACGAACGGTTCCAGGCATGGCACACCTCATTCTATCGAGCTGTGGAAGCCACCAGCGTCACCCCCTTCTCACCCCGTGCAGTCGATCGAGGACTGGCAGGCATTACCGTTGCGTTGGCACGATTGGGCAATGCTGATATGACCGCTCCACTGAAAGCCGCCGACATTGTGCAGCACTATCCAGACCTGGATTTTGTCAGTGAGGCGATCGCCTATCGCGCCTATGGTCATGATTCAGAACTCAGTGAGGCCGATGCTGAAGCCCTACGCCAGAAAATCAGAGGCCAGGTGGTCGATTTGCTAGACGCCTGGAGACACATCGCTGCTGATAAAGGCTTGCTGCAATACCAGCAGGAAGAAGGCTCAGCCCCACCCTTACTCTTTGATTTCCTTGACCCAGAGGTGCAAAACCAGAAACCCATCGCTCAGAAGTTCAAAGCCCAACGCAGCCTGCGCGATGTCGAACCTGTAGTGAATCTCTGGGTCGTAAACCCCAACAATGTTGAAGCGGTGGAGGAGGATGACTAATGGCAAAGAAACAACAGCCCCCATCCGGTGAAATTCGCCAGAGCCAGATGTTAACCACCTTTGGTCCCGGCTCAATGGTGGATTTACCCAACCATTCCATACTCATCAGTGGACTCAACCACTGGAAAGGCTACAAAAATCAGCCCATCTACGAAGACCGTCTCGCCAGTCGGGTGAGCCAAATTTTAGGGGTGCCTCGCATCGACATGTATGCACCTCCTGCTGCCCAGAATGACCCTACTGCTCCCCGCACAGGAGTGAATGCCTTCACCTTTCCCCGGTGGTTCGTGGCTCAGATAGAAGAAAAGTGGATTTCGCCCAGCGGCAAAGAATATCAGACCCGTCCTCTGGTGTCCTGGGAACGGTTGGTGAAAGGCAAGTATCTCAGCCCAGACCGGAAAAAGATTCCGGTGGTACCTGTGCGCTTTGTGCAAGCCTGCCTCAACGGGCACATCAGCGATTTGGACTGGTATCGGTTCGTCAATCGAGACTGTAAGAGCAACTGTCCTGCCCAACTGTGGCTGGATGAAGGAGGCACAGGCAACGACTTTGCCGATATTTTCGTGCGTTGTGATCAATGCAAGAAGCGTCGCCCCCTCTCCGATGCCACCATTCCAGGGCGCAACGTTTTGGACTATTGCCACGGTCATCGCCCCTGGCTGGGGGCAGGTTCCCAGGAAGAATGCCGTGCGCCCGATCGAGATAAGCCAGAGAAGAATCGGCTGCTGGTGCGCTCTGCCAGCAATGCATACTTCTCTCAGACCCTCAGTGTGATTTCTTTACCTGATTCTGACCAGAAACTTAAGGATGCGGTGAGCCAGGTGTATGAGGACTTCCTGCAATACGCGGAGGAGTTGAGAGACATCAAGCGGGAGCGGAAAAAGCAGAAGGTTGCCGATGCCCTGGAAGGATTCACCGATGAGGCGATTTGGGCAGAAGTGCAACGACGCCTCAAAGGGGAAACCTCCAAAGTCAAGAAAATCAAGCAGGTGGAGATTGAAACTCTACTCTCCAGCCCTCATGAAGTGGGTGAAGACGTACCCAACAGTGATTTCTATGCCCGCACACGAAAACTGGGTAAGCTAAGCCCCCTACTAGAGCAGCGGCTTGACCGCATTGTGCTGGTGCATCGCTTACGAGAGGTGATTGCCCAGGTGGGCTTTACTCGTTTTGAAGCCGAAATGCCCGACATTGATGGTGAACTCTCCCTTGATGTGCGCCGAGCCGCATTAGACGTAGAACCGTCCTGGGTGCCTGCCATTGAGAACCGGGGAGAGGGGGTGTTTATTTCCTTTGCACCGGAGGCGATCGCCACCTGGCAAAAACAAAAAGCGGTGCAAGACCGGGGCAAAGAGTTACTGAACGGGTTTACCCAGTGGTGCCAGCGCCGAGGCATCCCCTCGGATAAGGCGGTGTTTCCTGGATTGCCCTACATCATGCTGCATTCCCTCTCCCATCTGCTGATCACCGCTGTTTCTCTGGAGTGTGGCTACTCCGCCAGCTCCATCCGAGAACGCATCTATGCTGGAGAGTCTGGATACGGAATTTTGCTTTACACCGGAACCACAGGGTCTGAAGGGACACTGGGTGGATTGGTGCAGGTGGGTAAGCACATTGAGCACCACCTGAGTGCGGCTCTGGAGTTGGGGCGGCTGTGTTCCAATGATCCAGTCTGTGCCAACCACAAACCCAACAATCCTCAGGAGGAACGGTTCTTGCACGGGGCGGCCTGTCATGGGTGTGTGCTCATTGCCGAAACTTCTTGCGAGCGCCGCAATGAGTTTCTAGATCGGGCACTGGTCGTGAACACGGTCGAGGGATTAGATGTAGCCTTCTTTCCCGATGGAGTGGATGGATGACCCCCCTGCACCACCTCACCCACTCTGCCCTCCTGAGCTTGGCAGCGGCTCTGGAAACCGGACGCATGGGCAATCCTATTCACAGCATGGGCTTGGAGAGCCATGTTCCAGCAGCATGTCGGGATGAGGTAGCGGCTGAACTCAACCGCCTCCGACAAGAGGGCATGGCTCCCAAGCATCTTGCCTACCTGCTGCGGTCAATGGCAGTAGAGCGCGAACACTCCCAGACCCGGAGCGATCGCCTGGATTTGGTCTGGACAGGGCTGGAGGTCAATGGCTCTGCCAGCCGAGACACCCGCGTTGCCGCCCAGGAACTTTTCAGACAGGCACAGCACAGCGTTCTCATCGCCAGCTACGCTCTCGACAAAGGCAAGAAGGCACGGGAATTATTTCAGGAATTGGCACAACGCATGGATATGAATCCGAGTCTGCAAGTGCGAATGTTTGTGAATGTGAAACGAAACTACGGCGATCAAACTCCTGACTCAATCCTACTTAGAGAATTCGCCCAGACCTTTCTCCATGAGATTTGGCCTGGAACCCGACTCCCCGATGTATTCCATGACCCGCGATCGCTCTCTACTCAACCTGGCCCCAAAGCCTGCCTCCATGCCAAGTGCATCGTAGTAGATGAGACTCAGGCGTTAATTACTTCAGCGAATTTCACCGAAGCAGCCCATGAGCGCAACATTGAAGCCGGAGTAGTGGTTACCGATGGGGCGATCGCCCGTTCGCTTCAGTTTCAGTTCGAGTCATTAGTCAACCACAAAATTCTTTGTCGGGTGCCAGGGCTTTAGAAATTTTTTCCTAAAAAATTACTTATCAGCGCTCAACATATCTAAAGAGTTATGGTATTTTTGTACCATGCCAGGATTCTCTGCTCTGGGGAGCCGCTTATGGTTGTGCGCACAATTCGATGCCGTCTTACTGCTAGCCGAGAAACTCGTCAGTTCTTCTGGGAAAAGATGGTTGCATATACCTGCTTGATCAACCAACTTTTCTCAAAAGTTGCTCAAGATGAACAATTTAATGACTGGCAACAGAGCAGCTCAGTTCCACGGAAACCGCTCGAAGAAATCATCAAAACAATTGAAAAAGAGAGCGGTTCCTATCATTTGCCTGCACGATTTTATACCTCTGCAGTTTTAATGACACAGTACGTCTATAAGTCTTGGTTCGCATTGCAAAAGCGTCGCCAGTGGCAGATACAGGGAAAGCGACGTTGGCTAGAGATCATGAAGCAGGACAGTTTACTAGCTCACACTGATTTCAGCCCCGAAACGATTTATGCAAAAGCTAGAGAAATTTTGTCGCAGACTAGCAATAATCGAAACGAACCAAAGAAAAAACGCTCCGAAGGCAAAAAATCTCTGCTTGGTAGTCTGATGACCAAGTTTGAAGAAACTGATGATCTGCTGACAAAATGTGCCGTTCTCCACTTGCTCAAAAACGACTTTGAGGTTAGTGAAGAGACCCACGACGATCCAGACGACTTCAAACTTCGGCTCGAAAGTAAGCGTATTGAAATTGAGCGTCTTGAAGAACAACTGCAAAGCCGGTTACCCAAGGGGAGAGACCCGACTGGCGATCGCTTTGCCGAAAATTTGATAGAGGCGATCGCCCTGCCTGACGACACTGTTTCTAATTACTCAGATCTAGTGTTTTCAAGCTGGTTAGAGCAGAAACAGATTAAACTACTCAACCCTCTTCCCTATCCCATCATCTGGGGGAGTGCTGATGACTTAAGGTGGACATCTGAGCCACGAAAACTGCCGCCAAACGCCCCAAGAGCATCCAGTAACACCAAGAAAAAGAAGAAACCCGCTAAGAAAAAGCAAATTACATCAGAGGATATTATCGGCGTTCGATTCAAGGGTCTCTCAGCACATACCTTCAAGGTGCAGTGCGATCGCCGCCAGCTTCCCATATTTCGGCAATTCTTTACCGATTACAAAGCCTATAATGCGCTACCTGAGGAGGAGAGATTCTCCCAAAAAATCTTTGCCCTCTGTTCTGCCCAACTCATTTGGTGCCAAGATTCCTCTAAATCCAAGCAGAAAAAGCCTAAAGATAATCCGTCCAAAGAGTCATGGGATAGCCATCGTCTCTATTTGCACTGCACAATCGATACTCAATACCTCACGGCAGAGGGAACAGCAGACGCAATTCGTCTCGCTAAGCAAAAAATCTTGAAGGAACTGGGTGAACGAGCCACCATCCCCCCAGAAGAAATTGATTCACTCGACCTGACGCAACCTCAGAAGAGCCACATAAAACGCAAGCGCACAACCCTAAAACGGTTAGATAATCCCTCCCCGATACGACCACGGCGAGAAGAGTATCAGGGTAATCCACTCATTACAGTGGGGATTAGTTTGTCGCGCCAAATGCCACTGACAGCTTGTGTGGTCGATATTAGGACAAGCAAAGTCTTAGAATGCCAAGCTACCAAAAGGTTGCTGCTAATCAAAAAATTCAAGATTAAGTCCAAAAAACATAACGCCCATCAGCTCAAACGAGCCCACTGGCGACTAGTCAATAAATTGAATCTGCGAAAAAAACGCAATTCAGTGCAGCGACAGTCTAAACAGAAGCAGGATGCTTATCGAGAGAGCGAAAGCGAATCAAATCTTGGTGCGTATACAGAGCGCCTATTGGCAAACCGCGTTGTCGCCTTGGCAATGGCTTGGGAAGCTGGAAGCATCGTAGTGCCAGATCTCAAAAATATTCGAGAAGTCGCTGAAAGCGACATAAAAGCCCGTGCTCAAGAGCGTTTCCCCCATGAAAAACAGCTGCAGAAGCAATATTGCAAGGATCTGCGAGCAAGCTACCATCGGTGGAGTTATTCTCGCTTAGTCGGTTATATTAGCGATCGAGCAGCCCTGTTTGGGATTTCAGTTATGACAGGGAAGCAACCCACTCATATGTCACTACCCGATAGTGCCTTACATGTCGCAATGTCAGGGCACCAGCTATCGGCAGTATAGACGACTACGAACACTTGTACCTTGACAATGGAATAATAGCTATTCAATAGCGCACCGTTCTCTAAGAACAGGTGACAATTAAGGGGCAGTTTAATTGCTTTCCGTCCCAGGTAGTTGTCCTCTCTTTTCATAGGCTTACCTATGAATGGGTGCAGGGTCGCGCCTAGCATCAGAGAGCTATGTTTTCATAGGGTGGTTAAGCGCCACTACTATGAGGATACAGGAATACGTGTAATCGGGCTGCTACCAAACCGCCTCCGAGCAAGGAGGAACCCCTTCTCATTCTTGGCAAACCTAAGTGCGGGTGAAATCCCCTAATAGCTTTGCCAGAAACTGGAATCTCCATTTTCAAGGCATTCAAGCAAATATAAGAAGAAACTTAAAAATTTCTTCCTGAACTTTTATCAATTTGCCTAGGTTTGCCAGAAATTGTTTGAGGAGTTCGGCTGTGCAAGGATTTGAGAGCACGCAGTTGCGATCGCCTTTTCAGCTCGATGAGGGTTGAAAGATCCAGACGATATCCGGCCACTCAATAAGGTTAAGGTTGCGATCGCCTTTTCAGCTCGATGAGGGTTGAAAGATTATGTGCGTCATGCCTTATCGAGTTACGAAGAGGTTGCGATCGCCTTTTCAGCTCGATGAGGGTTGAAAGATCCAGACGATATCCGGCCACTCAATAAGGTTAAGGTTGCGATCGCCTTTTCAGCTCGATGAGGGTTGAAAGATTATGTGCGTCATGCCTTATCGAGTTACGAAGAGGTTGCGATCGCCTTTTCAGCTCGATGAGGGTTGAAAGACTAAAGGCTGCCTTGGATCAGCAGCTAGCAGAGATCGTTGCGATCGCCTTTTCAGCTCGATGAGGGTTGAAAGATTGGATGACGACTGTAGAACTAAGACACCTAGAACAGTTGCGATCGCCTTTTCAGCTCGATGAGGTTATTAGACATCACCACACCTCAAACCGGAATCAGCTTCGTTCTGACTTGCACAGTTGAAGATCAACATCTAAAGCGTATGCTCAAGAATTAAGGGGTTGAAAGGAGCGCCAGGATCGCACAACACTCAAATAGTTACGGATTGAGTGGAAACTGGACATTAATTCTTTAAAACTGTTTGGAACAGAGTCAAAAAGTCATGATTTGTCTGAAACCCTTGTCATTTCGTTAAAAATGGACACTAATTCTTTAAAACTGACAAATAAATGTTTAATGAACAGCAATGGAGAATAGCGGAATCGAACCGCTGGCCTCCAGAGTGCGATCCTGGCGCTCTACCAACTGAGCTAATTCCCCAT
>JGI12210J13797_10293255_pt1 | contig 11564 bp, 8 predicted proteins | sample ElkSlonscriptome_3_FD_13797 | JGI IMG/M metagenome (IMG submission 13797) | reverse complement strand
TCCGTATCGTGGACGAAGACTGGTTTGAGCAATTTCAACTACAACCTACATGAAAGATTCTGAGAATTCAAATTGGTTTAAGCGGATTACTCGCCGGCTCTCTGAGCAACCGACTAAAATCTTACTTATACAACTAGGTGGCACCCTTCTGATCACTTTATCACTGATTGTTGTAATCAGTCTGGGGGTTAAACCGGAAGTACGGGGCGTATTTATTGGGCTAATTCTTATTGCCGCGGTGGGGACAGTTATGTGGCTGGGAATCAGCCACCTCCGAACCAGTCATCTAGGTACTGAGGGGCGACCAAACCCCCATCACAACTTCTTCTTTACTGGTACTCGTCTACTAACTATCATACTTACCTTAGCGGGATTAGTTGGAGCCTTATTCGTATATCTTCATCATGAAAATATATTTCAAGCTCTGGGGCTCGTTGTTTCAGTAATATGGGTGGCCGTTTTTCTCCGCTACTTCATGTGGTCGGTGTATCATTACAACATTAATTACGGATTAACCGACGAAGACTGGGAAAAAATTGAATCTGCCCGTAAGCGAGAAAAAATGGGTTTTCCCGTAAATCCGGAGGATGTAAAAGCTCCTGATAAAAACCCCTACCGAAGTCAGACATTCGGATTGCCTCCAGGCACTGTCCGCGGAATGATTGCTTTCACCTTGCTACTTGGTGGCTTGTCCTTACTCATTGTCAGCTTTGGCAACGAATACTATACTGGCGACCAATTGGCACTCATCCGCCAGCAATTTGAGTTTTTTGAAACGGCCTTTCTGATGATGATCGCTTTCTACTTCGGCGATAAGTCACTAAAGTACTTGCAGCGTCGGTGGACTACGAATGCTCCTGAAGTGAAAGATGAAGCAGGGAAAACGGTAAAATCCCAACGAGCACCAACCGGCGTCTCGGCGACCGGCGTCCCGGCGACCGGCGTCCCGGCGACCGGAATAGAATCAGACGACCAATTACTACAACTGGAAAACTGGGAGATGGATCAATTAGAAGGAGAAACTGAAACCTCCCCTACTCCACTCACTCAAGCCCGAAAACAACTTTCAGCCTCGGCCCTATCGCCGCTACCGTCCAACCTCCAGGGGGGGTTTGTCCAGGTGCGGGATAATATGCACAGTAAAGTACTGAACGACGAAGAGATAAAACAGGCTTTAGATCAGCTTAGAGAAGAAGAAGGGATTGACCTCTCGATGCCAGTGGTGCGAGCCGTAGTAGAAGTTGAGTCATCTGGAAAAGGCCATTTACCCAATGGAAAACCCAAGATTCTATTTGAAGGTCACCGTTTTAGGTACTGGCTGAAGAAACAGGGCTTCACCGAATCGGAGATCAACGATTGGCAGCGTAGATATCCATCAATCATTTACCCCAGTTGGACTACCGAATATTACCTGGGTGGAGAAGATGAATACCGAAGGCTGGAGCTGGCTCGCAAAATTGATCCTAAATCGGCAGTGTATGCTACTTCCTGGGGATTATTCCAGATGCTGGGCGAGAACTTAGCGCATAACCTGAAGGGAAGAGTCCAGAAGGGAGCCGGTACAGACGATATGTTCTACGGTGGATTCGAGGACTTTGAGCGAAAGCAGGAAGTCTCGGAATACTATCATTTTCTTGATTTCTTAGAATTCATCAAAACCAAACGAATAGACAGTATCCCCCTCATAGACTTTATTTCAGAAAAAAACCGCGGTAATTATGATTGGGATCGCTTTGCGTATGGGTACAATGGCTCGGGCTATAAGCGCAATCAGTATGATATTAAGCTACGCACTGCCTACCGCAAGTATGCCGAAATTTATTCAACTGATGAAGTAACACCTTCTACAGGGTTCATTCCAATTATTGATGCCGGACACGGTGGAATGACCGGTGATCAGTACAATACTCAGGGAAAACAGTATACCTTTGATGACGGCACACAAATTTACGAAGGGGTCATTAATCGGAAGATTGGTCAGCAACTAATTGATTTACTGGATGAGGCCGGTATACCCTATCACAATCTTACAATTAACGAAGAAGTAGATGTTAGCCTTACAGACCGAGTGAATGTGGCGAACCAGTTATACGGTCGTAATAAAAATTATTATTTCTTATCTATCCACAGCAACGCCGCTAGTAATCAAGTTTCCGGACCGGGTGAACACGCTTCAGGATTTGAGGTGTGGACTAGCGTAGGGCAAACCAAAAGCGATGAGCTGGCCACAGTTGCTGCCAAATGGTATAAACGAGAATTTCCTGAGTTCAAATTTCGCCAGGATATGTTGGACGGCGATGAAGACAAAGAAAAGAAGCACCAAAGCGAAACATTTTACGTGCTACGAAAAACCCAGGGTTCAGCCTTTCTGGTAGAAAACCTTTTCTACGACAATCGGTTGGAAGCTGAGTTTTTGCTTAGTTCGCAGGGACAGCGCCGAATTGCCCGCTGTTTGTTCTCAATCATACAAGAAATCAACCAAAAGTTTGGTGTATGATACTCATTAACCGTCTTCTACTGTTCCTAACCATCGGACTTCTTTTGGCCTGTAAATCGGAAGATCGGGGTTTAGTGGTAGGAAAAATTCAGCAAGCTAGTGACTTAGCCACTACTGAGTTTACCGTAGAGAAGATTGTTCACGGTACCAAAACTAAGAAGATCGCTTGGTTTATAAAACTTAGCGAAGCCCGATTTTTAGCCTATTCCCAAGCGAAAATTAAAGCGGGCGTTGACTTATCGCAGATCAAAGAAAGTGATGTTGAGATTGAAGGTCAAAAAATTACGTTACGACTACCTCCGGTAAAAATTGTCAACTTTTCTTATCCACCCAGTAGCTTTCAGGAGGATTCTGTCATTTCTGATCCCAAAGCTTTTCTAAATAGCATCAGTGTGGCTGATCAAGAATCATTTTTCCGAGATGCTGAATTAGATATTCGCAATAACTTGGAATACATGGGTATTGTGGAAACAACGCAAAACCATACACGTACCCTGCTTCGGCAGTTGCTTCGTTCTCTTAATTACGAAGAAGTCTATATTTCTTTTAGCAGCGATGAGCTACTAATTGATAAAGTAAATCTCACCCAACCCAGCACCAATGATTAGCCTGCTTTTTAGTAACTGGCGATTTATGTTAGATGCTCTACTCATTATTGCATTGGTGGTGTTATTGTTTGTCATGAATCCATTTGGGATCTTCGGCAATGGATTACAATTGGGCACTACCACCAACATGGTCACTGAAGTACAAAAAATTGGTCAGTTGGTTACTGCCGAGTACTACGGAGAAGTAATTTCTTCCCTCGATGAATCAAGATTAGTACTGATTGAAGAAAACAATACGCAGCAATTGGCCAATGATCTTTACAGTGAGATAAAGTATGCATTATATGATTTATACCAGTATCAGCAAATTCCTAAAAAAGAGCGCCGCGAAGATTTTTTAGGTGAGTACCGACGAAGTGAAGGTCTAAGAAGAAAAGCCCTGCAAAACGTCAGTCGTAATAATATTCTAGAAAAGATAAAATTTCTTAGCCTGACAGATAGTTTGACTAAACACCCGCTCTACATTGAAACCATTGAATTTTTATGGCGGGAGAAATACCAAAACGCCGAAAAGAAAAGTTGGAATCCTGACTCACGAGCCGAAGCTGAGGTATTGCTGAATCTCTACCAAGAACTAGCCACCCAACAGCAATCGGCTGGAGACGAAGCATTTCAACGTTTCCTCAACGATGGATTTGAGTTCAAGGCTAGCTTTCAAGACTTTATGTTTAGCGAGCAAAAATCAGAACTACCCCGAGCCGAACGAAAGAAGCAGCTAGCGTTGGTAGGGCGCGGCTGGGTAAAAGCTGGATTTGATTTTGATCAGCTCAACGAAAATTCATTTTTCCTGGACGAAGAGACCGGCGATCTTCATTTTTTTGGCTTAGAACCTCAAATTCTTGATGCTGACATCAACCCCTGGTTTATACCCGAACGAGCCGTACCCGGCTTTGAGATTATCGACTATCAAGGAGCAGTTAATTTCAAAGATGCTCAGCGAGTAAAGGAACACTGCATTCAAAAGCTGGTATTTTATGCCCATCAAGCGCAGATCATTGAACAAGCGCAGCAGCAAGGTGCCGAAACCCTTAAAAGCTTTTTCTCCCTCGTCACCGGACACCCAATACACCGGGTGCATTTTCATAACGATGTGCTGACTCAAACCGTAAAGGAAATCGCGAAAGATGAATACATCAACTACTACGAAAGTATTCTGCTTGATTCATTACTCGCGCAGGAAGGTCGACGAGCCGATTCGCTCAATAACTCCTTAACCAACCGAACCCGTAACGAACAGCTAGCCACTGAACTAGATAGTATTCGTCGCCAATCACTCCGGCGACTACTAAAGCTTCGCTTTGAAGAAGCTAACCAACCTTTCAATTACTTTTCAACCCTAACTTATCAGATTGGACAAGACTCTATAATAGACCAGCACGAACGCAAATTACTACAGCAGGTTCGATGGAATATGTTCGCCTCAAATAAGGATAACCGACACAAGCTTGCCGCTTATAAAGATCCACGGTTTTGGTACGAAGATTCGCTAAAATTTATGATGGAATACAATGCTGCTCTTCAGCATCTGGATGAAATGAAGGTGCGAGTGGCTGACACGTTTGTAGTAAGCCTGCCCAACACCGAGCGAGCCCTGACTGATTGGTCTGATTCTACTAAGATTATTCTAGATTTTTGGAGTACTGATAGCACCACTACGGTTAATTACTTGAACATTGGCAGTGAAGATACAACGCTATTGCTTCAGCTACAATTTCCGTTTTACTATCGCCAAGACGCTCTGAAAAAATATGTATCCTCAGACACCTTTTTCACCGCACAAGCTGTAGTCCACCCTGATAGTATTACAGTTAGCGATCTGAAAAACGACGGTTTTTACGTTCATGACGAAAGTAGGCAACAACTTATTGCTGTGGTATTACCACCCGAGCTATTTTTTGATGCGCTATTGCTCACGAAAGATACTATTCTGGCTGATTCGCTCACTTTTATCCTTCGTCCTAACTCTAAAGGATCAAGGGCGCGAGAATCAGAAGCGCTTACATTGTCGGCCGAACAAGCGGCAGAATTAGTTGGATATTTTCGGTTTTTACAAACGCACTATCGAGACGAGCAGAACAAAGGAGCGATTATTCGAGCTAGTGAGTGGGTACGCGACAAGCTTACTTACCATACTGATTCACTCACTCCACTTGACCAGTTTCGGAAGTTTCTCTCACCCCAACGTTAACTCTTCATTTTTGATAGAGTTATTACAAGTTACGAGCGTAATAGATTATTCGTTTGCCCGAGTTGAATGCATCATTTTCAGCCTCCACCCGTCTTTAGTAGCTACAGCCAACGCGCTTTCTAACCATCGAGCTTTTCCCACTAAAGTATCGGCCCGGGTGAATTCAGCAAAATTGTAATAGGCAATTTGAATGGACTCACCGTATTTATCTATCGAGATATATTCCATCCTATTCGTCCTCTTCGCTCTATCAGGTTTAGCAAGCTGCCCCTGCATATACGTTTTTATCCTATCGTTATCCCAAATTTCCCCATGCTCCAGAATAATAAAATCATCGGTATGGTAATCACTAATCTTGGTAGAATCTACCCCAGCCCATAAATCATCAAATGCCCCCTGAATAAGGTTTTTCGCAATCTGTATCTCTTCCGCATTAATTGGTTCCTGATTATTATCGGCAGGTTGAAATTGACATGCGCTAAGTAACAGCGGAATTACTATGATTTTTATTAATCTCATTTTTTTATCAGGTGACTATCTAGTTTATAGAAACTAACTTCCAGGCTTCCAATGATAGTAGCTTTGCAGTCCCACCAAGGGAAGTTAGTGCAATATATTTACCTTTCACATTTTCTTCTCTTACTTGACGTGAAATACAATATCTCCCGCTGTTGACGAACACTTCAACAAATTTTTTGTCAACGAATATACGTAGATCTATAGCATCTCCTTGTTTCCAATCTTTTATAGGAACTTTCACGCCATCTACATTTAGTAAATTCCCACTCCAAACAATAGGCAAGCCACCCTGCCCTTCCTTATCAGAAAGAACATTGATTCCGCAAAATGAGGCATTGTGCAAATTGAAATTAACAACCATTTCCATTTGGTCACTCGTAAAACCTTCAATTACAACATAGGCTGTCGTAGGGCCTAACACGGGAAGTTCTTTAGTACTTAATTTGAATTTTTCTTTCCTTAAATCTTTAATTGCATCCACCGGCGATTGAATTAGGTACCCATCTACCAGACTTAGTTTCCGGGGAATTGCAAAACAGCCATTCCATAAGCGATTACTATTCTTTATAGGTTCATTCATGTAATAGGGTAACCATTCTCTGTCCCAACCGGGTATCCATGACATTAAGAATAAATTATCTTTGTCATCGGGGATTGTCTCTTGAGCATAATAATGTCCGCTATAATCAATAATACCTTCTGACTCGATATTCAAAGTTAGGTCTGTAAGATCAAAGTCGCCTATGAAATAGTTTACCCGGTCAACTGGGGCATCTGTAGAAGCCATAAATATCCATTTGTCACCTAATGGTCTTAATTCAGGTACTTCAAGGTTTCTATATTTATGTTTAGGTACTGTAAAAAGTATACCTTGGTATTCCCAGTCAGTTAGTTCATCGTTTTTTGCCTCAAATATGGGTACTGGTACATAGTTCTCATCAAAAAGATCAGCGCAGGCAATCAAGAATGTTCTACCTTCGGTACTGAATACGAAAGGATCACGCCAAAAACCGTCAAATGGAGGTAACCTGGGAGCTTCAAGCGTCAATACAGGGTTTTTTCCTTTGTGATCCCATTCTGAAAGTTGCTTGTTACTGAATTCTGCCCTCCAGAATTTCATTCCTCCGTCTCCTTCGCCCATAGAATAAAACGCAAGCTCTTTTCCATGTTCGGTTATAATGGTTGACCCTGAACCAATAGCATTTAACCCCAACTCAAAGGCTGGTGTTAAACCTGTTTTCATATTTTCCCACTGCAATAAGTCTTTGCTGCGTGAATGAGCCCAGTACCATCCACCCGGATGATAGGCGAAAGGCTGCAATCCATAAAAAATGTGATACCATCCATCATAGTAAATGCCCCCGTTAGGGTCGCCCATACAACCTGTTGGAGGTGTAAGGTGATATGCTGGTCGGAAAGGATCTGTATTGGTGCTAACTGTAGAATCCTTGATAGCTTTTTCAATATTTTCAGGGGTAAGATCCCAACTTTGGGCATTCAAAGCTGATGTCCAAATCACTAATAAAGAAACTATAAAATTCGACTTCATATTTAACCCGTTAATTATAAGCTCTTCATGGAAAAATCACACATTAGTTTCTGACTTGTTGGTAACAACCGGATAAATGCACCGATGCGTTTATTTTCATGTATGGCTAAGTTGAATTTAGTGAATTACGGAGGTTTTTAAAAGTATTATCACCTATACGGGTGTATTTCTTACTGAGTAGTTTTGGCCAAATTGTCCTGCAAACAAATATTCTGGTGGTTTGGGTAGCCGTCAGAAAATCCCTCCCAGGTAGATAAAATTAGTGAAGTTCAATTCTAAAACATGCTGCTTTTTAATCGTAAGCCAGCCGTTTCTTCCCAGCCCATCATCAGGTTCATGTTCTGTACTGCTTGACCGGAAGCACCCTTCAATAAATTATCAATCATGCTAATAATTAGTAGGGTATCGTCGTGCTTTTCCAGATAGACTAAACCTTTGTTCGTATTGATAATTTGTTTTAAATAAGGATTGGTTTCCGTTAAAAATACGAAGGGGGAATCTTCATAAAACTTTCGATAAAGTTCCTGTGCTTCTTCTTGCGAACCAGAAAAAGCAGTATACAAGCTGGCAAAAATGCCGCGGGTAAAGTTACCCCTTACTGGTAAAAAATTCAGTTTAGCCGAGTAGTCGGGCTGCAAACTAATCAAGCTTTGGTTAATCTCCCGTAAGTGCTGATGTTGGAAAGCTTTATAAATAGAGATATTATTATTGCGCCAGCTAAAATGAGAGGTAGCCGTAGGCTTCTGTCCCGCCCCAGTAGATCCGGTAATAGCGTGAATATGCATATCTTCCTTCAGCAATCCGGCTTGCGCTAGTGGCAATATTCCCAACTGAATACAAGTGGCAAAGCATCCGGGATTGGCAATGTTCTTAGCTTCTTTAATTTGACTTTTATTCAACTCTGGCAATCCGTATACATAGTTGTGTGACGAATTGGCTATACGAAAGTCCTGGCTTAAGTCAATAATTTTTATAGTATCGGGAACCGCATTCTTCTCTAGAAATGCTTGAGAGGCACCGTGGCCACTACACAAAAACAATACTTCAATAGCGAGCCAGTCGAGCTTGGATGTGAACGTTAGTTCAGTGTCCCCAATTAAGTCATGGTGAATTGTTGTAACCAGCTTATTGGATTGGCTTTGGCTGTGTACCCAGCCAACCTCCACCTGAGGGTGATTTAACAGAATCCGTATTAGCTCTCCAGCAGTGTAGCCCGCCCCGCCTACAATACCTACCCTAGTTTTTGTCACGTTCATTTCGGTTAACCGCAAACCAGATTTTGGTAGCGTTAGCAGCAATATTAGTAAATCCTTTTACGTCTTCGCCCGTCCAGGCCTTATTAGCTTCACCGTAATCGCCAAACTTAGAAGACATTAAGTCGTGGGGTGAACTGATTCCTTGCAACTCGTAGCGATACGGATGCAGTTGAAGGTGTACTTCGCCACTTACTAGTTTCTGAGTGTCTTTCAGAAAAACCTCAATGTTCCGCATCACTGGGTCTAAGAATTGACCTTCGTGTACCAACATACCGTACCAATTAGCCAATTGGTCTTTCCAATAAAGCTGCCATTTAACTAAGGTATGTTTTTCTAAGAGCTGATGAGCGTTAATAATTATCAGCGGAGCGGCTGCCTCAAAGCCTACCCTTCCCTTAATCCCTACAATGGTATCGCCAACGTGCGTATCCCGCCCGATAGCGTAGTGAGCTGCCATCTGTTGTAACTCCTGAATTAGTTCAATGGGATGCTTAAAGGACTTGCCATTCAGCGACTCTACCTCTCCCTTTTCAAACCCTAGTGTAATATTTTGCGAACCAATACCCAGCATCTGACTTGGGTACGCCTCTTCGGGCAACGATTGGTTGGAGGTTAACGTCTCTTGACCACCCACCGACGTTCCCCAAATACCCTGATTAATCGAGTATTTAGCCTTCTCCCAATCCCAGTCAATATTATTTTTTTTCAAAAATTCAACTTCCTGCTGACGACTTAGCTGCTGATCGCGGATTGGGGTAATGATTTTCACTTCTGGCGACAGAATTCTAAACGCCAAATCAAAGCGAACCTGATCATTTCCTGCTCCAGTACTTCCGTGGGCTACGTACTTCGCTTTACTTTCTTGAGCGTACTGCACAATGGCTAAGGCTTGAAAAACCCGCTCGGCACTTACCGACAGAGGATACGTATGATTACGCAGTACATTACCGTAGATTAGGTACCGTAAGCATTTTTTATAGAACCGTTTAGTTTCATCTAGCACCTCAAATTTCTCTGCACCCAGCTCTTTGGCTCTCCGCTCTAAGTCTTTCAGTTGCTTAGGACTAAAACCTCCGGTATTTACGGTGACCGCGTGAACCTGATAGCCCTGCTGCCGCAGATAAACTACGCAGTACGAAGTGTCTAACCCGCCGCTAAAGGCAAGTACAATAACTGGCTTTTTTTTAGCCGATGTATTACTCATGATTTTGCAAACAATTTTATTTTAAGGATCGGTTGCTTCTTTTTTAAGAAGGCTTCTCGCTTTAATCGTAACCAACGCTCATACTTTTTAATCTGATTACGCACATTCCACTTTTTACTTTCTTTTTCTTTGGGGTCGTACAGCATTCCAGTACACAAACAGTTTTTTTGCTCATTACGGGTCAGAATATCGTAGTTTGGGCAACTCTGGCAACCTTTCCAGAAATCTTTATCAGTAGTTAGCTCCGAAAAAGTTACTGGACGATAACCTAAATCAGAGTTGATCTTCATCACGGCCAAGCTAGTCGTAATTCCGAATAGTTTAGCTTTGGGAAACTTTTCGCGAGATAGTTTAAATGCGGCTTTCTTTATCTTCTTAGCCAAACCATGTTTACGATAATCGGGGTGAACAATTAATCCGGAATTGGCAATAAACTGTCGGTGCCCCCAGGTTTCAATATAACAAAAGCCCGCCACCTGATTCTCTTGCAATGCAATAATAGCTTTTCCTTCCTGCATTTTTCGTCTAATGTATTCAGGAGGGCGCTTAGCGATTCCGGTACCCCGTGCTATGGCCGCTTGCTGAATTAACTGGCTAATTGCTTTGGCGTATTGTTCGTGAGCCGCCGTAGCTACGGTAACGGTAAATTTCATGGAGAGGAAAAATAGGAGATAATTATGACAAGGTAAAGATGTGCGAAAGTATTAGGCTAAGATACGCCTGAAAAAACTACGCCTACCCCTAAGTAGATGAGTGTACAAGGAATGTGGATGTGCCATAATATAATCAGAGTAGGTAAAGGTACAGAAAGATTTTGAAATTTGTAACTACCTACACCTTGCCATTAGAGTTTTAGGCCATATTTCGTGCATTACGGCATAAATTAGCCATATGCGTCCCATTTTTAGTAAGCTTTAGATCATAAAGTAATTCATTTCTCATGCATTTATTTTACCGGTTGAGAAGATTTTATATCGGCATTCTCAATTCGATCCCAACTGAGAGGTTTATAAGCACATTCGCTATTATTAAAACTGGAGAGCCACATATCAGCCTTTTTCTTTACTCGATCGCCGTGCGACAAATGATCGGTATCGGCTCGCGACAGTTCAACTGAAACAATGCCAGTCGGGACCGCAATAATACCGTACCCTAATATCATTACAACCGAAGCCAACGTTTGTCCCGCTATTGTTTGAGGGGCAATATCTCCGTAGCCTACCGTGGTGAGCGTGACAATGGCCCAATACACACTTACTGGAATGCTAGTAAACCCATTTTCCGGACCTTCAATTAAGTACATTGAAGAACCAACAATGAAAATTAGCACCAGCACTACCCCTATGAAAACGGTGATTTTAGCGATACTTTGACGGAGTGCCTTTTGCAGCACTTCGGCTTCTCCCAAAAAATGTGTTAGCTTAAGCACTCGAAATACTCGTAACAACCGCAGTGCCCGGATAACCAGCGCGTATTGAGAACCTTCAATTAAAATACTTACAAATGTAGGGAGAATTGAAATCAGATCAATGATACCGTAGAAGCTGGTAATGTACTTCCAGCGATTGGGCGCACAGTAAATCCGTACCGCGTATTCTACAGTAAACAGTGCCGTAAAAAAATATTCCCCTAAGCGAATCTGTTCGCCGTATTGGTCACTAAGATGCTGAACACTCTCCAGCATCACAAGTAACATACTGAGCAAAATAGCGATAAGCAAGACTACATCAAAAGCTTTACCGG
>JGI12210J13797_10216285_pt1 | contig 11566 bp, 10 predicted proteins | sample ElkSlonscriptome_3_FD_13797 | JGI IMG/M metagenome (IMG submission 13797) | reverse complement strand
CCTAAACCAAAGCCTGATTCAGGGCTTATTGTCAATGCTATCTCAAGCTAAGCCCCTAAGTGAACAGACTGGGCAACATGGGCAACTATGACTGAACCGGGCGATGACCTAGACCCAGCAGCTCCACCAGGCCCACAGCAGCGATCGCCGAGAGCAGTGGATGCCGCCGCCGGGTCAGATTCGGAGGCACTACAGGTCGCTAGGCCGGATGCTTGAACAGAGCGTCTAAATAGACCCGAGCTGTCGGGCGATAGTGCTTTGAGGCCTCTGTTGTTGTACTGCCGTTCTGCAGCAAAAATAGAGAGAGCGCAGCTGAAAAGACCCGATCTTGGTCCCAATCAGGATGGTGGTCGAGGTAGCTTTTGAGAGATTCGTGCAGCTCTTCAGGAATTTCGGCCAGGATGCTGACGGTTGCGTTCATGGGGTGCCTTTTAACTGGAATGGACTGGGGCCGGGCGTAGGGACTGGTTGCGCAGCAGCACATGCTAGCGAGCTGGGGCAGCCATCCAAAATCGAGGTCACCATCCTGCGCCAGCTCCCCCAGGCGGAGAGCGCGCCGCTTTCGCCGATGCGATGCCTGGGGCTGTGGAATTAGGACGGCACCTCACGAGGCCGGTCGCATCATTCTGCGCTAGGGGGGTGGGGGTTTGTCAATGCGGTGTTACTCAGATGAACTTTTTAGAAAATGCATAGATTTACGAGAGATTAGGGTTTGAGCCTCCTTTGCTTAACACTACTTTACACAAAAACGCAATTTTCTCATAAACAGAAGGCTGTTCAACGATATCCCCAGAAAGGCAGCGCATAGGTTATGGCTTCGTTAACGCCCTGTGGAAAATAGGACCTCCCCTGTGGAAAACCTAGGAAACCCTGTGGAAAGAGTGTGGAAACTCTGGGGCTTGAGTGGGGAAAACAGGATGGGGAAGATAAGAATTGCGAAATCCAAAAAAATTAAATTACTGTGGCGATTTTTCTGAGCTATGGCCAAATTTGTGGGATTGCAGTAGTCTATTAGCCTAGATGACTGGCCTCATTCTTCAAGGTCATCGTCAGCGCAACGTCAGTCCTTACATACCGTTTCAGAACCAAGGCGATGCCTACCCTCGGCGTTAACATCGATCACATTGCAACGATTCGGCAGGCCCGCCGCACGGTTGAACCTGACCCGGTGGCAGCGGCAGTCTTGGCAGAACTTGCCGGGGCCGACGGCATCACGGTCCATCTGCGGGAGGATCGGCGACATATTCAAGATCGGGACGTGCGGCTGCTGCGGCAAACCGTACGCACCCACCTCAACTTGGAAATGGCCGCTACCGATGAGATGGTGGCGATCGCCCTTGAGATTCAGCCGGACTATGTCACCCTCGTCCCGGAGCGGCGAGAAGAAGTGACCACGGAGGGCGGCTTAGATGTTGCAGGACAGCTACCACGGTTTACCGACGTCGTCACCCAGCTCCAATCGGCCTCTATTCCGGTAAGCCTTTTTATCGACCCCGACCCGCAGCAAATCGACGCCTCGGCCCAGACCCAGAGCCAGTTCATTGAGATTCACACCGGAGCCTATGCTGGCGCTCGAGGGGACCTTCTGCAAAAAGAGCTATCGCTGTTGGAGCAAGGCTGTCAGCGCGCTTTAGAGGCTAAGCTCCGCATCAACGCCGGCCATGGTCTCACCTACTGGAACGTTGGCCCCATTGCCTGTCTTCCCGGTATGGAAGAGCTCAACATCGGTCACACCATCATCAGCCGCGCGGCGCTAGTGGGGATGGATCGGGCCGTACGCGAGATGATGCAGGCCATCGACAATGCTGTTCGGTAGCAAGAGCGCGCTACTGCGGCTCCATGGCCCTTACAATACAACTTGAGCTGAACATCAACAGAGTCAACCCTTACAGACCCTCACAAAACGTTATGGCTACCTACCACTACATTGCCGCCAGCAAGTCGTTTCTCATGGAAGACGAAGCGCTAGACGAGGTGCTTGAAGAGCGCATCCGCAACTATCACCAGCAAGAGAAAGAGATCGACTTTTGGTTTGTTGAGCAGCCCGCTTTCCTTCAGTCCCCCGAAATGGCCGAGGTGGGCGATCGCATTCCTAAGCCGGCGGCAGCCGTCATCACCACCGATCCCCAGTTCATCACCTGGCTCAAGCTACGGCTAGAGTACGTGGCTTCTGGCCAGTTTGATGCCCCCTCCGCCACAATTTCGGATCCCCTAGCCTCGCTCACGGCGGCGTGACGGTCGCGGCACCTTGACCGGCCTGCTCGGCGGCCCGCCAGACGGTGATTTGGGCGATCGCTCCTGGGATCGCTCCTGCTTCATCGACAGGCCAATGCGCTTGCGGGCCGCATCCACATCCATAACGCGTACCTTCACCACCTGCCCTACGCTAACAACGTCGTTGGGGTTGGAGACGAAGCGGTCGGCCATCTGGGAAACATGCACCAAGCCATCTTGATGCACGCCAATATCCACAAAGGCACCGAAGTTGGCGACGTTGGTGACTACCCCCTCTAGAGTCATGCCGGAGGACAAATCGGACAAGCTGTTGATATCGTCCCGAAACTGAGCATAGGTGAACTGCGCTCGGGGGTCTCTGCCCGGCTTCTCTAGCTCGGCGACGATGTCCTGCAGCGTTAACCGCCCCAGGGTGTCAGTGATGTAGCGATCTAGATTGACTTGCTTCAGGGCGACGGCAAGCTGCTGGGGGGCATCTATGGCCACCCCAACATCAGCGGCGATCGCCTTGACGTCGCCATAGCGCTCGGGATGCACTGCCGTCTGGTCAAGGGAGTTGGTGCCGTTGCGAATGCGCAGAAATCCCGCTGCTTGCTCAAAAGCTTTGGGGCCGAGCTTAGCGACTTTGAGCAGCTCGCGGCGGTTGGCAAATGCCCCGTTCTGGTTGCGGTAGGCCATGATGTTGTTGGCGACAGCTGGGGTGAGCCCTGAGACAAAAGCCAGCAGTTCCCGAGATGCCGTATTCAAATCCACCCCGACATAGTTGACGCAGCTCACAACCGTGTCGTCTAGCTTCTGCTTCAGCCGCTTCTGGTCCACATCATGCTGGTACTGCCCCACGCCGATAGACTTAGGGTCGATTTTGATCAGCTCGGCCAGAGGATCCTGCAGCCGCCGCCCAATGCTGATAGCCCCGCGCACGGTCACATCTAGGTCGGGAAATTCGGCGATCGCCACAGGGCTAGCGGAATAGACCGATGCCCCCGCTTCGCTGACAATGACCTTGACGGGTTTACGATCTAGCGTTTCCAGCACTTCGCTGACAAAGGCGTCCGTCTCGCGGCTAGCGGTGCCATTGCCAATGGCAATCAGCTCAATATCGTATTGGGCGATCAGTCGCCTCAGCGTTTGGGTGGCGGCTTGGCGCTGTGACGCCGACCCATGGGGAAACACCGCCTGATACTCCAGAAATTTTCCAGTTTGGTCTAGCACTGCGACCTTACAGCCAGTGCGGAATCCAGGATCCACGCCCAGGGTCGGCTTCATTCCTGCCGGGCTCGCCAGCAGCAAATTTCGCAGATTTATCTCAAACGTTGTGATAGACGCCTCGTCAGCCTCCTGCTTCTTTTGAGCCAGCACATCGCTGGTAATCGAAGGCTTCATCAGACGCATAAAGGCATCGCGGAGCATCTCGCGGTAGAACTGCCGTACCTCGGGCGATCGCGTCTGGATTTCCTGATGCTCGAGATAGTCCAGCGCCGCCTGTTGGTCAAAATCGAGGCGGAATTTGAGCACCTTGTCTGCCGCCCCGCGATAGAGCGCCAGCAGGTTGTGCGGCGCGATGGTCCTGAGGGGCGCTTGGTACTGGCGATACATTTCAAACTTGGTGCTGCCGTCCGGGTACGCTTCAGCATCGATCCGCGATGCAATTACGCCATGAGCGAGACTATAGCGACGGCACCAAGCGCGATAGGCCGCTGTTTCCGCTACGGCCTCTGCCAAGATATCAGCAGCTCCGCTGAGGGCGTCATCCACGGTTTTGACCTCGTCGGTGACATAGCCCTGGGCCAAAGCGGACAGAGACGACTGCTGACGGCTGTGGTTCAGGGTATGAATAGCCTCTGCTAGGGGATCCAATCCCTTTTCCCGCGCTGCTGTTGCTCGGGAGCGGCGTCTAGGGCGATAGGGTAGATAGAGATCCTCTAGCTCGGTCTTCTGCTCACACCGGGCGATCGCCTGGCGCAAGGTGTTTGTGAGCTTCCCCTGCTTATCAATCGACGTCAGAATTGTTTGCCGCCGCTCCTCTAGGTCACTGCGGTAGGCGTAGCGCTCGGTCAGCAGCCTCAGCTGAGTTTCATCCATTCCGCCGGTGCGCTCTTTGCGGTAGCGGGCAATAAACGGCACTGTCGCCCCTTCATCAATGAGCTTCAAGGCCTCAGTCACCCGTGATACGGGCAAAGAAAGATCCTGGGCAAGCTGTGGTGCGAGATTAAAGCTGGGCATTGGCGATAGATGAGCGACGAGGTGTCTGTTGTAGCATACGGTCTGCTTGGCTCGACAGACGCTGGTCTTGCAGCTGGTTTTTACAGCTGGTCTTACAACGAGACTGAATGGGGAATGGGCTGCGTCTTGACCTTTGGTAGATGATGCAACCAGCCATGTACCTAAAGATATGAAAATTCAGCCGATCGCTCCAATCTTAACCTTTTGTTTACGTCTAGCGTTTATGCTCTACCCGAACAGCACCATTGCGTGACGTTAAAAATTGAGTGAGAGGATAATCTATGATCTGTCGTAAAAAGGTTTTGTACAGTGCCTTTACGCTGTCTCTAGCTGCTGTCGTCGCAGCCTGCAGTGCTGGAGAGCCCACGGCAACTGATGCCGGTGCAGAAGATGGCGCAGCAGCCGATGCAGGAGCGGGCGTCAGCGGCGATATTTTAGTTGACGGCTCCAGCACCGTATTTCCAATTTCCGAGGCTATGGCCGAGGAGTTCATGGCCGAGAACCCTGACACCCGCGTCACGGTTGGCGTCTCCGGTTCTGGTGGCGGCTTTAAGAAGTTCTGCGCTGGCGAAACCGACATCTCCAACGCTTCTCGACCCATCAAGCAAGAAGAGATGGATCTTTGCGCCGAGGCCGGTATTGAATACATTGAAGTGCCTGTTGCCTTTGACGGCGTCACCGTTGTGGTCAACCCCGAGAACGACTGGGCCGAATGTCTGACCTCTGACCAGCTGGGTGCAATGTGGGCTCCCGACGCTGAGGATACCATCACCAACTGGAACCAAATCGATCCGTCTTACCCTGACCAAGAGCTGGGGCTATACGGTCCTGGTACCGACTCCGGCACCTACGACTACTTCACCGATGCGGTTACTGGCGAAGAGGGCGAGAGCCGTGGTGACTACACCGCCAGTGAGGACGACAACGTCATCGTTCAGGGCGTGCAGGCGGACTCCGGCGGTCTAGGCTTCTTCGGCTATGCCTACTACGAAGAGAACCAGGATACCCTGACCTCTGTGGCCATTGAGAACGCCGACGGCGACTGCATCAACGCGGGTTCTGACGTGATTGCTGACGGCACCTACAACCCGCTGGCGCGCCCTATCTTTTACTACGTGAAGACAGAGTCCTACGAGACTAAGCCTCAGGTGAAAGCGTTTGCGGAATACCAGATCGACCAGTCCAACGACAGCTTAATTTCTGAAGTGGGCTATATTCCCCTACCTGGCGAGATTGTGGAGAAGGCCAATGCCCGGCTCACCAACACCACTACAGGGTCTATTTACGAAGGTGGATCCTCTGTGGGGGTGAAGCTGTCTGAAAAGCTTTAGACCAAGTAGCTTGGCAAGCTTAAACCAACGTTAACCAAAGCTTCTGTTAGGTTTATGCTGTGGGGGCAGTCGTGCCCTTGCAGCTTTTTAAAGCTGAAGCATGTCCCATCGCGCCATCTGAAACTACCGGATCTCAACCCATGCCTTCTGTCGATCTCTCGTCTCCTAAGGTGTCGGAGATGTGGAAGCCCAACCGTCGAGCCTCAAGAATATCGCAGACAATCGTCAAATTTATCACTGGCCTGTTTGCGTTTGTTTCTGTGATGACGACGATTGGCATTATCTTAACGCTCATCTTCGAGACCATCGCCTTCTTCGAGGAAGTCTCAATATTTCACTTCCTAACCGATACCAAGTGGACGCCGCTTTTCAGCAGCGCCCAGTTTGGCATTTTTGTGCTGATCAGCGCCACTGTACTGACCTCGGGCATTGCGATTCTGGTGGCTATGCCCCTAGGGCTGATGATTGCGATCTGCCTCAGTGAATATGCTAGCCCCAGAGCCCGCAGCATTCTCAAGCCTATGCTAGAAGTCTTGGCTGGTGTCCCCAGCGTAGTCTTCGGCTATTTTGCCCTACTGTTCGTCACTCCCTTGCTGCAAAAGTTTATCCCAGGGCTACAGGGCTTCAACGCCCTCAGCGCCGGCCTTGTGTTGGGCATCATGATCACACCCATTGTGGCGTCCCTCAGTGAGGATGCGATCTTTGCGGTGCCCCGCAGTCTCAAGGATGGCTCCTACGCCTTAGGGGCGACAAAGCGGGAAACAATTCTGTCTATTGTTCTGCCTGCGGCCCTATCTGGGATTGTCTCTGCCGTGATTCTGGCCATCTCCCGCGCCATCGGTGAAACGATGACGGTTACCCTAGCTGCAGGCCAAAACCCCCGCCTGGGTCTCAACCCGCTGGTGCCGGTGATGACCATGACGGCATTCATCGTGCAGGTGAGCTTGGGAGATACTCCGGCTGGCTCTCTGGCCTATAAAACAATCTATGCGGTGGGAATGACGCTATTTTTGATCACCCTGGGCCTTAACGTCTTCAGCTTCTGGTTTGTCCGCCGTTTCCGAGAGAAGTACGAATAATGACGCCTCAAAATCCTATATCTCTCGATGCCCAGGGCAGAGAGTCGCGTTTTGACGCCAATCTGGACAGACGCTACCTGTTCGATAAAATCTTTGTCAGCCTCACTTGGGTTGCGATCGCCATTGCCATTGCCGTGCTGGCGGCGCTGCTGTTCGATGTGCTGACCGACGGGCTGGCCATGTTTGACTGGCAGTTCATCACCAGCTTTCCCTCCCGCAAACCAGAGCGGGCCGGTATTCTATCGGCCCTTGCCGGCAGCGTTTGGCTGCTGGGTTTGGTGGCGCTGTTTGCCTTTCCCCTCGGCGTTGGTGCTGGCATCTATTTAGAAGAGTTCTCAACGGACAATTGGTTCACGCGGCTGATTGAAATCAATATCAATAACCTGGCGGGTGTTCCTTCCATCATCTACGGCCTGTTGGGACTGCAGGTGTTTGTGCGCTGGCTGGGGCCGATCACTGGCGGGCGCAGCCTCTTGACGGGGTCACTGACCATCTCCCTGCTGATTTTGCCTATTATTATTGTGGCAACCCGAGAGGCCCTGAGGGCTGTACCCGACAGCATTCGGTTAGCGGGCTATGCCCTAGGCGCGACCCGCTGGCAGGTGGTGCGCACCCATGTGCTGCCCAATGCGATCGCGGGAATTCTGACAGGAGCAATTCTAGGGCTATCGCGAGCCATTGGGGAGACGGCGGCGCTGATCACCATCGGCGCGCTGACGTTCATCTCATTTTTACCTGAAGGGCCGCAGAGCCCTTTTACCGTGCTGCCGATTCAAGTCTTTAACTGGGTGGGTCGCCCCCAGAAGGAGTTTCACGACATCGCGGCCAGCGGCATCATCCTGCTAATGATTGTGCTGTTGACGATGAACTCAGTTGCCATCATCTTGCGTAACAAGTTTCAGCGACGGATTTAATCCCTTACTATCAAGTCAATAAGGAAAATAATATGGTTGATTCTGTTTTCTCCAAGCAGGCTACCCAGCTTACCTTTAGAGCTGAGGATGTCGATGTTTACTACGGCAACAATCTCGCGGTGCGGGATGTTTATCTCGACATTCCCCAGCGCAAGATCGTCGCTTTCATTGGTCCCTCCGGCTGCGGCAAGAGCACAATACTTCGCTGCTTTAACCGCATGAATGACCTCATCCCCAGCGCCAAGGTCAAAGGCCGCATCACCTACAAAGGCAACGATATCTACGCCAGAGGCGTGGACCCGGTGGAGCTGCGCCGCCGCATCGGCATGGTGTTCCAAAAGCCCAACCCCTTCCCAAAGTCCATCTACGACAACATCGCTTTCGGAGCCCGGATCAATGGCTACCAGGGCGATATGGATGAGCTGGTGGAAGATTCTCTCAAGGGAGCAGCCCTGTGGGATGAGGTGAAAGACAAACTTAAAGAGAGTGGTTTATCTTTATCTGGTGGGCAGCAGCAGCGCCTGTGCATTGCTCGGGCGATCGCCATTGAGCCTGACGTGATTTTGATGGATGAGCCCTGCTCGGCATTGGACCCCATCTCCACCCTGAAGGTGGAAGACCTGATGTCGGAGCTGAAGGAAAAGTACACCATCATCATCGTGACCCACAATATGCAGCAGGCGTCTCGCGTCTCTGATATGACGGCGTTCTACAATGCTGAGGCCACCGATGCCGGCGGCAAGGTCGGCTACCTGGTGGAGTATGACAACACCGAGCGGATCTTCCAGTCGCCCCAGCAAGAGGCCACCCAAGAGTATGTATCGGGTCGCTTCGGATAATTCAGTCGCCCCGTATCGATGCTTGATCCAGCCTGCTGTTCTTTGCTGCCGAAGAGCAGCTTTTTTGTGCTGTTTATTCTGCAGCAAAATCAGAAATCTCATACAGATCGTAGACCAATGCATCGATCGCTAAATCCAGCGCCTGACGCGGCTGTCTGCCGCTAGAGTCACCCGATAGCTGTTGCTGGCCGACAAGCTCGCGCAGCGGCATCAGCGCTGGCGGTGCATTTTGCCAGGGATACCCCGGCGGCAGCGGCAGCGATCGCACCTGGGGAGGCCCAACCCGCAAGTAGCCCCCCCGCAGCGCATTACCGCCAAACAGAGCTTGAAAGTAGGCTGTGAGGAGGCTGCTGTTGAGAAGGCCCAGCAGCATCGGTCCCAGGGTTGAGCCCTGGTCAGGACTGATGACAATGACCGTCGTAGACTTCCCGGCCATCAGCCCCCCTGACCCATCCCAGATACATTCCAGCCGTTGGGTGAGACCAGCAATGATGAGTTTAGGGCAGATGGACTGCTGATACCGCCGGGGTAGGGCCGTCGCCAAGTCAGATCGAGACACCACGGGACAAGAATAACGATGGCCCAAGTAGCGCAATGGCTTGCGGCCCCAGGCGTGGCTATAGCGGTCAATGGTGCCGCTGTTGACGAACCGTAATGCGTCTGAGGGGTGGGCCTGTTCCTGAAGCAGGGGCTGCAGTTGGTAGGCTTCGGACACGGAAGCCGCCCCCGCGACCTCAACAGCGCTGTCTAACCGGGGGTAGGTTTGCAGCCGGGCTAGCCAAGACTGAGGGCGGGAGAGCGACAGACCCCAGGGCTGACGGGACGACAGTCGGCTGCGGCAAAGGCGGCGGGTGGCGGTGGGCTGCTCCAGGGTTCCCATCACCTCATAGGTCAAATAGCCTGGGCTGGCCACAGGACGATTTTTAGCCACACAATTTTTAGTCACATAGACGAGGGGATATACCGCCGCCTGAAACAGAGTGACGCGGCTGTAGTCTCGCAGCTGGTGGATTTGGGTTTGTCCCACAAGCGATCGCACGCCCGAGGCGTAGTCTGCCGAGAGCAGCTTGTTGGGCACCACAAAACTGTGCCAGCCCCCCTGACGGCAGAGCTGCAGCGCCCGCTCAACGAAGATGCCAAACAAGTCCCAGTTTCCCCGAGCCGTTTGGTAATGACTGCGGCAGTATGTTCGCCAATGGGGCAGATGGCGCGTCATGGCTTCAGAGTCGAGGTAGGGGGGGTTGCCCAATACAACGTCGAACTGGGTGCGCGTCAGGGGAAAGGGCGTCAGATCGGGATGGCTGGCTGGGGTCTTCGCCACCGCATCATCGACCAGGGCGTTGCCACAGCGGACAGTTGTGCTGAGTTGAGCCACCTCTGGCGGGGAACCTGTCTCCATCACGGCTAAGCTCAACGCCAGTCGCGTCACCGCCACCGCGTTGGGGTCAATATCGATGCCAAAGAGATTGCCTAACAGCGGCGCTGGGGCTGCGGGACGCGGCGGGCCATAGCGCTGAGCCAAATATCGATATGCCACCACCAGAAAGACGCCGCCGCCACAGGCCGGATCTAGAATCGTCGGCACGGCGGATTGAGCGCTGCAGGCTGGCCCTAGAGTGGCTTCCACCATGAATTGGGCGATCGCTTCAGGGGTGTAGTAGCTGCCCTGGCGTTTGCGGCGGTGGGGCGCTGTCGTGGATATGGCAAGTTCGGCTTCGTAGGTTTGCCCCAAAATGATGGGGATTTGATGTCCATTTGGCGAGAGGGACCACGATCGCTGCAGCAATGCCCACAGATCAATAGAGATCTCTAGGTCAGCGGTGCATGCCGGGGCGATCGCGTTCCACCACTGCCGCAGCTGCTCTTGGGTGACTATGGGGTTCTCTCCCAATGCGATGCCTCAAATTTTCGTTGGCTCTCTCCACTATCAAAACAGATTCAGGCAATGGTCTGTTTTCTCAGTCACTCGGCGGGCGGTGAGGGTGCTGTCGCAATGGGGGGGGTGATGTGGTCTCGAAGGGGGCAGCGGCGGGGGCAGTTCTTTGGAGCCGTTTGGCGTTCTGGAAGCCCCTATCCCTGGCCCTTCCCAGAGTGGGAGGACAAGGGACTCTTCATGTCCCCGTTTCTGGGAGAGGGTCCGGGGGTGAGGGCCTAAACCGGTGCAGTGCCTCTGTTGGGCGCGGCTGGGCCGTTAGCGTAATAGGCCGTTAGCGTAATGGGCGCTGCTGCACTAGGTAGCTGAGCACTTGCCCCTGGGCAGGGGTGATATGGATGCCGCGACTGGTGATCTGAATCAGCGGTGTCCAGTAGTGACGCTCGACGTAGTCCAGCAGATGCAGCCGGGCGATCGCTTCTTGTACTCCAGCGGGGGAGCCGATCAGCAGGTGGCGCAGGTGCTCGCACCCTGGCGCGGGGGAGGGCTCCAGCAGGGTGGGGATATGGGGCTCGGATTCTAAGGGCGAATCTAGCCGTGCGGCTTGGTCTACAGCAAGCTGTTGCCTCACTGCAAGCTGTGCGGCCTCTTGGGGAAGAGACCACGCGGGGTATTGGATTGTCATGAGGGACTCCATTGTGATGTGTTGTGTTGGAGTCCCCCAAAGAACCCGGACATTCCAAGCGTAAGAGGTTCGGAATGACTCAGGTACAATCAACCAAGGTCATCCGGACAGCTACTTCTGTCTTGGTGGCTTAGGGGCTGCATGTTGCCGTATACAACGTGCGGCTCCGCCAGACCGAATCTTTGGGAGACTAGAACCATAGGATACGGCTCTAGCCACACAGAATAGGTCATTTGTGCTGCGGTAGCAAGGGATAGTTTTGGGCGATCGCGATGGCTTGCCTGTGCGAAGCGCCAATCGCGATGCGGAATCTTTGATGCGATGGGGCTGCTCTAAGGGCAGCGCCCTGTGCTCTTATATCAAATCCGCTTGTAGAGTCATAATAGG
>JGI12210J13797_10468164_pt1 | contig 11568 bp, 8 predicted proteins | sample ElkSlonscriptome_3_FD_13797 | JGI IMG/M metagenome (IMG submission 13797) | reverse complement strand
CGACGCGCTGCGGGGGCTCACCGTGTTCGAGGTCGATCACCCGTCCACGCAGGCCGACAAGCAGCGGCGCGTGAGCGGCCGGCCCGCCACGGCCGCCGACGTCCGCTTCGTGGCCGTCGATTTCGAACACGACGCGCTGGGCGAGCGCCTCGCCGCCGAGGGGCACGACCCCGCCCAGCGCAGCGTGTGGATCTGGGAGGGCGTCACCCCCTACCTCCACCCCTCGGCCATCAAGGCCACCCTCGCCGACGTGGCCGCGCGCTCCGCCACCGGCAGCCGGCTGCTGGTGACCTACGCCATCCCCCAGCTCACCGGCCTCGGCTCGCCCACCGTGGCCGGGTGGATCCGGGCCGGCTTTGCCGTGCTCGGCGAGCCCCTCCACGGCACCATCGACCGCGAGGCGTTCGCCGACACCCTGGCCAACCACGGCTTCGCCGTGCTCGACGACTCCAGCAACCGGCGCTGGGCCCAGCGCCACGGCGGCAGCGCGCGCATGGCCTCGCCCTTCTGGGCCGAGCGGCTCGTGATCGCGGAGTCGGTCTCGCGCTCATAGCGTGGCCTCGGCTGAAGTCCCATAGCTGTCGAACCCAACGCTTCATCGGCTGCGCTCTGCGCTCATCGCGTCGAGCGGGCTGCTATGCTCGACGTGGGTATGGTTTCTAGTGTGGATCGGCTTCCTCCGCGGCCTCGCTCTTCGCGGGGGCCGGCGGGGAGGCTCGGCGCCTGGGCGGCCCTGCTGCTGGTGGGGCTCGGCGCCGGCCTGTCTCCGGCCTGCACCCTCTCGCTGGACGACGACATCGCGTGCGGCGACGGCTACGTCGACCTCGAGGCGGGCGAGGAGTGCGACCCCGGCGATCCCGACAGCTTCGTCCACGCCTGCGCCGACACGCTGCGCCCCTACGGCACCGCGGCCTGCGACCCGACCGACTGCACCATCATCGATGACCCCGAGCAGTGTCGCGTGTGCGGCGACGGCATCATCGACTACGACGCGGGCGAGGAGTGCGACGGCAACGAGCGCACCTGCCCGTGGGGGGTCGGCACCGCGCCCTGCACCGCGCAGTGCCGCTTCGACACCAGCGCGTGCGGCACGTGTGGCAACGGCGTGCTCGACGAGGGCGAGGAGTGCGATCCGAACCTCGACGATCAGCTCACCATGGGCAAGCCCAGCTGCGCCCAGCTCAGCTCGCCGCTGGGCGCCTCACGGCCCTACACGGGGGGGCAGCCCGGCTCCTGCCGGCCCAATTGCCTGTGGGATCGAACCAGCTGCAACTACTGCGGCAACGGCCACGTCGACCGCGACGTACAGCTCGACTTCGAGGGCGTAGTGCGGGTCGACGAGTGGTGCGACGGCAACGCCTTCGACGTGACCAAGCTCGACAAGGAGCTCGAGGGCACCGTGTGCAGCCAGGTCGACGACGACCTGCGCCCCATCGTCGAGTGTGGCGACGACTGCCAGGAGTTCATCCCCCTCGAGCTGCCCCAGCCCTGCTGCCTGAAGACGGGCTCCGCGTGCCCCGCCCCCGACGCGCCGGTGCGCTGCTGCTTCGAGGTCGACGACCCCGAGTCCCCGCTCGACCCGTGCCAGAGGATCGCCGGCGGGATGTTCGACGCCTGCCGCTAGAACCAGGTGAAGCGCAGGCCCACCAGCGCCGCCTGGCGCGGGAAGGTGTCGCCGGGCACGAAGCGCGCGTCGTAGGTGACGCCGGCGCTCATGGCCGCGGTGGAGTTCAGCCAGAACTCGTAGCCCAGCCCCGCCGCACCGCCCACGCCCACCGTCATGCCGTCGACCTCGTCGAACGAGCGGGTGGGATCGCGGCGGGGCACGGCGGCCACGCCCAGCGCCCCCCGCAGGTAGAAGCCGCGCCACACGTAGCCGGTGAGCTCCACGTCGCCGCCGAACGCCACGCCCACCCCGCGCTTCAGGTAGGGGGTGAGGTGCAGGTTGGCGCCGATGGTGAGCCGCTCGCTGACGCCGCCGCCGATGTTGAAGTCGAGGCGCGTGGCCGGGATGAAGTCGTCGTAATAGAAGAACGTGCCCCCGAAGCCGAAGCCGCCGCCCACGTACAGCCCCCGGCGATCGCGGGCGCCCTCGATCTCGATGCCCCGCCGGCCCTGCACCGCGGCCGAGGCCTCGGTGGGCGCGGCCAGCCATGCTCCCCCCGCCACCACGCCGACGCTCAGCAGCGTGGACCAGGCGCGGCGACGGCGGCGACGGCCGAGGAGGTCACGAGTGCGACGAGAGGGCTTCATGGTGTCGATCATGGCATACCAGCTAGCGAAGGGTGGTGACGTCGACCACGGCAAAGCCCCCTTCGGAGAGCTCGACCTCGGTGGTGTGGCGCTCCTTGCCACCGGGCCCGGACACGGTCACCTCGACCGTGTGAGCCCCGGGGGGCACGACCGCCCGCCCGATGTGAACCTTGTCGGGGAGCGTGGACCAGCTCCGGGTGTCGGGCTTGTCCAGCGCAACCATGGTGCCCTCGATGGCGGCGGCGGCGAGGAACCCCACCAGCCCGGCCGCCCCGGAGTCGCTGGCCGCGGCCTTGCCTCCGGCCCGCGCGCCCTCGGCCGCGGCGGCCCGAACGATCATGCGCGTGAGCGCGGCGCCGATGATCTTGGGCTTGATGTCCTCGTACTCGGCGACGATCTCGCCGCCGAGATCGGAGGCCTCGTCCATCGGGACCACCGTGCCGTCGATGCGCAGCTCGGCGTCGATGAACACGTTGCCCGGCTTCACCATCTCGGGATAGACGACGACCTTGAACATCCCGTATTCGAGCAGGGTGGTGTCCCCCGTCACGTAGGCGCCGGCCAGGCCGATGGCCGCGCCGATCGGGATCCGCTGCGGCACCTTGTAGGGGACCCGCCCGGTCTTGGCGACGACCAGGATCTCGGAGGGCGTGCCCGCGGCCATCGAGATCCACGGGCTCACCCGCGGCGGCAGTGACCCGAGCTGCCCGGTGGGAGGCGGAGCCTCGCCCACGGCGGGCCCGGTCTTCGCCTCGGTCTCGGTCTTCGCCTCGGTCTCGGTCTTTGACTCGGCCTCGGTCTTCGTCTCGGGCTCGGTCTTCGCCTCGGTCTCGGTCTTCGCCTCGGGCGGAGGCGCCGGGGTCGACCCCGTGCCCGCGGCGGGCAGGTAGTCGCTCACCCGCTCGCCGCGGTAGGTCCCCGCCGCGGCCAGCCGCGCGATGGGCTCGCGCAGGCTGCCGAAGTCGCGCTCTTGCAGGGCCTCGTCGTAGTAGCGCAGGGCCTCGTTGGGGTTGCCCAGCCGCTCGTACACGAACCCGGCGAGGTACGAGCCGAACGCCCCGTGCTCGCTCTCGGGATCGTAGTCGCGGAGGTAGGTGCGCATCACCGTGAAGCGCTTGGCCTCGATCTTGGCCCCCGACAGATCGCCTCGCACCAGGTAGTTCAGCAGGTTCATCGCGTTGAGCGAGAGCTTCTCGGTGGGCGAGGTCTTGTACTTCGTGGCGCTGTCGCTATAGACGTACTTGCCCAGCGTGCCCGCCCCGTCCCGGGCGATGTCGAGCAGCTCGAGCTGCTTGTCGGCCGCCTCGAAGCCGCTGGCGCTGTCTTCGTAGCGACGCATGGCCTGCAGCACCATGGCCCGCTCGAGCACCACCAGCGCGTGGTTCTTCTTCCAGTCGTCGGGCAGCTCCTCGGCCTCGCGGACGTCGAGGATCTTGTTGAATTGCTTCACGCTGCCCGGGTAGTCGCCGCGGGTCAGCGCCTCGCGAGCCAGCTCGGTCTTGTCCGAGTAGGTCGCGCAGGCGGCCGAGGTCACGCCCAGGCCCAGGGCGACCGCCGCCGCGAGGCGACGGGGGGGAGTGTTCGAACGCCTCGTCACGGCAGCAGTCGTCCCGGCAGCAGTCGTCCCGAAGGAGCGACTCAGCGCACCATGCCCTTGGTGGTGTCGGAGCTGTTCTGGAACTTCACGAGGCTGGAGTCGACCTCGATGACCTGCATGAACAGGGAGTACTGCACGCGGCGCTCCTTCTTGGTGCGCTCGTCGAGCGCCTGGACCTTGCCGGTGAGGAAGTACTGCGCGCCGATCTGCTGCCCGAGCTGGGCCGCGAGCGCGGGGTTGAAGGCCGCGCCCTGCTGGATGTTGGCCTCGGACATCATCTCGGCCTGGCGCTCGCGGCTGACCACGGCCACCACGCCGCTGTTGACCAGCTCGGTCTCCATGTCGGACAGCAAGGTGTGCAGCTGGTCGTCGATGTGCTCGGAGGTGTCGTTGAGGAACGGCCAGATCGCGACGACGGGCGTCTCGGGAGCCGAGCGCCAGTTGGCCCACAGCGGCGAGGCCACCAGGGCGGCCATGTTGTCGTCCATGAGCTTCTGGAGATCCTTGCGGTCCAGGCCGGTGGACATGGCCCCTTCGTCGAAGTCGGGGTTCTCGGTGCCTTCACCTCCGCGGATGGCCTTGGGCTGGCAGCCGGTGACCGAGAGGAGCGAGGCCATGACCAGAGCGGAGCAGAGGAATCGGGGTCGGTAGAGCATGGAAGAGTCTTTGGGATCGATGGGGGTGGGAACAGGGGTGACAGGGCTCACAGGATCATCTGTAGCTGAGGGACGCGATGGAGCCGCTCGTACACGTCGATGACCTCGTCGACGCTGAAGGCATTCAAGGTCAAGGTCACACAGACCTTGGCGCCCCGCTTGCTCGTGCGCTGCTGCACATCGGCGCGGGTCTCGCCCACGACCTCGGTGGCCGCGCCGACGATGGCGGAGCGGAAGTCATCGGAGGCGGGCCCGAACGCCTTGACTACGTAGGGCCCGGGAAAGCGGTGGTTGGCGAGCAGCAGCTCGCGCGACGGCGCCGCATGGCCGGGAGGGGCAGACATGCCGGGAGCATGGCATAAAAGGCGTCGATGAACCGCGCATCCCTCGGCTGGCGTTGCGTGCTCGCGGCCGGCCTGGCGTGGGGCGGGCTGGGGCCGGCGGGCTGTGGCTCGGGCGAGGGGAGGGGATCCAAGGGTGGCGACGCGCGTGGCCACGGGGGTCCCCCCGGGGAGGACGGCCCCGATGCGGCGCCCATGCAGGTCGAGGTGATCCACCTCGAGGCGGGCCGGATCGAGCGCTGGTACCGGAGCTCGGGCACGCTCGAGGCGCTCCGCTCGGCCGAGCTGGTCGCGCTGCAGCCGGCGATCATCACGAAGGTGCTGGTCGACGAGGGCGACGAGGTGAAGGACGGGCAGCTGCTCGCTCGGCTCGACGGGCGCGAGCTGTCGCTGCAGGCCGACGCCGCGCGGCTCGAGTGGGAGAACCTCGAGGCGGAGCTGCGCCGGCTGGAGTCGGCGCCCGACGTGATCTCGCGCGAGGAGATCGACAAGCAGCGCTACCTGGTCGAGCAGGCGCGCGCCGGGCTTCGGCTGTCGCGGCACCAGGCCAAGCAGACGGTCATCCGCGCGCCCTTCCGGGGCACGATCGTCACCCGCTACGTCGACGCGGGCAACCTGGCCACCACCGCCACCCCGCTGTTCCACCTCGCGGATCTGAGCGTGCTGGAGCTGCCGCTGCACCTGCCCGAGAAGGACGCGGCCACGGTGACGGTGGGGTCGGCCGTGCACGTGGAGCTGGTCGACGGCACGGAGTTCACCGCGAAGATCGAGCGCCGCTCGCCGGTGGTCGACCCGCTGACGGGCACGGTGAAGTTCACGATGCAGGCCGAGGGCGTGCCCGAGGCGGCCGCGCCCGGGGCCTTTGCCCGCGCCCGGGTGCTGGTGGGCGAGCGCGAGCAGGCGCCGGGCATCCCGCGCCGGGCGGTGTTCGAGCTGGAGGGCCGCCCGCACGTGTTCGTGGTGGCCGACGGCAAGGCCGAGCGCCGCGAGGTGAAGCTGGGGCTCGAGGGCGGGGAGCGGGTGGAGATCCTCGCGGGGCTGCGCCCCGAGGACGCGGTGGTGGCCGAGGGCAACGCGGGCATCACCGAGGGCATGCCGCTGGTGCCGGTGGAGGCGCAGGTCGACGAGGAGCTCGCCGCGGCCGACGCCCCCGACGACGCGGCGGGGAGCTGAAGTCGGCCCGTGCGGGGCTTCATCGCAGCGACGGTGGTCCACCCGGTGACCACGACCATGGTCACGGTGGCCCTGCTCGTGTTCGGGCTGGTGGCGGCCAGCCGGCTGCCGGTGGAGCTGCTGCCGGACCTCAGCTACCCCACGATCACCATCCAGACCACCGACGCCGACGCGGCGCCGGCGGAGGTGGAGGAGCTGGTCACCCGGCCGATCGAGGAGCGGGTGGGCGCGGTGCCGGGGGTGATCCGGGTGGAGTCGTCGTCGCGCGAGGGTCTCTCGGAGGTGGTGCTCGACTTCGCGTGGGGCACGGCGGTCGACCACGCCATGGCGGACGTGCGCGAGAAGCTCGACCGGGTGCGCCTGCCCCAGACCGCCGAGCGCCCGGTGGTGCTGCGCTACGACCCCTCGGCCGAGCCGATCATGCGCCTGGCGCTGCGCGGGCCCCCGGGGGGCGCGGTGTCCGAGCAAGACCTGGCCACGCTGCGCCAGCAGGCCGATCGGATCGTGAAGCGCCAGCTGGAGAAGATCCCCGGGGTGGCCGCGGTCGAGCTGCACGGCGGCGAGGAGGAAGAGGTCGTGGTCGCGCTGGACCCGGGCCGCATCGCGGCGCTGGGGCTGACCACCGACGAGGTGGCCGTGGCGATCCGGCGCAGCAACGTCAACCAGCCGGGGGGGGCCATCACCGAGGGCTACCGGCGGTGGCTCATCCGCACGCTGCACGAGTCGCGCACGCCCGAGCAGCTGGAGCAGACGATCATCCGCAGCTCGGGGGGAGCGCAGCTGCGGCTGGGCGAGGTGGCCCGTGTGCGCCGGGTGCCGACCGAGCGCGAGGAGCTAGCGCTCATCGACGACCGCGAGGCGGTGGAGCTGGCCGTGTACCGCGAGGGCGACGCGAACATCGTGGCGGTGGCCGAGGCCCTGCGCGAGGCGCTGCCGAGGCTGTCGCTGCCGCCGGGCCACGAGGTGGTGGTGCTGGGCAACCGGGCGGAATTCATCGAGGCGGCGGTGGCGGAGGTCCGCGACAACACGCTGGTGGGCGGAGCGCTGGCGGTGCTGGTGCTGCTGTTCTTCCTGCGGGAGCTGCGGGCCACGGTGGTCATCGCCGCGGCGATCCCCATCTCGCTGCTGGCCACGTTCATCCCGCTGTCGGCGCTCGGCGTGTCGCTGAACGTGATGAGCCTGGGCGGGCTGGCGCTGGGGGTGGGCATGCTGGTCGACAACAGCATCGTGGTGCTCGAGTCGATCGCGCGCGTGCGCGAGGAGGCGGCGGCCGAGCGCGCACGCACGGGCGCGCCGGGGCTCGGCCGCCACCAGCTGGCGGTGGAGGGCACGGCCGAGGTCGCCTCCTCGGTGGTCGCCTCCACCCTCACCACGGTGGCGGTGTTCTTCCCCATGTCGTTCGTGGACGGGGTGGCCGGCCAGCTGGTGCGCGACCTGAGCTACGCGGTGAGCTTCAGCATGCTGTCGTCGATGGCGGTGAGCCTCACCCTGGTGCCGGTGCTCCAGGGCCTCGGCGAGCGCGAGCGCGAGCCGGGCTTCGCGGCGGCCGATGAAGACGACGAGGCCGGGCGCCCGCGCTCGGTGGTGGCGTGGCTGCTGGGCGGCGCGCTGGCGCTGGTGCTGTGGCCGGTGGCCCTGCTGCTGCGCGGCGGGGGGCTGGTGCTGGGGGTGCTGTCGCGCCCCTTCACCTGGGCCTACGAGCAGGTCGAGCGCACGTATGCGCCCATCTTGCGGGTGGCGCTGCGGGTGCGCTGGCTGGTGCTGCTGGGGGCGGTGGTGCTGTGCGGGCTGAGCCTGCGGCTGGTGCAGGACCAGGGGCGCACGCTGCTGCCCGAGGTGGCGCAGGGCGAGCTGTTCGTGCAGGTGCGGCTGCCCCAGGGGGCCTCGCTGCCCCGCACCACCGAGGCGCTGCGGGTGATGAGCCGGGCGCTGGCCGACGACCCCGACGTGGAGCTGCGCTTCGCCCGGGTGGGCAGCCTGACCCGCTCGGGCAGCGCGGGGGGCAGCCTGGTCGCGCCGCACCTCGGGCAGCTCGACGTGCGGCTGCGGCCCGAGGCCGTGCCCCGCCAGGCCGAGATCGAGGCGCGGATCATGCAGACCCTGGGCGAGGCGAACCCCGAGCCCGAGGCCATGCTCCAGCTGGGGCGACCGTCGCTGTTCTCGTTCGCGCCGCCCATCGAGCTGCAGGTGTTCGGCGAGGACCCCGAGGCGGTCACCGCCCACGTGGAGCGCCTGCTGCCCGCGCTGCGGGCGGTGCCCTCGCTGCGCGACGTGATGCCCGACGACCTCGACGGCCGGCCCGAGGTGCGGGTGCGCTTCGATCACGAGCGGCTGGGGCGGCTGGGCCTGGGGGTCGACACCGCCGCCGCCGCGGTGCAGCGGGCCATCCAGGGCGAGGTGGTCAGCACGCTCTATGCCCCCGACGAGCAGCTCGACATTCGGGTGCGCCTGCCCGAGGTCGATCGGCGCCGGGTGGAGGACGTGGCGCGGGTGCAGGTGGCCACCGCCGCGGGCGTGCCCGTGCGCCTCGACGCGGTGGCCGAGGTGGAGGCCGGCCGGGGCCCGGCCGAGGTCCGGCGGATCGACGGGCGCCGGGGGCTGCGGATCCAGGCCCGCAGCGAGAGCGTGGATCTGGGCGGCGTGGCCGAGCAGGTGCAGGGGGTGCTCGACGAGCACGCCGACGAGGCCCCCGAGGTGGAGGCGGTGCTCGCGGGGCAGGCCGACGAGATGGAGATGTCGCTGCGCAGCCTGGCGCTGACCACCGCGCTGTCGATCTTCTTGGTCTACGTGGTGATGGCGTCGAGCTTCGAGAGCCTGCTGCACCCGTTCCTCATCATGTTCACGGTGCCGCTGGCGCTGGCCGGGGTGTCGCTGGCCGCGTGGCTGACCGATCTTCCGCTGTCGGCGATGGTGGGGATCGGGGTGGTGGTGCTGGGCGGGATCGTGGTGAACAACGCGATCGTGCTCATCAACGCGGTGAACGACCGGCGGGGCGAGGGCATGGACGTGACCACGGCGCTGGTCGAGGCGGGCCGGGTTCGGGTGCGGCCGATCGTGATGACCACGCTGACCACGGTGCTGGGGCTGCTGCCGATGGCGCTGGGGGTGGGCGAGGGCGCCGCACTGCGGCAGCCGCTGGCGGTGACGGTGATCGGGGGGCTTTCGTTCGCCACGCTGCTGACGCTGGTGGTGATGCCCTGCGCCTACCGGGTCGTTCCGGGACCAGTGCGCGAGGCATGGAAGCGGCCTCGTGACGCGAGCCACGAGGTGGTAGAGTGACAGCGTGTCTTCGCCCGTGGAGAAGCTCGCGACCGTGGACGACCTGTTCGCGATCCCCGAGGACCAGCGGCGCCATGAGCTCATCGATGGCGTCATCGAGCCCAAGGGGGCCGCCTCCGGCCGCCATGGCGCGGCCCAGCTGAATCTCGCGGGGCACATCGTGCCCTTCAACAAGCGCCCCGGCGGCGGCAGCCCGGGCGGCTGGTGGTTCGCTACCGAGGTCGACGTCTACTTCGATGGGGCCAACACGTTCCGCCCGGACGTGTGCGGCTGGCGGCGCGACCGGGTGGCCCGCCAGCCCCTCGATGTGCTCATCAAGGACCGGCCCGACTGGATCTGCGAGATCCTCTCCACCAACCGGCGCAACGACCTCATCAAGAAGAAGCGGGTCTACCACCGCCACCAGGTGCCTCACTACTGGATCCTCGATCCCGACGAGGGCACGCTCACCGTGTACCGCTACACGCCCGATGCCTACCTCGAGCTGCTGATCGCCGAGCGCGGTGAAGAGGTCCATCCCGAGCCCTTCGAGGCGCTCCCGCTGCGGGTGAGCGCGCTGTTCGGCGACGACGACGACGCGCTGCCCTCGGGCGACTGAGCGGGCCCGAGGCCCACGCGGCCGAGCGGGCGGAGGCCGACGGCGCTCGCTCCCGCCGCGGACCCGGTCGGGTGTGGCCGAGGACGCCATTCCTGCGCTGCCCCTGGAGATTTCTGCGAGGTTCGTGCAACGTCGGATGGCGGCGGCCGTCGTCGCTTCTACCGAGGCTCGTTCCCGTGTCTTCGCTCCTGCTCGACGAGATGTACGACGACGCGGACCCCCGCTTCGTCCACGAGGTGTTCGCGAGCACCGCGGAGAAGAAGCTGGGGGCGCTGGCCAGCCCGTGGTTCGCCGATCAGCGCCCGCCCATGCGCGAGATGCTCTTGCAGTACGTCGACGACGGCTGCGATCGGGCGCACCACCGGGCGCTGGTGAAGCGGCTGTTCAAGCTGGCCGAGGCGGCCGAGGACGACGCGCTGATGGCCCGGTTCATGGTGGCCTTCGACCGAATGCCGCGCCGCGAGATGGGGTCGGTCTCGGCGTGGGACTACGCCACCCGCCAGTCCTACCCCCGCGCGGTCGTGCAGGCCAAGCCCGAGATCCCGGTCGACGCCGAGGCGGCCAAGCAGCGGGCATTCGACCGCTTCAGCGCCAAGACCCGCACCTACCTGGTCCGTCGCACGTGGCGCTACTTCCGGCGCATGGGGCACGTCGACCCCGCCCGCTACGTGCGGACGATGGGGGACGCGCTGGTCCGCTACCGCGACGAGGACCTCGACGATCCGGCCAAGCTGCTCGACGCGTGGGGCCTGTTCCATGCGCTGTACTGGGCCACCGACGCGTGCCGGCGAGACCCGGCCGGGATCGTGCTGCGATCCGGCCACTCGCTGGCCGAGCTGTCGTTCGCGCCGATCTACCCCGAGGCCTGGGCGAGCGCGTTCGAGCCGGTGCTGGGGCGGCTGGGCCGAGCCCGCTCGCGGCCGGTGGTGATGTTCCTGCTCGACGTGCTGCAGCGACACCACGCCGAGGCCCTGGCCGGGCTCACCCTCGCGCAGCTCCGCCCGCTGCTCGAAAGCCCCCGCGAGGAGATCCAGGTGTTCTCGGCGCAGCAGCTGCGCACGGTTCAGGGCCTCGAGACGCTGCGGGTGCGCGACTGGATCGTGCTGCTGACGCTGCGCAACCAGCACGCGCTGCCCGTCGTGTGCGAGCTGGTGGCCCAGCACGTGACCCCCGAGCGGCTCACGCTCGACCAGTGCATCGGGCTGGCCTCGTCGCCCATGGCCCCGGTGGCCGATCTGGGGCTGGGGTGGGTGCGGCAGAAGGTGGGCGACGCTCCGGCCGACCGCCAGCCGCTGCGACAGCTGCTGCAGGCCCGCACCGCGGGGGTGCGCGACGAGGCCTCGCGCTGGCTGACCGACCTGCTGCGCACGTCGCCCGACGCCGCGCCGGAGGAGGTCCGCGACCTGCTCGACGCCAAGTACGCCGAGATCCGCCAGCACGCGCTGGACCTAATGGACGCCGACGACCGCTTCGGGAGCAGCCCGGTGCTGTGGGCCGCGATGGCCGAGTCGCCCCACGCCGACGCTCGGCACCGGCTGGTGCAGCAGCTGTCCGCCCCGGGCCCGGCCCCGCTGGAGCACGAGGTGAAGCGCCAGCTGTGGTCCACCACGCTGCTGTCGGTGGGCCGCGGCTCCCGGGCCAAGCGGCACGCGCTGCGCCAGCTGTCGGCCC
>JGI12210J13797_10705804_pt1 | contig 11570 bp, 10 predicted proteins | sample ElkSlonscriptome_3_FD_13797 | JGI IMG/M metagenome (IMG submission 13797) | reverse complement strand
GGTAGAAGCATGAGTACGATTTCAGTGTCAAACAATTTCGATTGCATCAATGATAACGATTGAGTTTCCCGTTTGGTTCGTATCGAACACGTCGCTCTCGATATCACTGCTTTTATCGGCGAACGTAGTCCAACTGCCACTCTCATAATCATAGAAACAACCACTTCAATCGTGCGAAAGAATTGTCATAACGATTATGACGACGCTCGACGAGAATATGATGAGAAGACATGCCTGGACGATTTTCGATTGAGACGACTAAGGGAAGTACATGGTTCGCGACCGTAGGGAAAGCGTCCGACAATGCGTTGGCGATGTCTATTTCTTCGGGTGCAACGACCGCTTGCCTCGGTTGCTTTGATGTCGAGTCTGACGAAGGCGAGTCAGCAACACTGGTCACGTCGTGCCCGCAAAAAGGGAAACAGTAAGCAGGGCTGCACCGAGGCGAACTGTTAATTTGGGGCGTGTCATTTTGAATTCCTGATTTTGTTTGAGTAAGAAACTCTTCCCAATTTCTGTTTACATCTTGTGTACCAATCCTTGAGGCACAAAAGAGCGAACCAGAACTGCATGGCGAAACAAAACACGATGGCGGAGCAGCACCAGCGGCAGTCACGACGGCGGGGAAGCACGCAATCGCAACGAATAGCGACGATGTCTTCTTTTTTTTGCACTCTCGGTTAAGATCTATGATTCAAAAGATAGAATGAAGTAAATTGTGTTCCATCGGCTACCAATTCAAATTCAAGCTTGTTGCAAATTGCTGGCACACAGACTCCGTTATCGACCGTCTGTCGAATTCATCCGAACATCAATGACATCGATTTCGCTGCGGCTCGTTTCATCAGCCAATCGTTTCACATCAACGTACCGACCGTGTAGCGATAACGGGACCATTCGCATCGGCTGGAGCAGTCTAAACACCAACCATGGCAGCGATATGTGTAGTCGAGGCTACATAAGTTTCGATGGAAGGGTATTGGGTTCTCATTTTTGAGGAGTCGGACGGCGGCAGCTTTGTTGCTCAGGAGACTGACGAGGCGGCTGAGCAGTTGAGAATGTTGCTCGCGACTGGCGTGGGGGGACAGGGTCAAGAATACGAGTTTGGTTTCTTTGCCATCGTTGGAATCGAAGGAGATACCGGACGGCAGAATGCCGATCGCGCCGATGAAGTCATGGACGCAAGGAGTCCGGAGATGGGGAAAGGCAAGGCCACGGCCATATGCGGTCGATGCGAGACTTTCTCGATAGTTGATTCGCTGAATGATCAGGTTATCTTGATCGGTGCACAATCGGCCTGATTCGGCGAGTCGCTTGACCAGTTGTGCGATCACCGAGGACTTGGTTTCGCCTTCGTCGAAAACCATGACTGAGTCGGCATGAAATACGCTCGCAAACGAGATGCCTGGTACGCACACCGAATGGTTTGACTGGGTTGGTTGATGGATCGTGACAGTCATGGCAATCACCAAAGTCTTGCTTGCATGAGTGGCGGAAGCCGCCGAGGCTTTCGGCGGTTACCAGTTGGGCCGAAAGTTTTTGCAGTTCCGCTACATCGAAATTGATTGGGAATTGAATCGTTAGTGAAGGTCGTATTTATTCATTTTGTAGTGCAAGGATCGTACGCTGATGCCGAGTGACTTGGCGGTGAGTTCGCGATGATGGTCGTTGGCCACGAGTGCGTTCTCGATGCCCGATTTCTCAGCCGTTTCGGTGATCTCAGCAAGCGTCCGAACGGAATGGTTCACATAGGTCTCGCCCTTAGGTAGTTCCACCGGCAGATCACTCGTTTCAATCTTGTCACTCGTCGAAGTGACGACGACGCGTTCGATGATGTTTCTCAGTTGACGAACGTTACCAGGCCAGCGAGCATTGACAAGAATCTGCATCGCGTCGGAGTCGACAGATTTCGGCGGACGACCGTGACGTTTGCAGAAGTGATCCAAGAAATATTCCACCAACAGTGGAATATCACCGCGCCGAGACCGTAACGGCGGAACATGGATCGGAACGATGTTCAGCCGATAGTAAAGGTCTTCGCGAAACGTTCCCTCGGCAAGCATTTCTGACACGTCCCGATTGGTCGCCGATACAATCCGTGCGTCCGAGTGTAGTTCAGCCTCTCCGCCCACTCGGATGTAGCGTTGTGATTCCAACACGCGAAGCAAATTGACTTGGCTCTTGGCTGGGATCTCGGTAATTTCGTCGAGGAATAGCGTGCCGCCGACCGCCTGTTCAAAGCAACCTGGTTTCCGTCGTGACGCACCGGTGAAAGAGCCTTGCTCGTGGCCGAACAGTTCGCTTTCGAGTAGTGATTCGGGCAGCGCCCCCAGGTTGACGGCGATGAACGGGCCTGCCGATCGGACACTTTGGTCGTGGATGGCTCTGGCAATCAGTTCCTTGCCGGTTCCACTCTCGCCTTGAATCATCACGGTCGCATCGGTCGACGCGACTTGACAAATCTGACCCAGCAACTCTTCGAGCGATTGGCTGTTGCCGATGATACCGCTAATCTCACCTGCAGCCGCCAATTGTTCTTTTAGCTCATGGTTTTCATGCTGCAGGCGATGATGCTCGGCTGCTCGATTGACCTGTTGACGAATCAGATTCAGGTCGACCGGCTTGCAGATGAAATCGAAGGCACCGCGTCGCATAGCATCGACTGCCGTTTCCATGCTACCATGGGCCGTGATGACGATGGTGGTCGTGCCGGGTTTTCGCTGCTGCACCAACGAAATCAAGTCCAAGCCGTCTCGATCGCCCGGCATTCGCACGTCAGCAATGACGAGTTGAAAGTTACCCGCGTCAAACTTGTCGAGTCCTTCGTTGACCGATCCAGCCGTCTCGATTTTGTCAGCGACTTTGGACAGACCTCTGGCCAGCCCAGAACGAATGTTGGGCTCGTCGTCTACGACCAGGATGTGAAATTCGTTTTGCATGTTAAAGCTAATGTCTGGTATGGCTATCAAACAACTGAGTTGGCCAGTTGCTCGTCTGTCCGGTTGGTGCTTGGTCCTTCAATGGGCAACGCGACCGAAAACGTCGTTCCGTTCTTTGATGTGTGAAAGTCGAGTGCGCCTTGGTGCTGGCGAACGATCTTGTCGCACAACGCCAGCCCCAAACCGGTTCCGTTATCTTTGGTTGTGAAATAGGGATCGAGAATCTTATCGGCCAAGTTTGGTGGAATGCCGCATCCGGTGTCCGCAAAGTCGATTCGTAACGAATCGTCCATTCGACTTGTCGTGATCGTCAACACGCCGCCACCCGGCATCGCTTCCATGGCATTGATAAACAGATTTAAAAATACCTGTTCCAATCGCGTTTGATCGGCTTCTATCGTGGCATCTCCCTCGCATGGATCGAAGACGATCTGCACGTTTTGCTGTTTCGCTTGCGGACGCATCAATTCGATTTGTTGCCTCAGCATCTCAGCCACATCAACGCGGTTCGTGTTGAGGCAGTCGATCGACGCGAAATCACGAAAGTTCTCCAGCACTCCTCCGATTCGGGTGACTTCGGTTCGGATGATGCCTAGCATCTGTCGGTTGTCTTCCGAAGTATCGTCGGATTCGAGTTGTTCTTCCAATAGCTGGACGTGCAACGAAAGTGCCGCCAGCGGGTTCTTGATTTCATGGTGCAGACCACCAGCGAGCGAACCCAAGCCCATGTATCGCTCCATCCGTCGCATCCGCTGTTCGATCAAATACCGCTCGGTGACGTCGCGTAGTTGCAGCACATTGCCCACCTCGTTGTCGTCGTGATCGCTGAGGATTTGACAGAACGCACGGAGCCTGCGAGTGTTGGTGCCCTCGGTGACGGTGAGGTCGCGAATCATATTGGTCGATCGCTCGGCCATCCAATCATCCCGAAATTCCTTCAAGGGTATCGACTTGAAGCTTGCAACCGATTTGCCAACGCAAGTCGTATCAGCGACGAGCAGTTCCAACCCTCGACGATTGATACTGGTGACATTGCCGGCCAAATCCGTTGTGATGACGCCGAGGTCCATGCTGCTCAGTACATCACTGGCGAGTGCTTTGAAGTCGCGAAGTGAGGCTTGGGAAGCGTGGTAGGCACGCCACAATAAGATGACTGCAATTGCCGTGACGACAACGTTGATGATGACCAAAATCGTCAGACGAAATTGCCACTTCAGTTCGCCTGCCAAGAATTCGGCTGCCCCCTTGGCTCCGCGAGGCAACTCCTTCATCAGGTCGTCGACGACCGTTTGTTCTTTCAACAAGTCGACCAGCATCCACATGGTGATCGCCAGTGCTGCCGCGCTCAACAAGGACAAACCGATCACGGCGATCCTGTAACTTTTTCCGTATTCGGTTGTCTGATTGCGAAACATGTTTAGGTCGTGCTCCCTTCGCGACGCTCAAAGCGTTCACTCAATGGTTCTTCGTGTTCGTCCCGTATGAGGTGACGTCCATCGGCAAATTTTGCGAATAAGTAATATAGCCCTGGGATCACCAGTACGCCCACCAATGTTCCCAGCAACATGCCACCCACTGCAGTGGTTCCGATCGTGCGGTTTCCAATCGCTCCGGGACCGGTCGCTCGGACCAACGGAATCAAGCCAGCGATGAAAGCGAACGAGGTCATCAGAATCGGTCGAAAACGCAGCTTTCCACCTTCGATGCCAGCTTCCTCAATACTCAGCCCCTGCTGTCGTCGTTGAACGGCGAATTCGATGATCAAAATAGCATTCTTGCCAAGCAATCCGACCAACATCACCAAGCCGATCTGACAATACACATCGTTGGCGAGCCCCATCGCCTTTAGAAACGCAAACGACCCAAACAGTCCGATTGGCAACGACGCCAACACGGCAATCGGGATGATGAAGCTCTCGTATTGTCCCACCAACACCATGTAAACGAAAATCACCACGATTAAAAAGATGTAGATAGCCGTATTGCCAGCTTTGGCTTCGTCGTAAGCGAGTCCCCGCCAGTCGATATCGAATCCATTGGGCAGCGTTTCCGCAGCGACCTCCTTAATCGCGGCAATGGCTTCGCCGCTGCTGTATCCTGCCGCTGGAGCCCCCTGGATCGGCGCGGTTGGGTACAAGTTGTAGCGGCTGATTTCGTTCAGCCCTTGTTTCTTTTCGATTCGCATGAACGCGGAATAGGGAACCATCTCGCCTGCATCATTCTTGACAAACATATTGTCAAGGTCTTCTGGATAGCGACGAAACTCGGGCGCGGCCTGGACATAGACTTTGTAAAACTGACCAAATCGCACGAAGCCTTGTTCCCACGTGCTACCGACGACGATTGATAAGTTGTCCATCGCGTCTCGGATCGACACGCCTTTCTGCATCGCGACATCGTTATCAACGATGATCTCATACTGAGGATAGTTTGCGGCAAAAAACGTGAACAAACCTTTGACTTCTGGACGCTTGCTAAGTTCCTCCATAAACTTGTCGGTTTCCTCACCCAGTGCCGTATAGTCGCCACTGTTGGTCTTGTCGAGCAAATTGACCGAGAAACCACCTGCCGCACCGAAGCCGGGTACGGCTGGCGGCTCAAAAAACTCAAGCTTGACATTGGCAATGTCCGTGCCACGTTCTTCCAGTTCCTCGATGATCTGTTTCGAAGTCAGTTCTCGATCGGCCCAAGGTTTCAGGTTGATAATACAGGTGCCGGCGTTCGATCCGCGGCCTTCGGTCAAGACTTCGTAACCGGCAATCGAAGACACTGACGTGACTTCGTCCATCTGTTTGCAAATCGCTTGCAGTTCGTGGCATTTCGAGTTGGTGTACTCCAGTGTTGATCCGGGAGGCGTCTGTACGATGCCGTAGATCATCCCCTGGTCTTCCAATGGAATGAATCCCGTAGGCAACACTTTGTTGACGACCAGAATGCCGTATCCAAACACGCCAATCACGGCCACCGTCAGGACGCGTCGAGTAATGATGTGGCGTAGCACGCCCGCATAGCCACCGGTGACCTTCTCCACACCACGGTCGAAAACATGCAAGAATATGCCAATGGGGCTACGCTGCTTCGGACTGTCCTCGAACCCTGAAAAGGTTGCTCGGAACGAGAACGCCGACAGCACAGCGACAGTAGCCGCGATGATCTTAACGCCAGTGCGAGTGAGTTCAACTTGTTCCGAGAGAACTTCGTGAACGATTTCGACGTGCAGCAGATAGTACACGCCCGCACCGACTGCCGCGCCGAGCAGAAGGCATAGCAGGCCGCGCAGAATAAACGCATACTTTCCTGCGATTCGCTTCATGCCGCGATTGAGCGCACCCACAGCGCCACGCTGTCCCATATCGTCAAGTGGTTTCAGGATCATGGCGCACAACACCGGTGTCAGCGACAACGCCACGACACCCGAGATAACGATTGACATCGCCATCGTCAAGGCAAACTGTCGATAGAACACGCCCACGGGACCGGTCATGAACGTCACGGGGATGAACACGGCGGTCATCACCAGCGTGATCGCGATGATCGCTCCGCTGATTTCACGGACAACTTCCTGAGTCGCTTGATACGGTCCGAGATGTTTGGTGTGCATTTTCTCGTGGACCGCTTCAACGACTACGATCGCGTCGTCGACCACCACGCCAATCGCGAGCACGAGTGCGAACAAGGTGATGAGGTTGATCGACATGCCCAACATCAGCATGAAGAAAAACGTGCCAATCAGCGAAACGGGAACCGCAAGCGTCGGGATGAGCGTGCTGCGAAAGTCGCCGAGAAACAAATAGACGACCAGCGAAACCAGAATAAACGCTTCAAAGAGCGTATGCAGGACTTTTTCGATCGACGCGTCCAGAAAGTTTGACACGTCATAGGTGACTGCATAGTCCATTCCAGGTGGGAACGACTTTTGTTTGATCTCTTCGACTTTCGCTTTGACCTTTTCGATCACGTCCGCCGCGTTCGAACCGGGCGTTTGTTTAAGCACGATGGCAGCTGCTGGTAAACCGTCAATGTCGGAATAGAGATCGTAGAAGGATGAACCGAGAGAGACGTTGGCGACATCTCCCAGTCGTAAAATCTCGCCTTCAGGTGTCGCTCGCAAGATAATCTTGCTGTACTCCTCCGGCGTCTTGTAGCGGCCGACCCATGTCAGCACGTATTCGAGTGTCTGTGAAGTCGTCCCGGTGGCTTGTCCAAGTCGCCCGGGGGATCCGATCATGCTCTGTTCGTCGAGTGCCTTCATCACATCCTCGGCATCAACTTTGTATGCACGCATGCGATCCAGGTCGAGTTCGACTCGCATCGCGTACGACCGGTTTCCAAGTATCGTGGCACGACCGACCCCGGGAATTCGCTTAATTTCGTTGAGAATGTTGACGGTGGCGTAGTTGTAAAGATAGTTCTGGTCGACGTTGGGGTCTTTGCTAAACACGTTCACATACATCAGCATGCTGGTCATGTTTTGCATCACGATGATGCCTTCGCGTTCGACGATCGGTGGCAGGTTGTTCTTGACCATCTGAACGCGGTTGTTGACGTTCATGACCGCGACATTAGGGTCGGTGCCTGGCTCAAACACAATTTGAATGGTGCCTTCGCCAGCGCTAGTCGCGTCTCCCATCATGTAACGCATATTGGGAACGCCATTGATGGCTTGTTCCAAAATCACCATCGTCGAGTCGATCAGGATTTTGGCACTGGCACCGGGATAGGAAACCGATACGCGAACGCTGGGCGGTGCGACGGAGGGGAACTGCGAGATCGGTAGCACGTTGATAGCCATCCCACCCATGAACAGGATGAGCAGCGAGATGACGATGGCCAATGCGGGCCTATGCAGAAATTTCTCAAACATGGATTCGTTGACGTTCGTGTGTCGTGTGTCATGTCGAAAGCCATCGTGACTTTCGGTGTGCGAATGGGGTTTGTGAGGGAAGAACAAATGGTTAGCGGAAGCCGCCAAGGCTTTTAGCGATCGGGGTGTAGCAGAACGCTTGGCGAATTCCGCTACATGGTGACGCTATTCTGCGTGGTACTTCAAGTTGGCCAGAACGGTTGCGGAATCTTGATATTCGTACTCAATCGTATCACCATCGCGAACTTGCCGAATGCCTTCCAAGACGATCTTTTCGCCGGGTTCCAATCCATCAGCTACCAAGAAGACGTCGTCTTTCTCGTTTTGAATGACGATCTCTCGTTGGTGCACCACGTTGTCGGCGTCGATCACATAGGCGTACTTCTTGGCCAAAATTTCAAACGTCGCTCGTTGAGGAATCACAATCGCATCCTTTTCGACTTTGTGAATCAACACCGTGCCGGTTTGACCGTGACGCAGTAGACCGTCGGTGTTCGGGAAGTCAGCACGAAACGCGATGTTCCCTGTTTCGTTGTTAAAGTCCGCTTCGATCGCACCAATCTTGCCGGGTTGGTTAAAGATCTTGTGGTTGGCAAGTCTCAATTGCACATTCAAGCTATCTTGGTCCTGACCGGCATTCATCGCGGCTTGGTATTCCAGGTAGCGAGCTTCGGGAACGTTAAAGTAAACCCACATTACGCTGTTGTCGGACATCGTCGTCAACATCGCACCTTCATCGATAAGGCTACCTTCCTGTTCGTGTAATCGGTCGACGATTCCATCGAAAGGAGCCTTGATGTCGGCAAAGTTCATCTCGGCCCGAGCCAGCTTGACTTGGGCAAGTGCTTTGGCAAGCTTCGCTTTGGCCAGCTTCAGTTCTTGTGGCGAAACAATGTTCTGCTGTACCAAACTTTGTGTGTTATCGTATTCAACTTGAGCCAACCGAGCTTCCGCCATGTCGGCGTCTAGCTTTGCTTCATACAGTGTCGGCAGGATGCGAAACATCGACTGGCCCTTTTGAACCCTCTGTCCCTCGTTCACTCGAATCTCTTTCAAGTAACCGGCTTCGAGTGCACAGACTTCAATGTGTCGACGGGAGTGAATCTGGCAAACGTACTGCTGCGTCAAGGTCACGTCTTTGGCAACCGGACGGGTGGCGACGATTTTGTGGATGGCGTGATGTTCGCCGACAGCGTGTTCGTCTGCTCCTTCGTGTTCAGAGCTGTGTTCGCTATATTCGTTGGTTAGATGTCCTTCGCCAGCGTGTTCGCCCGCTGAATCTGGCGACCCGAAGTGTTCGTTGTAGGTGTCCTTCAACTTATCGAGGCCGGTCATCGAGAGGGAACCGATCGCGAAGAGCACAGCGATTGCAAGATTGATACGCATGGGTGGAAGCTTCCTATGATTAATTGGGAATGGTGTGTTAGGGATCGTCAGCAGTTTTTCGTCGCGGAAGCTGCGAAGGCTTTCGGCCCGTTCGCGACGAGAACCGAAACTCTTGGCGAGTTCCGCTGCATGATCTGTCGAGAAAGTATCTACGCATCCCCCATGCCAATCTCCGTTCGCAGGTGCCTGGCGAAGCCGGATTTTGCCAGCGTTCCAGCGTCTTTTTTGCGGGTTGATAGAAAACTTTTTGCTCTGCTCGGAAGGTTCACCATGCGATCGACATCTGCAACTCCTTTCACTGTTTCCGCAAGCCACTTCACATGGTTTGCAGAGACCGTCTGTGCAAGCCTTCGCACGGACCTGCAAGCTATTGCTTCACGATTGCGAGCGGCACGTTTCAGCTAGGGCTCATGACAAAAACGAAGGCCTCACGTCTACACCGCAAAACCCAAAGGGAAATCGATCGCACCGCTATCTAGGAGCGTGAAATCTTTGACGACATGCCGAGCAATGGTCCGCTGATTGCAAGCTCAAGAGACGACAGCCTAACTCGCAGAACGAATAGCGAGTATTGCTGAAACCCTCCCCCCCATTGAAGGATCAAGCCATGTTAGTTCTCAGTCGAAAGGTTGGCGAAACGATCGTAATCGGTTCGGACATCACGCTCATTGTCACTCGTACCGCGAGCGGTCGAGTCCAGATCGGCATTGATGCCCCTCCCGAGGTTGCGATCCGGCGCGGTGAATTGCGCCACGAGCCCCCCTTCACGCCTGACGACTTGAAAGCCAACGTGTGCTGCAAGACTTTTTGATAACAACCTCAAACCACGAGAGAAATCCAATGATTATGAAGCCGAATGAGTCCAGTGTCGATGCCGAACACGACGCCATCATGCGCGAACACGTCTATCGAACCGTTCACGGGCTCGAAGTGCAATTCGCATTGCCCGGACGTTCAGCGCAATCGGGAACAACACCAACAGCCGACGATGGCAAGAACCGACTTATCGAACACTTCGATGCCGAGCACGGCGTGATTGACTCGGTGGACGAAGCGAGTGCCGAATCATTCCCTGCCGACGATCCTCTAACCGTTAGCCGAAGGTCGTAAGCCCACGGTTGCTGGCATGGAACCGGACGCTAACGCGTTCCGGCTGATTCGTTGGACAGGCTAACGAGAGTCTCGGCCTAGTCATCTTCGACGAGATCGCCGTTTTTCCAATCTTTTCAAATCAACTCACCGAACAGATTGCTGATTGCAGTCAAAACGCTGGCGGCCATTCGTAGCACGTTCGAACCTGCCCTAAGCCTTCGGGCAGCATTGCTTGCTTCGAAAGTCGTTTCAACGCACTTGCGATACACTAACGAGTGGTCGGAGGCAACGAAAGTGCCGCCGCAGTGGCGACAGCCCACTCGCTCGCCAGCCATTTCAAGCGAAATAATGGTCGGTCGTCCGCACACGTCACACGACTGTAGGAATTGGTCTTCACTGTAGTAAACGTCAAGCATTGACATGGTGTCCTCCATGGTTTGGTAATGAGTTGCCTATCGAAATCGGTCTGCATTGCGTTCGAGATCGTGAACGACTACGCGGCCTTGCGAATGAAGTGACCAATGGATTCGACAATCGTGTCAGCAGCATCGTCGAGCGAGATGTCACCGACGTTTAAAACCAAGTCATACAAGTGTGGATCGGAAGCTTTCTGACGAAAATGATCTTTGATATAGATGTCGCGATCGTGGTCCCGCTCGACAACAAACCGATGGGCCTCTTTTTCGCCAATGCCTTGTTCACGCATCACCTGATCGACTCGAAAATCCATCGGTGCGACGATTCGCACCGAGAGGCCGCGTTCGCGAGGTAGGATGAAACGCGCACCGCGCCCAACAATGACCACATTGCCATGCGAAGCGGCCATCAATAGCAACTTGGTAACTCGATGCGCATAGGTTGCTCCAGAAAAACCAAGCCCGCCGATTCGAGAAGTGAAGATCGAACAGAGCCAATTCTCGTGCCGCTCATCGACTCCCTGAATCAAACAACGCGGCGTGCCGTAGTGCTGTTCCATATAGTCGACGATTTCCTGGTCTAGCAAATCCCACTGCAAACGCTCGGCAACCTTTTTGGCAACCACGCTTCCGCATGCACCGGTTTCGCGGGACAACGCCAGATAGGGCCCGAACTGGTTGGTTAGGTCACGCGTGGCCAGCCCTCTGTGCGTCTTTTCGGCTTGCACCCATTTGTGGATATTGCTTTCTGCTTTGTGTTCGATGGCGGCGACATGAAGTGTCATGGGTTGATTCCTTTTGTAAGAGACACGGTTTGGTCATTTGACGAATCGAGGCAAAGCACTCAAGGCAATGCACGTCACGGGCCAAAAG
>JGI12210J13797_10214926_pt1 | contig 11570 bp, 10 predicted proteins | sample ElkSlonscriptome_3_FD_13797 | JGI IMG/M metagenome (IMG submission 13797) | reverse complement strand
TGAGCACGACGCTTGTGACGGCGGCGATGGCTGGGAGCTGGGCGGCCAAGAGCTGAGCTCCGGCCCGCAGCGCCGCGAGTGGCGTCCAGTACCCCTTGCGGCCCTCGGCGGTGACGAGCCCCACCCCGACGAGGCAGGTGAACGACAGGACGTAGAGCACCCCCACGTCGAGCTCGGCCGAGAGCAGTCGTCCGCCGAGCGGCATGAGCACGAAGCTCGCCGTGACCACCGCAAAGACCAGGTAGGGGCCGAAACCTTGCCGCCGAGACTGGCTGCGCAGCACCGACCACAGCGTGCTCAAGGCCACCCGCAGACCGCGGCGCTTGGGGGAACGGCCGGCCGCGAGACGGAGGAGGAGCCGGCGCTCGAGCCAGGTCATCAGCCGCGCGGCCGGGCTGAGGTAGAGCAGGAGGAACACCGCGAGGACCGACAGCACCACCAGCCCGCGCAGCTCGTCGGTGGGCACGAGGGGACGGTCGAAGGTGGCCACCGAGAGCATGGTCGCGCGCTCCTCGTGTTCGCGCTGAACCACGATGGAGACGTCCTCGGCCTCGGGGGGCGGGAGCAGGTCCTCTTCGGCGAAGACGGTCACGCCCGCGAAGCGCACGAGGAGATCGCCGGGAGCGATACCCGCTCGGGCGGCCTCGGAGCCGGGGACGACCTCGATCACCGCCAGGCGATCCGGGCGCTCGGCGGGTGGCGCCACGACGAGGCCGAGGTGCTTGGTGAGACGGCGTCCGCGCTCGCGTGCCTCCTCTACCTGCTCGCGGCGAGGCATGGGACCCGGAACGTCGAGCACCACCCCATCGAGGCGCCCGAGCACGCCCGCGCTGCCCTCGACCGCGGCGGGGTAGTGGACCACCACCTCTCCTTCGAACGTGCTGTGGATGGCGGCGTCTGCTTCTCCGCAGAACGCCTCCTGAAGGGCTTCGCTCACCACGAAGGAGACGTGGTCGGGATCAGGGGTCGCGTGCGGGACGAGCACGCGGTCGATGCTCTCGGGGGCCCGGCCCGGGCGGTAGACCCGACCCGTGAACCACACTTCCACGCCATCGACCTGGCCCGACGGAAGACCCTGGCCCATGACCTCCACCACGTCGCCAACCTCGAGCTGGCGCGGGGCCACTTCGTGGAGCTCGAGCAGATCGGCCGCCTCGGGCTCGGCGCAGCCAGCGAGGAGGGCCGCGCCGATCACGACCATCAGGGAGAGCAGCCGCGGCACTAGGGCGGTCATCCCCCGGAACCTACCGGCAGGTCATCGCATGGGCCGAGATTCTAGCAACCGTCGAGATGACGCGACATGGCAACTACCGCCGCGGGACCCTTCGTGCGATGATCGAACGCAACCCCGGGCGAGTGGAGGGCGTACCCTACCGGGGCCTAAACAGGCGGCTAAATGTCCAATACGACGGAACAACCAGCGGGTGAGGGGAAGCGGGTCATCAAGCGGTACTCCAACCGCAAACTCTACGACACCGCCGACAGCCGCTACGTTACGCTGCAGCAGATCGGCGAGATGGTGCGTCGCGGCGACGACGTACAGATCATCGACAACAAGACCAAGGAAGACAAGACCGAGGTCACGCTGGCGCTCATCCTCTCGGAAGACCTCAAGAACAAGCCCCGCAGCGTACCCCTCGGGACCCTGCGTACGCTCATCCAGGAACGAGGGGAGCGGGCCCTGACGAGCCTTCGGGAGACGCCCATCGGACGGCTCATCCCGGCCGACGAGCAGGAGGCCGAGGAGACCGCCCCCGAGCCGGTCGTGGAGCCGACGCCGGACCCCGTCGAGGCCGAAAAGGACAAGAAGCGCGCCTTCGGCGATTTGGTCACCAGCTCGCGACAGACGCTCGACCAGCTGCAGGCCAGCTTCGACGAGCGGGTGAAGGCCCTCGTGCCAAGTCTCACCCCGATGCAGGATATCCGTAAAGAGATCGAGAGCCTGAAGGCGCGGATGGCCGCCGTCGAGGCTCATTTGGATCTCGAGCCCGCCGCCCCCGAAGAGCCCGAAAGCGGCTCCGACGAGCCCTGAGTGGCGCGCGCCCGAGGGCGGACCCAGGTTGTTGGGGACTCTACTTAGGGTCGGTGCGGAATAGAGTCCTCTCACCCCATGTTGCGTTTTCGATGGCCTACTTGAGACCTGCTTCGACGGCCCGGAGCGATGAACCCGTCCCCTTCGAGTCTGCGGTGCTTCAGCACCTAGACGCGATGTACGGCGTCGCCCTGAGGCTCACCAAAGACAGCGCTGCCGCCGAAGATCTGGTGCAAGACACCGTGGTCAAGGCCGTGCGGGCGCGCACCCAGTTCAAGCCCGGAACGAACCTGAAGGCATGGCTGCTGCGCATCCTCACCAACACCTTCATCAACCGGCACCGCCGCAGCGGTCTCGAGCGCGACGTGCTCGAGGGGCCCTCCGCCGCACCGCTGGCCGACCGCTGGATCAGCGCCTCGACCATGCGCTCGATGCGCGACCCCGAGCGAGATGCCCTCGCCCCCATCATCGAGGGTGAAGTTCGCAAGGCGCTCGATGAGCTACCGGAGCACTTCCGACTTGCTATCGTGTTGAGCGACGTCGAAGGCCTCTCCTACAAGGAGATCGCCGACGTCATGGGTTGCCCCGTCGGAACGGTCATGTCTCGCCTTCATCGCGCGCGAAAGCTTCTCCAGGTCTCTCTCCGTGACCACGCCGTGGCCATGGGCATCGTCGAGGAAGAAGCTCCGCCCGTCGCGGCCGCCGCCAACGGCGAGCCGGTCGACATCAACGCCTACCGAACCCGAAAGAGCACGAACCCCAAGGGAGGTTCTCAATGAGCACCGCCAAAGAGCAAAGCGAGTGCGTCCGGTTCGATCGGTGGCTGACGCCCTACGTCGACGAAGAGCTCGACGCGATTCACTGTCTCGAGGTCGAAGATCACCTCGACGTCTGCCCCGATTGCCGCGACCTCGTCCAAGGACTTCGCACCACCCGCAACAGCCTTCAACGTGTTTGCGCCGTCAGCGCGCCCAGCTCGCTCCGTGAGCGACTCGTGGCCAAGCTGGCCGAGGAGCGCGCCAAGGAGGTCGACACCCTCGAGCCTCATGTGGCGCTCACCGAGCCGGAGGGCCCCCCCTCCACCGTTGAGCCCGGCGCGTCGGTTCGACCTACCGCTCGGCCCCAGCTGGTGAAGCTGCGCTGGGTGGTGCCCATGGCCGCGGCGGCCACCGTCGCGCTCGTCTTTGGGGCCATGCGCCTCCAAGACGCGCAGCAGACCAGCGCCGACTCCCCGGTGGCCGAGATCCGCGAGAACCCGGCCGACTACCCGACCGCGAGCCTGCCCGTGCAGGCGGCCACCCTCGACCACCTCGTCGAGGACCTCGTGGCGCAGCATCTTCACCCGCCGCCGCCCGAGACCACCGATCCAGACGGCCTCAGCCGGTTCGACCCCTACCTCGGGATCCGCGTGCGCCGCCCGCAGTTCCGCCACGTCCAGGCGCAGTACGTCGGGGCACGCATGCACCAGCGGGCCGCCCTCCTGCAGTACGTGGTCGATCGACGCCGGGTCACCATGTACGTCTTCGATCCCAAGAGGGTCCCCATGCGCGCCACGCGGCGCTTGCAGCGTCGCGAGGTCGGCACGGACCGCGTCTTCGTGGGCCAACTCAAGGGCTGCACGGTGGCGGCCTCCGAGCACAACGGCATCGGCTACGCCCTCGCCTCCTCCAACATGGAGGGCGACGAGGCGGTGCAGCTCCTGGTGCAGGCCGCACGCTGAGTCTCTTCTCCGTCGAAGCCCCAGGGCCTAAGCTCTTGTTCGAGCGCTGTGGTTTCGGGGGTTTCGCTGCGTTTGGGGCCTCGGGTTTCACGCTGGCTGCATTTTTCGGAACTTCTGCGCCCGAGCCTTGTCCTTCTCTACGACACCAACGCCGGGCGCCGCCCGGCCGAGACCCCCAGCGGAGGTAGAGAAATGAAGCAGACCATCAAGAACAAGCTCCAGGGCGGACTCGCCGCCATCATGATCGTCGCCGTCGCCGCCGTCGGCATGATCGGCCCCATGTCCGACCCCGGTCCTGCCCATCAGCTCGGTCACGTCCTCGAGGTCGAGGTGGCGGCGATGACCAACGCGGCCCATCGCGATCTGCTCTTCAAGCAGGGCTACGAGCTCACCGATCCGGTCAAGATTCAGCTCGACTGAGTCTCTCGTGTCGAAGGGGGTGCGCGTCGACACGATGGGCGTCATTGGCTAGGGTCCCCAGCCCGCCATGACCGTCCAGAGCCACGACGCGCGCCAAGCTTCGACGACCATCCCTTGCCACGACCCGGCCACCCTGCGGCCGCTGGGCGAGGGAGCAGTTCACGACCACGCCGAGGTCGTGCGCCGCGTGGAGCACGCACGCGGGCTCCAGCCGGCTTGGGCCAAGACCAGCTTCGCCGAGCGCCGCTGGGTCTTGCGAAGCCTGCTCGACATCATCCTCGAGCGGCACGACCAAATCTGCGAGGTCGCCGCGCGTGACAGCGGCAAGACCCTCACCGACGCTGCGCTCGGGGAGGTCTTTCCCGTGTGCGAGAAGATCCGCTACCTGCTCGACAGCGGCGAGAAGGACCTGCAGCCCGAGCGGCGCGCGTCCGGCTTTCTCAAGCACAAGGTGGCGCGGGTCGAGTACCACCCGCTTGGCGTGGTGGGGGTCATCGCTCCGTGGAACTTCCCGTTCCACAACCTCTTCTGCCCGGTTCTCCCCGCTCTGTTCGCGGGCAATGCCGTCGTGGCAAAGGTGAGTGAGCACACCACCTGGTCGGCCGACGCGCTGCTCGAGGTCTTTCACGAGGCGCTGCGTCGTCACGGCCACGACCCCGACCTCGTGCAGGTCGTCACCGGCTACGGCGCCACCGGCGAGGCGCTCGTGCGCAGTGGCGTCGACAAGGTCTTCTTCACCGGCTCGCCGCCCACGGGCTCCAAGGTGATGCGCGCCGCCTCCGATTCGCTCACGCCGGTCGTGCTCGAGCTTGGCGGCAAGGACCCGATGATCGTGTGCGATGACGCCGACCTCGATCACGCGGTCGAGCAGGCCATGCTCGGCGTCTTCACCGCGTGCGGTCAGATGTGCGTCGGCGCCGAGCGCATCTACGTCTTCGACGAAGTCTACGACGACTTCGTGGCGCGGGCTGTGGCCCGGGTGGATGCGCTACGACAGGGGGCGCCCCTCGAGCAGCGGGAGGGCGAGGCGGTGGACGTCGGCGCCATGACGATGCCGGCCCAGCTCGAGAAGCTCGAGTCGCTCATTCAGGACGCCGTCGACAAGGGCGCACACCTTCTCGTGGGGGGTCACCGCCGCGAGGAGCTCGGCGGTCAGTTCTTTGCGCCCACGGTGCTCGTCAACGTCGACCACACGATGCGGATCACCCAGGAGGAGCAGTTCGGTCCCATCATGGTGATCATACGGGTGCAGGACGAGGACGACGCCATCCAGATGGCGGCCGATTGTCCGTACGGTTTGGGCTCCAGTGTCTTCAGCCGCGACGTGAAGCGCGCCGAGCGCATCGCGTCCCGGGTTCGCGCCGGCATGACGGTCGTGAACGACTACGGGCTCGCCTACATGATCCAAGCTCTCCCCTTCGGCGGCGTGGGCAAGTCCGGGTTCGGTCGCATCAACGGCCGCGAGGGGCTGCGCGCCTGCTGCTACACCAAGGCCGTGGTGACCGACCGCGTCACCCTCGGCGGCGGCGTCTCGGTCTACCCCATCGTGGCGGGAACCTACCCACTGGTTCGCAGCGCCATCGGCCTCATCTACGGCCGCGGTCTCGGCACCAAGGCGAGGGCGGCCTTCCAGGCGGCGCGCAGCGTGGCCGAGGTCGCCCGGGCGCGAGCTGCCTTTCGCGAGCGTGGCAAGCACTGACGCCTCGGATAAGATGCACGGGATGGGCCTCGGCCCGAGAGGACGGCACGGATGCAGGTGAAAGCGGCGCTGGCGAAGATCGTGCGGGTCGATGAGGTGATGAGCCGGCGGGTCATCACCGTGGAGGCTTCGGCCTCACCGGCGGAGGCGGCGGAGCTCCTCTCCAAGCACAAGATCGATGGCGCCCCCGTGGTGCGCAACGATCGCGTGCTCGGGGTGGTCTCGAAGAGCGACCTCATCGACCCTCGCCATCGCACGGCCGACACCGTCGATGCCGTGATGACACGCTTGGTCTACGCGGTGCGCGCGTCCGACCCGGCCTACCTCGCGGTGCAGCTCATGGTCGACGAGGCGATCCACCGCGCGGTGGTGGTCGACGACGTAGGTCGACTCTGCGGCATCGTGGCTCCTCTCGACATTCTCCGCGCCATCCGCGACGGCAAGACCATCGCACCCCACGCCGAGGTTCAGGTCGACTACGTCGATCTTCGCAAGCTCGGCGGCGCTCACTGAGGGGCCCGGACGTGGCGCCACGGACGCGGGAGCTCGAGCCTCCGGGCCCGCTCGACCTGCGTCGTAGCGTGAGCACGGGCTACGGTGCGCGCGACCCCGGCACCCGTGATGACGCGCGCGGATGGTGGCGCGCGACCCACACCCCGGCCGGGCCCTGTACGGTGCTCATCCGCAGCGGACCACCGGTGCGGGTGTGGGCCTGGGGGCCGGGCGCCGATCGCGCTCTGTCATGCGTGGAGGACTGGCTTGGTTTCCACGACGACCCCGGCGATCTGGTCACCCACGATCCGGTCGTCGCGCGGGCCAAGCGCCGCCAGCCAGGACTGCGCATGGGCCGCGGACGCGACATTTGGGAGGTGCTGTTGCCGACCATTCTCGGCCAGCGGGTCAAGTCGGAGGAGGCCAGCGCGAGCTGGCGACACCTCACCAACGTCTTCGGCGGCAAGCCGCACTACGCCGGTGCCCCCCGTGGCCTGCGCGTACCCGTCCGACCCGAGGCGCTCAAACGGGTCTCGCTCCCCGCCTACCATCGCTTCGGCGTCGAGATGTCTCGGGCCCGCACCATGCTCGAGGCCTGTCATCACATCCGCTACGTCGAGCGGGCGGCCGACATGCCCGCCGAGGAGGCCGTGCCGCACCTCATGCGTCTGCCCGGGATCGGACCCTGGACGGCCATGCTCACCGTCGCCGCAGTGCACGGTTACCCCGACGCGGTGCCGGTGGGCGACTACCACATCCCCAGCGTCGTCGCGTACGCCATGGTGGGCGAGGCCCGCGCCACCGACGAGCGCATGTTGGAGCTGCTCGAGCCCTACCGAGGACAGCGTTGGCGCGTCATTCGTCTGCTCGGCGCCGACGCAGGTCACGCCCCGCGCTTCGGCGCCAAGCGCGCCACCTTCGCGACCGGCGTCGCCCTCGCGACCGCCCGCCACGAACGCCGCCGCCGCAGATCTTGACCCGCCGCAGCCCCAGTCGGAGCATGGCTCACACATGGGGGAGGTCTTTCCGCGGCTCGACGGGGCGCGGCCGCTCGTCGGCCACATGCCGGAGATGTACCGACACTTCCCCGAGCTCTGTGCGCGCGGGCACAGGGCGCACGGACCGGTCTTCTGGATCGAAGGCGGGCCCGGGGCAAAGCAGCTCATGCTCGCGACCCGCGACGGGGTCGCCCTGCTCAAGGACAAGGCGCTGTCGGCCTCGTTCTACGCCGAGGGGTTCGGGCCCATGCTCGCGGATACGCTCTTTGCCTTCGACGGGGCCGAGCACAGGCGGCTACGCGCGCTGATGGCGCCGGCCTTCACCCCGAAGCGCATCGGCCAGACGGAGGTCCTGCGGGTCATCGACGAGGTGGCGCGCCGCAGCATCGACCGCTGGCTCGAAGCCGGCCGTTTCGATGCGGTCGTGGCGAGCAAAGAGTACGCGCTCGAGATCATCCTCCGGCTCGTCGGCGTCCCGCGAGAGCAGCTCACCGCATTCCGCATCCAGTTCGAGCGCTATCGGCTTTGCGCGGTGCCCTCGCAGGGTTGGATCCTCGCTCCATTGGTGTGGACCGGCGTTCGTGCGCGCGACTGGATCGATGCGCGTCTCGGGACCATGGTCGATCACTGTCGGCAGGCGGAAGACGAGACCACGCTCCTCGGCGCCATTGCGAATCGTCGTGATGAGGCCGGCCATTTTACCGAACGCAAGCTGGTGGTCGCGAACCTGCGCCTCCTCGTTCTCGCGGGCCACGAGACGACGGCTGCGACCCTCGCGTGGTCGCTGCTCCACGCCGCGACCGACCCGCGGCTCCAGGAACGGGCGCTCGAGGCATCGTTGGCCCCCGACGACGACAGTGGCGAGCTCGATCTCGCCGGTCAGCAGTTTCTCGAGGCAGCGCGGCTCTACCCGACGGTGCACTCGGTGATTCGCCGCACGCAGACCCCCTTGGACGTGGAAGGGCGAAGCGTGCCGCCCGGCCTACTCGTGAACATCCCCCTCCTGCACATGCTTCTCGATCCCGAGCGATTCCCGAGCCCGGGTACGTATCGCCCTCAGCGCTGGCAGGGTTGGCCTCGTCCCGGGAGCGTTCGTGCGGCGATGTTTGGAGGAGGCCCTCACTTCTGCCTCGGCTACCACATCGCTTTGGCCGAGGGGGCGAGGTTTCATCGGCACCTCGCGGCAGCCCTTCGTCGGCATGGTCGGCGTCTTCGCCGCCACGGCCCGGTGCCCATTCCGGTGTTTCTGCCTCTGACCCACCCACCGGGCAAGCACATCATTGAGCTGGAACGGGCCCCGTTGAGAGCATTCAAAGGACAAGTATGAGCAACAAGGTCGTCATCGTCGGCGCCGGCGCCGCCGGCTGTTTTACCGCCTATCGCCTGTGGGAGATGTACAAGGACGAAGACGCCTACGACATCACGCTCCTCGAGCGAAACGATCGTGTGGGCGGCAACGCCTACTCGACCACGGTTCAGTACGGGGGGCAGGACTACAACATCGATTGCGGCGCGCAGTTCTTCTACCGCAACCCGCAGGTGAGCTACGTGGAGCTGCTCAACGATCTGGGGCTCTTCAACAGCGACACCATCACGAGCGCCGCCACCGGGTTCAACATCTACGACAAGAAGACCAAGGCGTTCCGGCTCCGGGTGCCCGGCTTTTACGGCGGATTGCTCACGCTCAGCGCCAAGGAGTGGTCGAACCTCGTCTTGTTCGGCGTGTTTCTCATCTACGCCGTCGTGCTCGACGCGGGAGACGACTGGGAGATGTCGGTCGACGAATGGTTCGAGGGTGAGCTCGACTTCATGCCGGAGTCTTTCAAGAACGAGATCATCAAGCCCTTCTTCTACCAATTCGTCACGCTTCCCTACGACAAGATCGGGGAAGCCTCGGCGAAGTACGCGGTGACCTACTTCGTGCGCAACGTCTTCGGAGAGCCGGGCGAGGATCCGCCGGACCCGGATACGCAGAGTACCGACAGCAAATGGTTCCCGATCATCAAGACCTACCAGAGCCGCATCGGGCTCGATGGGGTGATGAAGAAGGCGCTCGAGCGGGCGGGCGTGACCCCGGTGCTCGGGGCGAATGTCACCGGCGTCACCTTCGATGCGGCGGGGGGGCTCACCGTTCATTCTTCGAAGGGTGACCACGAGGCGGACCGTCTTGTCCTCGCCTGTCACGCCCCCTTCGCGGGGCAGATCCTCGACGGGAGCGGGGCCGACCCGGCGCTCGTGGAGACCCTGAAGAACATGCCCTACGCCGGTATTGGTCTGTCGATTCAAAAGGACGGCAGCTGCTACATGCCGGACGACGAGAGCAAGTGGCAGGCGGTGAACACCATCGTGGAGGACGAGACCATCATGTTCTCCGCCTGGTTCGGACCTCTCCGTAAGAAGTACGACGGCGACAAGCGCATCCCGGTGTTCAAGTCTTGGGGTACCCCCGAGCTGTCCCCCAAGAACTGCGCCCATCGCTTCTTGCCCCACGGTCACTACGTGGTCTTGCCCACGGTCGACTTCATGAAGCGTCGGGCCAAGGTGCAGGCGGCGCAGGGAAACGAGGGCGTGTGGTTTGCCGGGGGATGGACCAACTGGTTCGACAGCCAGGAGGCCGCGCTCGATTCGGCCACGATGGTCGCCGAGGCGATGCCGGGGGTCGTCCAGCCCAATACGGGGCGTTCGCGCATGGTGTCGGTCGCGCACGAGAAGCACGCTCACAACGTCCGCCGCTGGGCCGAGCGCGTGGCGAAAGCGGCACCCGGGGATGCGGGCAAGCCGATCGAGGAAGCCCTGAAGAACCTCGATCCGAGCCGCTAGAAGGTGCCGGTCAGGCCCAGGTAGCCGGGGCCGACGAGGGGGGTCACGCTCACCTCGTCGGGGCTGGCGCCAGCGGGGTCGGGGCTGACGAGGAACAGGACGAGACCCGTTGCGGCAAGCGCGCCCCCCGCCGAAAGGAGGATGGTCGTCGGGAGTCGCAGGTCCCGGTGGAAAGCGATGTCGTCGTTGAGGCTTGCCGGGCACTGGTCGTCGCCGAGGCACTCATCAGCTAGCTCCACCTCCTTGGCGAGCAAGAGGCCCCCGGTGACGGCGCCCGCGATGAGGCCCGCGCCGCCAAGGCCCATGAATACGTAGCTCGTGATCCGGAGACCGGGATCGGGTGGCCCTTGGCCGGGGGGCTGGGGCCCCGAGGGCGGAGGAGGTGGCTCTCGTGGTTCGAAGACGAGCTCGACCGATTTCTCGTGTCCCTCCTTCAGGATGGTGCGGCGCTCGAGCACGTCGCCCCATCGCTCCGCGACGATGACGTGTTCGCCCGGGTCGGCGGGACGCGGAAGGCCAATCATGCTGGACTTGAGCTCCACCCCGTCGACGCGGAGGACGACGTCGGTTGGCGCGGCGCCCCGCACGTCGATACGCAGCATGGGAAGGCGAGGGAGCAGCTTTTGCCGCGCGTCGGCGGCGTTCTGTTGGGCCCTGCGGTGTACCTCGGCGGCGGTGGTGGGGACGGGGAGCCGCGTGACCTCGACGTAGCGTTCGGAGGCCTCGACCCAACGGCCGAGCGCTTCGAGGCAACGAGCGCTGTAGAGTCCGATGCTGGGGACGGGATAGGCGCCATAGGCGCGCTCGAGCTTGGACAGCGCCTCCGCGTACTCGCCTTGCTGGTAGAGTTCACCGCCTTCTTCGGCGAGGGAACGCACCGTGGACCGCGTTGCGTCGTCGAGGCGGTCGTCCTCCTGGGCCGCCGCCGCCGACGTCATCAGCCACGAGGCCGCGAGTAACAGACATCCAATGTGTGACGACCGGGGCACGACGGTTCGTCTAGCGCGGCTGGGGGTAGAACTGAATGACCGTCAGCTTCCCCGGGCGAATTCTGACCTCGGGCTCGGTGGCGAGGGTGCGACCGCTCAGGGCGTCGACCATTCGTACGGCGCGTTCACCGGGGGGGACGTTGACCGCGATGAATTGACCGGAGCTCGTGGTGGCGGTTGCCTCACGCTCGACGCCGAGCTGGCTCTCGTTGACGTAGCGGATCACGAGGTCCGGGGAGTCGGTGTCGATGACGAGGGTCGCGTTGGGAACAAAAAACTCGGTGCGACCACGACAGTCGACCATACCCCCGACGAGCACACCATTGTTCTCGAAGTCCAACGCGACCTCCGCATTGCGTGCGATGCTCTCGAGGATGGGCAGAAGGAGCCCTTCTCCGGC
>JGI12210J13797_10029569_pt1 | contig 11570 bp, 4 predicted proteins | sample ElkSlonscriptome_3_FD_13797 | JGI IMG/M metagenome (IMG submission 13797) | reverse complement strand
ATCACTTTCGGGGGGCGCCCGCCTCATCTTTCGGCGACACAGTTTCGTTCGGCCTTGCGCGGCTCGCTGCTGGCATCCGCCGCGCTGTTGTCGCCCGCGATTGCGGGTGCACAGGACGTAAACGCACAGGACAGTGCTGTATTGCAGGAAGCCGAAGAGGACTCCGCCATCGTCGTGACCGGTTCGCGCGTTGCGGGTGCCGGGGTCGATTCGCCCGCTCCGGTTACAACGATCGACGCGGACGTCTTTTTGCAGGGCACGGGGCGTATCTCGATCGGGGATGAGCTTGCGGAACTGCCGCAGTTCGGGCCGCTCTCGACTAGGGCGGCATCGGTCGGGCCCACCGGCGGGAATGCCGAAACCGGCCTCAACCTGCTCGACCTGCGCAACCTGGGTTCCTCGAGGACCTTGGTTCTCGTCGGCGGTCGCAGGCACGTTCCGGCGGGTCAGACGACTTCGCAGATGGACGTCAACACCGTTCCGGCGGCCTTGCTCGAAAGGGTCGAGGTCCTCACCGGCGGGGCCTCCTCGATCTATGGCGCGGACGCTCTTGCAGGCGTCGTGAACTTCGTACTGCGCGACGATTTCACCGGCGTGCAGATGAACGGGCGGGCGGGGCTGAGCGACCAAGGCGACGCGGAGACCTACTCCATCGACCTCACGGCCGGCACCGATTTTGCCGGGGGCAGGGGCAACATTGCCGCGAACATCGAATATTCGCGCAGCGAACGGCTCGATTATGTCGATCGCTCGTTCTCGTCCCGCCAGACCACGCTCCAGATCCCCAATCCGGCCAATGGCGATGCCGGCGGGCAGGATGACGGCGTGCCGGATTTCGTAACCGTGCAGGACCTGCGTCTGGTGCAGTTTTCGGATGGCGGCACCTTCACCAATTTCGGGCCGGTGGCGAACCCGGTCTTCCTCGAATTCCAGCCGAACGGAGCGCTCGCCCCGGCCGATCTCGGGCCGAGCGGCGCCCTGATCCCGCTGGTGGGTCCGCGGACCGATGGGGGAAGCGGCCTCAACACGATCCGCGACGAAACGCTTCTGCCAAGCCTCGAGCGTTACGGCCTCAACATTATCGCGCATTACGACATTTCGGACAGCGTCCGCGCCTTCGTGGAGGCCAAAGCTGTCCGCGTCACGAGCGAGGTTCGTTCGGGCGCGCCCGCGCAATCGGTGTTCGTCGGCTTTGATAACCCGTTTCTCGACAGCGCTTCGGCGGCCACGATCAGCGGCCTCGTCGCCCCGGGAGCGCCCGGCTTCGTCGTCAATCGCTACTTTGCCGAGCTCGGGCGACGGACGGTCGAGAACGAGCGGACCACCTACAGGGGGGTCGTCGGCCTGAAGGGGGACCTCTCCGAGAACACCCGGTTCGAGATTTCCTACGGCTATGGCCGGACCGACGCGGATACGTTCTACAGCAACAACACCATCCTTCCCCGGATTGGCCTGGGCGCCGATGCGGTGATCGACACCGCCGGTGGCCTCGGAACCCCGGGGGCGACCGTGTGCCGGGCGACCCTCAATGCCGGCGGCACCCCGACCGGCAATGCGAGCGTCGATCAGTGCGTGCCCTACAACGTGTTCGGGGACGGCAATATCGGCCCCGAGGCGATCGATTACATCAACACCCGGACCGTCGCTCGCGGAGTGATCGACCAGCATGTCGTCAACGGGTTCGTTTCGACCGACACCCGCAATTTCCTCGAGTTGCCCGGCGGACCGGTCTCGATCGTGGTCGGCGGCGAATACCGTAGCGAGTCGACCGATTTCAGGCCCGATCCGCGCGACCTTGTTGGGGATACGGTGAATGCCGGTATCCAGCCGGTTTCAGGCTCCGTCGATGTCCTCGAAGGTTTCGGCGAAGTGATCGTGCCGATCCTCGCGGGCGTTCCCGGTGCGGAACTGCTCGAGGCGCGCGGTTCGCTGCGCGTTGCGGACTACGACCTCGACGGCGTGGGGACCAACCTCTCGTGGGGGGTGGGCCTTGTCTATGCGCCCACGCCGGACATCCGCCTGCGCGGTTCGTTCCAGCGGGCGGTGCGGGCGCCCAATCTCAACGAGCTCTTCTCGCCGCTCACGCCGCAGACCTTCTTCACGCTGGACCCGTGCTCCTTCATCGGCATTGCGCAGGGCTCCGAACAACGCGCGACCAATTGCGAAGCGCTTGGTGCGCCTCCGGGGGGGATCTTCGTCTTCCCGCCTTCCATCGTCCCGGGCTTCCAAGGGGGCAACCCGGATCTCGATGTCGAGCGCGGCCGCACTTGGACGGTCGGGGCGGTCTACACGCCCAACTATATCCCGAGGCTGTCGATCTCGCTCGATTATTATGACGTGCGGATCGAGGACGCGATCTTCCAGCCGAATCCGGTCTCGGTCCTCAACCTGTGCGTCGATGGACCCAGCACCGACAACCCGTTCTGCGACGCCATCACGCGCGATCCCACGACGGCGGAGCTGACCGGCATCAACCTCCTTTTCGGCAACGTCAGCAGCCTGACCGCCAAGGGGTTCGACTTCGACGCGCGATATTCGTTCGAGCTCGCGCCGGAAAGCGCATTGTCGCTTCGGATGCTCGCGAATTACGTGACGGAACGCGACGATTTTCTCAACCAGCTCGCGCCGAATTTTCCGACCCAGGAACTCAAGACCGTCGGTACTCCCGAGTTGCGCGTGAATTTCAATGCCGACTTCAGCTACAAGCGGTTCAGTTTCGGCTACACCTTGCGCTATTCCTCGAGCCAGTTCCGCACCGATCCCGCCAATGTCATCAGCGTCGGTGGACAGCCGCCCCAGAACCCGGACATTTTCGCGCCGGAATTCCTCGAGACGGGCGACCTGTACATTCACGACATCGTGGCTCGCTACCAGGTGCTCGATGACGCGATGCTGTTCGTGGGCATCGATAACCTGACCGAACCGGACCTGCCGCCGGGTATCTACGGGGGCGGCTTCGGGGGTGCGAACTTCGATGCGGTCGGGCGCTTCTTCTACGGTGGCCTGCGTGTGTCTTTCTAGATCGCGTCCATGACCCTGACCCGGGGCCTTGCGGCGGCTTTGCCGCTCGCGCTCGCAGCCTGCGCTGTCTCGGGCGGGGCACACGCCTTGCCCGGGCAGGATGCCGCAGGGGCCTCTGATGAGGCGATACTGCCCGATTGGCACGGCGTGTGGCGCGGCAAGCTGACCAGCCTGCCGCCACGTTCCGGCGCGACCGCCTTGGTCACGCTGGAAATCGATGCCGGCTCCGATCCAGCCGACGGCTGTCTTACGTGGCGGTCCACATTCACCAGCGAGAACCATGCGGTACAGGTCAAGGACTACCGTTTGTGTAGGCTGGCCGACGGGCGCCATGTGATCGACGAGGGCAGAGGGCTCGAACTCGAAGTGTTCGTTTATGACGACGTCATGTATTCGGCATTCGAGACCCACGGTGTGACGCTTTTCTCTGTGCATCGGCTGCAAGGCGATACCATGCACTACGACATATTCGTCACCAGGGGAGAGAGCGAACCGGTGCCCGGCGTTCACAGCTACAAGGGGCAGACCGTCCAGCGGACGGTATTTCAACGGGTCGCGGCCGGGACCGGCACCGATAGCGATGAGTAGGCTCGCCGACCTCGAGCGTCGTGGTGTCCTCGCCGGGATGGGGCTTGGGGCTCTGGTATCGCTGACCCCCCGCGCACTGGCCGGCGGGGTGCGGGTGAGGACCGACGTCGCCCCGGTAGTGACGGGATCGGGATATGTCGCCGGCTATTGGCGCGGCGGCGTCGATATCTGGAAAGGGATCCCCTATGCAGCCTCGATTGCCGGCGAAGGGCGCTTCATGCCGCCTAGGCCAAGGGAGCCGTGGGATGGTGTAAGGCGTGCGCTGAATTACGGCCCCGTATGTCCTGTCGGCCCGGTACCCCCGGTCGACCTTTCCGCGAACGAATGGCCGTTCCTCCTGGCGAACGGCCCATTCACGGCGCCTTCTGAAGATTGCCTGCGGATCAACATCTGGTCCCCGTCCGAGCGCGAAACCGGGTCCTTGCCGGTCATGGTCTGGCTTCATGCCGACGGTTTCGGTGGTGGGTCGAGCCAGAAATACCTGGCCAGCGATGGCGAGAACCTCGCCCGTTCGCAGGGCGTGGTCGTGGTCAGCCTCAACCATCGGGTAGGGCCGCTGGGCTTTCTCAACCTCGCCCGCGATCCCTCGCACCACTTCGCGGCCGCCGCCAATGTCGGGATGCTCGACATAGTCCATGCGCTCCAATGGGTGCGTGACAATATCGCGGGCTTCGGCGGCGATCCGGGGAATGTGACCGTCTTCGGGCAGAGCGGGGGCGGCTTCAAGATCAGCACCCTTCTCGCCATGCCGGGCGCCCAAGGCCTATTTCATCGGGCGATCGTCCAGAGCGGGGCGAGACTTGCGCTGCACGAGCCTGCCGCTTCCTCGAGACTGGCAGAGGCGGTGATCGAGAGCGCGCGCGTAGCGGGGCCTGGGGAACTCCAATCGGTCCCTGTCGACGATTTCCTGGTGGCCGCGCAAAAGGCCAGTGCGGCGCTAGCCCCTCCCGGCGGGGCTCGCCCGGACCCGCTCGACTGGGCACCGCCCCCGCACTGGTTCGAACCGACCGCGCAGACGCAGGCAATTCCCCACCAGCCTTTCAGCAGGGCGGCATTGAAAGAGGCAAGGCAGGTCCCGGTCATATGCGGCACCGTGCGCGACGAGGCATCGCCCAGCGTCAACCGTCCCGAAATGGAAGACCTCTCCTTCGACGAGGCCGTTTCGCACCTTTCGGCAGACCTGAAGGGTGCCGCAGCGCCTGCGCTCCGTGCCGCGCGATCCGAATTTCCGGGGGCGACACCGACGGATCTCCTCTCGATCGTCTCGAGCTACCGGTTCCGGCTTCAGGCCGTGATCGCCTGCGATCGCATGGCGAGAGCAGGATGGCCGGTGTGGAACTATGTCTTCGATTGGTCCTCGCCGCTCTTCGAGGGACGAGCGCGCGCTTACCACACCAGCGATGTCGCTTTCGTCTTCGCCAACACGGACCTGTTGGACCGCCAGACCGGAGGCGGGGCGGAGGCACGCGCGCTGGCGTCGCGCATGAGTTCGATCTGGGCCGCTTTCGCGAAATCCGGGACGCCGAACGCCGGACCGGGCGTCGAGGTGCACTGGCCGCGTTACGACACCGACGCAAGGCCCGCGCTCGTGTTCGATGACGATCTCCATGTCGCACGGCGGCGCGACGCGGGCTGGCTCGAGGCGGTGAGGCAATGAGAAAGATGTCGCGCACGTTCTCGGCCTTTGCGGCCGCCCTCATGGTCTGCGTGCCTGGCGCGCTCGGCCTAACGCAGGAGGGCGAGCCTCCTGCCTTGCCCGAAACCGTTTCGCTCTTCGGCACGCGCGCGATCGATCCCGGCTACATTGCCCGCGCGAGCCGGTATTTTCAGGGCCGCTCCATGACGCTTTGGGGCTGGCTGGGGAACGATGCGCTGCTTGTTTCGACTAATCTCGGCGATGAGACGCAGCTTTACGAAATCAGACATCCGGGAGGCATGCGGCGCCAGTTGACCTTTTCGGCACGGGGCATTGTCGCGGGGTTCCCGCAAGGCGGCGAGGGGAGCTTCGTTTACCTCAACGATCCGGACGGGTCGGAACTCTACCAGGCCAGCGTCGTCAGCGGCTCGGGCGAGATACGCAGGATCACCGAGCCCGGGACCCGCAACCTGCCCACCGCGGTCAGCCCCGACCAGTCCCGGTTGGCGTGGTCGCAGATCGTGCCCGGGACCGCGCGCCAGGTGGTGTACATGATGGAACCGGAAGCTTCCTCCTCGAAGCGCGTGGTGCTCGAAGCCGAAACGACTTTCCGACCTGAAGCATTCTCGCACGACAATCGCCTGTTGGTCGTCGCCGATGCCAGGTCCGCTTCCGAAAGGCGCCTGTTCCACGTCGATCTTGCCAATGGCCGTTCGCGGGAGATCGCGGGCGAGACCGGGGTGCGCTTCTCCCAAGTCGCTTTCTCGAGGGACGGGAGCACGCTCTATTGGCTCGCGAATGCCGAGAACGATTTCGCCGAGCCATTCTCTTACGACCTGAGGACGGGGCGTACCGAGCGGATCCTGCCCTCTGCCGCGACCGCGGAGATCGAGCATCTCGCACTGGTCGACAAGGATCGCACCCTCGCCTTCGTCGAAAACCGCGAAGGCTTCTCGCGCCTGCGGTTCTTCGATCTCGCCGCGGGAACGCCCGCTCCCGTCCCGGCCTTGCCCGACGGTGTCATCGCGAAGCTGGACGCATCGCCGGACGGTACGAAGATCGCGGTGACGCTGGCAACCAGCACAAGCCCCGCGGATATCTGGGTGGCAGGCGTGGACGACGAAGCCTTCGTGCGCTGGACCTTTTCCGAAACGGGCAACCTACAGGAAGACCGGTTCGCGCAGGCGACGCTCGCCCACGCGCGCAGTTTTGATGGCGAGCGCATCCCCTTCTTCGTGCTCGACCCGCCCGGAAATGCCGATGCCCCGCGGCCGGTGGTCATCGATATTCATGGCGGGCCTGAAACCCAGGCCCGGCCGGGCTTCGACACAGGCGCCCAGATGCTCGTCGCCGAGCTTGGAGCCGTCGTCCTCGTTCCCAATATCCGGGGCAGCGCCGGCTACGGGCGTCGCTATCTCGCGCTCGACAATGGGCGGCTGCGGGAGGATGCGATCGGCGACATCGGGGCGCTGCTCGACTGGATCGAGACCCGCGACGACCTCGATAGCGAGCGCGTCGTCGTCTACGGCGGTTCCTATGGCGGCTATGTCGTCTATGCCTCGCTCGCGCGCTATGCGGATCGGCTGTGCGGCGGGGTCGCGAAATACGGGATCAGCGACTTCGTCACCTTTCTCGAGGGGACCGGCCAGTATCGCAAGGCGCTTCGCCGGGCGGAATATGGGGACGAGCGCGATCCGCAGATGAGAGCCTTCCTGGAATCGATATCGCCGCTTCGCCGGGTGGCGGACATGTCCCGCCCGCTCCTCGTCCAGCAGGGCGCGAACGACCCGCGCGTGCGAGAGAGCGAGTCCGCCCAGATCGTCGAGGCCCTTGCAAAGCGCGGTGTGCCTGTGTGGCACCTCCTTTTCCGCAACGAGGGTCACGGGTTTCGCCTGAAGGACAACCGGATCCTCGCCAATGCGCTCGACCTGCAATTCATCGAGGCACTGTTCGAAGGCGAGGCCTGTTCGCTGCCGATCCCCGCGGCAGGATGATCCTAAAGGCACCTGCGCTTGAATAAGGAGTTTTGCATGAACGGAACGAGGGGACCTCTCAGCCGCCGAAACGTACTCGCCGGAGCGAGCGCGATCGGCGCGGCTGCAACGCTTTCGGGCAGCAGGGCTCTTGCCGCGGGCACGGGGCAGGACAGCGCCGTCTCCCTGCCCGTGATCCTCACCACCTGGGCTTTCGGGCCAGGGGCCAATGCGGCCGGGATGTCCCTGCTGATGGAGGGCGGTAGCGCTGTCGATGCGGTGGAGGCGGCGATCAACCACGTGGAACTGCTGCCCGACGAATACTGGGTCGGCTATGGGGGGGCTCCGAACGCGCTTGGCGAGACGACGCTCGATGCCATGATCCTCGACGGCCCGACGCACGATATCGGTGCGGTTGGTTGCCTGAAGCGGGTGAAGCGCGCGATCTCGGTTGCGCGTGAGGTGATGGAGCAGACACAGCACACCCTGATCGTGGGCGAGGATGCAACGCGTTTCGCGCTAGCCGCGGGGTTCGAGGAAGAGAATCTCACCAATTCCCGCTCACTGCTGCGATGGATGGACTGGAGCGAAACGGGCAGCCGTTCTAACGCCTATGGCGACGAGCCGTTGGAGAGACGCGATCCCCTTGCCGGCCATGACACGGTCGGAAGCATAGCGATCGATGCCCGGGGCCGCCTTTGCGTGGGCTGCTCAACCAATGGCAGGGAATTCAAGATCCCCGGGCGGGTCGGCGATTCGCCGATACCGGGGGCCGGGGCATATGGCGACCAGGACGTGGGAGCCGCCGTTGCCACCGGCAACGGCGATGTGATGATGCGTTTCCTGCCCACCTATCACGCGGTCGAACTTATGCGCGAAGGCGCCTCGCCCGACGAAGCTGCCAGGGCCGCCATCGCCCGCATCAAGGCGCGCGGTTACAGGTTCGACGGGGCGGTGATCGCCATGGCGGTCGATGGAAGGCACGGTGCCTGCAAGTCCGGGTGGGAGAATGAACCTCTCACCTATGCGGTGACTGCCGCGGGTCGCACGGCCGAGCATCGTGTACCGGGCTGACGATCGCGCCCCTTGCGCGCGCGACAACCGGCCTCTGGCAAAATCCATGCATTGCGCTACCAACCTCTTTCGATCATGGGAGAATTTCATGCGTCAACTCGCGGCTGCCCTGCTTGCCGGAGCCGCCTTCACGACTGCGCCGATGGCTGCACCCCTGGCGGCACGCGACGGTGCTGCCGGGGCCGAGGAGGCCTGGAGCGTCGAAGCGCCGCGTGGCGCGAAGGTGAGGCAGGTCCCGATCAGGACCGAGGAGGGCACATGGATGGATGTCGACGTCTCGCCCGACGGGAAGACGCTGGCGTTCGCCCTGCTCGGCGACATCTACACCATGCCCCTGACCGGCGGCACGCCGACGCGGATCGCCGAGGGGCTTGCCTGGGACGTCCAGCCCCGCTTCTCGCCCGATGGCAGGCGCATCGCCTTCACCAGCGACCGCGGCGGCGGCGACAATATCTGGGTGATGAACGCGGATGGCAGCGACAAGCGGCAGGTGACGAGGGAGGACTTCCGCCTGCTCAACCAGCCCACCTGGTCACCCGATGGCCGGTTCATCGCGGCGAAGAAGCATTTCACCACCGAACGCTCCGCCGGCACCGGGGAGATCTGGCTCTACCATGTCTCCGGAGGCGGCGGCGTGCAGGTCGTCGAGCGGGCGAGCGAGCAATTGCAGAAGGAACTCGGCGAACCCGTATTCTCACCCGATGGCAGCGCGATCTACTACACACGCAACATCACGCCGGGGAACATCTTCGAATATGCGCAGGATTCGCAGACGGGCATCTTCGCGATCGAACGACACGACCTTGCGACTGGCGAGGTCACCACGGCGGTTTCAGGCTATGGCGGCGCCGTACGTCCTTCGCCTTCGCCCGATGGGACCGAGATCGCCTTCGTGCGGCGCGACAGGGACACCAGCCAGCTGTGGGTCAAGGACATTGCAAGCGGCCGCGAGCGGATGGTCTTCGATGCGCTAGATCTCGACGTGCAGGAGACCTGGGCGGTTACCGGGGTCTATCCCAACATCGACTGGCTGCCCGACAGTTCGGCAATCGTTTTCTGGGCCGGCGGTAAGCTCAACCGCGTGAACCGCGACGGGTCCGGCCACGCGGTCATCCCCTTCAGGATCAGCGACACCCGCGGCGTGTCCGATGCGCCGCATCCGCGGATCGAAGTCGCGCCAGAGACCTTCACTACCACCATGCCGCGCTTTGCCACGCTATCGCCCGACGGCGGCCGTGTGGTGTTCGAAAGCCTCGGCAGTCTTCATGCGAAGTCCGCGAAGGGAAGGGATGCCCCAGCGCCGCTCACGCGCGATCCGGCCGACGTGATCGAGGCCTTCCCGGCCTTCAGCCGCGACTCCGCGCGCCTTGCCTATGTGCGCTGGAGCGACGAGACGCTCGGCGAAATCGTTATCGCCGATGCCGACGGGCAGGATCGCAGGGTGCTGACCGGTCCGGGGCATTATGCCAATCCCGCGTTTTCGCCGGATGGCAGCATGATCGCCTTCGAGAAGCGCGAGGGCGGCTACCTCACCGCGCCGGATTTCTCCGAGAACCCGGGTATTTATGTCATGGCCGCAGACGGATCGGGCGAGCCGCGGCTTGTCGCGCGCGAGGCGAGCAACCCGCAATGGGGCGCAAGCGACGAGCGCCTTTTCATGCTCGGGCGGGAGGACGGCAAGCTGGCGCTGGTCTCCACCGATCTCACCGGCGCTGACAGGCGCGTTCATGCCCGGGGCGAGCTCGCCAATGACCTGCGCATATCGCCCGACGGCCGCAATATCGCCTTCCGCCAAAATTACGAGGTCTTCGCCATGCCGCTCGTTCCGGGTGGCAAGCCGGTCGATGTGAGCGAGATGGGCAAGGCGCTTCCTGTGACGAGGGTAAGCACCGGGGGCGCGGACTATCTGGGATGGGCACGCGGAGGCGAGACGCTTTTCTGGTCGATCGGCCCGAGCCTGCAGAGTGCCCGGGTCGCGGACTTCTTCGCCGATAGGCCCGAGGCGGCGGACTCGGCGGACGGTGACAAGGCGCGCGGGCACCATAGCCCGCCCACGACAGGCATTGCGCTTGGCGGAACGGTGTCGAAGGCGAAGCCCTCCGGTGTGACGGTGATAAAGGGCGCGCGGGTCCTGACCATGAAGCCGGGCCTATCCGCGGACGATCCCGGCGCGATCGAGAACGCGCTGATCGTCATCGAAGGCGACCGCATCGCTGCGGTCCATGACGCGTCCACCGCGCGCATCGAGCTGCCCGAGAATGCGCGGGTGATCGACGCGAGCGGCAAGATCATCATGCCCGGCCTTGTCGATGCCCATGCCCACGGGCCTTATGGGGTGGGCGATCTGATCCCACAGCAGAACTGGTCGCTAGTGCAGGACCTCGCGATGGGGGTGACGACGATCCACAACCCCTCAAGCGAGGCGAGCACGGTGTTTGCTGCCGCCGAGCGCCAGCGGGCGGGCCTCACGCTTGGCCCGCGCATCTTCTCGACCGGCGAGATCATTTACGGAGCGAGGAACCCCGAGGTCTATGCGCGGATCGACAGCTACGAGGATGCGTTCGCGCATGTTCGGCGGATCAAGGCTCAGGGCGGGATATCGGTGAAGAACTACAACCAGCCCCGGCGCGAGCAGCGCCAGATGGTCGTCCGCGCCGCTGCAGAGCAGAACATGCTGGTGGTGGCCGAGGGGGGATCGGTGTTCGGCATGGACATGAACCTCGTCGCCGACGGCAACTCGACTATCGAGCACAACCTGCCGGTGGACGTCATGTACGAGGACGTGCTGCAGTTCTTCGGAGCTTCGGACAGCAACTACACGCCGACCCTCGTCGTAACCTATGGCGGGCTCGCAGCCGACCCCTACTGGCGGCAGGCGACGGACGTCTGGAAAAATCCCCTGCTGGTCCACACCCCGCCCAAGATGCTTCTTGCCGACAACGCAAGGCGGGCGAAGGCGCCCGATTGGGCCTTCGTCGACGACAACAACGCGCGCGAGGCGAGGAAGCTGGCGAAGCGCGGCGTCAAGGTGAGCATCGGCGCGCATGGCCAGCAGCCGGGCATCGATGCGCACTGGGAGCTATGGAGCTTCGTGCGCGGCGGGATGAGCCCGGTCGAGGCCTTGAAGGCTGGGACCATCGTACCTGCGCAGTCATTGGGTATGGCCGACGACATCGGCAGCATCGAACCCGGCAAGCTCGCCGATCTCGTGATCCTCGCCGCCGACCCTTCCGAGGACATCTCCCGATCCGACGACATCGAGCAGGTGATGCTTGGCG
>JGI12210J13797_10311266_pt1 | contig 11572 bp, 12 predicted proteins | sample ElkSlonscriptome_3_FD_13797 | JGI IMG/M metagenome (IMG submission 13797) | reverse complement strand
CCCGAAGGTCGCAGGTTCGAATCCTGCCCCCGCTACCAGGTTTTCGAGAACAAAGAAAAAGGCCCCTGGTTAAAGGGGCTTTTTTTTTGGTTCTGCAAGCCTTGATGGTTGCGCGAAGTGCAATGTATTGGTGCGGGTCTGGCTTGGCATTCAGCTTCGGATGTTCGCAGAAATGCGCGATGCAACCCATGGTTACGGATTGATGCGATGGCTGCCAAAGATCGAATTGAAGCGCTTGTGGCCCCGATTGTTGATGATTTGGGCTTTGAGTATGTCGGGCTGGAGTATTCCTCGAACCCGAAGAACCGTCTGCTCCGGCTCTTCATTGATAAGCCGGAGGTTGGGATCGACGTTGATGATTGCGCGACTGTCAGTCGCGAAGTCTCGGCGATTCTTGACGTTGAAGAGCCAATTGCGGGCCAATACACCCTGGAGGTGTCCTCGCCCGGCGTTGAGCGGCCGTTGTTTACGGCGGCGCAATTTGCTCAGTTTGTTGGTGAAACGGCAAAAGTGCAGATGGTATTGCCGATTGATGGTCGGCGCCGATTTAAAGGCCCGATCCGCCAGGTTGACGGAGAAACGGTCCATCTGGAGGTTGACGGAGCCCAGGTGGCGCTGGAAGTTTCCAGCATGGACAAGGCGCGCTTGGCGCCAGATTTGGACGCGTTGTTCGCGGCCAAGGATGAGTAAAAGATTGAAGTCAGGCTGAAAGTTTTACGAAACGCCAGCCTGATAAGACAAAAAAATGTTGAATTTGAGCTGCGCTCTGGCGCAGAACCCTTAGCAACCCATTGAATTAGCGGATAGCTTGAAGATGAACAAGGGCAAGGAAATTTTGCAGGTCGCCGAGGCGGTCTCGAACGAAAAAGGTCTCGAGCCTGAGATCATTTTCGAGGCGATTGAAGCTGCTTTGGCTTCAGCGGCCAAACGACGTCATCCCGAAGACATCGAGGTGCGTGTGGCCATTGATCGCGAATCTGGTGACTACGAGGCGTTCCGCCGGTGGGAAGTGGTGCCCGATGAGGATACTGAAGAATTTGAATTTGAAGATGAATCGCGTCAGATTCGATTAACTGAAGCGCACTCTCATGATGCGGATCTCGAGGTCGGCGACTTTATTGAAGAGCCGATGGAGCCGCCCGAATTTGGTCGCATCGCAGCGCAAGCCGCCAAGCAGGTCATTGTGCAGCGGGTTCGTCAGGCTGAACGCGAGCAGGTCGTCGAAGCCTATCAGGATCGGGTCGGCGAGCTGGTGCACGGCAAAATCGAGCGCAACGAGCGCGGCGGTGTGGTGTTGGATTTGGGCGAAAATGCCCGAGCCTACATCCCGTCTCGACACACCGTACCGGGCGAGAATGCGCGCATGCACGATCGTATGCGTGGATATCTATATGAAGTCCGCCCTGATCAGCGTGGCCCGCAGCTGTTTGTCAGTCGTACGGTGCCTGAATTCTTGATCGAGTTGTTCAAATTGGAAGTGCCCGAAATTGGGCAGGAACTGATCGAGATTCGGGGCGCTGCTCGTGATCCCGGTCGACGCGCCAAAATTGCGGTCAATGCCCTCGATCCGCGCACTGATCCGATCGGTGCCTGCGTTGGAATGCGCGGTTCGCGTGTTCAGGCCGTTTCGAACGAATTGGCCGGCGAGCGCATCGACATCATTTTGTGGGACGAAAACCCGGCCCAGTTTGTCATTAACGCCATGGCTCCGGCAGAAGTGTCGTCCATCGTTGTCGATGAAGACACCAACAGCATGGATATCGCGGTGGAGGAAGATAATCTGTCGCAAGCCATTGGTCGCGGCGGTCAGAATGTTCGCCTGGCGGCCGAATTGACCGGGTGGACGCTAAACGTCATGACCATTGAAGAAGCGGAGGCCAAGAGTGAGGATGAGTCACGTCTGGTGCTTGAGCGATTTATGGAGAAACTCGACGTCGACGAACAGTTGGCCAGCATTCTGGTTCACGAAGGTTTTACCAACGTTGAAGAAGTGGCCTACGTGCCCGAAGCTGAGCTTTTGGCGGTCGAAGAATTTGACGAAGATATGGTCGCTGAACTGCGCCAGCGCGCACGCGATGCACTGCTGACCCAGATGATTGCTTCAGAAGAACAGCTTGAAGAACATGCGCCAGAACAGGATCTGCTTGAGCTTGACGGCATGACCGAGTCGATTGCCTATCGATTGGCAGAGCAGGGCATCCGTAGCCGTGACGATCTGGCCGAAAGTGCCGTCGATGAGCTTGAAGATGTTAAAGATCTCGAACCCGAGCAAGCCGCCAAGCTGATCATGGCCGCGCGAGCGCACTGGTTCGACGAAGAGTAAGAGTTAAGCGAAATCAAAACCGACACAGCAATAGGAAATCCGTGATGTCGCAAGTCACCGTTATACAACTGGCTGAAGTACTGGGCGTGACCCCTGATCGCCTTATTACCCAGCTCAATGATGCCGGGATCAAAGTCGATGATCCGTCGGCTGCGGTGACCAATGAGGACAAGAAAAAACTACTTGCCCACTTGCGCACCAGCCACGGCAAGGGTTCGGACGGCGATGATTCGTCCGGTCCGCGTAAAGTAACGCTGAAGCGTAAAACGGTCAGCGAAATCAAGGTTCCGGCGGGCGGCGCGGGTCGTGGTCCGCGAACTCGCGGTGCGGTCCCGTCAAGAACAGTCAACGTTGAGGTGCGGAAGAAGCGCACATACGTCAAGCGACGTGCGATCGCTGAGCAGGAAAGCGCAGATCCCGAGCGCGAAGCAGCGGCAAAAGCACTCGAAGAAGCGCGTCTGGCTCGTGAGGAGGCAGAACGCCAGGAAAACGAAGAGGCCGAGCGGCGCAAAGCTGAAGCGCAGGAAAAAGAGCGCGTTGAAGCCGAGGAGCGTGCCCAGCTGGAAGCTGAGGCAGAAGAGCGCCGCAAGGAAGAAGAAAAGCAGCGCGCGTTGGCAGAAGCCCAGGCGCGTGTCGAGGCCAAAGTGGCACGTCAGGCTGCCGAGCGCGAAGCTGAACGCAAGCGGCGCACCAGCAAAGAAGCGCCATCGACTGATTCGCGTACGCGCTACGGTCGAAAGGAATTGCACGTTACGCCGAAATCCAAACGCCGCAAGCCCAAGCGCAAGTCGCGTGTCAGTTCACAGCCCACCGAGCACGGTTTCCAAATGCCGACCGAACCGGTCAAGCGGATGGTGGATGTGCCCGAGACCATTACCGTTGGTGACTTGGCCAAGCTGCTAGCGGTCAAGGCCGGCGACTTGATCAAAGCGCTGATGAACATGGGCTCAATGGTCACCATTAACCAGGCGCTGGATCAAGAAACCGCCATCCTGGTCGTTGAAGAGCTGGGTCACGAGGCACGTGCCGCTGAGGACCAGAACATCGAGCAAGAGCTGGTCGCAGCCGATGATTCTGATACGGGTGACGAAGCAGGTCGGCCGCCCGTGGTTACGGTGATGGGCCATGTCGACCACGGTAAGACTTCATTGTTGGACTACATCCGGCGAGCCAAAGTGGCCGATGGAGAGCAGGGCGGAATTACTCAGCACATCGGGGCTTACCACGTTGAAACCGACAATGGCGTGATCACCTTCCTCGATACACCAGGGCACGCCGCCTTTACCGCCATGCGCGCTCGTGGCGCTCAGGCTACCGATATTGTTATTCTGGTCGTAGCTTCTGATGACGGCGTCATGCCGCAAACCAAAGAGGCCATTCAACATGCGCGCGCTGCCAAAGTGCCGCTGATTGTTGCGGTCAACAAGATCGACAAGCCAGAAGCTGATCTGGATCGAGTCAAGAACGAGCTTTCTGCCGAAGAAGTCATCCCTGAAGACTACGGCGGTGAAGAAATTTTCGTGCCTGTTTCAGCCCATACGGGTGAAGGCATCGATGCGTTGCTGGATGCGATACTGGTTCAAGCCGAAGTGCTCGAGCTTAAATCCATGCCTGAACGTCGCTGTCGCGGGGTGGTGGTCGAGTCTTCATTGGACAAAGGTCGTGGTCCGGTGGCAACCATCCTGGTTCAAGACGGTACGCTCAAGCGCGGCGATATGATTCTGGCGGGCACGGAGTACGGTCGTGTGCGTGCCATGTTTGACGAAAACGGCAATCCGATTGAGGAAGCGGGTCCATCGATTCCGGCCGAAGTGCTTGGACTGTCTGGTGTGCCAGATGCGGGTGATGACGTGCTGGCCGTTGCCGACGAGCGTAAAGCGCGCGACGCGGCAGATCAGCGCAAGTCGTCTGCTCGAGAAGGTCGATTGGCTGAGAAGCAGGCCGCCAAGCTGCAGAATCTATTCGATCAGATGGGCGAAGGCAGCACGGGTGAAGTTCAAAATGTGAACTTGGTAATCAAGGCCGACGTTCAAGGTTCGGTTGAAGCCTTGCGCGATTCGCTGACGCGCCTGTCAACCGAAGAAATCAAGGTCAATGTGGTTGCATCTGGAGTTGGTGGTATCACCGAATCCGATGCCAGCCTGGCCCAGGCTTCAAGCGCAATCATTATCGGGTTCAACGTTCGCGCCGACAGCACGGCCCGCAAGACAATCCAAGAGGGCGATCTTGACCTTAACTACTACAGCGTGATTTACGACGCCATAGACGATGTCAAAAAAGCGATCAACGGCCTGCTTGGCACCGAAACCAAAGAACAGATTCTCGGCCTGGCTGAGGTCAAAGACGTGTTCCGATCGTCCAAGCTCGGTGCGATTGCCGGTTGTCTGGTCGTCGAAGGTGTGGTCAGGCGCGCAAATCCAATTCGGGTTTTGCGCGACAACGTGGTGATTTTCGAAGGCGAGCTGGAATCGCTACGTCGCTTCAAAGACGAGGCCAGTGAAGTCCAGGCCGGCACAGAATGTGGTATCGGCGTTAAGCAATACAACGATGTAAAACCGAATGACCAGATCGAGTGCTTCGAGCGGATCGAAGTTCAACGCACGCTCGACGACTGATGAGCGTCGAGCGTTCAGATCGCGTCGCTGGACTGCTTCGCAGAGAATTGGCGGACATTGTTCGGAGCGCGTTCGAATACGAGATTCCGTCCGGCTTGATCAGCATTACTGATGTTGAGGTCGCGCGCGACCTCAGCCACGCGAAAGTCTATGTGGCCGTACTTGAAATCGAGCAGGCCCCAGAGGTCGTNGCTTTTTTGAATGAGCACGCCGGCTCCGTTCGCCACGAGCTGGGCAAGCGCGTTCGATTGCGCCTGACGCCGACTTTGAAATTCCTGCACGACACGTCGTCTGAAACCGGCCAGCGCATCGAACAGCTTCTTGCCGCCGCGAAATCCCCTAAGTCCGACTGATAAAAGCATTATTACCCCGCCGGGGCTCAAAAGATCCAGGCCAGCACGAACCAGATAAGCATGATCGCGGCGATCACGCCTTTGGCCACCGTTCCGACGACCACGCCTATGGTTGCTCCCACGCCAGCTCGCAATGAGGCGTCCAGATTTGCTTTGCTGGCCAAGTGCCCGAGCATCGCGCCCACAAACGGTCCGAAGATAATGCCCGGTAGGCCAAAGAATATTCCGACCAACAGGCCCAGTGTGGCGCCAAGAATGGCGTGGCGACCGGCCCCAAATCGGCGTGCGCCTTCGGCCGTGGCAAGAAAGTCGATAATGACCGACAGCACGGCCAGCAAGCCCAAACCCAGCAAGGTGTAAACGCCGACGTTGATAAAACCGTCCAGCCAGGCGATCAGCACCAGGCCAAAGAGAATCACCGGTACGCCGGGCAGGGCTGGCAAGAGTATGCCGGCCAGGCCAACGATGATCATTAATACGGCCAATATCCAGCCCAGGATGATTAGGGTTTCAGCGATCATTGATTGCTACGTGTTGCGAGGTGCCAGCGTGGATTATCTCAGAGCTTCGGGTTGGAGATGGGGAGACGGGCAGACGGAAGACGGAAGTCTCCCCACCTTCCTTAAACCGAGTTTTCCCGTTACCCTATCCAATTCCAGTCAATTCAGGCCTTTTACAATGTCTCACGTCCAACCGCTGCCGGCCGAAACCTCGCCTGAACTGGCAGACACCTTCCGGCATTTCGAATCGATTCTTGGGTTTGTTCCGAATTCCTTGTTGACCATGCAGCGGCGCCCGGCCATCGTTCGGGCCTTCGGTGAGCTGACGGCTGCGGTGATGGACCCCGAAGGCAGCGTTGATCCCGGGTTCAAGCGTCTGCTGGCTCATTTTGCCAGCCGCGCAGCTGGCTGCCAGTATTGTGAAGCGCATTCCTTGATCGCCGCCGGAATCAGTGGCGTTGGGCAAGAGAAGGTCGATGCGATCTGGGATTATCAAACCAGCGAACTCTACAGCGAGGCAGAACGAGTAGCGTTGGATTATGCCCTTGCGGCTGGTAGCGTGCCCAATGCGGTCGATGAAGACTTGATGAACCGACTTAAAGCGCACTGGAGTGATGAGCAAATCGTCGAATTACTCGGCGCGATTTGTCTGTATGGCTTTCTTAATCGGTGGAACGATTCGATGGCGACCGATCTAGAAGACGCCCCCAAAGCGCTGGGTGAGCGCCTTCTCAAGCCGGGCGGCTGGACCGGCGGCAAGCACGTAGACCAGACCTGAAAANACCTATCTATTTAGCTATCTAGACGAGCGTGAGCGTTTGGAATTTCTGCTGCTTTGCGCAAGCCCGGCGGCAACGTAGAATAAGCGTATGAAAGCCGGTGCACGTCTACAACTCAAACTGGGGCAGAAGCTTAAGCTGGCTCCCCAACTGCGCCAGGCCATTTCTTTACTCCAGCTCAATCGAATTGAGCTCAAGGAGCACATCCACGAAATTCTCGAAACCAATCCACTGCTGGAACGAGCAGAGGATGGCGAGAGCGCTGATTCGGCAGAAAGCTCGACAGATGAGTCGACTGACGTTGAATTCGAAGAGGACTATGGTTTTGACGATTTGCCCGACGGCTTTTCGGCAGTTGGCGATGCGCCTCGCTACGATGAATTCATAAGCGATCGGGCCGATGAGTCTTTGCAGCAGCATCTGCTATGGCAGGCGAACCTGTCGGGTTTCAGCGACACCGATGAAGCGATTGCCAAGGCGATTATTTACGCGCTCGATGAAGAGGGGTATCTGCTAGACGACCTCGACACGCTGAGGGCATCGCTGGCGCCCGAGTATCTGGTATCGCGGGAGGAAGTTGCCGCTGTGCTGGAGCGAGTGCAGCACTTCGAGCCGGTCGGTGTGGCCAGCCGGGACCTTGGCGAATGTCTGCGCGTGCAGCTTGACGCACGCTCAGCATCGACGCCTGGCATCGGCCTGGCCACTCACATTGTTGAGTTTCATCTCGACGTCATGGCGCAGCAGGATATGGAGCGCCTGACTCGGGCCACTGGCTTTGATCGCGAGGATGTAAAGACGGCGGTAGAGCTGATTCGCAGCTTGAATCCACATCCCTGCAGCGGCTTCGGTTCCGATGACGAAAATTACGTTGTACCCGATGTGTACGTTCATCCGCGCGGGGACGGATGGCGGGTCAGTTTGAACCCGGATTCAGACCCCGGACTGCGCCTGAACAAAATGTATGCTGCCCTGGTTCGAAAGAGTCGCGGTGATGACAAAAAATATCTCAAAGATCGGCTGCAGGAAGCGCGCTGGTTGATCAGCGGCTTGGAAATGCGCAATCAGACACTGTTGGCCGTCACAGAAGCGATCGTCAAGCGGCAACATCGATTTTTCAACGAAGGGGAGATTGCCATGCAGCCGCTGCTGCAGCGCGAGGTATCAGAGCAGGTTGGCGTGCATGAATCCACGGTTTCGCGCGCGACCACTCGCAAGTACGCGCACACTCCTCGCGGGACATTCGAACTGAAGCACTTTTTCTCGGTATCGATCAATGGTCAAGATGGTCGCCCGATTGCAGCAACCGCGATCAAGGCGCACCTTCGTCGCCTGATTCAGGACGAAGTGCCGAGCAAGCCGTACTCGGATCAAGCGCTGGTGACGGTGCTGGCAGATCGCGGTATTCTGCTGGCCAGACGGACCGTGGCCAAGTACCGTGACCAGCTGGGTATTCCCGGATCGGCCCAGCGTCGCCGGATGGCTAAAATGCGGACCTGAATTTCGTCCCCGGACTGGTATAAGATTGGGAGATCGTGGCGGCGCTGCGGAATGGCGCCCAAAGTGCCCGATCCCGAAATCTCGCCAATAAGGAGCACTGTTTATGCAAATTGAAGTCACTGGTCAGAATGTAGAGATCACCGCAGCGTTGCGGGCCTACATTATCGAGAAAACTGAACGTTTCCAGCGTCATTTCGACAACCTGACCTCATCGCATTTTGTGCTGCGTCTGGAAAAGGTGGACCATACGGCCGAAGGCACGATCCATGTCGCAGGCCGCACCAATCCGCTGTTTGCAGATGCCACCGACGAAGATATGTACGCCGCAATTGATGCGCTTGCCGATAAGCTTGATCGCCAGGTGCGTCGACACAAAGCGAAGGTCACTGACCATTACCGAACGCCAAAACCGGCCGATATCGGCTGACTGGACCTTCTTGAACCTTATCGAAGGGGTGGACTGAATTCTTATGCAGCTTTCTGATGTTATCGATTCTGATCGGATTGCGCTTGATATTGCGGTCTCCAGCAAAAAATCATTGCTTGAGACCGCCGCTGAACTGCTTGCCCTTTCGTCTGAAAGTGGCCAACAGCGCGAGATTTTCGAGAGCCTGTGCCAGCGTGAGCGACTTGGTTCAACGGGGCTGGGGCACGGTGTAGCTATTCCGCATGGACGAGTGGACGGGCAAGATGGCGTGACTGGAGCGATTATCCGGCTTCGTCACCCGATTGATTTCGACGCGCCCGACCAGGAAAAAGTTGATTTATTTTTTGCTCTATCCGTGCCTGACCAGTGTTCCGATGTCTATCTCAAACTGCTCGCTGATGTCGCTGAGCGATTCGGCGACTCGGAGCAGCGTAACCAATTGCGCGCTGTTGAGAGCACCGAGGATTTACTGAAGCTGTTTGCAGTCGAGACCGACGTCAACGCGGCAACATGAGTGCCGGCACGGCCGAACCGGTGACGGCCAGCACAACGCCGGCTGAGCTTTTCCAGGTCTATGCTGATCGACTTAATTTGAGCTGGTGCAGCGGTCGCCGAGCGGCTGAAGGCAAAACGATTGAAGTCAGCAATATTCACTCCCGCCCCTCGCTGGTCGGTTTCTTGAATCTGATCCATCCCAATCGTATTCAGGTGATTGGCGACGAGGAAGATGCATGGCTCGATAGTCTGGATTCGAAAGCCCGGTGGGAAATCATCGCCCGAATTGTTGATTCCCAGCCGGCCGCGCTGATTGTGGCGTCGGGACTGGATGTGGCTGCTGATCTTGAACAGGCAGCGCGCGAAAGCAATTTGCCGCTGATGACCTCGACCCGCCCGGCCTGGGAGCTGGTCAGTTTCCTGGAATATCGAATCGCCAGACGCCTGGCCCGCAGCCTGACCCTGCACGGCGTATTTATGGAGCTTTTTACCGTTGGTGTCCTGGTTACCGGAGAGCCTGGAACCGGCAAAAGCGAGCTGGCGCTGGAACTGCTTAGCCGGGGCCATCGTTTGATTGCTGATGACGCGCCGGAGTTCACACAGGTGATGCCTGATGCCATTGAGGGCCGTTGCCCGCCGGTGTTACGTGATTGCCTGGAGGTGCGCGGATTGGGCATTCTCAACGTGCGGCGCATGTTCGGTGATGCGATCGTCAAGACCTCCAAGTTTCTGGACTTGATTATTCATTTGCACCTGCCAAACGATGATGACCAGAATGTAGACCGGCTGCGTCGAGATTCTGAAACCCGCCAAGTGCTGGATTTGTCAATTCCACAAATTAATTTACCGGTTATGGCCGGTCGAAACCTGGCGGTCATGGCAGAGGCCGCCGTGCGCGATTTCAGCTTGCGCATGCGCGGATTTGACGCAGCGGCTGAATTTGTCGAACGCCATGGACGATTGATGCAGGGTGATTTGTGAAAAGTGATTTCCGCTACGGGTGCCGGACCCTGGGGCGTATCTTTGTGCGAGTAATTTGGATGAGCTTCCCCATTGCGGCTTTGTTTCTGATCAATAGGCAACCATGACGCATCCCATTGTTGTCATCAGCGGTCTGTCAGGCAGCGGCAAGAGTGTTGCATTGAACGCACTTGAAGACTTGAGCTATTACTGTGTCGACAATCTGCCGGGCGGCTTGCTCGCCGACTTGATCAAGGAGGTGCGTGAGCAGCCAGAGCGCTACCCCAAAGTAGCGATTGGTATTGATGCTCGAACCGGACCGGACGGGCTGGAAAAGCTGGTCAGATTATTCGATCGTGCTGATGACAAGAGTGCGTTTCGGGTAATTTTTCTGGACGCCGATCAACGCGTGCTGGTGCGGCGATTTTCCGAGACCCGTCGCCGACACCCGCTGGCCGGCACGGACGGGCTGGAGGCCTCGATTCACTCCGAACGGAAGCTTCTGGCACCGCTGCGGGAGCGGTCTGATGTCGTTGTCGATACCTCTGAAACCAATATTCATCAGCTCAGACGCCAGATCTGGCGGAGCGTTGGTCAGACCAATGAGTCCGAAATTGCTTCTATTGTGATCGAATCCTTCGCCTTCAAACGCGGCGTACCTCGAGACGTTGATATGGTCTTTGACGCCCGCTGCCTGCCGAATCCGCACTGGGAAGACGAGCTGCGCGCGCGCACCGGTCTGGACCCTGAAGTGGACGAGTATTTGTCCGCGCATCAGCGTGTGCAGGATTTTCGCCACGACGTGCTTGGGTTTATTCGGCGCTGGCTGCCCGCACTTGCCGAAGGCCAGCGTAGCCTGCTGACTATTGGTATCGGCTGCACCGGTGGCCAACACCGCTCCGTGTGGTTGGTCAGCGAGTTGGGCCAGGCGCTGCGCGAGGATGGTCACTCGGTTGTAATCGCGCATCGTGAGCTTGAATCATGACCGGCATTGTACTGGTGACTCACGCGGGACTTGGCCAGTCACTTCGCCATCAGGCCGAAGTGATTCTTGGTCATAGCGTGCCGATGGTTACCGTTGCGGTCAGCTACGGTGCCGATCCGGACGATGCCTTGAACGATGTGATTCTGGCCCTGGCCCAAAGCAGCGACAAAGATGGTGCGGTGATCCTGACCGATTTGCCGGGAGCGACACCGCATAACCTTGCCGCACGCGCGGCGGCAAAGCGTGCGTTGCCGGTGATTTCAGGCCTGAACCTGCCGATGCTGCTCAAAGTGATCAATCACGCGAGCAAGCCATCAACTGAGCTGGCCAAATTGGCCTGTATTGGCGGACAGCAAGGGATCATCAACGCATGATCCAGCGTGAAGTGACCTTGATCAATCGCCTCGGCCTGCACGCCCGTGCCGCAAGTAAACTTGTTCAGACGGCCTCAAATTTTTCGGCTGAGGTTTGGCTGATTCGTGCCGAGCGCAGGGTCAACGCCAAATCCATCATGGGCGTGCTGCTGCTGGCAGCCCCCTGCGGGGCAACGCTGATGCTCGAGGTCGATGGCGATCAGGAGGCCGAGGCCATGGACGCGCTTGTGGCCTTGATTCAAGACCGGTTTGGAGAGGCCGAAT
>JGI12210J13797_10097175_pt1 | contig 11573 bp, 8 predicted proteins | sample ElkSlonscriptome_3_FD_13797 | JGI IMG/M metagenome (IMG submission 13797) | reverse complement strand
CCGCCCGCTGCTCCCCCCGCTGCACCCCCCGTGACGCCGCCCGTTGCACCGCCAGTGATGGCTCCCCCAGCTGCACCCCCCGTGACGCCGCCCGTTGCGCCCCTTTTGACAAAGTCATCCCTCGCCGCCCTTGATACTGTCCCTGCTCCCCCCCTTACGCCGCCCATAGCGCTCCCTACTCCTGCCTTCACAGCAGAGGAGGTCAGCGAGGTGCTGGGGGACTTGACCGTCTCTACCGTTGACGCTGACACCGATGGTGATGGCGATATCGATCAGCTGCTGGCTTTTGGAGGGCGCTCTTTTTCAATTCGGGATGCCTCAGGAAACTTGGTCTATGACAGTGGAGCCGATTTTGAGCAGATCACGGCAGCATCGCTGCCGGAGCTCTTCAATACCGACAGCGCCAGCAATACCTTCGACAGCCAAAGTAACGACCGTGGTCCTCAGCCCAGCGACGTCGTTGTGGGTCAAGTGGGCGATCGCACCTATGCCTTTACAGCCCTAAAGCGCATTGGCGGCGCCATGGTATATGACATCACCGACCCGCTCGATGTCACCTTTGTGCAATATATCAGCAACCGCGATGCCGACGGTGTTCCTGTTTCCGGTACTGCAGGCGACCTAGGGACGGACGGACTGACGTTTATTGCAGCGGAAGATAGCCCAACGGACGGAGCGTTGCTGGCAGTCCCCAATCAAGTGAGCGGGACCACGACAGTCTATGGCATCTTTAACCCCATTGAAGAGACCACCGAAATCCTGATCAACGAAATTCGTACGAATCAGCCCGGCGCCAACACCGACCATTATTTCGAGCTACTGGGTGACTCCAACACCTCCCTCAACGGGCTCACCTACCTTGTTATTGGCGATGGGGTCGGTGGCAGCGGTGTGGTTGAGGCTGTCGTCGACCTCACGGGCCAAGCACTTAAGGGAGACGGTCTGTTTGTAGCGGCAGAGAGCACCTTTAGCCTAGGACAGGCAGACTTGGTTACCCTGCTTAACTTTGAGAACAACGATAACGTCACCCATCTACTGGTTCAAGACTTTACGGGTAGTCTCAACGACGATCTAGACATCGACGATGACGGGGTGCTTGACATCGTGCCATGGGGGCGGACTCTAGACTCGGTGGCTATCGTTCAGTCCCTCGTTAGCGGGGAACAAATCTACAGCGATAATATTGTTGGCCCCAATGTTTTTCTAGCGCCGAGTCACGTCTACAGACTGCCCGAGGCTGAAGAATCTGCCGGAGATATACCAGAGGTTGCCCCCTCGGATGATGATCTGCTAGGGCTAAATACGCCAGCTACACCTAGCGCAGATTTGCCCGGCATGATGGACATACTCGAGCCAGATGCCCCGGCAGTAACCCCACCGGCAGTAACTCCACCGCCAGTAACTCCACCGCCAGTAACTCCACCGCCAGTGACCCCACCGCCAGTAACCCCACCGCCAGTAACCCCACCGGCAGTAACCCCACCAGCAGTAACCCCACCGGCAGTAGACCCGCCGGTAGTAGTAGCTCCACCGCCAGTAACCCCGCCAGTAGCACTCCCACCGCCAGTAACCCCGCCAGTAGCACCCCCACCGCCGGTAACCCCACCAGCCCCCACCAGCGCATTCGAAATCGGGTCGATCAGCCCCGTAGACGGCACCGACACCCCAGGTCGCCTCAACGACGAGATGCTCACCCTCACTCCCATTTATGCCATCCAAGGTGCTGGCCACACCTCTCCACTGCAAGACCAGCTGGTTCTGACGACAGGCATTATTACCGGCGTTGACGACAATGGCTTCTATCTGCAGGCTGCCGTGGGAGACGACGATGTCGCTACCTCCGATGGCCTGTTTGTGCTCACAGGAACGTTGCCGAATCTGCTGGTTGGTGACGAAGTCAACGTCCAGGGAACTGTGAGCGAGGTTAGTCCCGGCGGCCTTGGTTCTGGCGATCTATCCACAACACAGATCGTCAACCCTTTTGTGTTTCGCCTCTCTGGCGGCAACGCCCTGCCCGCAGCCACAATTCTTGGACCCGATGGACGCATCCCTCCAACAGAGGTAATCGACAATGATCAGCCCACAGCCTATAACCTGCTGACCGAAGAGCTAGAGCTGTATGAACCGGAACTAGATGGTATTGACTTCTACGAAAGCCTAGAAGGCATGCGCGTTACGGTCAATAGCCCGGAGGTAGTAGGTGCAACCAATAGCTTCGGCGAAATCTATACCTATGCGGGCGGAACCACCCCCACAGGGCTCAGCGATCGCGGCACCCTCAACATCAGCCCCGATGACTTCAACCCGGAGCGAATCCAAATTGACCCTGATAGTGCTGTTAGCCCTGAACCCGCGCCGCTGGTAAATGTGGGCGATACCCTCAGCAGCATCACCGGGATCGTCGGCTACAGCGCCGGTAACTACGAGGTCATTCCTACCGAAACGTTCACCGCGACAGCAGGGACGTTGCTAGAAGAAATCAGCACTCTGACGTCAACCGCAGATCAGCTCACCATCGCCAGCTACAACCTGCCCAACCTCGACCCCGTTGTCGAAACTGTAGCCAACGTCGAAGGCGAGGATCCCGGCAACATAGATGACGACTTGGGCAACGGCCGCTTTGCAGCGATCGCCGCCGACATCATCACTAACCTCAATGCCCCGGATATCATCGGTCTACAAGACATTCAGGACAACGATGGCGCTGAAATCAGTGATGTCAGCAGCGCGGACATAACATTCCAGACCCTGATTGATGCGATCGCCGCTGCGGGAGGCCCTACCTACCAATTCATCGACACCCCCGGTATCGTTCCTGGGTCAGTTGATGTCAACGGCAACGTTACCCAGTCCACGGGCGGACAGCCTGGCGGCAACACCCGCGTCGGCTATCTCTACAACCCAGACCGGGTCTCTTTAGTGGAAGATTCAGTGGTGCCGCTGACGGACCCTGCTGACCAAGCCATCAATCCCGAAGACCCCTTCTTCGATAGCCCCATTTCTCTAGCGGCCACGTTCCTGTTCAATCAGCAGGAGGTGACGGTGGTGAACAATCATTTCTCACCGAAGGACGGTGGTGCGCCCCTGTTTGGCCAAACTCAGCCGTCCGTCGCGCTGCAAGCCGATCCGCTAGCGGGCATCAATGGCGGTCTCGACGAACGAATTGACCAAGCTGAGGCCGTTCAAACCTTTGTATCAGGGTTACTCACAGAAGAACCTGACACTAACATTGTTGCCTTAGGAAGCTTTAACGAATTCGAGTTTTTGCCGCCTTTAGAGATCTTGTCGCAGAATCTCAATAATCTGACCAATACTCTAGCGGAGAATGAGCGCTACAGCATCATCTCTCAAGGCAACTCTCAGGCCCTAGACCATCTTTTGGTCAGCGACAGCCTCAGCGGGACTGCGGAATTTGATATCGTTCACATCAATGCTGAGTTCGCCGAAACCGTGACCCAAGCCAGTGACCATGATCCGCTGCTAGCTCGGGTTACTCTGGCAGCTCCGGTCGATAGTCCTCCTGTTGATGTCCCTCCCGTCGATAGTCCTCCTGTCGATGCCCCTCCCGTCGATGCCCCTCCCGTCGATATTATTCCCGATGCTCCTGGTGTTGACGTGCCGCTTGATGACAGTCCAGCCCTAGGGTCAACGCCCGTTGCTCCTCCGCCAGCCGTCATACCCGACGCCATCGGATTGACAACATCCACTTCTACAAGCCCTATCGCTGTCGGAACAGACTTTACCCTGTTCTAATCGATGGCCGCAATTCGATATAATCACATTGCTGACCTATCCCGCCGACCAACCACACGGGCGGATTGAGAATCAGCTCGGATCACAATAGCCCAATAGCCAGGCAAAACCCGCCCCTCTCAAACTCGCCTATCGCGATCATGACTCACTCCACCGATGTCGGAACCCTAGCCCGCCTGATGGCAGCTGACTTCAGCAATCAGGCACAAGTTTTCGATAACCCGCCGATGTTCGCCCATATTCGGGTCTGTATGCGTCCTCTTCCCACCGATGTCATGTCTGGGGTGGGGCTCTACCTAGAGCAAGCCTACGACTATGCCCTCAACCAGCCGTATCGATCGCGGGGGCTGAAGCTGATTGAAGTGGATGGCCACATTGAAATTGAACATTACCGCATCAACGCCGAGGAGTCCTTTTACGGCGCGTCTCGAGATCAAGAGCAGCTAGGGCAGCTCACAGCCAATCAGCTTGAGAAGATGCCGGGCTGCAATATGATTGTGAACTGGACTGGTCACAGCTTTAAAGGCCAGGTTCAACCTGGCAAAGCCTGCTTTGTCAACCGGAATGGCCGCAACACCTATCTGGACATGACCTTTGAAATTGACGAGAACCGACTTGTCAGCCTGGACCGGGGGCGAGATCCCGATACTGATGAGCAGGTTTGGGGGTCAGTTGCAGGTCCGTTTCAGTTTATTCGTCGGCATAGCTTTGCTGACGAAGTTACCGCCTAGCTACAATGCCCGATTTGTTTTGGCTGCCCGCAGGTTTCTTTCCCGTCCCCGTCACGGCGGCGGCGGCGATTCTATTGGTCTTTGCCGCGAATCGCGATAAACAGATCAAAGCAAAGCCGCTCCAGCAGACCAACGTGACGCCAAACGCACCCCCATTGGAGGCTGTCGCTCCTGCAGCCTCAGTATCCCCCAACGAGGTAAACCGAGAGGTACCCCCAGCAGCATCAACAGCAGCGGCATCACCCCCCGTCCAGAGCCGACCCCAGCCACCGCTGAGCGCTGATATTGCTAATCAGCAGCGGTGGCGACGATCTATTTCCTTTACGATTCGTGGCGATCGCCCACGATAGCGATCGCTGCTGTTGTGGGCGCTGCCGCCATAGTCGCTGTTTATTGGGTCGCCGTTTATTGGGTCGCCGCCTATCGGTTCATGTTGCGCTTCATCTGTTCAAGCTCCGTTTCCGTCTCCCAATCTTGAAAAGATTGCTCTAGTGGGTCAAATGCGCTGCTTGACGCGGTGCTGCTGAAACTAGGGCTTGACGGTTGCTGCGACCATGCCGCTGCTTCCGCAGATTTTGCCCGGGACGTCGCTCTCTCTGCTGCTCGAGCGGCCTCTGCTTGTTTGAGCTTTTCCTTTAGCTCTTGGCGGCGCTGCTGAGTTTGGCGCACCAAATCCTTCGATTGCGTGATCCGCTCTTGCACCCCCTTCATCTGACCCCAGAGCTGATTTCCCTGGCGCAGCAGCGCAGCTTCCCTTGCCTCGGCGGCCGTTGCCAAATCCGCTCGGCCTGCCGCTTTCGCTTTTTGAATTCGCTCATGCCAGCGCTGCACCTCCTGGGCCGTCGCAAGAATCTCATCTTGCAGCTGCTTCTCACGCACCTGAAAGCTTGCAATCAGGCGGAGGGTTTCGGCTTCTTGCTCCCGCAGCTGCTCATCGAGGGCCTGCAGCTCTAGGTGCGGATTTTTTTTCAAGAACTCTTCTAATCGTGTCTCTAAAAAACGGCTCAGGTCTTCAAATACGCCCATTGAGATTACTTAAATACGTTGACCAATATAGATCGACCGGACGTCACCATTGCGGCGAATCACGGCTTCATCCTGGGAAATCGACACCAGGCTCCAGCCGCTGCTGCCGATCGCATCCCCAATTCTGATCCGACGAGCACCGTCGTCAAACTCAAAAATGGCGGCAGAGCGATCGCCGAGCTGAAGCAGCCCGACAAGCACATGGGGCGATGGCGAAATGTTGGGGATGACTCTGTCTTTGGGGGCAGCCGCCGGATCGGGCGCTGCTGAGTTGGGTGCTGACGAGCTAGGTGCCGGGCTTTCCGTAGCGGGAAGGGGCTGAGGCACCGCTTGAACCGGGGCTGCAGGTGGCGGCGCAGAGAGGCGAATCGGCGCGGTTTGAACTGGAGCTAGGGGGAGTAGCGGCGGTGACGCTGCTGTCGGGACATTGACCGGGGGGGCTAGCAGCAGCGGATTGGCCCCTGAAAATGGTGTTGCAGCCAAAGCTGAGCTGGCCTTGGCCGGACCCAGAGGGTCACGCTTTTCAACCGACACTCCAGCTAGCGGTTCGTCATTCTCCGGTTGCTGACGGACGATACCGCCCAAAGACTGGTCGAGGTAGGTCAAAAAGCCTTCGTCTTCAGGGGAAGCTGTTGCCATCGCGCTTGACCCTGAGTTGCTTGACCCTGAACTATTAGAGGTTGAAGTCGCCTGACGCCCTCCAATGAGAATGCCAAAGGCGATGGATAGACCCAAGCAAAGTCCTGCCATGATTGCTGGAAACAGCCCCCACAGCATCACCATGGAGTTGAACGCTGAAGCAGAGCCCTCTGCTGCTGGTGGCATGAAGACGTTTGTAGTGAACGATGGGCCTTGAGCCCCTGCCTGAGCGGCTGGGTGCGGGGGCGGCGTTCCGTCTAATAGATAATCAATATCTTCAAAAACTTCATCCACCAGCTGATTTGCAGAAGCCTCTAACGCCGTGCTGTCAATCCGCTTTATGATGCTCGTCGGTGATGCGGACTGAGTTGAGGGAGGCTGGGTTGACCCGGTCTGGGACGTGGTCTGGGGCGACTGGCCGCCATCGCCATCGACGTTGCCAGAATAGAGGGTTAGGGCTGAGGAGGCAATGGCTGAGGAGGACTGGGGCGATTGAGGGTTAGCATCCTGGGGCATCGTCTGTTTACTCACTTCTATGACGTTATGACATCACCGCAACGCTCTAATGTCGCAATTCTAGACGGTAAATTCTAAATATCGCAGCGTTGTGACGCCATCCTAACTGGTGGTTACAATGCAGCACCTGACACTATGGTTGATTTTACCCTACGGCGGCTATGAACTTCGAGGTATATCAACAGGGCGTTAACATCCGCTGGGTTGACGCCACCGATTCGGGTCGCCTGCCCCACGGTAAGAGGGCGGACCTGCGTCAGCTTTTCCCGCGACTCTTTAGACAGGGTTTCTATCTCGCTGTAGTTCAAGTCTGGGGGAAGAGGACGATTGGCTTGACGGCTGATCTGGTCAATCTGCTTTTGCTGCCGCTGAATATAGCCCGAATATTTGATGTCGATTTCTGCCCCTTCCCACTCTGCTGCTGCCAAATCGGTATCGCCCAACCCGTACTCCACCAGATGACCGTAGTGGAACTTGGGCCGACGCAGCAGTTCGGCCAGGGTGGCAGATCCTTTGATTTTTTGCCCTGTGCGGGCTGCGATCGCCTCCCCAACTTCGTCATGACCCTTGACCCTTGTCGTCTCTAGCCGCGCCTTTTCTGCCGTAATTTTGGCCTGCTTGCGCTCAAAGAGAGCCCAGCGGCGATCGTCGATCAACCCCAGCTCTCGCCCCAGGGGAGTTAAGCGCTGATCGGCATTGTCGGAGCGTAAAATTAGCCGATATTCTGACCGCGACGTGAGCATCCGGTAGGGTTCCCGCAGGTCTTTGGTACAAAGATCGTCAAGTAACGTGCCGATGTAGCTCTGCTCTCGGGGAAACACCTGCATTGCCTTACCCTGCACAAAGCGAGCAGCATTGATGCCGGAGACCAAGCCCTGGGCAGCGGCTTCCTCGTACCCTGTGGTGCCATTCACCTGGCCAGCAGCAAACAGGCCTTCCACCCGCTTTGTCATCAGGGTGGGATAGCACTGGGTAGCGGGCAAGTAGTCATATTCCACGGCGTAGGCCGGGCGCATCATGCGGCAGTTTTCGAGCCCAGGGAGCGATCGCAGCATTTGCAGCTGGAGAGATTCGGGGAGACCAGTGGAAAAGCCCTGAATATATAGTTCAGGGATGTCCCGCCCTTCCGGTTCAATGAAGATTTGATGGGACGCTTTGTCGGCAAAGCGGACAATTTTATCTTCAATACTGGGGCAGTAGCGCGGCCCTTTAGAGTCTACCCAGCCGCCATAGATGGGAGACAAGTGCAGATTGTCCCGAATCAGGCGGTGGGTCTCCAGGGTAGTGCGGGTGAGGTAGCAGTTCATTTGCTCCTGCTCTACCCAGGCTTCAGGGTCAAAGCTAAACCAGCGCACTTCGGCGTCAGGGGGCTGGGGTTCTAAGTTCGTATAGTCTACGGTGCGGCGGTCCACGCGAGCTGGGGTGCCCGTCTTGAGCCGTCCCGTCTCAAAGCCAAGCCGATTGAGGGTATCCGTCAGCCCCACGGCGGCAAACTCCCCAGCGCGGCCAGCAGGCATAGACTTACGGCCCACCCAAATGGTGCCGCCCATGAACGTCCCTGTGGTGAGGATGACGCTGCGGCAGCGGAACGCCGCCCCAAAATAAGTCTCGACGCCTATAACCTCGTCGTTTGAGCCCAAAATCAGGTCTGTCACCATCCCTTCGCGCACGACCAGATTCTCTTGCCCTTCCACAATCTCCCGCATCAGTCGAGCGTACTGCCGCTTGTCGGTTTGGGCTCTGAGCGCCCAGACTGCCGGACCGCGGGACAGATTGAGCACCCGCTTTTGTAGGTAGGTTCGGTCGGCCATTTTGCCGATTTCTCCACCAAGGGCGTCAACTTCGTGAGTCAATTGGGATTTTGCAGGTCCGCCAACAGCTGGGTTGCAGGGCTGCCATGCAATTCGGTCTAGGTTTAGAGTCAGCATCAACGTGCGACAGCCCAATCGGGCAGAGGCCAAAGCCGCTTCGCAGCCCGAATGCCCCGCGCCGACAACCACCACGTCAAATTCATCTTGAAACTCAAATTTGGCTGCAGTCATACCTCAGTCCGGGTTGCACAACGGTACTCCAGCATATCGTGTCCCAGGGAGTCCTGGCCCGCGATCGCTATTGGGAGCTGCCCATAATACCCTGCAGCAGCGATAGCCCCTTTTTGAGGCGGCGAGAGACGGTGACAACGCTGACCCCAAGCCGCTCTGCCGTCTCCCGCTGGGTCAAGTCATGCAAAAACACAAATTCTAAAATCTGACGCGTCCGATTTTCAAGCTGAATCAGCCCCTGCTGCAGGCGGATTCGGTCTTCTTGGGCAAGCTGAAAACTGCGGTAGCGGTTGTCCGGTATCAGGTCTCCCAGGCTAGTCATGCCGTTTTCTTCGTCGTAAGCAGGCGCATCTAAGCTAAGGGGAGCCCGATTGCGGTAAGACAATTTGACCTGCTGCCACTCTTCAACCGACAGATCTAGGGCCTGGGCAAGTTCACCGTCGGTGGGCTGGCGGTTGAGGGTAACCCGCAGCTCCCGCGCTTTCACAGTTGCTTTGTGCTGCAGCGCCTGCCAGCGGCGAGGAATGCGAACAACATGCCCTTTGTCCCGTAGATAATGCTGAATTTCGCCGCGAATGTAGGGCAGGGCGAAAGAGCTGAAGGCGTTGCCCTTTGAGATATCGAAGCGTTCAATGGCGTTGATCAAGCCAAGGCTACCCACCTGCAGCAGGTCATCGTAGGATTCTGAACATTGATTGACCCAGTGATGGGCCTCACGGCGCACAAGTCCGTAGTTAAGCTGAACGAGCTGATTTCTGAGACTGAGAGAGGGCGATCGCCGATACTCAGATAGGAGAATGAGGCTCCTGCTCCGGACGGTTTGCTGATCTGTTGTGGCCATGGGAGATGAAGTAGCTGCACAGGGTGGTTACTGAAGGTAATGCACTGGGATGATCTGTAGTTCGCCATGCTACAGACCATCCTTGCTATAGGTGCTGCGGGCTTTGAGCGCACTATGCTTAGTGCTAGCTTAACCGCTTATTCCGTAAAAGTACTGACGCCCTGACGTTAATTCTAATGTAGATAGAGGGTCCCTAACCATTAAACAATGAGACTTAAACAAGCTTCCTGAAAAAAACAAAATGTTTACGAGAAATTCACAGCACGGACCCAGGATGCCTGTGTCAAGCAGGGTTTGTGCCAAACTTGGCACAAGATCACCTGCCTGTAGACCCTAGCATTGGCCCAATTGTTCCCCTATCCTCAAAAAAATATCTCGACATAGCAATGGTCCTGAGCGATTGTCCTGAGCAATGGTCCTAAGCGATTGACCCGAGCGGTAGGGCAGGTGCAACAGTTATTCGAGCGGTGCTGCGATGCAGTCTTGCTGGATATCAGTCAGTGACGGAGCAGCCCCAAAGCATTTAAGCCCCATGAGTACTAAGCCCTATGAGCACCAAGCCCTATGAACACTAGGCCCTATGAGCATTGAACAGGCACCGTCCATCTGGCAACGAGAGATCCAGGACATTTTGCGGGGAGCCTCAGGAGGCTTTCTGTTTGGCATCCCCCTGCTCTACACCGTAGAAGTTTGGTCGATTGGTTCCTCTACCGCTGCACCGCAGCTCTTGGCCGTTTTGGGAGCCACCTTCATGGTGGTATTGCTGCTGACCCAAGCCGTTGGGTTTCGCCGCACGCTGACCATCAAGCCTTTAGATACCATCTTAGAGAGCATTGAGGCCCTCGGCATCGGCATTGTCTGTGCAGCGATCGCCCTAGCGTTGCTCCGCCGCATCACCCTAGATACGCCTCTGACAGAAACCCTGGGCAAGCTTGTGTTTGAGGGGGTGCCCTTCTCCCTTGGGGTTGCCCTGGCTCGCTCAACATTGACCCAGCGAAGCAGCGGGAGCGGAACAGCCCCAAGGAGCGATCGCCGCAGTCCTAGTACAAGCCGTGATCAAGCACAGCTCACATCCATTAGCGAGACGATCATCGATTTAGATGCCACTTTACTCGGGGCCATTCTCATCGCCTTCAGCATTGCGCCCACAGAAGAAATTCCTATTCTTGCAGCGGCAGTACCGCCCCTTTGGCTGCTGCTGATTATGACAGCGTCGCTGGTGCTGTCCTACATGATTGTCTTTGCCTCAGGCTTCGCCGACCGCTGGGAGCGCCAGCAGCGCGGCCTATTGTTGGGACCAGTTACCGAGACGCTGGTCGCCTATCTTGTCGCCTTGGCTGCATCAATGGTTATGCTGATTTTCTTTCAGCAGCTCAGCCTGCAGGATCCTTGGCATGAATGGCTCAGCAACACCTTGGTCTTGGGGCTGCCGGCATCGGTGGGGGGAGCGGCGGGGCGAATTTTGCGCTAGACACCACTCAGCTCAGGGACTATACGGCGGAACTTCTCAGATGCTTTGTATTTGTTAATATTATTGTTATAATAGCGAAATATAACTAAACATAAAGGCATTTATGTCATCACCACGTATCACCATCTCTTGGATCAAGCCAGTTCGAGGCCTCGTCGCAGTCATCCTCGCAACTCTATTTTTGGCCAGCCCAGCGATCGCTGCCACCTCAAACTCCGACGCGGCTGCAGCGGGCGATCAAACCGCTGAGATCGCATCTCTAGGCCAGGCTGCTGTGCCCCTAGACCTGCAGCGGGCCATTATGAGCGCTGAGGCGGCCTCCCTGGCAATTTTTGATGGCCTTGAGACGACTCAAAACCTTATCGGCAAGACAGAGCGCCGCAAAGCCGCCATTGAGCATGGCCGTAACCACGCCAGCGGCAGGCTGAATAATCTGATTGAGAGAGCGCGATCTGCAGACTCCTACAGAGATCTTGCACCTACGGATCGGCTGGTGTTGAAGCGGCTGCTAGGACAGCAATAGCTTATATATTTTAAATCTCCGTAGCCCCGGA
>JGI12210J13797_10264174_pt1 | contig 11578 bp, 12 predicted proteins | sample ElkSlonscriptome_3_FD_13797 | JGI IMG/M metagenome (IMG submission 13797) | reverse complement strand
GCTCGATAGGTTTCTTGCCTGTATGAAACCTGCCTCAATAACTTTACGCCCGCCTTGTGCGGGCGTTTTTTTTCGAGTTTTTCTTGGGTGCTGCGGCTTTCGCAGTTGCAGCATATAATGCGCGCAAACACACAAGAGAATCGGAGCACAAGAAATGTCACTCGCAGGGAAAACCGCTGTTATCACCGGCTCGAATTCCGGCATCGGGCTGGGTGTGGCGCAGGAACTGGCCAAGGCGGGTGCCGATGTCGTTCTCAACTCGTTCACCGACCGCGAGGAAGATCACGCGCTTGCCGCCGAAATCGCACGGGTCTGCGGCGTCGGCGCGAAATATGTTCAGGCTGACATGTCGAAGGCCGAGGATTGCCGCCGCCTTGTCGTCGAGGCCGGTGGGTGTGATATCCTCGTCAATAATGCCGGGATCCAGCATGTGGCACCGGTGCAGGAATTCCCCACCGAGAAATGGGACGCGATCATCGCGATCAACCTGACATCCGCTTTCCACACCATCGCCGCCGCCGTGACCGGGATGCGCGAACGCGGCTACGGGCGGATCATCAACATTGCCTCGGCGCATGGTCTGACGGCATCGCCCTACAAATCGGCCTATGTCGCCGCCAAACACGGTATCGTCGGTCTGACCAAGACAGTCGGCCTTGAGACGGCCCGCGACCCGATCACCTGCAATGCGATCTGCCCGGGCTATGTGCTGACCCCGCTGGTCGAAGCGCAGATCCCCGACACCATGAAGGAATACGGCATGTCCCGCGAGGACGTGATCGAGCAGGTGATGCTGCAACGCCAGCCGTCAAAGCAATTCGCAACCGTGGAACAACTGGGCGGCACGGCGGTCTATCTGTGCTCGGATGCCGCAGCCCAGGTGACGGGCACCACAATCAGCGTCGATGGTGGCTGGACGGCGCTCTAGACGGAGAACGCGATGACAAAGCGGATCAATCTGGCCCTGCAGGGCGGTGGCGCACATGGCGCGTTCACATGGGGGGTGCTGACGCGCCTGCTGCAAGAGGACGATCTGGAATTCGCGGCGATATCGGGCACATCCGCAGGGGCGCTCAATGCCGCCGCCCTCAAGTCGGGCTGGGTCGAGGGTAGGCGCGAAGGCGCTATCGCGAACCTCGACTGGCTGTGGGAGCAGGTGGGCGCGATCAACGATCCGCTGGTGGCCTCGTGGTTGGACGCAGCCGCACCCACGGCGGCGATCTGGGCCAAGTCGATGAAATACTCGCCCGCCTATATGGGCTTCGACATGGCCACACGCATGATGTCGCCGTATCAATACGGCGCATTGGCCCGCAACCCGCTGGAGCGGATCGTCGAACGGCTGCACTATGACGCGGTCTGTGCCCATGTGGGCCCGCAGCTGCATATCAGTGCCACGAACGTGCGCACGGGCAAGATCCGAGTGTTTTCGGGCGACGAGATCCGTCCCGATGTCATCCTCGCCTCGGCCTGTCTGCCCACGCTGTTTGCCGCGGTCGAGGTGGAGGACCAGCGCACCGGCAAGATCGAAGCCTTCTGGGACGGCGGCTATACCGGCAACCCTGCGCTTTTTCCCTTGTTCGCGAACGGGTTACCCGATGACATTCTGGTCGTGAACATCAACCCGCTCTACCGCGAAGAGCTTCCCGAAGACAGCCAGGCCATCGCCAATCGTATCAACGAGATCAGCTTCAACAGCTCTCTGCTGCGCGAACTGCGGGCCATCGCCTTCGTCAAACGGCTGATCGCGGACGGCAGCATCACGCGCGGCACGATGAAGGACGTATTGGTTCACATGATCGCCGATGACGATCTGATGAACGACCTCAACGTGGCGACCAAGACCATTCCGACGCCGCTGATCCTCGCGCGGCTGAAATCGGCGGGCGAGGCGGCGGCTGACCGGTTCCTGTCAGATCACAAGGCCGATCTGAACAGCCGCAGTACCATCGACTTGACGGCCATGTTCAACTGATCAGCTTGATCGCGATGGCCCACATGACCAGCGCGATCAGAACGTCGAGAATGCGCCATGCGCGTGCCGACTGCATCATCGGCGCCAGCAGGCGCGCGCCGTAGCCGAGGCCGAAGAAGAAGACAAAGGATGACGTGACAGCGCCGATGGCGAAAGCCGTCTTCTCGGCCGTGTCGGTGAACTGGGTCGATACCGCGCCCACAAGTCCCAGCGTGTCGAGATAGACATGTGGGTTCAGCCACGTGAACGCGGCCCCCGTTGCCAGCGTGGTCCAGAGACCGGCCGTCTGTCCCGAAAGCTGCATCGTGTAGTTTCCTTTGACCGCAGCCCACAGCCGCAGCGCGCCATAGACCAGCAGGAAGAGCGCACCACCCCAAGCCATGATGTCCGGTAACATCGGGTAAAGCCCGACGATCGCACCGAAGCCCAGAACACCCGCCACGATCAAGATTGCGTCCGAACCCGCGCAAAGCAGGCAAAGCCAGAAAACATGGGCCCGCGCCAACCCCTGTCTGAGCACGAAGGCGTTCTGTGCACCGATGGCGAGGATGAGGGCGAATGCGGTGGCAAAACCCGTGATGGCGGGTGTCAGCATTCTCAGGCCGCGGGGTTGGAGACCTTAACGGCATCCTTGCCGTTGGGGTAGACCAGACCGGCCGAGATCACCAGCTTGGCCGCATCCTCGACCGTCATGTCGAGCAGGGTCACGTCGCGTTGCGGGACGAATAACAGAAAGCCTGATGTCGGGTTCGGGGTCGTCGGCAGGAAAACCGTCGTGATCGGCTCACCGTCGTTGAGCTTGGCGTCGATTTCGCCTTTGGCATTGATCGATATGAAGGCGATCGCCCAGACGCCCCGGCGTGGATATTCCACCAGGCAGGCCTTGTCGAACGAGGTTTCGCGCTGCGAGAAAACCGTTTCAGCGATTTGCTTGGCCGCGTTGTAGACCGACCGCACGACCGGTGTGCGGTCGACCAGTCGCTCTCCCCATGACAAGAAAGAACGCCCGATCAGTCCCTTGCCGATCCAACCGACCAGTATCGTAAAGGCGAGGAAGATGATGACGCCCAGACCGCGCACGTTGATGTACAACTCTTCGTCGGCCTCGCGGCCGAGGATCCGGTTCATCAGGGCTTCGGGATGATAGGCCTGCGGAACGAAGGGCCAGACCCAGCTGTCGACCCAGCCCACAACGGTCCAGATCAGCCAGATCGTCAGACCGATCGGGGCCACGATGATCAGACCGGCAAGAAAATTGCTGCGCAGCCGTGCCAGGATGCCTGGCTTGCGCGGCTTGGAGTCGTCTTTCAGGGGGCTGCTCATTGCGGTCTTTCACTCGAACGTCGCCGAATATCTATGCGCAGTTCGTGAAGACAGCAAGACAGAGGCCAAGCCCCGACTTCTAATTGCGTAAAGCGATAGCGATTTCGGCCGCCAGGCGCGCATTATTACGCACCAGCGCAATATTGGCCGCCAACGAACGACCATCTGTCAGATCGAAGATCCGGCCCAGCAGGAAAGGCGTTACATCCTTGGCGCTGATGCCCTGGTCCGTAGCCTCATCCAGCGCACGGAGGATGATGGGATGCAGTTCATCCGCAGGTATCTCGGCCTCGGGCGGAATGGGATTTGCCACAAGCTGGCCGCCTGCAAGTCCCATTTGTGCGCGCGTCCGGTGTGCTGCGGCGATGGCGGCTGCGTCGTCCATGCGCAACGGGGCGGGCAGGTCACTGCGCGCCGACCAGAATGCGGGGATATGATCCTGCCCGAAGACGATGACCGGCACGCCGAGGGTTTCGAGCACTTCGAAGGTTTTGGGCAGGTCGAGGATGGCCTTCGCGCCCGCGGCAACGACTGTTACGGGCGTTTGTGCCAGTTCCTGCAGGTCGGCGGAAATATCGAAACTGGTCTCTGCCCCGCGATGCACACCGCCGATACCACCGGTCGCGAAGACGGCGATTCCGGCGAGCCGGGCGGCGATCATCGTCGCGGCAACGGTTGTCGCTCCGGTCCCGCCCGTGGCGATACAGGCGGCGATATCCGCGCGCGACAATTTCGCGACGCCTTCTGCCTGACCGAGCGCCTCCAGTGCGCTGTCGTCGAGCCCCACGTGCAATCTGCCATCGATTACCGCGATCGTGGCGGGCACCGCACCCGCATCACGGATGTCGGCCTCGACGAGACGCGCGGTTTCGACGTTCTGGGGAAAGGGCATGCCGTGCGTGATGATCGTGCTCTCCAGCGCGACGAGGGCGGTGCCGTCGGCGCGCGCCTGCGCGACTTCGGCACTGAAGTGCAAAGGTATCATAGCGGTGTCTCTCCCGATACGTATGTTGCCGCGGCCCTTAGCGCGCGGTGCAAGGCATCCGCCCGGTCCATGCCTTGGGTTTCGGACGCGATATGTGCGGCCATGAACGTATCGCCTGCGCCCGTGACGCGCGTGACCATCACTTCCGGCGGTGCCGCGGTGATCGTATCGCCATGCGTCGATTCCGCGGCGGCGCTGCCGCCATCGGTGACAAGAACGCGGTAAGCCCCCCGGTGGGTCAGGGCCTCTGCCGCCTGTATAGCGCTTTCGAAGCGTGTCTGGCAGATCAGGCCGGCCTCCTCGAGGTTGACATAAAGCGTCGCGGAGGGATGGTTCATAAGCGCCAGCAACCGCTCGGCCTTGCCGGGCGAGGCGGGCGCGACCCGCAGATCGGCCTGCGCGAAAAGCGGCGAAGCCGCGATGGTCTGCAGCAATTCCTCGGTCAGATTGCCATCAAGGGCGACAGGCCCGCGGAAGGGCGCGTCCTCGGTTCCCAGGCGTCCGTCGGCCAGCGCACGCAGGATCTTGTCACCCGCTGCTTCCAGTGAATGGGCATCGGCGATGGCGGCGATCAGCCCGTTGGCCCCTTCGATAGCCATGTAGACATCGGTGGGCAGATCCTCGGATCGGTAGACATAGTCGCAGATCATACCCATCCGCAAAGCCTCCGTGATGAGTTCTTCACCCTCCGCATCACGGCCGATCATCGTCAGCAAGGCCGGGGTCAGCCCAAAGCGGCGCAGTGTCATGGCGATATTCATCGCTACACCACCCGGCAGACGTGTGATGCGGCCCGGCACGTCCGAGCCGACGCGCATGTGGCTTGCGGTGCGTCCGATCACGTCCCAAAGGACGGATCCGATGCAAAGAATATCCGGTGTCGCGGTCATGACCCGCTGATGACCCAAAGCGAGCCTGCGCGCAATATCTAGCGCGGAACCGCGAAAGTCAGATTGGCCCAGAGCGTCTCCCAGACGGTGCCGGTTGCGGCACGTTCCTCTTCGTTGGGTTGGCGCAAGACGACCGCATCGACCATGTACTCGTATCCCTGCCTGACCGGAAAGGTCCCGATCCCCGTGTCATCGGTGCGGAAAAGGTCGATCTTCACGTCGCCGTCGGGGGCTTTCTCGAAGACCTCGATCTGCACGTTCGCGCGTGGCTCGTTGCGATAGAAGACCTGCACCTGCATCCCGCCGGCAAGGTCATCGGTGTAGGGATTGGTCAGCGCGACGATCTCGGTCTCGAGCCCGACACGGCGGTCGTCTCCCTCACCATCGCCAACCGCAAAAAGCGCTTTGGCATAGCGTGAGTACAGCTCGCCGAAGTTCTCTGTGGGAAGACCGCGTGCTTCATGCCGTGACAGCACATCGCCGAAATCCTTGTGATCCACAAAGCGCTGGAAATCATCCCAGTTGGCATAGTTCACGGTCAGATTGCGCGACTGGTAGGCGGCGATATTGAGGCCCGGGGCAAGGGCGGGAACGTTCATGGCCGGTGTATCGCCGGGCCGTCCCTTCACGCGCACCGCTTCATCACCGGCAAAAAGCACAAAATTCTCGTATCTTTGCGGCAGATAGGGCTGCCTGGCGCCCGCGAACTCTTCGCCATTGACAAGATGCGCCTCAAGCATACCCTCCGGCGCGATTTCATAGGCCAGCGGTTCGATCCAGAACTCATGTCCCATGGCCGGGGTGGCAAGAAGGCCGAGAGCGAGGATCGTTTTGCGCATGAACTTGTCCCTTTCGTTTGCCGCACCTGAGGCTTTACTGCGTCTGGTGTCAACCATACTGCTGGCATTGGTCACACTGGCGTCATCGCTTCAGGCGCACGAGGTTCTGCCTTCGGTCGCGGATATGCGCGTGACTGACGACAGGCTGCGTTTCGACGTAAGCGCCAACCTCGAGGGGTTCGTCGCAGGTATCGACCTGAGTGCCATGGGCGACATCGACAACAGCCCGCAGGCGGCGGCCTATGATCGCTTGCGCGCGTTGCCGCCCGCCGTTCTGGAGGAACGTTTTCGCGCCTTCTGGCCGCAGATGGCCGCAGGCCTGACGATCACTGCAGATGGCACGATGCTGACCCCCGTCCTGGAAGAGGTTCGTATCGCGCCGGTCGGCAATGTTGATATCGCGCGCACATCGACCTTCGTTTTTTCGGCTCCCTTGCCGGCGGGTGCTGAAACGGCGCGGTTCCAATGGGATCCGTCCTTCGGTGTGCTGGTGCTGAGACAGATGGACGTCCCCAGCCCGTACGACGGCTATCTGGTGGGTGGTGCCGCTTCGGATGTTATCGCACTGGACGGCGCGTCCGAGGCCACCATCGGGGAACGCCTTGTGCGCTTCGGCCAGATCGGGTTTGCCCAGGTCGTGCCCGGGGGTCCGGACCACATCCTGTTCCTTCTCGCGATCATGCTGGTCGCATGCAGCCCGCGACCGCTGGCGGCACAACTGGGACTGTTTTTCGCGGGCGGAGCGGTGGCATTCGTGTTGGGAACAGCCGGACCGGTCAGCCTGCGGACGGGAGTGATCGAGACGCTGATAGCAGCGTCCATTGTTGTTGTCGCCCTGGATAACTTGCGCGGATCAACGAATGGCGGCATGCGCCTCGGGCTTGTCGCGATATCGGGGCTGCTGCACGGGTCGGGTTTTGCAGCAGACCTTGATGCGGTGCGATTGCCGGAAGGCTCTGGTTTGGTCGCTTTGGGCGGTTACGCCCTTGGAATCACGGCCGCATTGCTGAGCGTGGTCGCCGCCGCATGGCTCTGTCTCTGGCAGGTGCTCCGTATTGATCGGGGAAAGAACGAGGCAGGGCGCGGCTACGCGATCTATCTCTTTCTGGGGGTAAGCGCCGCAGCTCTCGGCGTGCTCGATCCGGATGCGATCGCCGCAGTCATCGCAGGGCCGGTCTGGATCGTCGGTGCACCCGTCGCGGCGTTCTGCGCCTTGTCGATGCTGGCGATCGGAATGCGCGGGCAGGTGGACGCCTATCACCGCATCGTCGCGGTTCCCGCCTCCTTGGCGATTGCACTGGTGGGGGCCTTGTGGTGCATCGAACGGGCGTTTGGCTGAATTGCCGACACTATCACATTCAATCCCTTGCAACCCCGCAAAACCCCCGCTATGACGCGCGCACTTAATCCCGCAGGCGGGGGCGGGTCCGATGGGGAGACATCCCGGAGGATCCACCGGTTGGCATAGTGCTGATCCCCCGCCGAGGCTTGAAACCGGAAAAGGAAAACGACATGGCTCTTCCCGAGTTCACCATGCGTCAGCTGCTTGAAGCAGGCGTACACTTCGGTCACCAGACCGCGCGCTGGAACCCCAAGATGGATCAATACATCTACGGTTCGCGCAACGGCATCCACATCATGGACCTGACACAAACTGTTCCGCTGCTGGATCAGGCCTTGCAGGCAATTCGCGAAACCGTTGCCAAGGGTGGCCGGGTTCTGTTCGTCGGCACCAAGCGTCAGGCCTCGCGGCCGATCATGGAAGCCGCCGAGAAATCCGCGCAGTTCTACATGAACCACCGCTGGCTCGGTGGCACGCTGACCAACTGGCAGACCGTTTCGCAGTCGATCAACCGTCTGAAGGCCATCGACGAAGCGGCCGAACAGGGCTTCACCGGACTGACCAAGAAAGAGCGCCTTGGCATGGAACGCGAGCAGGGCAAACTGCAGGCATCCTTGGGCGGTATCCGCGAAATGGGCGGTGTGCCTGACCTTCTGTTCGTCATCGACGTCAACAAGGAAGACCTCGCCATCGCCGAGGCCAACAAACTGGGCATCCCCGTTGTGGCCGTGGTCGACACCAACTGCTCGCCTGCCGGTGTGGATTACATCATCCCCGGCAACGATGACGCGGCCCGCGCCATTGCGCTCTATACCGATCTGGCCGCACGTGCGGCGCTTGACGGCATGACCGCGCAACTGGGTGCCGCTGGCGTCGACATGGGCGCCATGGAAGAACTGGCCGAGGAAGCCGTCGCGGAAGAAGCGGCCGCCGAGTAAGCGTCACAAGATCGACGGGGCAGGGGCATCATGCCCCGCCCCTGGGAATTCGACCTCTTAAGGAGAAGTAATATGGCTATCACCGCTGCAATGGTGAAAGACCTGCGCGACAGCACCGGCGCAGGCATGATGGACGCGAAAAAAGCGCTGACCGAAAACGACGGCGACATGGACGCCGCCATCGACTGGCTGCGCACCAAGGGCCTGGCCAAGGCTGCGAAGAAATCCGGCCGCACCGCGGCCGAAGGGCTGGTGGCCGTGGCTATCGACGGCGGCACGGGCGTCGCGGTCGAGGTCAACTCGGAAACCGACTTTGTCGCCAAGAACGCCGACTTTCAGAAGATGGTCGCAGGCATTGCCCGGACCGCCTTGGCGGCTGATGATATCGAAAGCCTCAAGGCCGCCGACATGGACGGAAAATCGGTTGAACAGACCGTGACGGACGCGGTTGCCGTGATCGGCGAGAACATGTCCGTCCGCCGTATGAGCAAGCTCACAGGCGGTACGGTCGTCAGCTACGTGCACAATGCGGCCACCGACGGCATGGGCAATATCGGCGTGCTGGTCGCTGTGACGGGTGACAACGAAAGCTTTGCCCGCCAGGTCGCCATGCACATCGCGGCTGCAAACCCCGCAGCGCTTTCCGAAGACGATCTCGACCCTGAAATGGTCGAAAAGGAAAAGCAGGTGCAGATGGACATCGCCCGCGAAAGCGGCAAGCCCGAAGCTGTGATCGAGAAAATGATCGTTGGCCGCATGAAGAAATTCATGGCCGAGGTCACGCTGCTCAGCCAGCAATTCGTGGTCAATCCCGACCTTACCGTTGCCGAAGCCGCGCAAGAGGCTGGTGTCGAAATCACCGGCTATGTCCGTCTGGCCGTGGGTGAAGGCATCGAGAAGAAAGAAGAAGACTTCGCTGCCGAGGTCGCCAAGCTGAACGGCTAGATCACCCCCTATCGCTTAGAACGGCCCGTGCTTGCGCGGGCCGTTTGTCGTTTGCCTCGCAGGGGTTATTGCCCGTCCAGGTACCCGACAAGCGCATCCATCGCCAGTGGATAGCCTGCCGCACCGAACCCGCAGATCTGGCCGATGGCCACCGGCGCGATATAGGATTTCTGGCGGTAAGCCTCGCGGGCGTGGATGTTGGACAGATGCAGTTCGACCACCGGCAGCATGATGCTGGATATCGCATCCATCAGCGCCACCGACGTATGGGTGTAGGCCCCGGCGTTCAGGATGATCCCGTCATGCGTGCCGCGCGCGGCATGCAGCGTATCGATCATCTCGCCTTCATGGTTGCTTTGCCTGAAGACAAGGGTCACGCCCATCTCCTGCGCCTTTGTTTCGCAAAGCGCCTTGATATCATCAAGCGTCATAGGCCCGTAGACCTCGGGTTGGCGCGTGCCCAGCAAGTTCAGGTTCGGGCCATTCAGAATGAGGATGGAACGTGTCATGGGGTATGTCTGACAGCTTCAACCTGTTAGTCAAAGCAGAATTTCTGACCTGCCGACCCAGCCCCCTTATGCTGTATCTCATTTACAAACGGCGCAGCCAACGATCTCAGGCTGTAGCAAAACACACATACGTCAGCTATTCACCTGCCTGCTTCTTAGCGACACGGACATCCGGGCCATCTTGCTTGCGCAAGCAGCACGAACCCCTAAAAAGGGTCAGGCAAATGCAAACAACATGCAACTGTCGGGACCAATCTGGATGCGCATAATCGTCACCTGCATGAAGAATGAGGGCCCCTTTCTGCTTGAATGGATCGCGTATCATCTGTCGATCGGATTCAATAAATTTCTTATTTATTCTAATGATTGTGATGACTTAACCGATGAGCTTCTTGACCGCCTGACATCACTCGGCATTTGCGAACATCTAGTTAACCCGCGTATCGGCAACCAGCGGCCACAGGCCGTTGCCATGCGCGATATGCTGGAACAGCAGATCGTGAAAAATGCTGAGTGGGTTATGTTCACAGATTGCGATGAGTTTCTGAACATCCATCTTGGCGATGGGCATCTGGACGACCTCTTTGAAGCGATGGGCCAAGCGGAAGTAATCTCTCCAATGTGGCGGCTTTTTGGGGATGCGGGAATTACCGACTTTGTTGACAGACCCGTAACAGAACAGTTCGTCATGGCCGCGCCCAGCAGTTACCCGATCAGTGTCAATGCGTGGGGCTTCAAATCGCTCTTCAAACCCAGCAGCAATCTCGCGCGTATCGGTGCACATCGTCCCTTTTTTAAGGATGAAGAAGCGATCGCAGGCAAATGGCTGTCATCTTGTGGCGTGCCGGTAAGCGCTGATCTGATCAACCAGGGATGGAGATACAAGCGCGGGACCGGCGGCTACGACTGGGTACAGCTGAACCATTATGCGATACGTTCTATTGATAGTTTCCTGGTCAAATGTGATCGCGGACACGTTTTGCATACAAACAAGCAGATTGACCTGCATTATTACGAGAGCATGAATCACAATTCGGTTCGAGATATCTCTATCTTGCGTCGTAAGGAGGCTACTCGCGCCGCATTGGCCAAGCTGATGGCAGACCGGCAATTGTTTGATCTTCACACACGCAGTGTCCAACATCACATGGCCAAAGCAAACCGATTGCACAACGATATGCGCACACTTTATGAGGAACTCTGTGCAAGGAGCGGAGCAGATTGAAGGTTGGACTTTTCTCCTGCATGAAGAACGAGGGGCCTTTCATACTCGAGTGGGTGGCGTACAACCTACTGTTAGGATTTGAAAAAATCCTCGTGTATAGCAACGATTCGATTGATGGCACGACCGAGCTACTGGATGCTTTACAAGGGCAGGGCGTCCTGACGCATATCATACAAGATCTGCAACCTGATCAGGTGCCGCAATATGTCGCCGCCGATCGGGCCTACGATCACCCTGTCCTCAAAGAGATGGACTGGCTTATATGGCTCGATGCGGACGAATTTCTTTTTTGTCCGAAATTCCATAATAGTATCAAAGATTTGGCGAAATACACAGATACATTTGCTGACGGTCTTTGTATCAACTGGCTGAATTTTGGTGACTCCGGGGTCCAAAAATGGTCACCGGGTCTTGTGACAGAAAGATTTACCTTTCGAGGACCTGAATGCTCAAGCCGTCATGTCATGTTCAAAACCCTTTTCAAAAATTCGAACAAGGTCCGGGGCTTCGGTTTGCACAGACCGTTTCTGCGCGCCGGCTTCAATGCAGACGGACGGGGGTTTGTGAATTCAACAGGAAATGCAATGCACGATGACATCTACCGAAG
>JGI12210J13797_10501732_pt1 | contig 11580 bp, 9 predicted proteins | sample ElkSlonscriptome_3_FD_13797 | JGI IMG/M metagenome (IMG submission 13797) | reverse complement strand
AACTCATGGGCTGACGGCACGACTTCACGCCCCCCGCCGAGAATTCAATCATGACCGACGACCTTCAGAAGACGCCCCTCCACGACGCTCACGTCGCGCTCGGCGGAAAGATGGTGCCCTTCGCGGGCTTTTCCATGCCGGTCCAGTATCCGACGGGGATCGTCGCCGAGCACACCGCAGTCCGGGAGGCGGCAGGGCTCTTCGACGTATCGCACATGGGGGAGTTCCAGGTCACGGGTCCCGATGCGGAGGCGCTGATTCAGAAGATCGGGGTGAACGACATCTCGACGACCGTTCCCGGTCAGGCTCAGTATTCGGCCATGACCCGCCCGGATGGCGGCATCCTGGACGACCTCATCGTCTACCGTTTCCCGGACCGCTTCATGCTGGTGGTGAATGCCTCGAACCGGGAGAAGGATTGGCGCTGGATTGTCGAGCAGGGCCGGGGGATGGAGGTGGAGCTGGACGACCAGTCCGATCAGACAGCGCTCCTGGCGTTGCAGGGCCCCGTCGCTCGGGAGATCCTCCGGCCGCTGGTGCAGCCCGACATCGACGGGATCGGCTACTATCGCTTCGCGGAGGGTGAGGTCGCCGGGGTCGCTGGTGTGATCTCCGGCACCGGCTACACCGGGGAGGACGGCTTCGAGCTCTACGTCCCGGCGGACCGGGCTGTGGCGCTCTGGAATGACCTTCTCGCCGCAGGCGCTGCGCACGGGCTGATCCCTGCGGGGCTCGGGGCCCGGGACTCCCTTCGACTCGAGGTGGGCTACGCTCTCTACGGGAACGACCTCGACGAGGAGCACACACCGTTGGAGTCGGCCCTTGGCTGGATCACCAAGTTGGACAAGGGTGATTTCATAGGCCGGGAGGCCCTGGTAACTCAGAAGGAGGCCGGTATTCCCCGGCGGCTCGTGGGACTCCGGCTTACCTCCCGGGGCTTCCCAAGACCCGGCTATCCGATCCTCGCTGGCGCGGGGGCTGTGGGCACGGTGACGAGCGGCACGGTCAGTCCTACCCTCGGTGAGGGTGTGGCGCTGGGTTTCGTCGAGGCGGAGCACGCGGCGAAGGGGACCGAACTCGCCATCGAGATCCGAGGCAAGGGCGTCCCGGCGGTGGTTCAGCGTCCGCCGTTCTACACTGAAGGCTCCATCCGGCGGTGAGTCTGCGGGTGGGGGTCCTCACGGTGAGCGACGGGTGTGCCGCAGGGGTGCGGGAGGACGTGAGTGGAGCGCTCCTCGAGAGCTGGGTTCGGGACCGAGGGCACGCCGTGGCGGAGCGGGCGGTGGTGCCCGACGACGCCCTCACCATCACCCGGCACCTCCTGAGCTGGGCCGACTCCGGTCGGGTGGACGCGATCTTCACGACCGGTGGGACCGGGTTCGGCCCCCGGGACGTCACGCCCGAGGCGACGGCACCGGTTCTGGATCGGGAGGCTGCCGGCCTTGCCGAGGCGGTCCGACGGCGGGGCCAGGAGGCCACCCCCCTGGCTCCGCTCTCCCGTGGACAGACGGGGTCCCGAGGCTCCGTCTTCATCGCGAACCTCCCGGGGAGCCCCGGCGGTGTGAGGGATGGGCTCGCGGTGCTCGGACCCCTCATCCCCCACGTCGTGGAGCTACTGGCCGGCACCGATTCCCCCCACCGGACCGAGCCGTGAGCGACACCGAGCGCATACTGGTCTCCACCCACGATCTGAAACGGGCCGGGGAGCTTCGGGAGGCGTTTCAGAAGGAGGGGTACGAGGTCGAACTGGTGACCCCAGCGGAGGATATCAGCGACCGGCAGGCCGGGCTGTTGGTCCTCACCGGAGGTCTGGGCGGAGGTTCCGTGCCCCCGTTGTCCGCCCGGGCCCGGGAGGGCACGGAGGTCCCTGTGGTGGGGTTTCTGGACCCGGATGCCCCCTCCCTCGGGCCGCCTCCAGCTGGGGTGAGTGACGCCTTCGGTGCCACGGCGACCGCCGACGAGGTTGCGCTCGTGGCTCGCCGGGTCATGGGGAGGAGGCGGCTCCAGGAGGCCACCGGCATCATCGGCGAGACCGACGCCATGCTCGAGGTGATGGAGCGCATCGTCCAGATCGCGCCGGTGGACTCCACCGTCCTCGTGACCGGCGAGTCCGGCACAGGGAAGGAGCTGGTGGCCCGGGGTATCCACGCTCTCTCGCCCCGGCGTCATAAGCCCTTCATCGCCGTGAACGTGGCGGCCCTGGCCGACACCCTCCTGGAGAGCGAGCTCTTCGGGCACGAGAAGGGAGCCTTCACCGGGGCCATCGACTCCCGCCGAGGCTTCTTCGAGTTGGCCCACGCCGGCACGATCTTCCTGGACGAGATCGGGGAGATGCCCCTGACGACCCAGACGAAGCTTCTCCGGGTCCTGGAGGAGCGGGAGTTCCTGAGGGTCGGAGGGGAGGCACCCATTCGGGTCGACGTCCGCATCATCGCGGCCACGAACCAGGATCTTCGGCAGCTGGTGACGCTGCGGGAGTTCCGGAAGGACCTCTACTACCGCCTCAACGTCCTTCACATCGAGCTGCCCCCCCTCCGGGCCCGGCCCGCCGATATCCCTCTCCTGGTGCGTCGATTCATCCGAGAGGTGACGGAGCGCAACGACCGGCCCTTCGTCGGCATCTCACCGGAGGCGATGGAGATCCTGGGACGGCACCGCTGGCCTGGGAACGTTCGGGAGCTGCGGAACCTGGTGGAGAGCATGGTCGTGCTCAATCCGGGGCGGGAAATCCAGGCGAGCGACATCCCGCGAGAGGTGAGCTCCCCGGACCGGGGCAGCAGCGACCTGCTCCCGGTACCCGTGGCTCGGGCCGAGGGCCGCTCCGGCGCCGACGCCACGCTCCGCCCTCAACTCGAGTTCATCTTCCGGACTCTGGTCGAGATGCGCATGGACATGGATGACTTGCGCAAGGAGTTCGAGGACTACCGGGCGGAGCGGCTGACGGGACGACCGGAGGTCGGTGTCCTGGTGCCTCCGGGGTCGGTCCAGGCGGCTTCGGTGGGAGAACTCGCCGATCTGGACATCGTGGATCTGCCTTTCGGGGGACCTGGAGATCCGAACGACCTCGGTGACGGTGGCCTGGGGTCGGCAGGTGAGGGGGGTCGTCGGGGATCCGCGACGCCCGACCCGGGCGACGCCTCGGGCCCTGGGAGCCCTGGATTCGATCAGGGGGGCGCTCGCGGCCCCGGGGCTGACCAAGCCGGCGTCGTGGTCTATCGACCAGGGATGACCATGGAGGAGATGGAGCGGGAGGCCATCGCTGCAGCGCTGGCGGAGGTCGACGGGAATCGGCGCAAAGCCGCTGAACTCCTCGGAATCGGAGAGCGAACCCTCTACCGCAAGATCCGTAAGTTCGAGATCGACGCCTAGTCGTTGCTGCGCCGCTGTAGCCGTGGGTTCAACCCGCGGGGCGTTCCGTAGCCCTGATGCGGGCCCTTTCGGCGTCGATCCTGGGGCGGATGCTCTCCCAGGCGGAGTTCCGCACTCCGGCCACGATGATCGTGAGAGGCAGCTCCAGATCCACCTCCGGCGAGAAGGTGTAGACCGCTTGCTCGGGCTGCCGCTGTCTCAGCTGCCCACTCCCCCAGCTTGGAGTCAGCCCTCGAATGCGGGCGGGGCGGAAGGTACGGCCCCGGTTCTCCAGGACGACGTCGGAAGGCTCGAAGGCCCGGCCGCCCGGCGCCTCCGTAAAGACCGAGAGGAGGAAGTGTGTGCCCTCGACCGCGGCAGGGACCAGCGACGAGAGACGCCGACGGGTGTCCGGGGCCGTCGCCTCAAGGACGACCGGCGACAACGGGGTGACCTGAACCTGGACGTCCTCCATCGTCAGCCTCAGAGAGATCTCGTTCTGACGCAGCGATCCGACCCCTGAGAGGGGATCGGTCATCGGCGCGGCGTCTGTCGGACCCCCCGTGGCACACCCGAGGCTCGCCAGCCCGACCAGGAGGAGCGCTCCGCGATACGCAGACCCGGAAGTCACGATCCGCCGCCGCACAGGCCTGCAACGCAGGAAGCCGCGGCGAACAGATCCGCGACGGCGGGTCTGATGCGCGACGTCGATCATCTTCGGTGCCATCACTCCGAAGACTCCTCCGGGCCCTCCAGGAGGGTTGCAAGGGTCCCCAGGAGGACCTCCCGACCCTCCCCGGTCCGGGACGAGACCGGGACGACCTGGTCCGGGTCCACGCCCAGCCGCTCCGTGGCCGTCTGGATGGAGGCGACCCGCTGCTGCTTCTTCAGCTTGTCGATCTTGGTCAGCACCACGAGTGTGGGGAGACCGACCCCGGCGAGGTAGTCCAGCATCTCGAGATCCTGTTCCGTCGGGGGCCGGCGGCAGTCTACCAGGTGCACCACGCCTCGCAGGCCTTCGTCTCGGGCCAGATACCCCTCGACCAGTCCCTTCCACGAATCCCGCATGGACTTGGGGACCTTGGCATACCCGAAGCCAGGGAGGTCGACGAGAAAGAACTCGTCGTTCACCCGGTAGAAGTTCACGGCCTGCGTCTTCCCGGGCTGCCCTGAGACGTGGGCGATCTTGCTCCGGTGGCGGCGCAGGAGGAGGTTGATCAATGAGCTCTTTCCCACGTTCGAGCGCCCTGAGAAGGCGACCTGGGGAAGGTCTCCCGGAATCGCCCCGTCGGGTGTTGCCACGGTGCCGGCGTACTCCACGGTCCGGATCTTGAGCGGTGACTGCGCCGAATCCTCCTTGATGCTTCCGCTCATTGGGACAGGGAGAGTCCTGCGTCTCCAGCGAAGTCGGGTCCAGCGGGGTTGATCACGAGTCCGGGCAACGCCGTCGCCAACACCTCGTCCATGCGTCGCACCGGTACGAAGGTCACGCCCTTACGAACCTCCTGAGGCAGACGCTGGATCTCGGGGGCGTTCGCCGCCGGAAGCACGATGGTCTTCACCCCCTCCCGGAGTGCGGCGACGGACTTCTCCTTCACTCCCCCCACGGGGAGGACCCGGCCCCGGAGGGTGATCTCTCCGGTCAGAGCCACACTTCGAGCGGTGGGCACGCCGGTCAATGCGCTGACCAGCGCCACCGCCATGGTGATTCCAGCCGACGGTCCGTCCTTAGGGGTGGCGCCCTCGGGGATGTGGATGTGGACATCCACGTGCTGGTGGAAGTCCGGAGACAACCCCAGAGCCGCAGCTCGGGCCCGGGCGTATGTGAGCGCCGCCATCGCCGATTCCTTCATGACGTCGCCCAGCGTACCGGTAAGCCGGATCTCTCCGCTCCCGGGCACCGCAGAGACCTCCACGTCCAGGACCTTCCCGCCGGCGGACGTCCAGGCGAGCCCGTTGGCGATCCCGGTCCGATCCGAGCCCTCCTCCTCCTCCTCTCCCGGGCGGTACGGCGGTGGCCCGAGGAGCTCCGTCAGGTCCTCCTTCCCGATGACCTGATGTCCGCCGGTCGCCCGACTCCCGTCCGCCACCCCACGAGCAAGCTTGCGGGCCACCGTCCCGACCTGACGCCCCAATTCCCGGACGCCCGCCTCCCGCGTGTAGGCGCGGATCAGCTGATCGAAGGCCCCGTCGGCCAAGGAGAAGGCCCCCTGCGGCAGACCGTGCTCCCGGGCCTGACGTGGCCAGAGGAAGCGCTGGGCGATGACCCGTTTCTCAGTGTCGAGGTACCCGGGTAGGCGGATCACCTCCATGCGGTCCCGCAGCGCCTCCGGCACGCCCTGCAAGGTGTTGGCCGTGGCCAGGAAGAAGACGCCGGAGAGGTCGTAGTCCAGCTCCAGGTAGTGGTCCGCGAAGGTCGCGTTCTGCTCCGGGTCCAGGACCTCCAGGAGGGCCGCTCCCGGGTCGCCGTGGAAGTCCCTGGCCAGCTTGTCCACCTCGTCCAGGAGGAAGACGGGGTTGGTGGTCCCTACCCGTCTCATCCCCTGAAGCACCCGGCCGGGGAGGGCTCCGACATAGGTGCGTCGATGGCCTCGGATCTCCGCCTCGTCCCGGACCCCGCCCAGGCTGACCCGGACGAACTCCCGTCCCAGGCATCGGGCCACGCTCTCGCCCAAGGAGGTCTTGCCGACGCCCGGAGGTCCGACCAGGCAGAGGATCGGGCCCTTCATCTCTCCCACCAGGGAGAGGACGGCGATGTAGTCCAGGATCCGTTGCTTCACCTCGTCGAGACCGTGGTGGGCGTCGTCCAGGATCCGAGCTGCACGGGCCACGTCCAGATTCTCGTCGCTGCGCCCCGACCAGGGCAGGGAGACGAGCCAGTCCAGGTAGGTCCGAATGACACCGGCCTCGGGCGATACCGGGTTCAGGCGACCTAGACGGGTCATCTCCCGCTCCGCCCGCTCCCGGGCGTACGCCGGCATGCCCGCCTCATCGACAGCGCGCCGCAGCTCCAGGAGCTCCTCTCCGTCTTCGGCGCCCAGCTCCCGTTGGATGGCCTTGAGCTGCTCCCGCAGGTGCACCGTCCGCCGGTCCTGGTCCATCTGATTTCTGAGCTGGGCGTCCAATCGCTCCTCGATCCGCAGGATCTCCAGCTCCCTGGAGAGCGTCTCCCCGAGCTGACCGAGGTGAGCCTCCAGATCGGGGGCCTCCAGGAGGAGCTGCTTCTCGGGAGGAGAGAGGAGGAGGTGGCCTGAGATCAGATGAGCCAGCCGGACGCGGTCCTTCGTCTCCAGTAGCGTTTCAGGGAGGTCCGAGGGCACCCGGTCATGAAGTCGGGCGTACTCTTCGAACTGGCGTCCCACTGCACGAGCCAGGGCCTCGAGCTCGGCATCGACGCCGCCCTCCGCCTCCGCCTCGCTGGCGTGAAGGGAGATCTGGGCCCGGAACAACTCGCCATCTTCGACGAAACGGTCTATTCGCACCCGACCGAGACCTTCCAACACGACACGGCTGGTCCCGTCCGGGAGCGCGGTGGACTGGACGGGGCGGGCCAGGGTACCGACGCGGTAGAGGTCGTCGCTGTCCGGGCTCCCGACCGAGGCGTCTCGTTGAGCCACCAGGACCAACAGGTTGTCGAGCTTCCCCGCCGTCTCCAGCGCCGCAAGGGACCGAGGCCGCCCGATCAGGAGCGGGAGGACCATGTAGGGGAAGAAGACCAGATCCCGCAGCGCCACCACGGGGACCTTCTCCGGGATCTGGACGGCCTCGCCAACCCGGATCATGAACATCGTGTCGCTCCGCCAGGGAGCCCATGGCAGAGATCCGGGCGTCCGCCAAAGGGGCGGGCGGGGAGGATCCGGGAGACGGAGAAGGCCCTCACGCCTCCTTACGCTGCTCCGGCTCGGGATTGAGCACCAGGAGCGGGTCCACGCCATGATCCACCGACTCGGCGGTGACCACGACCTCGCGAACGTCTTCGCGGGAGGGGATGTCGAACATCACATTTCGCATGACCCCCTCGACGACGGCCCGAAGCCCTCGGGCTCCGGTGCCCCTCTCCTGTGTCTTCGTCACGATCGCCCGGATGGCTTCCCGGTCGAAGGTCAGCCCGATCCCTTCGAGTTCGAACATCTTCTCGTACTGGCGCACCAATGCGTTCTTTGGCTCTACCAGGATCCGGGACAGCGCCTCGTCGTCCAGCTCCTCGAGGGCCACCATCACCGGTACGCGCCCCACGAGCTCCGGGATGATCCCGAAGCGCTGGAGATCCTCGGGGCCGGCGTGACGAAGGATCTCCTCACGCTCGTGAATGCGATCCTCCTCGCCGGCGAATCCGATCGCCCGCTTCCCCACCCGGGCCTCGACAATCTTCTCAAGCCCGTCGAAGGCCCCGCCACAGATGAAGAGGATATTCCGGGTGTCGATCTGGATGTACTCTTGCTGCGGGTGCTTGCGACCGCCCTGAGGCGGGACGGAAGCCACCGTGCCCTCGAGGATCTTGAGCAGCGCCTGCTGCACCCCCTCCCCGGAGACGTCCCGGGTGATGGAGGGGTTTTCGGACTTCCGGGCGATCTTATCCATCTCGTCGATGTAGACGATGCCCCGCTCACAGTCCGCCACGTTGTAGTCGGCGGCCTGGAGGAGGCGGACCAGGATATTCTCCACGTCCTCACCGACGTACCCCGCCTCCGTCAACGTCGTCGCGTCGGCGATCGTGAACGGGACCTGCAGGATGCGGGCGAGCGTCTGGGCCAGGAGGGTCTTACCGACTCCCGTCGGCCCGATCAGGAGGATGTTCGCCTTGTCGATCTCGACGTCGTCGAGGACACCCTGATGGTTGACCCTCTTGTAGTGGTTGTAGACCGCTACCGCGAGGGCGCGCTTCGCCTGTTCCTGGCCGATGACATACTCGTCCAGGATCGCTTTGATCTCCTGGGGCGTCGGGCTGGGCAGCGCCTGTTCGGACTGCTCCCGCTCCTCCTCCTCGGCGAGGATCTCGTTGCACAGAGAGATGCATTCGTTGCAGATGTAGACCGAGGGCCCGCTGATGAACTTCTTGACGCTGTCCTTCGATTTCCCACAGAAGCTACAGCGGAGATGCTTGTCACTGGACATGAACCGGTCCTGATCGGGAGTGCACCGACAGAGGGCGAATCAATCGTCGTCGCCCGCGTCCTCTACAATATTGGTGGAGTCGTTGGGCTTTTCGCCACTCCCCATCGTCCCCTCGATCACCGTGTCGATCAGCCCATACTCCGCAGCTTCCTGGGGGGACATGAAGCGATCCCGGTCCACGTCCTTGCCGATCTGCTCCGGGGTCTGGCCGGTGTGATGGGCCAGAATCCCGTTGAGCCGCTTGCGAATATCCAAGATCTCACGGGCGGCGATCTCAATGTCAGCAGCCGTTCCCTGGGTGCCGGAGGAGGGTTGATGGATCATGATCCGGGAGTTCGGAAGGGCGTGCCGCTTTCCCTTCTCTCCCGCGGTCAGCAACACTGCTCCCATGGAGGCGGCCATCCCGACGCAGTATGTCGCCACGGGAGCCCGCATGTGCTGCATCGTGTCGTAGATCGCCATCCCGGCGTAGACGCTGCCCCCGGGAGAGTTGATGTACATGTTCACGTCCCGCTCGGGATCCTCGGCGTCGAGGAAGAGGAGCTGCGCCACGATGATGTTGGCGACGTTGTCGTCGATCCCGCTCCCCAGGAAGACGATTCGGTCCATGAGGAGCCGGGAGAAGATGTCGTAGCTGCGCTCACCCCGGCTGGTGCGCTCGATGACGTACGGTGGGTAGATCGGCATGGATGGCTCAGTTGGCGTCCGTGACTGTGGACTGTTCCTTGAGGAAATCGAAGACCTTCTCTTCGGTGATGCTTCGTTCCAGCTCCTCCATTCGGCCTGACTTCTGAAGGTCGCTGTAGACCTTGGCAACGGGTGACCCCGAACTCTCGGCGATGCTCTCGATGCGATCGTCCAACTCCTCCTCCGTGGCCTGGAGACCGTGCGCGTCACCGAGGCGCTCTACAACGAGGATCCGTCGGACGGCCCGCTCCGCCTGGGGGCGCATCTGCTCCCGGACCTGAGCCAGGACCTCTTCATCCATCCCCTCCCGGTTCCCTCCCATGACCGAGTCGGCGTACCGATCGATCATGGTCGCCGGGACCTCGAAGGGGTTGGCCTCGACCACGAAGTCCAGAAGGCGAGCCCGAACCTCGGACTCGGCCTGATTCTCCGCCTCCCGGGTCAGATCCTCCTTGATCCGCACCCTGAGGGACTCCAGATCCTCGAAGTCGCCGACGGACTTGGCGAACTCGTCGTCGACCTCCGGCAGCTCCCGGACCTTCCGTTCCCGGAGCAGAATCCGCAGCTCTTCCTGGGCGCCGCGCCGCGCCTCATTGGGGAAGTCGTCGGGGAATGTGACGACGAAGGTGCCGTCTTCGCCCGGGGCCAAGGTGGTGATGGCTTCCTCGACGTCGGGAATCGCGTCCCCCTGCCCGAGCAGGAGATCGTAATCCTGAGGTTCTCCCAGGATCTCCCCATCCTCCAGGCGGGTCACGGTCACCGAAGCGAGGTCGCCCTCCTCAGCGCGTCCCTCTCCAGCCGGCGCCCACGATCCGTTCTGCTCCCGTAGACGCTCGACGACCTTCTCGATCTCCTCGTCCTGGACCTCCGCCCGGGGGCGCTCGACGGAGAAGCCGCCGACCCGTGGGAGATCGAAGGAGGGCTCGACGTCGAAGGAGATGGAGAAGACCAGATCTTCCTCGGGCTTCCAATCCAGATCCTCGACCTCCCCCTGGGAGATCGGCTTCAGGTCGTGGATCCGGATCGCCTCCTTGTATACATCTCCGACGATCTGATCGAGGAGTTCCCGGTTGAGCGCTCCTCCATACCGCTTTTCCACCACCGACGCTGGCACCCGCCCCGATCGGAACCCGGGGATCTTGAGGCGACCCGCCAGATTCTCGGCGATTTTCCGCCGCTCGGTTGAGACGGCGTCCGCGGGAACGGTGACGCTGACGGTGCGGCGCCAGCGTTCCCCTTCCTGGACATCGATGTTCAGGGAGGATGCGTCGATACTCATGCGGTGACTCGAAGAAGGATGATCGGAAGGTCGCGAACGGTCCGGGCGGAGGAAGCCCCGGATGCGAACATCTCCTCCCGATTCGGATTTCGCAGGATGCTCAAGGTAACGAGAAAGGGCAGGCCCCCTGAAGGACCTGCCCCCCTCGGTCCGAGGCGCAGTGGCCGTACCCGGTCAGTTGACCGGAATCCGTACGTTCACGACGCGAGAGGAGCCGTCACCCCGCTCCACGAGGAAGCGGACGACCTCGCCGCCTTCCACGACCTCCAGGGCATCCCGGACGTCGGCGGCAGAGGCGATCATCGAGTCGTTGATCTCCAGGATTCGATCCCCTGGGACAAGGCGGCGCCGGTTGGCGGCACTGCCCCGGATCACCTGCGTTATCACGGCGCCCTGAGCATCCTCGAAGCCCATCTCGTCGGCGAGCTCACGGTCCAGGTCACTCACGAAGATCCCCAGTCGCTCCTCGGCGGCCTCGGTCCGGACCTCCGGTGCTGCGGCGATCTCGTCCAGGGGTGCCTCTCCCAGTCGAATCGTGAAATCCCGGGGCGATCCGTCCCGGTAGACGGTCACCTCCACCTGGTCTCCCGGACGGTACATGGCCACCTTGCCCTGCAGCTGGCCGACGTAGTTCACCGACTCGCCGTCCAGCGCCACGATCACGTCCTCGGCTTCAAGACCAGCCTCGGCCGCAGGACCGTCGCCAGGAACCCCCTGGATGAGTACCCCGGCCACATTCGGAAGCCCGTAGACCTCGGCATCTTCGGGCTCCACGTCAACGATCTGCACCCCGAGACGGGGGCGGCGGACGTTGCCGTACTCCACCAGATCCTCCATCACCCGGCGAGCGAGGTTGATCGGGATGGCGAAGCCGTAGCCCTGATAGAATCCGGTGGTCGAGGCGATGGCCGAGTTGATCCCGACCACACGCCCCTCGATGTCCACCATCGGTCCGCCTGAGTTGCCCGGGTTGATGACGGCATCCGTCTGGAGGAAGTCCTCGATCGCGTAGCCCGGCAGTTCGGAGTCGAGGCCGAACTCGCCCTGAAGCTCGCGCTGGATGAGCTGAAGCCCCCGGCCTCGGGCGCTGATGATTCCCGCCGTCACCGTGTAGTCCAGGGCGCTCCCTCCGCCACTGAACCCCGGGTTGC
>JGI12210J13797_10164566_pt1 | contig 11580 bp, 7 predicted proteins | sample ElkSlonscriptome_3_FD_13797 | JGI IMG/M metagenome (IMG submission 13797) | reverse complement strand
TCAGGATGACCGAGAGCGGCTGCTCGTGGCGAGCCGCGAACGCACGCTCCTGCGCAAGGCGCTCGTCGAGGTAGCGCCGGTTGTAGAGGCCGGTCAGGCCATCCCGAACGGCTTGGCGATAGAGCTCTTCTGCGGCTTGCTTGGATGCCGGGTCGTGGAGCTCGAAAACGAAGACCGTGTCTTGGCCGAGTTGCACTCGTTCACTGACCGCGAGCCTGCGCGGCAGGCCCGCGAGCTTCTCGCCTTCGACGCGCACGCCATTGGTGCTCCCGAGGTCCTCGACGTAGTGCGCGCCGCCGAGGTGGAAGAAGCGGGCGTGCTCTCGGGAGAGGCTCTGGTCGGCGATGCGGACGTCGGCCTCCGCCGACCGACCGACGATGATCGACCGGGTGGGCGGAATGGAGACCACGACCCCCACGTCTGCGCCCCTGACGAGCCGGAGCACGCCGAGCTCACGAGGCGCGCTCATGTCGACGAGCTCCACCTCCTCGGTGACGTCGCTGTCCTCGTCCGCGCGGGGCGGCCTCGCCGTCGGCCAGCGGCTCGGGGTCGATTCACTCATGGAACCACCGTCCGATGCAGCACCACCGGGCCATCGGGGTGCGTGATGACGGATTGGGCGCCGTCGGTCGCCTCGAAGCGAACGCTCTGGGTCTCGCCGATGTATCGGAGCGGCACACCGAATGCGACCGTGTCGGAGGGATCGGAGAGCGAGAGCTCATCGCCGGTGACCGTGACGCGGCCCCCTACGTCGAGGAGTGCGGCGCGCGCCAGGATCTGCCATGTCCCCTCGTGACCCGAGGGGCCATCGAAGACCACCACCACCCCACCGCGGCGGGTGTAGGTGTCGAGGGCGACCGACCAGAGCGCACCGAGGGCGGCCAGCTCCTCGTCGGTCGCGGCCTCCCCCTGTGGATAGATGAGGAAGACGTCGGCGTCCTCGAGGGCGACGGACACCTCGTCGGCGCCCACGTTCGTCAGATCCCAGCTTCGGCTCCGCTCACTCGCCACCTGGTCGATGGCCCGGCCGACTCCTCGGACGGAGTCCGAGTCAGCGGCGCCGCGATAGGCGACGACACGCGGCGACGCGGCAAACGAGGTGAAGACGGCGTTGCCCGCGACGCGGTTCTGCCCTTCCCGGTTGGCCTCGTAGTCGTGGCCGACGAGTACGACGTGGCCAGGGAAGCCGATCGCGCACGCGCCATCGATACAGATGCCGCTGGCGCAGACGTTTCCACAGGAACCGCAGTTGTTGGGGTCGTCGCTCAGGTCGAGGCAGAGACCTCCGCAGAGCGTGAGGCCCGGGTCACAGCTTCGGCGACAGGCCCCCGCCGAGCACACCTCGTCGTCGGCGCAGGTGTTTCCGCAGGCGCCGCAGGAAGTCGGCTCGACGTCGGTGTCGACGCACCTCGCGTCGCAGCAGGCCTCGCCGAGGTTGCAGGCGCACTCGGGCGGCGGGCCGAAGTCCGGGCGAACGCGGCCGCCATCGCCGGCGTCGACGGGCGTGCCCATGTCCATCGGGCCCATGTCCGCGGGGCCCGCAGGGCACATCCCGTCGACGCAGAGTCCGTCGACGCAGACGTTCCCACACGAGCCGCAATGGTCGCCATCGGTCGCCACGTCGACGCAGCGGCCGTCGCAGAGGGTGTAGCCCTCGGCGCACTCGGCCCCGACGATCGGGCTCGCGCAGCCGTAGGACGCGACACATGCCAGAGCGACGATGCCGAGGAATGCTCTCATTGTCGTGACTCCTCGATCAGCCCGCGCTGCTCTTCGCCCAGCTCATCGCGCGCTTCGAGCTCTTCGTCGGTCAATTCACGGCGCTGAAGCACCACGAACTCGACGCGACGGTTGCGCTGGTGCGCGTCTTCGGTGCGCCGGAGGTCGCGGGGGCGCGTCTCGCCGTAGCCCACGAACTCGACCCGATCCTCGGGCATGCCTCGCTCGACCAGCTCGCGCATCGTGTTGCGGGCCCGGCGCACCGACAGCTCCATGTTGAACTCGGGCTCGCCGCGAACGTCCGCGTGGCCCTCCACCCGCATGCGGGTCCACTCCGGATGCTGCCTGACGAGCTCGACGATGGCGTCGATCACCGGCCAGGCGCGGCTCTTGACGCGCGAGCGCTGGAAGTCGAAGAGCACGGTCTCCTCGAGGACGATCCGGTCCTGGACCATCTCGATGAGCCCCTCATCCGGGCAGCCATCCTCGTCGTCGACCCCGTTGACGACCTCTGCGTCATTCGGACAGGCGTCGCGATCGTCGTTGAAGCCATCGAGGTCGTTGTCGAGGTCCGGGCAGCCGTCCTCGTCGTCGTAGCCATCGTCGTCTTCCGGTTCGAGCGGGCACTCGTCATCGGTGTCAAAGATACCGTCTTGGTCGTTGTCTTCGTCTGGACAGCCGTCGGTGTCCTCGAAGCTGTCGAAGTCTTCCGGGCGATCCGGGCACGAATCGTCCGGGTCGACGATGCCATCGCCATCTCGATCGCGGGGCTCCGGCTCCGGCTCCGGCTCCGGCTCCGGCTCGGCGAGCCGCCCATCGAGCAGCCCGATCTCGAGCCCGAGCGCGATCAGATGGGCGTCCCGCGAATCGAGCTGGTCCGGCGGCTGGTGAACCCAGAGGTAGCGCAGGACCGGCGCGATCGTGACCGGGCCCGCCGCGAAGCCCCAACCGATGGCCGCTCCTGCGCCCATGCGAGTGGTCGTGCCCGTGAGCGCGACGCCTCCGGACCCCTGGATGAAGAGACCGGTGAGCCGGCTCGGATCGGCGGAGCGCCCCAGGGGACGCAGGCGGATCCCGAGCGCGAGGTGAGACAGGCTCCCGACTCCCGGGTCGGCGATCGCCGGGTCGGCGGGTGGCGGTCCGTCGAAGAGGACGCCCCCTTGGTAGCGGAGGCCGAGCAGCACCTTGGGATGAACGCTCCGGAGCAGTCCAACGCCCCCGACCACCCCCGGCCGAAAGCGCTCACGCTGTGGCGCCGACAGCGGCGCGATGGCGCTCACGTCCCCTTCGATCAGCCAGCGCTCCGGGGTCGACTGCGCCTCGGCCGCGTCCGTGATGAGCGCGACGCCGAAGCAGGCGACGACCAGCAGCAGCGCGACTCGCCTTGGATGAGAGTGCGACAAGACAGACCTCTCAGGATGGCCAGTCCACGTCGGGGAAGGGGAGCCCGGGGCGAGCGAAGAAGTACCCCTGGAAGAGCTGGCAGCCGATGTCGTGGAGCGCCTCGAGCTCCTCCATGCACTCGACGCCCTCGGCGATCACGTCGATGCCGAGCTCCTCGCAGGCCCCGACCATGGAGCGGATCAAGCGCTTCTTGGTGTCGGAGAGGTGCACGTCGCGAACGAGCGACATGTCGAGCTTCACGACGTCGGGCTGCAGCGCGCAGAAGGCCGAGAGGCCGGCGTAACCGGCACCGAGGTCGTCGACCGCGACTCGGAAACCGAGCTCACGCAGTCGGTCGACGCGCTTTCGCAGATCGTTCACCCCGTTCAGGCTCGCCCGCTCGGTGATCTCGAGCACGACACGGTCACCGAGTGCCGCCAGGGGCGAGTGCGGATCGTAGAGCTGCTCGTCGAGCAAGTCCGCCGGGTGCAGGTTGATGAAGAGTCGCTCCGGCCGGTCGCCGAAAGGCCCGGGCGTCAGGGCGCGCATCTTTCGACCGACCTCGCGAAGCCGGTCGAGCCGCTCAGCGGCGTCGAAGAGCACGCCCGGGTGGGGAACCTTGGGCTCGCTCGTCCGCGCCAGCGCCTCGTAGGCGAAGATCTTCCGCTCCTTCCAGTGCACGATCGGCTGGTAGTGGGGGAAGAGCTGGTCGATGGCGCGCGTGAGCGTGGCGTCCAAATCACCGATCTCGTCGACCTGCTGGGGTGACTTGGCGACGACCATGGCCGCTTGTCGACGGAACTTCGCGAGCCGCGCCATCCCGATGGCGTCGCTCACCGCCTTGCGGACGTCGTCCGGCTGGAAAGGCTTGACCAGGTAGCGGAGCGCGCCGCTCTCCATGGCTGCCAGCGCGGTCTCGAGCGCGGGTGCGCCGGTGGTGATGATGACCGGCACCTCCTCGTCGTCGGCGCGAATGGCCTTCAGCAGAGAGATGCCGTCCAGCTCCGGCATGTTGATGTCGGCGATGACCACGTCGTGACGATGGCGGCGGAAGGCATCGACGGCTTGGCGGCCGTCTTCGGCGGTCGTGATGTCGATGCCCGAACCGCGGAAGGCCCGGACCAGCTGCTTGCGGATGCCCGGCTCGTCGTCGGCGATCAGGAGGCGAGTCGTTTCTGCGGGGGGGGCCGACGAACGAGCCTCCGCGCCGACCTGCACCAACCCGTTGGGCGTGTCCAGCAGCGCTTGGTAGCGGTCCCGATAGGCCGCCAGGTCATCCGATGGGCAGCGGTGCGCCAAGAACTGCACCGCGAAGCCCGGCGGCGTCGCCCCTCCGAGCGTCCGCCAGGCCACGGTCCCCCGAAGGTGGACCGCCGCGTCGGACGAGGGCGGTCGGAACTCGAGCCAGACGCTCTCGCCGATGGCAGGCGCGTCGAGGGTGCGAACGAAGACGCCGCCACGGCTGATGTTGAAGGTCACGCCGTAGCGAGGCACGGGGACGCCGGCCACGCGGAAGGAGCACAGAGACGCGTGGAGAAGGCGGGGAGATGCGCGCAGCTCCGCGGGCCCGGGATTGAGCAACTCGTTGACGACGAAGAGGAGGTGGTCGGCGGGAACGTTCGCCGGGATGGCCGCCGTTCGCTCGACGCGCCGACCGGCGTGGACCTCGCTCGCCTCGGTCACCACCACCACCGGTAGATGGTCGATCTTCAGGATGCTGCGGACGGCGTGCTGGACGTCGTCGCATCCTTCTTCGCCACAAGACTCGTGGATGACCGCCACGTCCACCGAGCGGCCGGCGATCTCCTCGAGCGAGGAAGCGAAGTCCACCGATAGCCCGCTGCGGAAGAGCGGCCGTCCAAGGCGCCGGCGACGGCCGACGTCCGGGTCCACCACGACGACCGACCCGCGGTTGTCCCGCTCGATGGGCGGGCGCTCGGCCAGGGCCGCCAAACGTCGCTGCAGCCCGTTTTGGTCGCCGGCGAGCAGCAAGTCGTCGGCACCAGCGACGAGGGCCTGCAGGAAGCGGTCCTCGACCGGCTCGTCCGCGATCGCGATGACCGGTGTCGCGTGGTAGCGCGGGTCCGCGCGCCAGCCGGAGATCTGAAGTCCGTTGTCCCCAGTCGGCACGAAGGCACAGAGATAGCTCTCGTTGCTGGATCCGTCGTTGTCGAGACTGTGGACGGTGAGCTCCGAGCGCTCGAAGATCGCCTCGAATGACGACGGGAGCCGGCCCATACGCATGATGCGGTTCATTGGCTTCACCTCCCACTGTACGGCGCACGTCGAAAGTCTTTAACCCCTCCTCAGTTGGGGCGTCCTCGAATCACGGGCATACCCCCATGCTGGCGCGGCTGCAGGGTCGATTCGGCGCCCGCTCGCCTCAACGGGCGCTGCGAGCGGCCTGCAGGTGCCGCCGCACCCGGTCGGCGTGGGTCCCCTGCGGCTCGAGCGCGAGGTAGCGCTCGAAGTGCCGAATGGCCTCGCCGTAGGCTCCGCGCGCAGCCTGCATACTGCCGAGCAGATAGTGCGCGGTGGCGAAGGTCTCGTCGACGGTGAGCGCGCGCTCCAGCGTGCGCTCGGCGGCCCCGCGGTCGCCGCCAGCGCGCTGGGCGAGCGCCAACTCGGAGAGCACCGCGGGCGTGGGGGCGTCCATGGTATCGACGAGCATCTCCATGGCCCGCGCCGCGCCACCGGGGTGGCCGGCACGGCGGAGGCCGTTGCCGATGGCCTGCAGCGCCGCCACGTTGCCACGCGCGTGCTGGAGTCCGCGACGGAGCTCGAGGGCCGCCGCCGACTCCTCGCCGTTGCGCAAGAGCAGCAAGCCGAGGTTGGCCCGCACCATCGGGTCGTCGGGCACGAGACGAACGGTCGCCCGGTAGGCTTGCTCGGCGCCCCGGTCGTCGCCACTCTCCTCGAGGGCCAGCGCCAGATTCACCCAGGCCTCCGCCATGGACGGCTCGAGCTCGACGGTCCGCCGCAGGAGCGGGACGGCCTCGGAACCGCGCTCCCGGTCTCGGAGCAGGAGCCCGAGGTTGTTCAGTGCTTCCGCGAAGTCACCGTCGATGTCGAGCGCAGCCCGATAGGCGGCCTCGGCGCCGGCGTAGTCGTCCGCCAGCTCGAGCGCGAGACCCAGGTCCAGCTGAGCCCGAGCGTCGGTGGCGTCCGCGGCCACGGCCTCGCGGAAGATGGCGGTCGCCTCTTGGAGCTCACCGCGGGCCAGCGCGGCTTCCCCGCGCGCGACCGACTCGCTCGCCTCGTGGCGCGGCGCATCCTGCGCGGCGGCCTCGTCCGGGAACAGGATCCCTTCATCGCCGGTGGAGTCCTCGTCTCGCTCCTCCTCCTTCGGGGGACAAGCGGTCAGCAGGTTCAGGGCCAGGAGCGAGAGGAGCGGAATGATCGACGGGCGCGCCATGGCGCGCATTCTACAATCTCGCGTCTTCAGGCGCTCTCGAGACGCTCGGTGAGCAGCCGCTCGAGGTGGCGCAGCCGGTCGAGGTCATCGACCTTCGCCCCACGCTCGGTGTCGTTGACGTAGAAGACATCGGTGACCCGGTCGCCCTCGGTCGTGATCTTGGACAGGGCGATGAAGAGCCCTTCTTCGTGCAGCGTCCGGGCGATCGAGTAGAGCACGCCCGGTCGGTCGCGGGTCACGACGTCGACGATGGTGAACGACGCGGAGGCCTTGTTGTCGATGCGCACCTCGGTCGCCACCTCGGGGCCCGGACGGCGAGCCCAAGATGGGGCCCGCGGGGTCTGGGCGACCATCTCGGCCGCCGACACGTCGCCGTCGACGACCGCGCGCAAGTCCGACTCCACCCGAGCACGCATGTCGCGGTCGAGGCGCCCGCCGCTCTCTCTGCGCACCGCGAAGGTCTGCACGGCGCGGTCGCGCGCCTCGCCGACGTCGGGATCTCCGGGAAGGGTGAAGATCTGGGCGTCGATGACGGCGACTCGGTGCCGCGCGAAGACGGCCGTGACGTCCGCGAGGAGGCCGGCGCGATCGGAGGCGACCACGAGCAGCTCGGAGACGTCTTCGCTCGGGCCCGGTCCGAGGGCGACCACCGTGCGCTCGCCGGCGGCGTCGCGCACGACCCGCGCGTGCCGGCGAATGACGTCGACCGGGTTGGCCAGGATGTAGCGCTCGGGCATCGCGTCGACGAAGCGCTCGAGGATGGCCTCGCCGCGATCACCGGTGAAGCCCACCTTCACCTCGGTGCGAAGCTGAGCGGCCCGGCCGGCTGCGGGGCCGCCACGGCCCTCGAGCACCCGCGCGACGCCGAAGTAGAGGTCTTCGAGCATTCGCGCCGTCCAGTCGGTCAGCGAGCGAGGGTTCACCGTCGACAGGATCGAGACCGTCATCAGGTAGAGGTCACGCAGCCGTTCGAGCGAGCCCACCCGGCGGGCGACCTCCTCGAGCACCTCGGGGTCGCTGGTGTCGCGCTTGGTGGCCCAGAAGTAGAGGCTGCCCTGCTCCTGGAGCAACCAGACCAGGTGGTCGACGTCGATGGGCCGGAGCCCCAGACGCTCCGCGACCGGCCGCACCATCGCGGCGCTCCGCTCGCCCTCACGCTCCTCCGGCATGCCGTGGCCGTGGCCGTGCACCTTGCCGAGGGCGTGCAGGAAGGTCGCCAGAAAGACCGGCAGCCGGCGGGTGATCTCGGCGCCGAGGCGGTTGGCGAGGGCCAGATGGGGGATGCGCTCACCGGCGACGATCGCGCGCAGCCGCTCGACCGCGCGGATCGCGTGGATGTCCACGGTGTAGACGTGGAAGACGTCGTGCTGCACGCGGCCGGTCAGCGGCTCGAACTCGGGGATCAGCGCGACCGTCAGCCCGACCTCGTGGAGCTCGTCGAGGAGCGACGCGCGGGAGAGCGGCCCCCGCTCCCAGCCGCCGCGGTCCGTCGTGGTGAAGAGCTCGAGAAACGTATCGGCCGCCTCCCGGGAGCTGCGGAGCTCCTCGCGCCACTCCTCGCCGACGGCGTCGCGCGCGATCGCGTCGCGCGCGAGGGGTAAAGGCGGCAGCCGCTGCGCGAGCACCTGCTTGTAGAGCCGAAGTGCCAGGGTCGGGTCCCGCTGCAGGTCGTCCGGGTCGTCGAGGGTCAGGTGGCCGTCGAAGATGGCGGTGCCGTCGCCGAGGGAACGTTGGGTGGCCGGGGTCTTTCGCCGACGCGGCCGAGCGCGCATCAGCATGCGTTCGGCGGTCTGAGCGACCACCCGCGCGTGCCGGTAGTAGGCCTGCATGAACTGCTCGACGCCGAGGGTGATCCCGTCGACGAAGCCGAGCTGCTGGGCGATCTCTTCCTGGTCGGCGAAGGTCAGCCGGTCCTGCTGCCGCTGCGCTCGCAAGTGCAGCAGGTTGCGGACCCGCCAGAGCATCTCACGCGCCGTCTCCAGCTCGTCCACCTCGCGCTCGAGGAGGGCGCCGGTGCGAACGTAGTCCTGGCTCGAACGTGCGTCCCAGCGAGCGCGCGCGGCCCACTCGGCGACGTCGAGATCGCGTAGCCCACCGCTGCCGTTCTTCACGTCGGGCTCGAGCAGGTAGAGCGAATCGCCGAAGCGATCGTGGCGGCGAAGGGTGTCTTCCTCGAGGGCGTCGAGGAACTCGTCGAGGTGCGGCTCGAAGATCGCGCGACGGGCCGCACGGCCGAGATCCGCGACGATCGACTCGTCGCCAGCGACACGCCGGAGGTCGATCAGTGTGGTGGCCGTCCGGATGTCCTCCCGCGCGAGGGCGAGGGTCTCCTCCTGGCCGCGAACCGCGTGGCCGATCTCCATGCCCAGATCCCAGAGCGGGTAGAGCAAGCCCTCCGCCAGCGCTCGCACCCGGGGGTCCGAGGGATCGTCGCAGAGGAAGAGCACGTCCACGTCCGAGCCCAGCCCGACGAGGCCGCGGCCATAGCCACCGACCGCGACGAGGGCGACCCGTGCATCGCTCGTGGGGCCGGCGGCGGCGTCGGCCGCGCAGTAGAGCGCACCGAGGAGGCCGTCGAGCGCCCGGGAGAAGCTGGATGCGGCGTCGACGCCGGACGCGCCGCGCCGGACGTCGGCTTCGAAGCGTCCGCGGTAGCCTTCGAGGTAGCCGTCGCAGCAGTCGCCAAGGCTCGGCGCGAGACGGCTCAAATCGACGGTGGGGGCCTCTCGCACGGTCGCGGAGTATGGCACCGCAGGGCGGTACGGCAACTCGAGCGTGTCCTCGCTCACTCGGCGGAGTCGGCCGCTCGCGACGCGAGATAGCGGAGGATCCCCGCGGCGATGCCCTGCGCCAACGCCTGCCGGTAGCCGTCGGTCTTCAGCGCGTCGGCCTCCTCCGCCTTGGTGAGGAAGCTGGCCTCGAGCAGGATGGCCGGCATTCGCGCGCCGACGAGCACGTAGAAGAGCGCGCTCTTGACGCCGCGGTCGGGGAGCGTGCGCAGGTGCCGCCGTCCGAAGGCGAGCGTCGACGCGTGGACGGCCTCGGCGAGCTGCTGGCTCCCTTCGAGCTGCTCTCGTCGGTGGAGGCCAGCCAGCAGCCGCTGGAGCTGGGACACCTGCGCGGCGCTCGTGCCGTTCTCGCGAGCGGCGAGCCGGAGCGCCTGCCGGTCGTTGGTGGTGTCGAGGACGAAGGTGGTCACCCCCCCCGTCCGCACGGGTTCGTCGGCAGCGTTCAGGTGCAGGCTCACGAAGACGTCCGCGTCGAGCTCGTTGGCCCGCGCCGCCCGGTCTTCGAGCGGGATGTGCGTGTCGTCGGTGCGGGTCAGCACCACGCGCACCGACGGCGCTTGCCGGTGAATGACACGTGCCGCTCGGTGGGCGAGGTCGAGCACCAGCGTCGACTCGCTTAGTCCGTCGTACTGTGCGCCGGTCTCCTCGCCACCGTGGCCCGGATCGAGGACCACCAGTGGCCCCTCCGCCACCTCGGTGGGTGCCGGAAGGACGTCGATCACCGCCCGCAGCGGATCGACCAGGAAGAAGGCCCGCGGGTCGGCGCCCTCCTCGAGCTCGGTGACGATCGCCGCGCCGTCGACCGAGACCCGCCGCACCGGACCGACGCCTTCCGCTTCCCGCGCAGTCGGGGCCGCGGTGAGCTGACCGATCCGCAGCACCAGCGCTCCATCCTCCGAGCGCTCCTCTTCGAAGGGGCAGCTGTCCCGCAGCGGACCCGGCAGGAGCGTCGCCACCACCCGTGCGGCCGACCCCTGCTGCCGGACCTCGAGCGCGGAGAGGCGGCAGCCACTCTCCATCCGGCGCGCGGCCTCGGCCGGCGGCCCCTCGCCCAGGCGAGTCCACGCACCGGGGCAATTCCGCAGCGCCCCCCGGGCTCGGGCGATGGCCTCCCCCTGGCGATCGCTGGCGAGGGCTCGGGCCCGGCTCAGCTCTTCGAGGGCCGCGCAGGAGCCCTCGAGCTCCCAGGCATCCGCCGTCGCCGAGAGCAAAGCCGCCGCTCGTTCGGCGTGCGCCCGGTCCTGGCCGAGCTGCAGCGCGAGTCGCGCCCCTTCGAGCGCAGCCTGCGCCCCTTCTTCTGTGCCGGCGTGCTCTTCGGCGTCCCGCTCGAGACCGTCGAGGCGCGCCTCATCCGCCCGATCGAGGCCAGCGAGAGGGTCCTCGGCGGCCTCATCGTCGTCCCCGCAGCCCAGCGCGACAACGAGGGCCAGAGCGAGCCAGCCGCTCCGCACGGCTCCCTGTCTCTTCGGCGACGACATTCCCTTTGACCGGACCCGAACACGCGCCCTACTGTCGGCGCCTTCATGGGTGATGACGCGACAAAGGGCGAGGCGCGACCCACCTATGCCGACCGACACAGTGGCCGGGTCTATCGCGACGCCGTCGAGATGGTCAACGACTACCTCCGGCGCTTTGCCGACTCGGTCGACATCGAGGTCCGGCCCCTGGACGAGGACGGATACAGCGAGATCCGCAAGGGCTCGGCGGAGGTCGGCGTGAACGTCCTCGAAGAGCACGGCGTCCTCCTCTTGCTCTCCCGGATGATGGACGTCCCGCGCGAGGATCGGGAGCGGCTCTATCGGCGGCTCCTGGAGCTCAACTTCCTCGTGACCAGCGACGCGGCCTTCGCCATCGATCGCGACCGAGACGCGATCTACCTGAGGGCCCACCGGCGGCTCGGGGGCCTCGACTTCGAGGAGTTCGAGGACCTGCTCACCAAAACGGCCACGACCGCGGACGAGTGGGACGATCGGCTGGAGCAGCTCTTCGCCGAATGACCTTGTTTTCTGAGCATTTGGACCCTAGACGCCCCGGTGATAGCCTCCTGAGGTTGGATGTCCGAAACTAACTCTGCCCTGAAGAGCGAGTCGGAACCGCCGCCGAGTGACGCCGCCGAGAGTGGAGAGTCCCCGGCGCTGGTGAGCGAACCCGTGGATCCAGCTCCGAGCGACGACTCGTCGGACGAGGCCGAAGCCGGCGAGGCGAAAGCCAGCGACGACGCGGAAGCCAGCGAGGCGGACGCCAGCGACGACTCGGAAGCGAGCGATGAGGCGG
>JGI12210J13797_10097174_pt1 | contig 11583 bp, 7 predicted proteins | sample ElkSlonscriptome_3_FD_13797 | JGI IMG/M metagenome (IMG submission 13797) | reverse complement strand
TCCGGGGCTACGGAGATTTAAAATATATAAGCTATTGCTGTCCTAGCAGCCGCTTCAACACCAGCCGATCCGTAGGTGCAAGATCTCTGTAGGAGTCTGCAGATCGCGCTCTCTCAATCAGATTATTCAGCCTGCCGCTGGCGTGGTTACGGCCATGCTCAATGGCGGCTTTGCGGCGCTCTGTCTTGCCGATAAGGTTTTGAGTCGTCTCAAGGCCATCAAAAATTGCCAGGGAGGCCGCCTCAGCGCTCATAATGGCCCGCTGCAGGTCTAGGGGCACAGCAGCCTGGCCTAGAGATGCGATCTCAGCGGTTTGATCGCCCGCTGCAGCCGCGTCGGAGTTTGAGGTGGCAGCGATCGCTGGGCTGGCCAAAAATAGAGTTGCGAGGATGACTGCGACGAGGCCTCGAACTGGCTTGATCCAAGAGATGGTGATACGTGGTGATGACATAAATGCCTTTATGTTTAGTTATATTTCGCTATTATAACAATAATATTAACAAATACAAAGCATCTGAGAAGTTCCGCCGTATAGTCCCTGAGCTGAGTGGTGTCTAGCGCAAAATTCGCCCCGCCGCTCCCCCCACCGATGCCGGCAGCCCCAAGACCAAGGTGTTGCTGAGCCATTCATGCCAAGGATCCTGCAGGCTGAGCTGCTGAAAGAAAATCAGCATAACCATTGATGCAGCCAAGGCGACAAGATAGGCGACCAGCGTCTCGGTAACTGGTCCCAACAATAGGCCGCGCTGCTGGCGCTCCCAGCGGTCGGCGAAGCCTGAGGCAAAGACAATCATGTAGGACAGCACCAGCGACGCTGTCATAATCAGCAGCAGCCAAAGGGGCGGTACTGCCGCTGCAAGAATAGGAATTTCTTCTGTGGGCGCAATGCTGAAGGCGATGAGAATGGCCCCGAGTAAAGTGGCATCTAAATCGATGATCGTCTCGCTAATGGATGTGAGCTGTGCTTGATCACGGCTTGTACTAGGACTGCGGCGATCGCTCCTTGGGGCTGTTCCGCTCCCGCTGCTTCGCTGGGTCAATGTTGAGCGAGCCAGGGCAACCCCAAGGGAGAAGGGCACCCCCTCAAACACAAGCTTGCCCAGGGTTTCTGTCAGAGGCGTATCTAGGGTGATGCGGCGGAGCAACGCTAGGGCGATCGCTGCACAGACAATGCCGATGCCGAGGGCCTCAATGCTCTCTAAGATGGTATCTAAAGGCTTGATGGTCAGCGTGCGGCGAAACCCAACGGCTTGGGTCAGCAGCAATACCACCATGAAGGTGGCTCCCAAAACGGCCAAGAGCTGCGGTGCAGCGGTAGAGGAACCAATCGACCAAACTTCTACGGTGTAGAGCAGGGGGATGCCAAACAGAAAGCCTCCTGAGGCTCCCCGCAAAATGTCCTGGATCTCTCGTTGCCAGATGGACGGTGCCTGTTCAATGCTCATAGGGCCTAGTGTTCATAGGGCTTGGTGCTCATAGGGCTTAGTACTCATGGGGCTTAAATGCTTTGGGGCTGCTCCGTCACTGACTGATATCCAGCAAGACTGCATCGCAGCACCGCTCGAATAACTGTTGCACCTGCCCTACCGCTCGGGTCAATCGCTTAGGACCATTGCTCAGGACAATCGCTCAGGACCATTGCTATGTCGAGATATTTTTTTGAGGATAGGGGAACAATTGGGCCAATGCTAGGGTCTACAGGCAGGTGATCTTGTGCCAAGTTTGGCACAAACCCTGCTTGACACAGGCATCCTGGGTCCGTGCTGTGAATTTCTCGTAAACATTTTGTTTTTTTCAGGAAGCTTGTTTAAGTCTCATTGTTTAATGGTTAGGGACCCTCTATCTACATTAGAATTAACGTCAGGGCGTCAGTACTTTTACGGAATAAGCGGTTAAGCTAGCACTAAGCATAGTGCGCTCAAAGCCCGCAGCACCTATAGCAAGGATGGTCTGTAGCATGGCGAACTACAGATCATCCCAGTGCATTACCTTCAGTAACCACCCTGTGCAGCTACTTCATCTCCCATGGCCACAACAGATCAGCAAACCGTCCGGAGCAGGAGCCTCATTCTCCTATCTGAGTATCGGCGATCGCCCTCTCTCAGTCTCAGAAATCAGCTCGTTCAGCTTAACTACGGACTTGTGCGCCGTGAGGCCCATCACTGGGTCAATCAATGTTCAGAATCCTACGATGACCTGCTGCAGGTGGGTAGCCTTGGCTTGATCAACGCCATTGAACGCTTCGATATCTCAAAGGGCAACGCCTTCAGCTCTTTCGCCCTGCCCTACATTCGCGGCGAAATTCAGCATTATCTACGGGACAAAGGGCATGTTGTTCGCATTCCTCGCCGCTGGCAGGCGCTGCAGCACAAAGCAACTGTGAAAGCGCGGGAGCTGCGGGTTACCCTCAACCGCCAGCCCACCGACGGTGAACTTGCCCAGGCCCTAGATCTGTCGGTTGAAGAGTGGCAGCAGGTCAAATTGTCTTACCGCAATCGGGCTCCCCTTAGCTTAGATGCGCCTGCTTACGACGAAGAAAACGGCATGACTAGCCTGGGAGACCTGATACCGGACAACCGCTACCGCAGTTTTCAGCTTGCCCAAGAAGACCGAATCCGCCTGCAGCAGGGGCTGATTCAGCTTGAAAATCGGACGCGTCAGATTTTAGAATTTGTGTTTTTGCATGACTTGACCCAGCGGGAGACGGCAGAGCGGCTTGGGGTCAGCGTTGTCACCGTCTCTCGCCGCCTCAAAAAGGGGCTATCGCTGCTGCAGGGTATTATGGGCAGCTCCCAATAGCGATCGCGGGCCAGGACTCCCTGGGACACGATATGCTGGAGTACCGTTGTGCAACCCGGACTGAGGTATGACTGCAGCCAAATTTGAGTTTCAAGATGAATTTGACGTGGTGGTTGTCGGCGCGGGGCATTCGGGCTGCGAAGCGGCTTTGGCCTCTGCCCGATTGGGCTGTCGCACGTTGATGCTGACTCTAAACCTAGACCGAATTGCATGGCAGCCCTGCAACCCAGCTGTTGGCGGACCTGCAAAATCCCAATTGACTCACGAAGTTGACGCCCTTGGTGGAGAAATCGGCAAAATGGCCGACCGAACCTACCTACAAAAGCGGGTGCTCAATCTGTCCCGCGGTCCGGCAGTCTGGGCGCTCAGAGCCCAAACCGACAAGCGGCAGTACGCTCGACTGATGCGGGAGATTGTGGAAGGGCAAGAGAATCTGGTCGTGCGCGAAGGGATGGTGACAGACCTGATTTTGGGCTCAAACGACGAGGTTATAGGCGTCGAGACTTATTTTGGGGCGGCGTTCCGCTGCCGCAGCGTCATCCTCACCACAGGGACGTTCATGGGCGGCACCATTTGGGTGGGCCGTAAGTCTATGCCTGCTGGCCGCGCTGGGGAGTTTGCCGCCGTGGGGCTGACGGATACCCTCAATCGGCTTGGCTTTGAGACGGGACGGCTCAAGACGGGCACCCCAGCTCGCGTGGACCGCCGCACCGTAGACTATACGAACTTAGAACCCCAGCCCCCTGACGCCGAAGTGCGCTGGTTTAGCTTTGACCCTGAAGCCTGGGTAGAGCAGGAGCAAATGAACTGCTACCTCACCCGCACTACCCTGGAGACCCACCGCCTGATTCGGGACAATCTGCACTTGTCTCCCATCTATGGCGGCTGGGTAGACTCTAAAGGGCCGCGCTACTGCCCCAGTATTGAAGATAAAATTGTCCGCTTTGCCGACAAAGCGTCCCATCAAATCTTCATTGAACCGGAAGGGCGGGACATCCCTGAACTATATATTCAGGGCTTTTCCACTGGTCTCCCCGAATCTCTCCAGCTGCAAATGCTGCGATCGCTCCCTGGGCTCGAAAACTGCCGCATGATGCGCCCGGCCTACGCCGTGGAATATGACTACTTGCCCGCTACCCAGTGCTATCCCACCCTGATGACAAAGCGGGTGGAAGGCCTGTTTGCTGCTGGCCAGGTGAATGGCACCACAGGGTACGAGGAAGCCGCTGCCCAGGGCTTGGTCTCCGGCATCAATGCTGCTCGCTTTGTGCAGGGTAAGGCAATGCAGGTGTTTCCCCGAGAGCAGAGCTACATCGGCACGTTACTTGACGATCTTTGTACCAAAGACCTGCGGGAACCCTACCGGATGCTCACGTCGCGGTCAGAATATCGGCTAATTTTACGCTCCGACAATGCCGATCAGCGCTTAACTCCCCTGGGGCGAGAGCTGGGGTTGATCGACGATCGCCGCTGGGCTCTCTTTGAGCGCAAGCAGGCCAAAATTACGGCAGAAAAGGCGCGGCTAGAGACGACAAGGGTCAAGGGTCATGACGAAGTTGGGGAGGCGATCGCAGCCCGCACAGGGCAAAAAATCAAAGGATCTGCCACCCTGGCCGAACTGCTGCGTCGGCCCAAGTTCCACTACGGTCATCTGGTGGAGTACGGGTTGGGCGATACCGATTTGGCAGCAGCAGAGTGGGAAGGGGCAGAAATCGACATCAAATATTCGGGCTATATTCAGCGGCAGCAAAAGCAGATTGACCAGATCAGCCGTCAAGCCAATCGTCCTCTTCCCCCAGACTTGAACTACAGCGAGATAGAAACCCTGTCTAAAGAGTCGCGGGAAAAGCTGACGCAGGTCCGCCCTCTTACCGTGGGGCAGGCGACCCGAATCGGTGGCGTCAACCCAGCGGATGTTAACGCCCTGTTGATATACCTCGAAGTTCATAGCCGCCGTAGGGTAAAATCAACCATAGTGTCAGGTGCTGCATTGTAACCACCAGTTAGGATGGCGTCACAACGCTGCGATATTTAGAATTTACCGTCTAGAATTGCGACATTAGAGCGTTGCGGTGATGTCATAACGTCATAGAAGTGAGTAAACAGACGATGCCCCAGGATGCTAACCCTCAATCGCCCCAGTCCTCCTCAGCCATTGCCTCCTCAGCCCTAACCCTCTATTCTGGCAACGTCGATGGCGATGGCGGCCAGTCGCCCCAGACCACGTCCCAGACCGGGTCAACCCAGCCTCCCTCAACTCAGTCCGCATCACCGACGAGCATCATAAAGCGGATTGACAGCACGGCGTTAGAGGCTTCTGCAAATCAGCTGGTGGATGAAGTTTTTGAAGATATTGATTATCTATTAGACGGAACGCCGCCCCCGCACCCAGCCGCTCAGGCAGGGGCTCAAGGCCCATCGTTCACTACAAACGTCTTCATGCCACCAGCAGCAGAGGGCTCTGCTTCAGCGTTCAACTCCATGGTGATGCTGTGGGGGCTGTTTCCAGCAATCATGGCAGGACTTTGCTTGGGTCTATCCATCGCCTTTGGCATTCTCATTGGAGGGCGTCAGGCGACTTCAACCTCTAATAGTTCAGGGTCAAGCAACTCAGGGTCAAGCGCGATGGCAACAGCTTCCCCTGAAGACGAAGGCTTTTTGACCTACCTCGACCAGTCTTTGGGCGGTATCGTCCGTCAGCAACCGGAGAATGACGAACCGCTAGCTGGAGTGTCGGTTGAAAAGCGTGACCCTCTGGGTCCGGCCAAGGCCAGCTCAGCTTTGGCTGCAACACCATTTTCAGGGGCCAATCCGCTGCTGCTAGCCCCCCCGGTCAATGTCCCGACAGCAGCGTCACCGCCGCTACTCCCCCTAGCTCCAGTTCAAACCGCGCCGATTCGCCTCTCTGCGCCGCCACCTGCAGCCCCGGTTCAAGCGGTGCCTCAGCCCCTTCCCGCTACGGAAAGCCCGGCACCTAGCTCGTCAGCACCCAACTCAGCAGCGCCCGATCCGGCGGCTGCCCCCAAAGACAGAGTCATCCCCAACATTTCGCCATCGCCCCATGTGCTTGTCGGGCTGCTTCAGCTCGGCGATCGCTCTGCCGCCATTTTTGAGTTTGACGACGGTGCTCGTCGGATCAGAATTGGGGATGCGATCGGCAGCAGCGGCTGGAGCCTGGTGTCGATTTCCCAGGATGAAGCCGTGATTCGCCGCAATGGTGACGTCCGGTCGATCTATATTGGTCAACGTATTTAAGTAATCTCAATGGGCGTATTTGAAGACCTGAGCCGTTTTTTAGAGACACGATTAGAAGAGTTCTTGAAAAAAAATCCGCACCTAGAGCTGCAGGCCCTCGATGAGCAGCTGCGGGAGCAAGAAGCCGAAACCCTCCGCCTGATTGCAAGCTTTCAGGTGCGTGAGAAGCAGCTGCAAGATGAGATTCTTGCGACGGCCCAGGAGGTGCAGCGCTGGCATGAGCGAATTCAAAAAGCGAAAGCGGCAGGCCGAGCGGATTTGGCAACGGCCGCCGAGGCAAGGGAAGCTGCGCTGCTGCGCCAGGGAAATCAGCTCTGGGGTCAGATGAAGGGGGTGCAAGAGCGGATCACGCAATCGAAGGATTTGGTGCGCCAAACTCAGCAGCGCCGCCAAGAGCTAAAGGAAAAGCTCAAACAAGCAGAGGCCGCTCGAGCAGCAGAGAGAGCGACGTCCCGGGCAAAATCTGCGGAAGCAGCGGCATGGTCGCAGCAACCGTCAAGCCCTAGTTTCAGCAGCACCGCGTCAAGCAGCGCATTTGACCCACTAGAGCAATCTTTTCAAGATTGGGAGACGGAAACGGAGCTTGAACAGATGAAGCGCAACATGAACCGATAGGCGGCGACCCAATAAACGGCGACCCAATAAACAGCGACTATGGCGGCAGCGCCCACAACAGCAGCGATCGCTATCGTGGGCGATCGCCACGAATCGTAAAGGAAATAGATCGTCGCCACCGCTGCTGATTAGCAATATCAGCGCTCAGCGGTGGCTGGGGTCGGCTCTGGACGGGGGGTGATGCCGCTGCTGTTGATGCTGCTGGGGGTACCTCTCGGTTTACCTCGTTGGGGGATACTGAGGCTGCAGGAGCGACAGCCTCCAATGGGGGTGCGTTTGGCGTCACGTTGGTCTGCTGGAGCGGCTTTGCTTTGATCTGTTTATCGCGATTCGCGGCAAAGACCAATAGAATCGCCGCCGCCGCCGTGACGGGGACGGGAAAGAAACCTGCGGGCAGCCAAAACAAATCGGGCATTGTAGCTAGGCGGTAACTTCGTCAGCAAAGCTATGCCGACGAATAAACTGAAACGGACCTGCAACTGACCCCCAAACCTGCTCATCAGTATCGGGATCTCGCCCCCGGTCCAGGCTGACAAGTCGGTTCTCGTCAATTTCAAAGGTCATGTCCAGATAGGTGTTGCGGCCATTCCGGTTGACAAAGCAGGCTTTGCCAGGTTGAACCTGGCCTTTAAAGCTGTGACCAGTCCAGTTCACAATCATATTGCAGCCCGGCATCTTCTCAAGCTGATTGGCTGTGAGCTGCCCTAGCTGCTCTTGATCTCGAGACGCGCCGTAAAAGGACTCCTCGGCGTTGATGCGGTAATGTTCAATTTCAATGTGGCCATCCACTTCAATCAGCTTCAGCCCCCGCGATCGATACGGCTGGTTGAGGGCATAGTCGTAGGCTTGCTCTAGGTAGAGCCCCACCCCAGACATGACATCGGTGGGAAGAGGACGCATACAGACCCGAATATGGGCGAACATCGGCGGGTTATCGAAAACTTGTGCCTGATTGCTGAAGTCAGCTGCCATCAGGCGGGCTAGGGTTCCGACATCGGTGGAGTGAGTCATGATCGCGATAGGCGAGTTTGAGAGGGGCGGGTTTTGCCTGGCTATTGGGCTATTGTGATCCGAGCTGATTCTCAATCCGCCCGTGTGGTTGGTCGGCGGGATAGGTCAGCAATGTGATTATATCGAATTGCGGCCATCGATTAGAACAGGGTAAAGTCTGTTCCGACAGCGATAGGGCTTGTAGAAGTGGATGTTGTCAATCCGATGGCGTCGGGTATGACGGCTGGCGGAGGAGCAACGGGCGTTGACCCTAGGGCTGGACTGTCATCAAGCGGCACGTCAACACCAGGAGCATCGGGAATAATATCGACGGGAGGGGCATCGACGGGAGGGGCATCGACAGGAGGACTATCGACGGGAGGGACATCAACAGGAGGACTATCGACCGGAGCTGCCAGAGTAACCCGAGCTAGCAGCGGATCATGGTCACTGGCTTGGGTCACGGTTTCGGCGAACTCAGCATTGATGTGAACGATATCAAATTCCGCAGTCCCGCTGAGGCTGTCGCTGACCAAAAGATGGTCTAGGGCCTGAGAGTTGCCTTGAGAGATGATGCTGTAGCGCTCATTCTCCGCTAGAGTATTGGTCAGATTATTGAGATTCTGCGACAAGATCTCTAAAGGCGGCAAAAACTCGAATTCGTTAAAGCTTCCTAAGGCAACAATGTTAGTGTCAGGTTCTTCTGTGAGTAACCCTGATACAAAGGTTTGAACGGCCTCAGCTTGGTCAATTCGTTCGTCGAGACCGCCATTGATGCCCGCTAGCGGATCGGCTTGCAGCGCGACGGACGGCTGAGTTTGGCCAAACAGGGGCGCACCACCGTCCTTCGGTGAGAAATGATTGTTCACCACCGTCACCTCCTGCTGATTGAACAGGAACGTGGCCGCTAGAGAAATGGGGCTATCGAAGAAGGGGTCTTCGGGATTGATGGCTTGGTCAGCAGGGTCCGTCAGCGGCACCACTGAATCTTCCACTAAAGAGACCCGGTCTGGGTTGTAGAGATAGCCGACGCGGGTGTTGCCGCCAGGCTGTCCGCCCGTGGACTGGGTAACGTTGCCGTTGACATCAACTGACCCAGGAACGATACCGGGGGTGTCGATGAATTGGTAGGTAGGGCCTCCCGCAGCGGCGATCGCATCAATCAGGGTCTGGAATGTTATGTCCGCGCTGCTGACATCACTGATTTCAGCGCCATCGTTGTCCTGAATGTCTTGTAGACCGATGATATCCGGGGCATTGAGGTTAGTGATGATGTCGGCGGCGATCGCTGCAAAGCGGCCGTTGCCCAAGTCGTCATCTATGTTGCCGGGATCCTCGCCTTCGACGTTGGCTACAGTTTCGACAACGGGGTCGAGGTTGGGCAGGTTGTAGCTGGCGATGGTGAGCTGATCTGCGGTTGACGTCAGAGTGCTGATTTCTTCTAGCAACGTCCCTGCTGTCGCGGTGAACGTTTCGGTAGGAATGACCTCGTAGTTACCGGCGCTGTAGCCGACGATCCCGGTGATGCTGCTGAGGGTATCGCCCACATTTACCAGCGGCGCGGGTTCAGGGCTAACAGCACTATCAGGGTCAATTTGGATTCGCTCCGGGTTGAAGTCATCGGGGCTGATGTTGAGGGTGCCGCGATCGCTGAGCCCTGTGGGGGTGGTTCCGCCCGCATAGGTATAGATTTCGCCGAAGCTATTGGTTGCACCTACTACCTCCGGGCTATTGACCGTAACGCGCATGCCTTCTAGGCTTTCGTAGAAGTCAATACCATCTAGTTCCGGTTCATACAGCTCTAGCTCTTCGGTCAGCAGGTTATAGGCTGTGGGCTGATCATTGTCGATTACCTCTGTTGGAGGGATGCGTCCATCGGGTCCAAGAATTGTGGCTGCGGGCAGGGCGTTGCCGCCAGAGAGGCGAAACACAAAAGGGTTGACGATCTGTGTTGTGGATAGATCGCCAGAACCAAGGCCGCCGGGACTAACCTCGCTCACAGTTCCCTGGACGTTGACTTCGTCACCAACCAGCAGATTCGGCAACGTTCCTGTGAGCACAAACAGGCCATCGGAGGTAGCGACATCGTCGTCTCCCACGGCAGCCTGCAGATAGAAGCCATTGTCGTCAACGCCGGTAATAATGCCTGTCGTCAGAACCAGCTGGTCTTGCAGTGGAGAGGTGTGGCCAGCACCTTGGATGGCATAAATGGGAGTGAGGGTGAGCATCTCGTCGTTGAGGCGACCTGGGGTGTCGGTGCCGTCTACGGGGCTGATCGACCCGATTTCGAATGCGCTGGTGGGGGCTGGTGGGGTTACCGGCGGTGGGGGTGCTACTGGCGGGGTTACTGGCGGTGGGAGTGCTACTGGCGGGGTTACTGGCGGTGGAGCTACTACTACCGGCGGGTCTACTGCCGGTGGGGTTACTGCTGGTGGGGTTACTGCCGGTGGGGTTACTGGCGGTGGGGTTACTGGCGGTGGGGTCACTGGCGGTGGAGTTACTGGCGGTGGAGTTACTGGCGGTGGAGTTACTGCCGGTGGGGTTACTGCCGGGGCATCTGGCTCGAGTATGTCCATCATGCCGGGCAAATCTGCGCTAGGTGTAGCTGGCGTATTTAGCCCTAGCAGATCATCATCCGAGGGGGCAACCTCTGGTATATCTCCGGCAGATTCTTCAGCCTCGGGCAGTCTGTAGACGTGACTCGGCGCTAGAAAAACATTGGGGCCAACAATATTATCGCTGTAGATTTGTTCCCCGCTAACGAGGGACTGAACGATAGCCACCGAGTCTAGAGTCCGCCCCCATGGCACGATGTCAAGCACCCCGTCATCGTCGATGTCTAGATCGTCGTTGAGACTACCCGTAAAGTCTTGAACCAGTAGATGGGTGACGTTATCGTTGTTCTCAAAGTTAAGCAGGGTAACCAAGTCTGCCTGTCCTAGGCTAAAGGTGCTCTCTGCCGCTACAAACAGACCGTCTCCCTTAAGTGCTTGGCCCGTGAGGTCGACGACAGCCTCAACCACACCGCTGCCACCGACCCCATCGCCAATAACAAGGTAGGTGAGCCCGTTGAGGGAGGTGTTGGAGTCACCCAGTAGCTCGAAATAATGGTCGGTGTTGGCGCCGGGCTGATTCGTACGAATTTCGTTGATCAGGATTTCGGTGGTCTCTTCAATGGGGTTAAAGATGCCATAGACTGTCGTGGTCCCGCTCACTTGATTGGGGACTGCCAGCAACGCTCCGTCCGTTGGGCTATCTTCCGCTGCAATAAACGTCAGTCCGTCCGTCCCTAGGTCGCCTGCAGTACCGGAAACAGGAACACCGTCGGCATCGCGGTTGCTGATATATTGCACAAAGGTGACATCGAGCGGGTCGGTGATGTCATATACCATGGCGCCGCCAATGCGCTTTAGGGCTGTAAAGGCATAGGTGCGATCGCCCACTTGACCCACAACGACGTCGCTGGGCTGAGGACCACGGTCGTTACTTTGGCTGTCGAAGGTATTGCTGGCGCTGTCGGTATTGAAGAGCTCCGGCAGCGATGCTGCCGTGATCTGCTCAAAATCGGCTCCACTGTCATAGACCAAGTTTCCTGAGGCATCCCGAATTGAAAAAGAGCGCCCTCCAAAAGCCAGCAGCTGATCGATATCGCCATCACCATCGGTGTCAGCGTCAACGGTAGAGACGGTCAAGTCCCCCAGCACCTCGCTGACCTCCTCTGCTGTGAAGGCAGGAGTAGGGAGCGCTATGGGCGGCGTAAGGGGGGGAGCAGGGACAGTATCAAGGGCGGCGAGGGATGACTTTGTCAAAAGGGGCGCAACGGGCGGCGTCACGGGGGGTGCAGCTGGGGGAGCCATCACTGGCGGTGCAACGGGCGGCGTCACGGGGGGTGCAGCGGGGGGAGCAGCGGGCGGCGCGGCGGGG
>JGI12210J13797_10736482_pt1 | contig 11591 bp, 9 predicted proteins | sample ElkSlonscriptome_3_FD_13797 | JGI IMG/M metagenome (IMG submission 13797) | reverse complement strand
GCACCACCGGTCCTACGCGCCGAGGTCAGGTCAAGTCCAACCTCTGTATCAACGGTGTCGGCGCCAACAACATCTGCCAGACCGCCATGCTCGGTACCAACACCGTCGAGCTCTTCGGGCTCACGACGGGAGGGAATGTCGATACCAACGACACCTTCTTCGTCGGCCTCGAGTGCGTGGCCCCAGACTGACCTCAAGCCGGCGCTGCTTCGGTCTCGCCGATGAGCCAGCTGTCGACCCGCACCAAGGGGAGGTTGAGGCGGTCGGCGGCTTCGAGAATGGAGGGAAGTGCATCGACGCTGGCGGGAACGAAGTCGCCTCGCTCTGCTGCATCATGAAGCAGGAGGATGGCGCCATCGCCGAGGTGGCGATTGACGTTGCGCGCGACGACCTCGGGCTTGGCGCCGGACCATCCGTCGACGCCCCGAGCCGTCCAGCCCACCGTGACCAGGCCGAGATCGCGGGTCACGCCGGCCATGGCGGGGCTGATGTGACCAATGGGGGCGCGGAACAGCAGGGGCCGTGTTCCCGTGGCCTCCTCCACGACGGCGAGGGCTCTTTCAATGTCTCGCCTGACGCCCCAGGGGAGGCGAAGTGAGAAGAATCTCTCGTGGGCGTAGGTGTGGACCCCGACAGCGTGACCGCGGGCGACGATCTCTGCGGTGAGCTCGGGATGCTCGGCGACTTTGCGCCCGATGACGAAGAAGGTCGCCTGTGCTCCGGCTTCGTCGAGCAAGTCGAGAATGCGACGCGTGGACTTGGGATCTGGACCGTCGTCGAAGGTGAGCGCCACACCGCGAGCGTCGTCGCCACCATGGGTGACCACGTCGGCAAACATGCTAAATCGCGAGAATGTGACGCCTACAACCAGCATCGCGAGGTAGGCGCCGAGCGCGATGCCTGCCGCCCAGAGCGGCGGTGGCTCGACGAGCAAGGCGTGTGCGGCCAGGGCGACGCCGGCGGTGCTGGTCGCGTAGAGCAGAAGGCGCGCGGGAGGCACGACCGGGGGTATAGCAGGCCTTCAGGGCTCGGCGCGGTTGCCCTGTTTGACTTCGTGCTCTTCGAGCTCGTCGATGTCCACACCGCGGAGCACCTCCTCGACGTCGAAGCGCTTGCTGCTGGCCTCGAGCGCTTTGTCCTTCGCCGGGCCCTTCTTCTTGGTTGGGGGAGGGGCGGTGCCGTCGTTGTCCGCATCGAAGAAGCCGGCGAGGACGGCGGCGACCAGGGCGAAGGACGTTACGGCAAAGGTCCCGAGAGTGACCCCATCGGCAGCCGCCACGCCGGGGAGGACAGTGGGGGAGAGGGGGAGGCCCACTTCGAGGAAGTGGCGCACCAAGGCCATGAGTCCTGGGGCCACCACGATGCCGGCGACGGCCTTGGCCCCCACTTCGATGCGGGCGTCCTCGGCCCAGATCGGCTTGCCGGCGACGAGCGCGACCAGAAGCCCGACCACCGCGGCTCCGCCATAGGCCACCCAGGCGGGCAGGATGGTTAGACCGGCGGCCGCTAGCCCATAGCCGATGAGCCCCCCGAGGAGGATCCCCTTGATCAACCCGACGAGGAGCCGTAGCGGCATAGACTCAAGAGATACGACTTGCCCCCAGGGGTCGCAAGGCCCCCGCGCGGCGCTGGGTACGAAGTATTGTGAAGGCAACGAACATGATGAGACGAAAGCGTCGCCTTAGGGCTACCGTCGGGTTCGGGCTTTGGCTCCTCGGAGCCATGCTCGGAGGCTGCGCGGCCCGACAGGACCGGGCCATGGCCTTGGTGAAAATTCGAGGTGAGTCCGACCTCGAGTGCCCCCAGTCCGACCTCATGGTCGAGTCGACCTGGGGAGGGCGCTACATCGTGAGTGGGTGTGGGCGTACCGTGACCTACGACAGCGTTTGCGAGGGAGTGAGGTGTCAGGTGACGCGTGAGGGCGAAGAGGCTCCCGCGTGGCGAGGACGCCCCGACCCGGGAAGTGGTTACGGGCCGTGAGGACTCGAGCGGGGGGAGGAGCCGCGCCCGATGTGCTAAGCCCGCGATGTTCAAGATGCGAAGCCCCGAGACGAACTGGTGGCGCCATTGGGCGCCCTCCACCCTGCTGATCGTCGCATCGCTGCTCGCAGTGGTCGCGGCGGTGGTGCCGGGCTGCAACAAGACCAACCAGACCAAGTCCGACCCGCAGCCCGCGGCCAAGCCGGAGGGGCCCCCTACGGTTCGGCTCTACTTGCTGAGCACGGTGGCAGGAGCTCTCGAGCCCTGCGGCTGCAGCAAGAACCAGCTCGGGGGACTCGATCATCTCGCCGCCTTCGTGGCGAGCGAGAAGAGTAAGGCGCCTCATAGCTTACTCCTGTCGGCGGGGCCGATGCTGTACATCGACCCCGAGCTCGAGAAGGGCCACGCCACGCAGGACGCCTGGAAGGCGGAGACCATCGCCGCGGCGATGGGCGACATGCAGCTGGCGGCTTGGTCGCCCGGCTACAACGATTTCGCGGGCGGTCGGGAGCAGCTCTCTTCTTACGCGGAGAAGGCGGGCGCCACGCTGCTCGCTGAGAGCGTGAAGGGCGCGACCGGAACGCGCCTCTACGATGTGGGCGGGGTCAAAGTGGGGGTGATTGGACTCAGCGAGCCCAAAGGCCCCATGGGGACCATGCCCGAGGGCGTGACCTCGGTCGAAGGGACGCCGGCCGAACGCGCGAAGGAGGCGGTCGCTGCACTGAAGAAGCAGGGGGCGCAGCTGCTGGTGGTGCTCGCTGCCCTGCCGCGCGGCGCTGCCTTGCGCATCGCTGATGGCGTGCCGGAAATCGACGTGCTCGCGGTGGGCAAGCCGCTCAGCCAGGGGACGACGAACAGCGCGCAGCCACCGCCCCAGAGATCGGGAAGACCTTGGTGGTGGAGACGGCCAACCACGCTCAGACGGTGAGTGTGGTCGACGTCTTCATCGGCGGTGGCACGGCCGAGGAGGGCGACCTCGCCCTCGCCGACGGAGGTGGCATCGAGCGAGCGGCCAAAATCGACGACCTGACTCGACGTATCAACGAGTTGCAGGCGCGCATCACGTCGTGGGAGCAGGGGGGAAAGGTCGACGCCAAAGATCTCGCCGCACGCAAGGCCGACCTGAAGAAGCTCACCGCCGAGCGTGACGAGCTGAAGAAGGAGCCCACCGCACCCTCCGCCGAGAGCTACTTCCGCTACCGGGTGCAAGAGGTGCGAGAAGAGCTCGGCGTCAGTGACAGCGTCCACCAGACGATGGTCGGCTACTACAAGCGCGTGAACGAGCACAACAAGACGGCCTTGGCCGACCTGACTCCACCCGAGCCGTCGAAAGGCCAGGCGCACTACATCGGTCAGGAGGAGTGCAGCACCTGCCACCTCGAGCCGCAGGAGGTGTGGGAGAAGACCCCTCACGCCAAGGCCTACGCCACTCTTCAGAAGGACTTCAAGGAGTACAATCTCGAGTGCGTGGGGTGTCACGTCACCGGCTACGGCAAGCCTGGCGGCTCGACCGTGACCCACAACGAAGGGCTCCAGGACGTGCAATGCGAGACCTGTCACGGACCCGGCTCGCTTCACGCAAAAGAGCCGGACAAGAAGGGCCTCATCACCCTGAAGCCCGATCCGAAGGGCTGCGTCGAGCAGTGTCACCACCCGCCTCACGTCGAGGGCTTCGACCCAGAGGCCAAGATGGACCTCATCCTCGGCCCCGGGCACGGCAAGTGAGCCATTGATGCTGCTCGCCTCGTCCGCGCTCATCGACAATGACGCGGTGGTCCTGGGGATCCTCGTGGCGGTCCTCGCGCTGATCTTCCACACCAGCCACAGCGACCATCCCTTTTGGAGGCGATTCTATACCTACGTCCCTGCGCTGCTGCTCTGCTACTTCGTGCCTGGCTTGCTGGGGACGGCGAGCATCATCTCGGGGGAGCGTTCGCAGCTGTACTTCGTGGCCTCACGGTACCTGCTGCCGGCAGCTCTGGTGCTGTTGACCCTCAGCCTCGACCTAGGGGCCATACGGCGCCTCGGCGGCAAGATCATCATCATGTTCCTGGTCGGAACGGTGGGGGTCATGTTCGGAGGGCCGCTCGTGCTGATGCTCTTCTCTCGACTCGCGCCGGAGCTCGTCGGCGGCAGCGGTCCCGATGCGGTGTGGCGCGGCATGACCACCGTGGCTGGAAGCTGGATCGGCGGCGGCGCCAACCAGACCGCGATGAAGGAGGTATTCGGCGTCGGGGATGAGGTCTTCTCGAGCTGGATCGCGGTGGACGTGATCGTGGCCAATGTCTGGATGGCCTTCCTGCTCTATGGCGCCGGTCGCTCGGATGCGATCGACGCTCGGATCCGCGCCGACCACAGCGCCATCGAGGCTTTGAAAGAGAAGGTGGCGGCCTACCAGGCCGAGCACGCCCGCATCCCCACCACCTCGGACCTCTTCGCCATCCTCGCCGTTGGCTTCGGCACCACGGCGATCGGTCATCTGGGTGCCGACGGCATCGCCCCCGCCATCGCCGAGCATGCACCGTCGCTCGCCCGCTTCTCTCTAACGAGCAAGTTCTTCTGGCTCATCGTGATCGCCACCGGACTAGGAGTTGGATTGTCTTTCACCCGCGCACGCACCCTCGAGGGCGCCGGGGCATCCAAGGTCGGGTCGATCTTGCTCTACGTTCTCGTGGCGAGCATCGGTATGAAGATGAACCTGCTCGCGATCTTCGATCGCCCAGGAATCTTCCTCGTCGGCCTCACCTGGATCGCCATCCACGCCACGTTCATGTTGGTGGTGGGTCGCCTCATTCGGGCACCCTTCTTCTTCGTCGCGGTCGGTAGCCAGGCGAACATCGGCGGTGCGGCATCCGCTCCTGTCGTCGCCAGCGCCTTCCACCCGGTGCTGGCCCCGGTCGGCGTCATGATGGCGGTGCTGGGGTATGCAGTGGGTACCTACGCCGCGTGGCTCTGCGGTCTCATGATGCAATACATCGCACCATGATGGCGGCTCTCACAGCGACCAGCGCATAGACGAGCGTACCCCCTTGGGTCTCGGTTCTCGTTCTCGTGGGCGATTGCGTGTTGGGGTGATGTGCTCGCAGTTGGCAAGCGCCGAGGCTGGTACTGGCTGTCGATGGCCAACTCGGTTTGCCTCCAGCCCAGCGTCCTCGACGAACGAATTTCGTTCGCTTTTCCGCCCAACCAAGGCTTTGCTCGCGTCCGAAAGCGAACCTTGTTCGCCTTCGTGCGCCATGTCCCGTGCCTTGGCGTGCCTGCCCGCCCCGGCTCGCTCGGATCCCCCGCCCCGGCTATCGGAACCGCACCACCGAGCTCACCATTCTACCGGCGCCGGCTGGGTAGCATCGACTTCCCGCCCGAGTTGGCCGACGGCACCGTCTCCCCAGCATTGGATAGGGCCCGATTCGAGCTGGGCACAGGCGAAGTCGCCGCCTACCGCGAGGTGCCGAACGTCGTCGAGCGAGGCGAGCTCTCTCGGTTTGCTGCCGTCGCCTGTCGCGCCGAGCTGCCCGCGGGTGTTGTCGCCCCAACATGAGACGTGGCCGCCGCGATGAAGGGCACAAGCGTGGGCACGGCCCACCCCGAGCATCTTGACGTCTGCGAGGTCGGAGACGACCTCGGCTCGGGCGCGGTCTGCCCTCCTACCGTCGCCGAGCTGCCCGGCCTTACCGGCTCCCCAGCAGCTCACCGAGTCGTCGGTTCGAAGCACGCAGCAAAAATCGTCGCCGCAGCCGAGACGCGCGGCTCCGGCGAGGCCCACCACCGGCTGTGGGACCAGCAGGCTCAGCTTCTTGCGTGCCTCGTATCGCGCCTTGTCTTGCTCCGTTGGCCGAGCTTCCGGGGCGACAGTGGGGGAGAGAGCGGCGAGCTCCAGCATGGGCAGTGAACCGAAGGTCCGCAGGCCCCAACAGGCGGTCTGCCCGGCGTTGCGCAGTACGCAGGTGTGGTGCGGGCCCAGACGAAGTGCTGCCGCGTCATCCATCCCCATCACCGGCTCGGGGCGACGTGCTCCCGCGGTAGGAGGAGGGGTGAGCGTGGGCCCTTCGGGCTGGGGGGCAAGCTGGCCGCTACCCGCTTGGCCACGGTCGTTTCGTCCCCAGCACCGAACCAGGCCTCCCGTCTCGAGGGCGCAGCTGTGGTCGCGTCCTACCGCGAGAGCCATCGCCGAGCTGAGACCTACGCGGGTCGGGGCCGCCGACGAGTCGAGCTTGCCTTGACCCAGCTGGCCGAAGTCACCCGCTCCCCAGCACCAGACGCTACCGTCGCTTCGTCGGCCGCATGCGTGTCGAAACCCCGCGGCGAGCTCGGCGTAGCCTGTGGCCCAAGATGGAGACGATGGCGCGCCGCGCCCCAGCTGGCCGAATCCTCCCGCACCCCAACAGGTCACACTGCCATCCTCGAAGCGGGCGCAGGCGTGATGCGCCCCGGCTGCGAGCTCCTGAACGCCCACGCAGGCGGCGACGTCGCCTCGAGCGCGGCAGCGGGGGCGGTCGATGGCGCAAGCGGTCGGCGTCGACCATTGCCCCTCGTCGTCACAGGTGGCGATCGAGGTCTCGACGCACTTCGTCGCCTCCGGCACGCAGACACCGCAGATGCCGCGCCCCGTGCACACGCCGTCCTGCCCGCAGGGGGTGCCCGCGACCTTCGGCTCTTGGCGTGCCACGTCGAGATCGCAGACGGCCTCCGTGCATGGGTTGTGGTCGTCGCGTGGGAAGTCGCGGGGCGCAGCGTAAGCGCTCACCTCGCCATGACCGTCGCAGTAGAGTCGCTGGCAGTCGCCCACCTTTTGGTCCTGAGCCGGCAGCGAGCCCTCCGGGGCAGGGACGTAGACGCATTGGCCCTCCCAACAAGCGCTCAGCAAACAGGCCTGAGGTGACGTGGGGCACTCGACGGCCATCTCGCACGGATAGTCTCCTTCGTAGGCACCGTCGCCGCGAGGGAGCTTGACCTTGCAGGCCTCGAAGCCGAGCAGGCTCGTCGACATCAGCGTGAGACCGAGGAGGCGCGAGTGCTTCAACCGATCTGCTCCCGTGCGCGAGCCAGCAGGTCGTCACGTGTGTTTACGCTCGGGTCTTCTACACAGGCCTCCAACAGCTCGCGGAGGATGACGCCGAGCTGTGGCCCCGGTCGAAGCGAGAGCGCTGCTATGAGGTCTTTGCCCGTCACGGCGAGGTCCTTCGTGGTCAGGGGTACACCGGCCTCGAGCTGGGCCTGAGCTCGCGCCCGGAGGGCTTCGAGAGCCGGCCGCTCGGCGTCGTCAGCGATCGCTACCGCGAGACCCATCGCGTCCTCGACGTGGTTGGGCGTGACGACCTGCAGCCAACGACGCAGCTCGGCCCCGGCGAGGGTCGGGCCGGCCGCGTAGTGACGAATGGCCATGGTGACGCTTCTCCGGTGCTCGTTGGAGAACTTGAGGCGCTCGAGCAGCCGCTCTGCCCTTTCGTCGCCGAGAGGCGCGAGCAGGGCGGCGAGGCGACGCACTGTTCCCTTCAGTCGGTCCATGGCGTCTAGGCCTCGCTTCCAAGCCCGAGCCTCTACCGCTGCCAGGTTCGGTGCGATGACGGCCATCACCCCACGTGAGCGCATGAGTTCGAAGGCGATGCTCGGCCGCGCTGCGCGCATCGTCTTGATCCACTCGTCGTGGATGCGCTCGGCGCTCACCTTGGCGAGCGTGGCGAGGGGCTCGGCGGCGCCCATGGCGTCGAGCGTGGCCGTATCGACCTCACACTCGAGGGTTGCCGCGAAGCGCGCGGCGCGGAGGATCCGCAAGCCGTCTTCGCAGAAGCGCGCGTGGGCATCGCCCACTGCGCGCAGGCGTCGATCCCGAAGGTCGCGCTGGCCGTCGAAGGGGTCGACCAACCGTCGCTCCAGAGGATCGATGGCGATGGCGTTGAAGGTGAAGTCGCGGCGCGCGAGGTCTTCCGTGATGTCCTGGAGGAAGACCACGGAGGAGGGACGGCGCCCGTCTTCGTAGACACCTTCTCCGCGCAAGGTGGTGACCTCGTAAGGAGTCCCGCCCATGACAACGGTGACCGTCCCGTGCTTGATGCCGGTGGGGATCACCTTGCGGAAGAGCTTCTGAACGCGCTGCGGCTCGGCGTCGGTCGCGATGTCCCAGTCCTTCGCTGTAGCGCCTCGCAGCAAATCGCGAACGCACCCGCCCACGACCCACCCACGCTGTCCACCCTCACGGAGGCACCGACAGATCTTCAGCACCTCGCTCGGGATGGAGTCGAAGACCGCCTCCGTCATCCTATCTACTTACACCCGAACGCGAGGCGCTTCACGGATCCCAGGGCTCGACGATGACGTCGGCCGATGGGCGCTTCGTCTTGGGCTTGGGGGCGACCGGAGCTGGGTCTGCAATGTCGTCATAGGGGTCGCCAGGTCGTCCCGGCAAGGGGACGAGGGCCACGGTTACGCGCTCCTGGCGACCGTCGAGCACCGTCTTCTTTCGACGGTAGCCCTTGGCCGCGACCTCGACCTGCTTGGTCTCGCCTTCAGCGAGGGTGACGTTGGCCGGGAGGAGAATGGGTTCGTCGTCGACGTAGGCCACGGCGCCAGGGATTGGGCTGTGCAGCAAGACCTGCCGACCCGACGTCTCGGGGCTCGGCGTTGCGGAGGATGGACTGGTCGGAGCCGTCGTCGATGGCACCGGCGCGGGAGGCGGCGTGACGGGCGAGGGCGCGACGCTCGCCTCAGCCGTGGACTCGGATGTACCTTGTCGCGCCAGGCTGTAGCCCAGGCCTCCCACAGCGAGACCCACCACGAGGCCGACGCCGGCGACGCGTTTCCAGGGTGCAGGGGAGGGGGCCAGCTCCTGGGTCAGACGCGCGCGCTCCAAAAACTCGGCCGGGATGGCGATCCGCGCGGTGGCCTGTTCGTCGTCGTCGAGGGCCTCGGGTCGTAGCCCATCGGTCACCCGACCGAGGTCGTCGGCGAGGTCCTCCATGGAGTCGTAGCGGGCCTCAGGCCGCTTCGCGAGGCACTTGAGGATGACGGCCTCGAGCCCAGGGGGACACCCCTCTCCCAAGGTCCGTCCGCGAATGTGGGGCGGTGCCTTGTACATGTGCTGCGTGAGCAGCCCCATGAAGTTGTCGGCGTCGAAAGGAAGGTCGCCGGCCGCCATCTCGTAGAGCATGACCCCGAGCGAATAGATGTCGGCGCGATGGTCGACGGTGCTCCCTGCCGCTTGCTCCGGCGACATGTAATGGGGCGTGCCGAAGACCGTACCCGCGAGCGTGAGCTTCGTATGGCCTCCGGCAGTACCGGCCGAGACCTTGGCGATGCCGAAGTCGAGGATCTTGCAGAAGCGAGGATTGTCGTTGCGTTCGACGAGTACGACGTTCTCCGGCTTGAGATCGCGGTGGATGATGTCCTGCTCGTGGGCTGCGGCGAGGCCATCACAGAGCTGCTTACCGATGTCGACCACCACCGCTGGGTCGAGCACGTCTTTCTCGTCGAGGAGGTCGGCGAGGGTCGCCCCGGCGAGATGCTCCATCACGAAATAGGTCGAGCCATCGGGCAGCTCGCCAAAGTCGGAGACATCGACGATGTGTGGGTTGCCGATGCTGGAGGCCGCGCGTGCCTCCCTGACGAAGCGCCCGACGGCAGCCTTGTCGCGGGCGAGGTCGGCATGGAGGATCTTGATGGCGACCTCCTTGCCGAGGCGGTTGTGATGCGCGAGGTAGACGCGACCCATGCCGCCCTCGCCGATGACGGAGGCGATCTCGTAGCGCTCGGCGACGGTGCGGCCGATGTAGAGGTCTGGGGCCTCGGTCTCGCGTTCTTCCTGTTCCTCGTCGAGATCGCCGAAGCCGTCCACGGGCTCGAAGTCGGGCCGAGAGCCTGCGTCAGGTGGGATGTCGAGGCGCTGCTCGTCGGGGATGGAGGCCTCGTCGTCAGCTCTCGGCTCAGGTCTATGTTTGGGGATGTGCCGAGGATCGGCGCGTAGGCGTGGCTGAATGCCGCTCTGCAGCTCGTCCGCCGCGGGCACGGCGAACTCGGACCCCGACGCCGCCGGTGAGGCCTCCGACGCCCGCTGCTGCCCTCCACTGCGGCGCTTGCCGAGCAAAGCTCCCCCTCTGACCGTGTGCTTTTTCGCGGTCAGCACACGCTCGCCGCTGGGAGGCTCCTGCGGCAGCGTGGGCGCAGTGGCGCCTTCATCGTCGGTGCTGGTGGCCATGAAAAGGAGGGGTCGATCCAGTCCCCCTAGACTTCTTTCAGTCTAGCAGCCGAGGCTACCAGCGGAAAGCGCAGGAGCCGGGCTAAGGCACCAAGGACATTGGGTAATCCCTCACCCTACGTCGTCCCCTCTCGGTGACGACGAGCCCATCGGGTCGCAGAAGCTCCGTGGGCTCCGTTCAGTCTCACCTCGGGGGGGTGACCTCTTTCAGACGATGGGTCGAGCGTGGGTCCCTTTCCAGGAACGGGGGGCCAGGAGTGCGGCTGACGGATGTAAGTGATAAGGCGTTCCCTGCGTTTGGCGCCAGGAGCGCCCCCGACCCAGACCATGGGATATCCTCTCCAATTCGCCCTCCGCTACCTCGGTGCACGCAAGCGAGCGAGCATCTCGGTTGGAACCGCATTCGCCATCCTCGGGGTGGCACTCGGGGTGGCCGCGCTCGCCACCATCATGAGTGTGACGGGCGGATTCCACGAGCAGTTCCGCCAGAAGGTTCTGGGGGTCAATGCCCACGTCCTGGTCCTGAAGTACTCGACCAACTTTCGTGAGTACCGGCAGGTCATGGAGAAGGTGGCCGACGTGGAAGGTGTCGTCGGCGTTGCTCCCTTCAGCATCAACCCGATGATGCTCGCGCACGGTGACGCCACGGCCACCGGGGTCCTCGTCAAGGGCGTCGACCCCAAGCTCAGCCTCGGCGTCGCCCCCGAGGGAGGTGACGAGTGGGAGGGGCGGTACGACCGTCTCGACCCGGTCCTCGATCTTCCCAAGTACATCGTCGATGGCAGCCTCAAGGGTTTGCGCCGACCGGGGGCCAAGCCCGCCAGGAGCAAGTACGAGCCCGTCCGTCCGCGGATGACCCCCGATGACGATAGCGACTTCCTGCCACCTCCTTTCCCCGACGAGATCCCGCCGGCCCCGAGCGCCACATCGACGGCCACCGCTGCGCCGACCGCGACGGTGGAAGACCTCGACCCCAAGGGGTTTCTCGGCGGTGAGGAAGAAGCCGAAGTGCCTTCCGAGCGGAGACTGGGTCCGGCCGACACGGGCAGAGAGGAAAAGATCGACGACGCCGACTTCGAGCTCGAGGACGGCATGCCGCAGCTCCCCGAAGAGGACGACCTTCCCGCCGACGCCGACCCGGACCCATGTGTCGATCCCGAGATGGTTTCGACCATGCCTGGGATCGTGGTCGGTGTGTCGCTCGCGGAAACGCTCCACCTCAAGCACACCACCGACGCTCAGGACAACGTTCACTGGACCCTTGGCGACTGCGTCACCGTCACCTCACCCACCATTGGCTTCACTTTCGCTTCGGGGCAGATCAAGCCGCCGGTGGCCAAGCGGTTTCGCGTCATCGCCGTCTTCGAAGCCGGCTTCGACCAGTACGACTCCAAGCTGGTCTACACCGACCTCTACGAGGCCC
>JGI12210J13797_10013555_pt1 | contig 11591 bp, 12 predicted proteins | sample ElkSlonscriptome_3_FD_13797 | JGI IMG/M metagenome (IMG submission 13797) | reverse complement strand
CGCACGTGATGACCGGCATGGCACATCTCGGCGTCATAACGCGCTTCTTTTAGGACTAGCCTCAGGTCCCCGACCGCTCATACCCTATTGGCGTGGGGTTCATCGCAGATTTCAAGCGGTTCGTCGTACGCGGAAACTTCGTCGACATGGCGATCGGGTTCACCGTTGGGGCCGCGTTCACGACGGTGGTCAAGTCGGGGGTAGAGGACCTGATCATGCCCCCTGCCGGACTGGCGTTCGGACGCGTCGACTTTACGCAGCAGTATTGGATCCTCAAGGCCGGCAAGAACGGCGGCACCCAGTTCGAGACCCTCGAGCAAGCCAACTTAAGGTCGCCGACCCTCCCGAAGGTAGTGGCGAACGGAAGGTAGTGGCGAACGGAAGGTAGTGGCGAACGAAGCAACGTAAGGTCGCCCGACCCTCTCGAAGGTAGTGGCGAACGAAGCAACGTGGTCGCCCGACCCTCCCGAAGGTAGTGGCGAACGAAGCAACGTAGTCAGATCGCAGCACACGGAACACAACTCGCCCTATACCGAACCCTCATCAACCAGGTCCCGGCTGGAAACTCAGCCGCTCTATCCCCGCCCACGAATCGCTTCAGCGCATCATAGTACTGTGCCATGAAATTCCTCCTCCTCTGCCACGCGAAGACCCGTGCCGCACTCCCACTCGCGGAGAAGTGGGGCACGGCACCGAATCGCTCTTCCCGTAGTCTCGGAGCCAATCGCACGTCCACTCGAGTCGCGGCTCGCCAACCCATGACCCTGATCCGCGACTTCTTGCGCTGGACAGAGAGATCTCGTTGCCGCTCCTCAAGCCGGCGCCGGATCTCCTTCCGCAACTCATGATCGGGGAGTTCGAGTAGGATCGGAGGCCGCTCGAGCACCAGAGGCACCCGCTCGGGCAACTTGCTGCGGCCGGCACTCCTTGCTTGCTTCGATCCTCGTGGGTCCTGGATTCCCGCGCCGCGACAGCGCTCTCCCCACAGCCCACATTTGGGTCGCTCGACCGTGACCGCCACCCCATACTCGAGCTTCGCCGAAGAGACGCCCTTCCACTGAAGGCTGCGTTCGACGAGATGCGCGCTGCACGGGTTCGCCAACGTATAGACGCAGTGCTTCACGACCTTGTCCTCGGTGCCCACGAGGACGAGGTTGTAGCCCTTCTCGACGACGGTCCCGCAAAGCCCGTGTAGTGCGTTGAGGGCGCGGGCCATCAGAGAGTTGAGCTCCTCCATGAACCTCGGCAAGCAGGCTCCCCGATCGGTCAGCACGAGGTGATAGTGGTTCGACATCCACAGGAACTCGTGTGCCTCGATCCGCCCCTGGTACTTGTGGAGCGTACGAGCAAAGCAATACCAAATGATTTCGAGAGCTTGAGGCGAGGGTGCGAAGCGGTAACAACGATTGACGGCGCGGACGGTGACGAAGCAGAGCTGGCCGGGTTGGATCAGGCGCGGGGGCGTCATGCTCTTGTTATCGGCCGCAATCCCACATCGTTGCACCGCTTCGAGAGACTCTGCACTGCACTACCTTCGGAAGGCTCTCCCCTATCGGAAGGCTCTACCGCCGGGAAGGCTCTACCGCCGGGAAGGCTCTCCCGTCGGGAAAGCTCTCCCGCTGCACTACCTTCGGGAAGGCTCTCGCCTACGCTCGGGAAAGCTCTCCCGCTGCACTACCTTCGGGAAGGCTCTCGACCTTCGGGAAGGCTCTCGTTGCTACCTTCGGGAAGGCTCTCGTTGCTGCGGGAAGGCTCTCGTTGCTAAAGCCCGTGCAGGCCGTGCTTGGCGGCGCAGTAGGCCACCGCCGAGGGCGTGGCCGACAGCCCGTTCACCGACGAGACGTTGACGATCGCCCCGCCGCCGCCCCGGAGCATGGCCTGCAGCTCGCTCTTCATCGACAGCCACGTGCCCTTCAGATCGGCGGCCATCGTGCGATCCCACTCCTCCTCGGTCACGTCGGCCGTGAGCGCAGGCCGCATCTCCCCCAGGGCCGCGGCGTTGACGGCCCAGTCCAGCCGCCCCCAGCGCGACTCGGCCTCCTGCACCACCGCCTCCACCCGGGCCGCATCGGCCACGTCGGCCTGCACGTAGTGCGCGCGCTCGCCCAGCGACGCCGCCGCCCGCTGGCCCTTGTCCGGGCTGCGTCCCGCCACCACCACCCGGGCCCCGGCCTCCACCAGCCGGCGCGCGGTGGCGAGCCCGATCCCCGACGTCCCTCCCATGATCACCGCGACCTTCGACTCGTGCATCGTCTTCGTCTCTCCCGACCCCGAGGATTCTGTCGGATCCCGGCATCCGACGTCGAATCCGAGCCGCCTCCCCGAGACGCGAGGGGGCCCCCTCTCCCCGCGCTCCGCGACCCACGGCGCCGGCCTCCGCCCGTTCACGGCACACCACGCCAGCCGGCCCGCCGCGCCCGGCCCAACCCGAGACGAGCGCCCGCTCACGCATCGCCAAATGACGCGCGGTCGGCTCGGTCGGGCATTCGACAACCCCGCGGGCTCATTGCAAGATGCGCCCGCCGACCCCGCCCGTGGTCGGCCAGGGAGCATCGAAGGTATGACGCAGCAACACCACGACTCGTTCGGCGCACGCTCGACCCTCACCGTGGGGGACAAGAGCTACGAGATCTTCCGCCTCGATGCCCTGAAGGCAGCCGGCGTGGGTCACGTGGACACGCTGCCCTTCTCGCTGCGCGTGCTGGTGGAGAACCTCCTGCGCCACGAGGATGGCAAGGCCGTCACCCGCGACGACATCGAGGCCGCCGCCGGCTGGGACGCCAAGGCCGATCCGAGCGTGGAGATCGCCTACCACCCCGCGCGGGTGCTGCTGCAAGACTTCACCGGCGTGCCCGCGGTCGTCGACCTCGCCGCCATGCGCGACGCCATCAAGGCGATGGGCGGCGACCCGCAGCGGATCAACCCGCTGGAGCCGGCCGACCTGGTCATCGACCACTCGGTGCAGATCGACCACTTCGGCAGCGACAAGGCCTATGGGCTCAACGTGAAGCTGGAGTACCAGCGCAACCGCGAGCGCTACGCGTTCCTGCGCTGGGGCAAGCAGTCGTTCGACAACTTCGAAGTGGTCCCGCCCGGCACCGGCATCTGCCACCAGGTGAACCTGGAGTACCTCGGCCGCACCGTGTGGACCAAGACGGTCGGCGAGACCACGCAGGCCTTCCCCGACACCTTGGTGGGCACCGACTCGCACACCACCATGATCAACGGCCTGAGCGTGCTGGGCTGGGGCGTGGGCGGCATCGAGGCCGAGGCCGCCATGCTCGGCCAGCCCGTCTCCATGCTCATCCCCCAGGTGGTCGGCTTCAAGCTCACCGACACCCTGGCCGAGGGCGCCACCGCCACCGATCTCGTGCTCACCGTGGTGCAGATGCTCCGCAAGAAGGGCGTGGTCGGCAAGTTCGTCGAGTTCTACGGCCCCGGCCTGGACAGCCTCACCCTGCCCGACCGCGCCACCCTGGCCAACATGGCGCCCGAGTACGGGGCCACCTGCGGGTTCTTCCCCATCGACGACGAGACCATCGCCTACCTCCGCTTCACCGGTCGCCCCGACGACGCGGTCGCGCTGGTCGAGGCCTACGCCAAGGAGCAGGGCCTGTACCGCACCAAGGACACGCCCGACCCGGTGTTCACCGACACCCTCGAGCTGGATCTCTCCACCGTGGTGCCCAGCATCGCCGGCCCCAAGCGCCCGCAGGACCGCATCGCCCTGACCGAGGCCAAGGGCGCGTGGAACGAGCTCATCGGCCGCATCACCACCGAGCGCAAGGGCGACAAGGACGCCTCGGTGCCGGTGAAGGGCAAGGACTTCGAGCTGTCCCACGGCAGCGTGATCATCGCGGCCATCACCTCGTGCACCAACACCTCCAACCCCACCGTGCTCGTGGCCGCCGCCCTGCTGGCCCGCAACGCGGTGCGCAAGGGCCTGCAGCGCAAGCCCTGGGTGAAGACCAGCCTCGCCCCCGGCTCGCGCGTGGTCACCGAGTACCTCGAGAAGTCGGGCCTGATGGGCGACCTCGAGACGCTCGGCTTCAACGTGGTGGGCTACGGCTGCACCACCTGCATCGGCAACTCGGGCCCCATCGCGCCCGAGCAGGTCGAGGCCATCGAGTCCGGCGACCTGGTGGCGTGCTCGGTGCTGTCGGGCAACCGCAACTTCGAGGGCCGCATCAGCCCCTACGTGCGCGCCAACTACCTCGCCTCGCCCCCCCTGGTGGTCGCCTACGCCCTGGCCGGCCACATGAACGTCGATCTCTACAAGGAGCCCCTGGGCCAGGACGGCGACGGCAACGACGTGTTCCTCGAGGACGTGTGGCCCGCTCCCGCCGAGGTGCAGAAGGTCGTGCGCGAGGCCCTGGGCGCCGACATGTTCACGCAGCAGTACGCCTCGGTCTTCGACGGCGACGAGAGCTGGCAGAAGCTCGACACCCCCGAGGGCGAGCTCTATGAGTGGGACGAGTCGAGCACCTACGTGCGCAACCCGCCCTACTTCGAGGGCATGGGGCCCGACAAGCCCGCGCTGTCCGACATCGAGGGCGCGCGCGTGCTCGCCAAGCTCGGCGACACCGTCACCACCGACCACATCTCTCCCGCCGGCGCCATCCCCAAGGACGGGCCGGCCGGCACGTACCTGATGGAGCACGGCGTGGAGCCCAAGGACTTCAACTCCTTTGGCTCGCGGCGCGGCAACCACGAGGTGATGATCCGGGGCACCTTCGCCAACATCCGCCTGCGCAACCAGCTGGCCCCGGGCACCGAGGGCGGCATCACCCGCCACATCCCCAGCGGCGAGCAGATGAGCATCTACGACGCCGCGCAGAAGTACAAGGACGAGGGCGTGCCCCTGGTCGTGCTCGGCGGCGTGGAGTACGGCACCGGCTCGTCGCGTGACTGGGCGGCCAAGGGCACCATCTTGCTGGGCGTGAAGGCGGTCATCGTCAAGAGCTTCGAGCGGATCCACCGCAGCAACCTGGTGGGCATGGGCGTGCTCCCGCTGGTCTTCGACCGCGGCGAGGGCATCGACGAGCTCGGCCTGACCGGCGAGGAGGAGTTCACCATCAAGGGCATCGCCGACGGCCTGTCCCCCAAGAAGACCCTCTCCGTCACCGCCACGGCCAAGGACGGCACGACCACCGAGTTCGAGGTGACCGCCCGCCTCGATACCCCCAACGAGGTCGAGTACTACGAGCACGGCGGCATCTTGCAGTACGTGCTGCGCCGCATGCTCGCCAACGACTGAGGTCCAGACCCGGTCGCGATCAGCGAAGCGCCTGCCCCCGAAGGGGTGGGCGCTTCGTCGTTTCGAACGGGCGACGCCGATCGGGCCGGCCCGGCCCGGCCGGTGCGCTCGTTCGAATCGCTGGCGTTCTCATCGTGTGCACCGCGTGTGATCCCAACGGCTCACCTGATCCCTTCTCCTCGACCGGAGCCATAGAGATCGCCGCCACTTCAGCTCCGGCCATCAACCCCGACGCGCTCCCCCTCGACGCCCCCACCCGCACGACCGACGTCCCCACCCACTGCACCGGCACGCCGCTCCCCGTCTGCCCTCCGGGCCTCACGGGCCCGTCCTGCACCCTCCCCTGCACCTCCCCCAATGCCGACGCCTCCACCTGTCGCACCCGTCTCTACTGCCACGGGGACGGCTCCGTCTACGGCCTGGCCACCTTCGGCGGCCACCTGTGGGAGTCCCCTGCCGCCACATCCGACTCCGCCCTCGCCGCCGCGCTCACCGAATGGTTGATCACCCACGAGGCCGACCTCGGCCTTGCGTCAGGTCTCACCGCCGCTGCACTCGACCTCGCCCCCATTCCCGAGCTTCGCAACACGACGGGGCGCCTCGGCCTCCTCCGCTTCCGCCAGCGCTATCGCTCGTTCCCCGTGCTCCCGCCCGACGACCTCGTGCAGCTGGTCGTCGGACCCCAAGGCCCCATCCAGCTCACCGGGCGCATCGTCGACGGTCGCGAGATCTACGCCAATACGACCGAGCAGAGCCAATGCCCCTCGTCTGCGAGACCTGCGGCAACCATGTTCGTGAGGGAAGTGAAGACTGCGACGGCATGGACTGGGCGCTGACCACATGCGCGGACCTCCCCCAGTATACAGACGGCACGTTGCTCTGCGTGCCAGGGACATGCCAATTCGATCTCAGCCAGTGCGTCGAAGCGGGCGGGCTCGACACGACCGTCGGAAACGAGGACGCGACCCTCGGAAGCGAAGACCCCTCGGGGACGACCAGCCCATCCTCCGCAGGCTCTACCAACGAGGGCGGCTGTGGCTGCCGCAGCCGAGAGCACTCACCCCCCGAGGGATGGGGGCCGCTGCTCCTGCTCTTTGCCCTGGGCCAACGTCGCACGAGGAGCCGACCATGAACCGTCTACGACACGCCCTCATCAGCCTCGTCGTGTTGATCGGCGCCGGCTGCCAGTGCAGCGATCGCCCTCCCATCGAGGACGAGACCTCCACGGGCCTCGAGACCTCTTCCTCGACGCTCTCGTCCGACGACGCCTCCTCGACCACCGTCGCCGAGAATGACGACGCTCGCTTCCTCGCCGGCATCTTCCACAACGAGAATGGCTTCACTCCCTTCGGCGGCGAAGGACCCGACGGAGGTGGGGCGATCCTCGCCAATGTCGAGTTTCGACCCGATGGCACGGGGACCATGATGTTCGAGAGTTGCTCCCAGAGCGCCGGCACCACCACCATCCAGTGGCGCTGGACTCCCCTGCCCGGCCCCTGGATCGAGCTGACCCCCGGCGCGGGCGAGGACTCGCTGCGCTTCCTCGCCGGCACCGACCTCCAAAGCCTCCGCGCCACCATCGACGACGACTGCGTCATGCTCTTCGAGATCGACGACGAGCTGTACACCTTCGACACCTTCCGCCTCGGCCGCGCGTGCTGGGTCGTCCGCTGCGAGAACGACGTCACCCACGTCGACTACTGCGAGGGCGAGACGATCCCCGCCTGCCCTCCCCCATGAGCCGCCTGTGGTGAAACTACAGGCGGCTAGCGGGGACGACCCCGCTTCGCTCGCCCGTTCCCTCAGCTCGAGCTCAGCACTGGTCCGGCCCGCACTCGCCCTCGCGCGGCATGGCGCTGCCGGGCCCGACCGCGCACCACTCCGGGATCCCCTCGGGAATCCCCGCCAGGTACGGCGAGTCGCCGTCGTCCAGCCAGTACGGGTGGGCGGTCACGAACTCCCACATGGGCGCAAAGGCGGTCTCCCCCGGCTCCATGTCGAAGGGCGGGGCGCCGTGCATGCAGTTGTGGATGCACTCGAGCACGAAGTGGCCGTCGGCATCGAGGTTGTTCTCGAGGTCCTGCGAGGTGGCGTTGAAGTCGACCGCCACGCAGGAGTCCATCTCACCGCCCCACAGCACCATCGCGGGCATCTCGTGCGGGCTGCCGCCCCAGGGCTTCACCGCCGCCCCGCCCGTGCCCCCCGAAAGCGACAGGATGCTCGCCAGCCGCTCGCCGCGGCCCGAGGCGAGCTGCCCGGTGAACAACGCGCCGGCGCTCACCCCCGCGCTCGAGATGCAGTTCTCCTCGATGGCGTACTGCTCGGCCACGCACGCGAGCATGTCTTCGAAGAACTGGTACTCCTCGTCCACCCGGCCCTGGCCCTCGAAGATGCTGAACGGCCAGCGGAACAGCAGGTCGCCCTTCTCCGCGGGGATCACCGCCGCGAAGCGGAACTGGTCGACCGCCGTCTGCACGTCGCCCTGCTCGAGGAAGTCCTCGGCGCTGCCGCCCAGCCAGTGCCACAAGAACACCACCGGCAGCTCCTCGGCCGGGTCGAGATCGGCGGGCAGCACCAGCAAGAATTCCCGGTCGTTGCCCATGCTCTGGATGGTGTTGAACCCCGCCACCAGCTCCGGGCACTCGCCGCCGTAGGTGGGCAGCGGCGGCGGCAGCTCGGCCCCCGCCGGCGGCTCGTCGCGGCAGTCCACCGTCACCACCGGCGGCAGGTCGGGCGGGGGCTCGCTGGGGAAGTCGTCGATCTCCGGCCCTTCGTCGACCACGCCCATCGTCGTGTCGGCCGATGTCTGCGTGGTCGCTCCGCTGGTGCTGGTGAGCATGCCCGTCGACGCGTCCAGCTCGCCGGACGAGTCGTCCGCTCCCTCGCCGACCCCATCGGTGACCGTGCACCCGACCCCGAGCGCCGTGAGCACGACCAAATGTAGGGGACTCCAGGACTCGAGCACACCATCACCACCCATGGATCGGACGATACCACCGCTCCTCGCCCCACGACCGACGTTCACCCCCCGATTCCTCGCTCGGATCCTCCCTCGTTGGTTTGCAACGCCGGAGAAATCATGGTCATCTAACACACTCGTTGTTCAATGTTGGCGGTGCAGACGATGGGTCACGATGATGAGCCCGGCCCGGTGAGCCCAGCCCATCACCCCGATCGACGGTTTCCTCGCGTCCAGCTCGCGCTGACCGTCCGCCTTCGCTTCGCCTCGGCCGAGGCGGCCTACGAGAGTCGCACGGTCGACATCAGCGAGGGCGGGGTGTTCATCCGGATGGACCGCCCGCGGCCCGAGGGCACGACCATCCGCCTGGAGCTGCAGGTGGGAGACCGGCGGCTGGCGATCGGCGGAGTGGTGGTGCGATCGATCCGCCCCGGCGAGGGCGGGGCCCCGGGGATCGGGGTGCTGTTCACCGAGCTCGAGCCCGACGATCGAGCCTTCGTGGCCGGGCTGGTGAGCGCGAGGCGGAGCGACGAGCCGTGAGCGCGTACCCGGCCCGATTCGGCGCGGCGTTGCCCCTTGGCTCGCGAATAGGGTAGGGCGTGGGCACGCCGATGGCCAACGACGACGACCGCTATCCGTTCGTCCCCTACCAGCCTCACCGGATCCCGCCCGACGAGGCGCTCCGCCGTGGAGAAGCCTTCTACCAGCGGATGGACGCGCGCCGCAGCGTGCGACACTTCAGCGACGAGCCGGTGCCCCGCGCGGCGATCGAGCTGGCCATCCGCACCGCCTCGACCGCCCCTTCGGGCGCCCACCGCCAGCCCTGGCGCTTCGTGGTGGTCGACGACCCGGCGATCAAGCGTCGCATTCGCGAGGAGGCCGAGGCCGAGGAGCAGCAGAGCTACGGCGGCCGCATGTCCGAGCAGTGGCGGCAGGCGCTCGCCCCCCTCGGCACCGACTGGCGCAAGCCCTACCTCGAGACGGTGCCCTACCTCGTGGTCGCCTTCGAGGAGATCCACGGGGTCGAGCCCGACGGCAGCCCGCGCAAGAACTTCTACGTGAAGGAGAGCGTGGGCCTGGCGTGCGGGCTGTTCATCGCCGCGCTGCACCAGATGGGCCTGTCCACCCTCACCCACACCCCCAGCCCCATGGGCTTCTTGCGCGAGATCCTGGGCCGGCCCAAGAACGAGCGCCCGTTCATCCTGTTCCCGGTGGGCTACCCCGCCGCCGAGGCCACCGTGCCCGACATCCGCCGCAAGCCGCTGTCGGAGGTCATGCTCTGGAACCCAGCCGCTTCGCCCGACGACGACGAAGGCGAGGAGCCACCGCGCGGGTGAGCGCGCCCAGGAGCACCGCGCTGCTGCACCAGAACAGCAGGTTGCCCACGACGCACGCGCGCAGCAGGGTGATGGCGGTGCGCGGCTGACCGGTGAGCGGGTCCAGCCCCGCGCGCGCCATGGCCAGCGGCGCGCCGTAGCGCACCTGGAAGAGATCGGGGGCGGTCGACGAGACCACCGCGGTGGCCAGGGTCATCGCCACGCCCACCAGCAGCAGCCGCGCCGCCGTCTTGGAGGGGACGAGCCCGCCGACCACCAGCAGGGTGGCGGCCGGCACCGCGAAGGTCAGCCAGTGCAGCAGGTGTCCTCCGGTGAGGGTCTGATGGATGAGCTGCATGGAGCGGCCCCGCTACGCGGCGGCGGGGCGGCGGTATTCCGGGCGTCGTGCCGGTCCGAGCACGACGCGAGGGCCAGGGCGCACGGTCGCCGCCGTTCGGCTGGGGCCGAGCGGCGCGGCGCACGACCGAAGCTTCGGGCAGAGGCCAGCGGCGCGTCAGCCCAGCGTGAGCGCTGGGCGCGGACGCAGGGTCTCGATGAACGCACGCTCCTGGGCGGGATCGGTGGTGTCGACGACGCGCATGAAGTCGGCGAGCTCGCCTGGCACGAGCGCGTGGAACTTCGAGCCTACGCCATGCAGCAAGTACGTATAGTACCCGGCCGGCTCGTCACCGAGGAGATCGTGCATTGCCCGGAGGTGCGTGATCGCATCGCGGATGTCGTTGGCGAGCTCATGGTCCTCACTACGGAGGACCAGCGGCTCGAGCAGGAACAGGCCGCCCTCGTGCTCGACATAGTGGGTCACCGGTTGGACCACCGCTCCCGGCGGACGGTAGTGGCGCTGCACGGCGATCCCGCGTTGGTCGAGGAACTTCTTGCCCTTGGAAGAGCGGCTCTTCCTTCGGGGGCGCTTCGCCTGGCCGCGCACGGTCGGAAACAGCGTGCGCCTGACCCACTGATCGGGCTGTTCGACCGGGGCGCTCTGAGGTGCGGTCAGCGTGAAGTGCGGACCGAAGTGGCGGGGGAGACGCTCGAACGAGGTGAGCTCGGCCAGGTCGTCTCGAGCGGCGAGCAGCGCATTGGCCGCCTTCATGCTCCCGAGGCAGTGGGAGTCGGGCATGCCCAAAGGCATCACGACGCTCACCTCACCCTCGGCACCACGCACGAGCGCCGCGACGGGGAAGCTCAGCCCCGAGAACGGATTCGCGACGAAGTGAACGATGCGATACGCGGCGCGCATGTTACGCAGGCCTCTCTGCCAAGCGACGAAGATAGTCTTCCACGATTCCTGCGGCACCGCGACAACGAAGTCGGAGGGCCTCGTACAGGACCCTCTCGTCGCGCACACCCGCGGCTTCGACCGCCGCTCGAACGAGCGCCTCGAGCGTCGCGTCGGGAAGCTGTGCAGCCCGCTCCACCGTGCGCGCGATCGAGTGATCGAGCGATGCGGCGCTGAAGCCCACGGGTAGGGCAAAGGGATCCGGGCTCTTGCTGCGCTTGCTCGCGAAGTCCCGAGGGCGAGACACCAGCGCAGCCTCCATGTCGATGGCCCAGAACGAGAACGACTCGGCTTCATCGCCTGGCTCCACGATGATGTTCTCGGAGTTTCGATCCTCGTTGTAGATGAGCGCATCCAAGACCAATAACTTGCCGAGGTCGTCGAAATTATCGAGGTCTTGCACCCGCTTCTGCTGCCAGTGCATCACATGCGTCACATATGAAGACAGCCACCCCTTGCCGGCTTCACGATCATCGAAGGTGGCAAACTGGGGAACGGGGACCCCGAGATGCTGGCCGAGCAAAGCGCCGACCGCCTCGGCCAGCATCCCCCGTGCAGGCAGGCTCTTCTTGACCCACTGCCGCCCGGCCGCGTCGGACACGAGCTGAGGATGATGAGCCCCCTGCAATTCGGGCTGGAACGTCGGCTCGAAGAAGGGTCCGCTGACGCTCGGCACCTCCCGCACGAGCTGCATCGACGCACGGTATCACGGGCCCGCGCGTGCCCCTGCCCGGCTACCCCGGCGTCTGCGGCTCGCCCTCG
>JGI12210J13797_10198139_pt1 | contig 11596 bp, 7 predicted proteins | sample ElkSlonscriptome_3_FD_13797 | JGI IMG/M metagenome (IMG submission 13797) | reverse complement strand
CCGGCCGCGATTGATGATTCGGCGCCTGGAGACGCCTCCTACGAAAACCACACCTCCTGCAGGCGCGGTCTCCACGCCGCGATTATGGTTTTATGGGTCGGCGCCTGGAGACGTGCATCCGGCGTCGGCTTGGTAATCGTTCAACCTGGTTTGTCAGGTTGAATGACGACTAGTCCCGAAAATTCTTGAACTGCAGCGGCTGACCGAGTTCGGCCTCGCGCATCAGCGCCATGGCGGCCTGCAGGTCGTCGCGCTTCTTGCCGGTCACGCGCACCTGTTCGCCCTGGATCGCAGCCTGCACCTTGAGCTTGGAACCCTTGACCATCTTGACGATCTTCTTGGCCAGCTCGGTATCGATACCTTCCTGGATGGTCACGTTCTGCGTCGCGGTTTTCGCCATCACCTCCGGCTCGTCGGTGTCCACGCAGTCAAGGTCGACGCCGCGCTTGGAAAGCTTGCCGTAGAGAATGTCGAGCATCTGGGAAAGCTGGAATTCCGATTCGGTCTTCAGCGCAATCCGGTTGCCGTCCAGCTCGAACGACGACGCGGTGCCCTTGAAATCGAAGCGGGTGGCGACTTCCCGGTTGGCCTGGTCCACGGCGTTGGCGATCTCGTGGTGATCGACTTCGGAAACGGCATCGAAGCTCGGCATCGCAGTTACTCCTGAATAAACTGCCGCAATCATAACCCCCGGACCGCCGGCTCATAGCACCGGGCTTGTCCCTGTTGCCGTCATGCGACTGTTGCTGAATCCTGCGTAAATTGCGAATCGGCGTTGCGCGGATATTCAAATTGGTGTGTCGGCGGCTTGCTTCCGGACAGGTTTCGGCGCACGGCATCCGGAAACCACACGTGTCAGAAAAGGTTTTCTCGGCGCGCGTCGGCGAAGCTCACCCGGAAAATCGATCTCTCGGTGCGTTTCGCTGCGCGCCACAAACCCTGCAAGGCCGCTGCCGCTCAAGCAGGGTATGTGAAGCCGAAGGCGTAATGCAAAAGGCTGTTCACCAGGCGACAGTAGGCCCGGTTACAGGTCTTCAAACGTTGCGGCAGACTCCGGAGCGCCTTACTTCCGCTTGCATCGCTCCACATCCTCGGCCAACCAGTATTTGATCAGCGACTGGTAAGGCATGTCGCGCTTGTTTGCTTCCAGCCGAATTCGTTCGAGAAGCGCCTCCGGCAAACGCAACGATATCGTTTTGGAAGACGGTTTCAAAGCCGGCAGGCGGGTCGGCCTGGCCTTGCTCCAGTCGACGAAATCGCTGGAATCCCGAGATTCCCAAAAAGTCCGCTCCTCAGCTTCCGTCGTGAATTGTGGATGAGTCTTTTGTGGCTTCGGCATAGAAATCTCTCTCCTTGCGGTGCATCGGTCGCGCCGAAATGATTCGGATCAGTGTGTTTCGCTCGCGCAACGTAAACGTGAGGTGCAACAGGCGGTGGTCGCTGGTTTGGCCCAGGGCGTGGAGACGAAGCTCGTCTTGACTATGGGCCGGGTCTTCAACAATCAGAAGCGGCTCATTGAAAAATATTTCTTCCGCTTCGGCCTGGCTGACACTGTGCTTGTCAACGCTTTTCCGCGCGTTGCCGTTATCCCGTTGAAAGCCGGTTACACGTCGCCAATCGACCATTTATGTATATTACTGAAATATACACCCCTGTATCAATCGAGTTGCGCGGATATTCAAATTGCTGTGTCGGCGGCCTGCTTCCGGACAGGTGGCGACGCACGGCATCCGGAAACCACACGTGTCAAAAAAGGTTTTCTCGGCGCGCGTTGGCGAAGCGCACCCGGGGGCGCTTCGCCTGCCCGGGCCACGAACGAGCCTCTGAAAAACCGCACGTGGCCCACCAGCGCCTGCGCTTGGGGTATCTTGGGCCGGTACCGTAGGGAAGGGAAAATGGATCTATCCATCATCATTCCGGCCAATAACGAAGGCGCGACCGTTGGCGACCTCGTCGGCAGGATCCGGAGCGACTTTCCCAACGCCGAAATTCTTGTCGTCGACGATGGTTCCAGCGATCGAACCGCCGCGCTGGCGCGTGAGCGGGGCGCAAAGGTGATCTCACACCCACAAAGCCTGGGCAACGGGGCTGCGGTCAAGGCCGGTGCGCGCGCGGCCGAAGGCGAAATTCTGGTGTTTCTCGACGCCGACGGCCAGCACGACCCGGCCGACATTCCGAGGCTGCTGGAAAAGCTTGACGAGGGCCACGACATGGTCGTGGGCGCGCGTTCCTCCTCGTCTCATGCCAATCCGGCCCGTCTTGCGGCGAATGGTATTTACAACGTAATCGCCTCGATGGTTACCGGCCACCGGATCCCGGACCTTACTTCCGGCTTTCGCGCCGTGAAGGCCGATCTGTTTCGAAAATTCCTGTACCTTCTGCCCAACGGATTCTCGTACCCGACGACCATCACCATGGCCTTCATGCGCGCCGGCTATCCGGTTGAGTTTCTTCCGATCGAGGCCCGGCAACGAGTAGGCAAGAGCCATATCAAGCCAATCCGGGACGGCCTGCGCTTCCTGATCATCATCTTCAAAATTGCGACGCTGTATGCGCCTTTGAAGCTGTTCATGCCGACCAGCCTCGCGTTCTTCGGCGTGGGGCTTGGTTACTATCTGTATACCTACACCACGCGGGGGCAGTTTACGAACATGAGTCTGCTGTTGTTCAGCGCCGCCGTAATCATCTTCCTGATCGGGCTGATTTCCGAACAGATCACGGCGCTAAATTACAAATCCAGCGAATAGTCCTTGAGCCTCCCAGACGCCAGCCTGACGCAAAGAGCCAGTGATGCTTGTGATTCCAAATTGAATGCGAGCGGATAATGTCGGGAATTGAGTCCGCAGCAAGAAGGCAGTCCCACGACGCACCACAAACCGTCGTCGTAATCGGCACTCGAGCCCAACTGATCAAGATGGCGCCCGTCATGATCGAGATGGAAAAGCGATGTTTGCCGTACCGGCTTATCCTGACCGGGCAGCACGGGCTGACCATGGATGATCTATTGCGTGAGTTCCAGATCGGTACCCGGCCCGAGCCCCTTTTTGAAGAGCAGGAAATCACAGGGGTCGCGCAGATGATGTTTTGGTTCCCGAGGGCCATAAGACGGCTTGTGAAGGCAGGAGGAGGCCTTGGGCGCCGCAAGAGCACAGTCCCGGATATGGTCCTGGTTCACGGTGACACGGCATCTACACTCGTCGCGTCACTGGCAGGCAGAATGCTCGGGGCAACAGTAGCCCATGTGGAAGCCGGATTGCGTTCCTTCAGAATTTTCGATCCGTTCCCCGAAGAGATGGTTCGAGTCCTGGTTGGCCGCCTGTCGTCGATTGCTTTCGCGCCCGGAGAATGGGCGACTAGCAATTTAGATCCTAAACGGCTCGAGATCGTAAATACGGGTGCCAATACACTGTATGACACTGTCCGCTTCGCGCTGAAATCCGCGAGCGGCGAGAAAAGTCACCGTTCGTCCCCGTACTGCGTGGTCTCAATACACCGATTCGAAACACTCGTTTCAAAAAATCGGATGCGATGGCTCATTGACGAGATTGGCGAGTTGGAAGATACCGTGCAAGTTGTCTTCGTCCTTCATCCCGCTACGCGCCGTAATTTAGTGGCCTATAAACTGTACGAAAAGCTGGAAAAGATGACGCACGTGGAGCTTCGCAATCGCATGACATATGTTCCATTCATTCAGATGTTACAGGAGTCTCGGTTTGTCATTACGGATGGGGGCAGCAATCAAGAAGAGCTTGCCTACATGCAGAAACCTGCGCTTATATTAAGAAATTCCACGGAGCGGCAGGAGGGTCTAGATGCTGGAGCTGAGTTGTGTGGGTTCGATCGGGAGCGATTCAGGTCCTTCATCGACAGCGTTGGAGACGGTTGTCCTGAGCATCGGCTTCAGGACCTAGAACATCAACCTTCGAAAATGATCGTCGATCGGCTGCTCAAGCACAGACGGCCATAATGTCAAGCATGTCGAAATGCTTCCAGCACTCCATAAGCAACGCAATTTTCTTGACCGCTGCCCAAGGAGCTGACCTAAATGAATGTAGCGCATTACGGGTATCATAAAAAGCATCGTAGTGCTGCGGCAAGACGGGCGTCTTTCATCATTGATCATAGCGATGCTGGTAGTCGATTTCTTGATGTCGGGTGCAATGCTGGTCACATAAGCCGCAGCCTGTTGCAGATCGGTAAGGCCGCGCATGTGCATGGCATGGATCTGAGTCGTGCAGTAGTTGATCCCGGTCTAATGTCCCACGAACGATTTTCGTTCCGCGAAGGTGATATTGCGCATGCGGATTATCTGCCAGCTTCGGACTACTCGATTTATAGTGCAGTTCATCATCACGTAATGTATAACCACGGACTGACAGCGGCGACTAGATGTATTCGACTTATTGCCCGCTCGACCGAACGGGCGATTTTTTTTGAATCGGGCCGAATAGCCGAAAGCTCTTATTGGCCATGGCAGCAAGCGATCAGGCAGTATTTCAGAACCGATGAAGAGCACTACGCCTATCTGCTCTCCAGCCTCGAGGGTGCAATCGAGCATGTCGAACTTGTGGGAAAAGTGCGAATACACGGTATCAAGCGGTGGTTCCTCAAAGTTTCATTGATGGCTCCAGCTGATCGGCCGCAGGAGTTGGAGGCAGACGCGCCTCCCCGCACGGCTAAGAAAAATCTAGTCCGGATCCGGCGATTCGGATCACGCCATGCCGGGCTCTTTCCCCTGCCGGAGCATGGGAATTCGGATTCGCCGTGCGAATTCGTCTGCGATGAAACTGCAGGCAAGTCATTCTTCATCAAGCGCCATGTGCATCGGCCCTTCTATAGCCGGCTGGAATACGAGGTTGGATTGCAGATCGAACGGCCCTGGGCCGTGCGCCCCATCGAATTGGCGTCCGAAACCGCAGAAATTACTTTTCCCTTGGTTCAATACGACACAATAAATGGTCCGGAATCGCTTTTGGATGCGGACCGGGCCAGACTTGTACAGGACCTGATCCATATATTCAGGGAAGCGCGAGCCGTCCAGATTCAGTTCGGTCCGGAATCCTGGCGGTTCAGGAATACGCAGGGGTCGCTGCTCGACTTTTGCGACCTCAATTTCAACAATGTGCTGCTAGTTCGAGTAAACGGGAAGACCGAGGTCCGTATCGTGGATTTCGAGCCGCAGGGTACCAGGATCGGTTTTCGGAATCGGTTGAACCAGGCCGCTGTACTGCGAGCATTGGGTCGAAAGCGGCTTCGTGTGGCCTTATTCGCGAGCGCCGGTTACCTGACGTTTTTTTTCTCAGCCGCTTGTGCGCATTTCCGGTCGATACCGGCACGGCTCGGCAACGGCATACCGACGCTCGGTTCGCTGATCCTCGCTGAAATTTCGACGTTTTTCGGTTGGCGTGCGCGCAAGTTAGCCGATTTCTTTCGTGATTAGGCGAAATGATGCCAACGGAGAAAAAGTAGCCGGATCATGAAATGGCGAAGCGGACTACTGTGGATCCTGGGCGTCGTAATCGTGGCGTTGATGGCGTACCAGTATCGAGATGCTTTTTCCGACGCGCTGCGTTCGTTATCCGCAAGTGAAGTCGCGGCATGGCTTTTATTGACACTTGCCCTGAGGATCCTTTTGGCATACGGATTCGCGATTTCCGTTAGACACGCAGGTGGTGATATATCGCTTCATGATGCATTTCTGCTGGGCTGGGTTCGATCATTTTTTAACCAGATATTACCGCTATCGGGGACGGCTGCAAACGCGATCTACCTGAGGCGGGTCATGAAGCTCGATTGGGGCCAGATTGGCTCACTTGGGACACCTCAGTTCATCATCGCTCTGCAGGCAACATTTTTCGTTGCTGCCCTCGCACTTGCCGGTGTGGCGCCAATACTCGGCTGGCCGGCAGGCCTTAGCGCAGTGATCGTCTTGGCTGCGGCGATCGTTTTAGCTCGTTTTGGCGTAGAGCACATACTGAGAGCGGTAACGTGGATGTTGCCAGCGGTCGGCAAGCGATTTCGAGTCGATCCGGTCATGATCAGTGAGTTTTCCGGACGAGTCAGGCATTTGCTCCTGGGTGTCTTCTGCTTTTCCGCAGTTCTTCGATTTTTTAGATTGTTAGTGCTTTTCCACGCACTAGAGATTGATTTGTCGAGAACGTCAATCTTCTTCATCAGTGCGATGGGTGAGCTTTCTGTGGTGATCCAGCTGACACCTGGTGGCTTAGGCCTGAGAGAGCTGATTATTTTAGGCGTAGGCGTCGTGCTCAGCGGCCGTGTCGACGAGTTGGCCGCCGTTGCTTTGGTAGAGCGCGCCCTGACCGTTGGAGTCGTTCTTGCTTTTGGGCTCGCTTCTAGTTTCATATTTCGTCGCCGCGATCGGAGCCGGATTGAGAGCGAAGCGTCACGTCTCGACCAAAAATAAAACGGGACCTCGGATGCGCAACTTCCCCCGATCCGCTATGGGAGTATTAGTGTCGGCTCCGGGATTGTTTACCCACGAAATTCAGGCAATGCCGAGTTGCGTATTCCTAATGCATCGTCGCGATAATACGTTGAATGGTCTACAGGACGTTAGAATAGGCATATTAAATTTTTGCCCAAACCTTGCTTTTAACTGGTAACCGTTGACATGGGAAGTCTGATCGGGCACTCGCCGAAATTGATATTGGCCGGTGGGCTGCTACTCTTGCTCGCAATTTACAGCATGGGCTGGAGCGGAACGCTCCATTTTGACGACGAGCCGAATCTCAATGGTTTGTATGGAATCTCGAATTGGACCGATGCGCTGCGTTTCAGTCTGTCCGGGGGGTCGGGTCCGACGGGGCGTCCGCTGTCGCTCGCCACGTTTGCTTTGCAGCACGAGTCCTGGCCGGATCCAAAGCCGTTCCTGATTTTCAATACAGTGTTGCACATCGTCAACGGGCTGCTGTGTTTTCTGCTGCTCGCACGGTTGCTGCGCTGGTTTCTTCCCGACCGCCGCCAGGCCGAATGGCTGGCCGGTGCGGTCGCGCTGGTTTGGGCGGCCTCACCGTTTCTGGCGAGTGCCAATCTAATTGTCGTTCAGCGCATGACGGGGCTGTCGGCGTTCTTTACGCTGCTGTTTCTGTGGGTCTACCTGATAGCACGCGGGGACTATCGGCCCGAGCGCATCGGCGCGAACCTGCGGCTGGCTATCATCGCCGGCGCCGGAACGCTGTTGGCCGGTCTCGCCAAGGAAAACGGTTTCCTGCTGCCGATTTTCCTCTTGCTGATCGAACGTCTGTTGCTTCCCGGCGCGCGAACCGGCCCCGCACCGCTGAATCGCCAGTTTCTGATATTGATTCTCGTCGCGCCCACATTGGCCATTCTTGCCTACCTCGGCTACCGCGGCCTGATCCCGTCTGGCTATGAACAGCGCGACTACAACGTCATCGAGCGACTTCTGACGCAAACGCGCGTGATATTCGACTATCTGCGACACCTTCTCCTACCGCTGTCTACCGGGATGACGCCATTCCACGATAGCTGGCAGCATTCCCGCGGCTTGCTCTCGCCGATTACAACGCTCTTTTCCCTCGTCGGTTTGGCGGTGATGGTTGGCGCGGCCTGGCTCTTGCGTAAGTCCTGGCCAGTGGTGACCTTTGGCATTGCCCTCTTTTTGGCGGGACATCTGGTGGAATCGACCACGGTTCCACTTGAGGTGTATTTTCCGCATCGAAACTATATTCCGGCGATCGGCTTGTATCTCGCCATCGCCTATCCGCTGTTCGTTCTGGCCGTGCGCGAGGCTATTTGGCGCAAGCCTGCCGCCGCCTCGGTTGTCGTTTACTTCGTCCTGCTCTGCGCCGTTCTCGGTTACGGTACATCGCTGTGGGGTAACCGCATGCTTGCCGCCGAGGTCTGGTTCGTGAACAACCGCGACTCGGTGCGTGCCGCTCAATATCTCTACCGCTACTATGCGACAGAGGGCGAAGTGCAGGTCGCCACTCAGGTTAATAACCTCTCCATACGTAATCACCCAGGCAACCCCGTGTTTTCCGTCCAGGCGCTTGGGATCTGTGACATGAAAGAGTCTGTGTTTGAAGAAAAGGTGGCTAGAGCCGTTCGCGACCTCGAGAACGAGGTTGCTATTAGCGCAAACGTTGCCAGTACTATTCAGCAGATTGCCGCGCTTGCGACACGTTCGGATTGTGAACATCTGAATATCGAGCGGGTCGAGCGCCTTATTCATGCAGCCATGAGTCGAGATGAGCGTTTCGTGCATCCGCGCGCGCTTCAGAACGTTTTGTTGGCAAGGGCCCAGCTTGCCGACCAGCGGGGAGACTACGAAGCTGCGATCGGCGCGCTGGAGCAGGTCATGGCGATAGATCCGATGCTGGATGCGGCGTTGCTGATTGCTTATTTTCACCTAGAGAGTGGTAACCGGCAGGCGGCGGTTGAGCATCTTAGCGTGCTGGTCGACTCTCCTCCGGTGGGCTTCCCGGAAAGCCTGGCTTGGAAAAGCAGGCTGGGACCGCTGCTGGAAGACCTGCAGCCACTAAGGGACAATCCACCGGAGCAATAAATTTATTTAGCAGTAAATCAGGCCGATATCATCAGTCGGCAAACCCCTGGGTCAAGTCCAACCGCAGTTGCCCGAAAAGCGCATTGATCCGGGCCCGGTTTTCCACTGCATCTAGGTCCAACTCGTTCAGATCTTGTGCCGCTTCCCGGTCTGGCATTGCAGTGTAAACAATGGCGCGCTGCAGCGAAGAGCACCGGCTGTTGTCGCATTCCGCGGGCACTTCAGCGATGACCCGATCGAGCCGGGCCGGTACGTGCGCGCGAACTAGCTGACGGTAGGTCTCGAACAAGGTATTGGCGATTGTGAGGCGAGTGGACGATTCAGCATCGGCGAGTGGACTTGTTCCGGTGGCGGGTGCGTTCCCAAGCGTCGATTCGTCCCTGCCTTCGTTCAGGGCCGCAAGCTGGGTGGTCGTCTTGGAGGTAAGTTTTTGACCGAGATTCTCGGGAAACGAATCGCTAAGCCCGCTGATATAGGCCAGCACCTCGCGCTGCGCTGCGGCGGGCCAGTCAGGCTCGCCCTCGAACCATGTATTGCGCTGGTACCACAGCCGCGGCAGGATCAAGCGCGCGATTTCGCCGCGCATTGCAAGCTGCGCCTGAATGCGATCAAGATCCTCGCCCTGCAACCGGTCTCGTGCCTGTTCCAATAGCATCTTCGACTCCGGCGCTTGGCCCGGCAGCCGGTGCAGCCGATTCATCACGGCGCCGGTCAGCGTCGATGAAACGCCGGCAAATTTGGCGCGAAACGAATTCGACGCGACAACCGGAAACTCAAAGGTCTGGGTTGCGTCGAAATCGCCCAGGGCCTGGTCCAGCGCCCAGTTGTTCAGCACCTCGGTCGTTAGAAGAAAATAGGGATCAACAAAAGCGCTATCTCTTGCCGCCAGCCGGTGCTCGAGTCTGCCCAATACCTCCCGTATGTGGGGCTCATTGGCTTGTATCGGCTGCTTCGAAGCCAGGATCGACAGCGTGCCGCCGCCGGTGGAAAACGCACGCACTTCCGGGAAGACCTCGCGGAACGTATTGAGAACGGTCAGCACCACGCCCGGTTCAGCAACGAAAAGCGGGAACCACTGGCAGTACACCCCGTCTTGATCCAGCCGGTCGCGCACCAGGGTAAGAAACTCCACCGAAAACAAGTTTTCGACGCCGGCCACCCACGGGTGGTTGGGTTCGGAGACGATGATGTCGAAGGTCTCGTCGGTTGAGCGCAGCACTTTGATGGCGTCGGCGGCAACGAATTCGGCCTTTTCGAAGTACGGCTGGGTGGTGAAGTCGGCGTTCTGTATATCGAAAAACGGCAATGCCTTGATCGCTCCGATCGCGATTTCGGCGACCAGTACCCGATCGATGCTCGGCATTTCGGCGAATATCGAGGCCGAAAGCCCGCCGCCCAGTCCGACCACGAAGGCGTTTTTAGGGTTTTGGACGAAGGCAAGCGGGTAAATGGCGTTCATTGCCCGCAGCTCCCAATCTTCCTCGCCGGTATTCGGGTTGCCGTTGATGTGCAGCGACGGGGCGCCGCTGCGGCTGACTACACCAATGTGCGCGGATGGGCCGTGATAGGTGAAGTCCAGCGTTGCGCCTGCGCGAAGCCGTTGCAGGCTCGGTTCCAGGCGCGTATCCCTGGCTGCGATGCCGCTGATATTGGCCGCTGCAGGTAAAAAGGCGTGATCGTCCCAGCGCGGTAGCGCGAAGACCACCAGAAGCGGCAGCAACGCTGCAGTTATCGCCAGGCGGCGGCCGTACCCGGCTATTGCAACGATGAACGGCAGGGTGAGCGCGATCATTACCAGGTTGAACCGAAATACCCCGTCCCAGGTCAGCCAGTAAAACAGCAGATAGCCGCCGATCAAGCAACCGAGTACGCTGCCCAGCGTATTGACCGCGTAGATTCGGCCGACGGTCTGCGACAGGAACAGCCCGCGCGAGCGCAGGAAATTGAATATCAGCGGCAGGTTCATGCCCATCAAGGCCACCGGCACGAGCAAGATAAGCGCAAACAGGCTGAAAACCGCTGTCCAGTAGAACGGAATATTCATGTACGTTGACGCGAATAGAACCCGAACGCGGGCAAACCATTCCGGCAGCAGCGGCACCAGCAGATACAACACCACGCTGCTGATTAGCAACGCGACCTGAACGCCCAGAAAGAATCCGGGTCCGCGCACCCGCCTGCGCCCGACCCACAGGCTGCCCAGCGCAATGCCCAGAATGAACGCCGCAACGATCATCGCGAACGTATAACCCGACGATCCGATGACCAGCCCGGCCACGCGGATCATCAGGTTTTCCAGCGAAAACACGTAGAAGCCTGACGCGAACGACACGGCCAGCAGGAGCCAAACCCAGCCGCGAGATGCCGGCGGCTGTGCAGCTTTCGCGTGCGCTGTTCCGGTTTCTTGTGCGGTCTCCGGCGCAATACCGGCAAACGCCTGCGGCCGCGCCTTCCAGATGCCCCATGTTGCAAAGCCGATCAAAATATTCAACAGGCCGGTATTCAGCAGCGTCAGCGGCAGGCCCCAGTCTTCGATCAGCACGAAGCCGGTCAGCAGCGCGCCGAACACCGCGCCCAGCGTATTGAGCCCGTAAACGGCCGCGTGGGTCCCGTGACTGGATTCGTAATCTCGCGCCAGTGCCTGGGTGAGCACCGGAATGGTGGTGCCCATCAGAAAGGTAGGGATGCCAATAAAGGCGGTTGTGAAAACAAACCCGAGAGCGAAATCGCCAGCCTGTGACTGCCCGCCGGCCGGCAACCACTCTATCAGCAGGTAGAAAAGCGGCGGGCTGAGCAGGGCATAGAAGCCGATCAGCGCCTCGATTATGCCGTAAACGAACAGCTTGTTGCGGATTGGAATTCGGTGGATGTTTCGCCCAAACAGCGCGTAGCCCAGTGACAGAAACAGGAAAAAAACGGCCAGCACCAGCGCGGCGGCCATGGCGTGGCTGCCGAGATAGAACGACAGGTACTGGTGCCAGGTGACCTGATAGACCAGACCGGTCAATCCGGTGATGAAAACGAAACCGAAAGCCAATCGATACAGCATTC
>JGI12210J13797_10181365_pt1 | contig 11599 bp, 7 predicted proteins | sample ElkSlonscriptome_3_FD_13797 | JGI IMG/M metagenome (IMG submission 13797) | reverse complement strand
GGCGAGCGATTGGTATAGCTTCACCTGGACGTCGGCACCCAGCCGCGCTTGTAGATCGGCGGCCACTGCGAGATCGGCCGCGAGTCGTTTGCCCGGCTCATGAATGTTGCCGGCGCCGAGGCTGAGAATCAGATCGCCGGGTTGGGCGAGGTTCCCGATTTCGTGATGAATGCGGTGCATCGGCGAATAACCGACTCCGAGATGTTCGCCTTGCTGCCCGACGATATCAGCGAGCCATTCTCCGGTGATCCCTTCAATGGGCGCTTCGCTCGCCGGATAGATATCGGTGATGCGCACTTCATCCGCGTCTCTGAATGCCAAGGCGAACTGATCTTTTAACGCAAGCGTCCGGGAGAAGCGGTGCGGTTGAAACATCACCAGAATGCGTTCGGCGCCGGCTTCTTTGGCGGTTTTCAACGTGGCATGAATTTCCGTCGGGTGATGTCCATAATCATCGACGACCCGCACCGCACTCGCACCAGTGGGCACTGCTTCGAACCGACGTTTCGCGCCTCGAAAGTTTTCCATGGCCGGAGCGATGGCTTCCGCACCGAGCCCGATCTCGCAAGCCAGCGCAATGGCACCCGCCGCATTGCAGACATTATGTAGGCCAGGAACTCCCAACGTGTAATGATCGAGATGGCCGTCCCGATTTTTGATGGTAAAACTGGAACCTGAACCAAGCGCTTTGACCTCCTGAATCTGGTAATCGGCATCGGGATGTTCACCGTAACTCACCGTCAGATCAAATTCGCCCGCCAGCTTCGTCGCATTCTCGTTATCTCGACAATAAACGATGGTCCCGGCGGTTTGCTCGAGCAGGGTGCGGTAAGCGGCGAAAATAGCCTCGAGATCCGCATAATAATCGAGATGTTCCTCCTCGATATTGAGCAGGATCACATGCTCGGGATGAAACAGCCGGATGGTGCCGTCGCTTTCATCGCCTTCCGCCACAAAATATTCCCCGGCTGGATCCCAACGGGAATTCGTGCCGAGAATCGGAATTTCAGCGCCCACATAGTGCCCCGGATTTAAGCCGCCGCGACCGAGAACAAGAGCCGTCATCGCCGAGGTGGTGGTTTTCCCATGCATCCCAGCGACGACGATCCCCTTGCGCGCAGCGAGAATCACAGCCAACGCCTCAGCCCGCCGAACCATGGGTAGCTCGAGCCGTAACGCTTCATCATAAGCCGGATTACCCACGCGGATGGCGGAAGAATAAATTACGAGATCCACATCGTGCACGAGTTCCGCCCGGTGCGGAGTATGGAAATCGAGGCCGATCCGTTGCAGACGGATCACCTCGGGCGAATCGACCTTGTCCGAGCCACTAACATGGTGACCGAGCTCAAGCAACAACGACGCAATTCCGCTCATGCCGGAACCGGCGACTCCAATGAGATGAATGCGCACTCCACCGGTCAGTAAGCGCTCGTTGAGAATGTCTGATCCGGTCATTGGCAATATTCTTCCACTGTTTTTACAACGTTTTCGGCTGCCCGGTCCGATGAAAGCCGCCGCATATTTTCGCTCATTCGTTTGAGTTGTTCGGGTTGATCGAGCAGTTGGCAAAGGTGGCTCGCCAATTTATCTCCGCTTAAGGTGCTTTCCTGCACCATCACCGCAGCGCCGCCTCGGACAAAAATCTGGGCGTTCAAGGTTTGATGATCTTCAGCCGCATAAGGGTAAGGAATAAGAATAGCCGGCAAGCCGAAGTGCGCCAATTCCGTGGAACTCGCGGCTCCTGATCGGGCAATGACAACGTCGGCCAGGGCATAAAGTTCCTCCATGGCATGGTAAAACGTCTCGACCCGGGCGGTGATGCCATACTTCTCGTAAGCTTCCCGCATGATCTGATCGTCTTTCATACCGGTCAGATGCAGAAATTGGACATCGTACTCTTTCAAGGCAGGCAAGGCTCGGATGACGGAAGCATTGATACCATGCGCGCCTTGACTTCCGCCCATGATCAAGACCGTGGTGGCTTTTTTTCGGAGCCGCAGTTTGTCCCGAACCGAACCGAGGTCGACATCCTCGAGTAAGGAATTCCGGATCGGGGTCCCAGTGACCCGCGTGGTTCGATTCGGAAAATGACGGGCGCAATCCTCGAACCCGAGCAGCACCGCATCGCAAAAACGGGCGGTTAGTTTGTTGGCTTTACCCGGGATGGCATTGGAATCGTGCACGAACGTTTTGGCGCCCATGCGTTTCCCCGCCACGATCGGGGCAGTCGAGGTGAATCCTCCCATGCCAAGCACGGCGTCGGGCTGAAATTCTTTGAAGATCGTTTTGCACTGCCGATAGCTTCGATAGCAGCGACTGGCGAATGCGAAAATGGCGGGTGAGAAAGGAGAAGGCATACCGATGGAGCGGAGCTTTTCGATTCGGAATTCGTCCCGGCCCTCCATCGCAACCGTATCAATCTGCTTTTCAGAGGTAAAAATCAGCACCTCATGGCCGCGGGCAAGCAACGTTTCTCCCACGGCCAACCCTGGAAAGAGATGGCCGCCGGTTCCTCCACAAGCGATGGCGACTTTCAATGGCATAACAATTTAAATTCGATGCATGACGCGGGCGGCCATGCTGACAAACATTTCACTGCGACTGCGGCGATCGAGAATTCCGTGCCGATGGATATTGACCAGGATTCCGACGAACAAGAGACAGAACAGAAGATTGGACCCTCCATAACTGACAAACGGCAAAGGCATCCCTTTATTGGGTAAGACGGCGATCGTCACGCCAATATTGACGACGGCCTGCAGGGCAATGAGGAGGGTGACCCCCGTGCCAAGCAGCATGCCAAACCGATCGCGGGCATGGAGCGCGATCAGGATCCCGCTGACGAAGATCAGTAGATACGCGAGCACCACCAGCACCGCCATCCGCAGACCGAGTTCTTCGCCGATCATGGGAAAAATGAAATCGGTATGCGCGTAAGGAAGATAAAAAAACTTCTGCCGTCCTTCACCGAGCCCGACCCCATCCAATCCTCCGGAGCCGAGAGCGATGAGGGCATTGTATTGCTGAAGGCCGGCGTCGAGTCTATGCGCCTCCAAATCGAGGAAAGCCATCAAGCGGTCAGCACGTTCCTTGATCTGGGTGGCGACATAAAGAATGCCCCCAGCTCCTGCGATAACGACCGTGCCGAGAGCAAACGGGTTGCTGCCGGCAACGAACATGACCGCCAACATGGTCCCGCCGATGAGTGCGGTGGTGCCAAGGTCGACTTCCCAAAGGATCAAAAGACAAATCACACCGACAATGAGTCCTGGGAAGGCAAACCCTTTGAAAAATTTTCCGGCATCATATTCAAAACGAGAGAACCACCAGGCCAACAAAATCACGGCGCTAAATTTTCCCAGTTCCGACGGTTGAAACGCGGCGACACCAAGATTAATCCAGCGGCGGGAACCGTTTAATTCCATGCCAATTCCCGGCACGAAACAGAGTGCGAGCAAGATAACGGCGAAAACGAAAACCGGCCAGCAAAGCTTCGACCAGACCCGGTAATCGATCAACGCCGCTCCGAGACAAGCGGTCATACCGATGGCGAGCCAGATCGCTTGGCGCTTAACGAAATGGTAGATATCTCCATGAGCCTCCTGCGCATACGCGCTGATGCTAAACAACATGACGAGCCCTAGGGTCACTAGGGCGGCCACGGATAGAATCAGAATGTAAACGCTGTTGCGTGCCAAAAGAGAACCAGAGTATGAATCAAATCTAACTTTCAGGAATTTCCAGAACCTGTCCGATCTGTAATCTGCGCGGATCATCGATGCCGTTCAACTCGAGCAACGACTTCATGCTCACATCGTGTTCGCGCGCGATGCCATAAGGATTATCGCCCGATTTGACGGTGTAAGTTTTCCCCGAACTCTGCACCGGCGCCTGCGTGCTACCGGAAGCGCCCATGCTGGCATTGGCCGGGGCAGTGGTGCGCGGCTGAAGCAACTGCTGGACCTCCGCTGGCATGGCAACTTCCCGTGTGACCGGCGGGATGGTCAGCTCCATGCCGACTCGCAAAGTCGCCACATTTTCCAGATTATTGCGGGCGATCAATTCCGCTTCGGAAAGCCCGTATTGTTTGGCCAAGGCGGGAATGGTTTCGCCACTTCGAAGGATGTGGACGATGGAACCGTCAGCTTGCTTCAGCTTGCTAGGCGCCTGGTCCGCCGCCGGATTGGCGTCAGCGGAGCGAGGCTCGATGGGATTGGCACTCGTTGCACCCGGCATGGTCCGGTCCGGTGTCAATTCAGCGGTCTGCGGCCGGTCTTCGGTTGAGATCCCCGCCAGTTCAGGTCCCGGCGTTTGCTGCGTCTTCAGACTATTGAAGGCAAAGATAGCGCCTACCGTGACGACATGTAAGAGGACGACCACCACAAAGGCGCGCCCCAGTTTCATGTTCGGTTCCAGATCATCGTCATACGCAGTATCTGCCACCATGGGTGAGGAGGCACGACGGGTCGCCGCTTTCAAGCGGACTTTCTTCTTCGGTTTCTTTGGAGTCATCATGTTGGATTGGTGGTTGGCTGGGAAGGAAGAGCTTGAACAACGGACCGGAATTGGTCTCCGCGATCGGCGTAACTTTTATACATATCAAAACTGGAAGTGCCTGGAGACATCAGAACGACGTCCCCCGGTTGGGCGATTTCGCGCGCTTTCCAAACCGCATCAGTCATCGTCTCGCAGCAATGGCAGGTCACCGCCTCATTCCATGCTTCGGCGATGCGCGGAGCCATTTCCCCGATGAGAACGGCATGTCGCACTTTTTCGCTGGCCAGTTCACAAAGGGACTCGTAACCGAATCCTTTATCTTTGCCACCAGCGATCAGCACGACCGGGCGAGTTTCGGATCCGAGGGCTTTTTCCAAGGCATCGAGGTTGGTCGCTTTAGAATCGTTCACATACTCCACCTCGTTAAGCATCCGAATGGGTTCACAGCGGTGGGCGGGCGCCTGGTATTCTCGAAGGGCAACCGAGAGCTGGTCGTGAGCCAATCCGAGGGCGATCCCAACTCCAAACGCCGCCATGAGATTCTCAGCGTTATGTTTCCCTCGCAACCGGCCCTGGGTCATGTCGTAGACCGGTTGGCCATGGTAGAGAATGGTGTTTCCCTCCAGGCTAAAATCGGCCTCCAACCCATAAGCGCTAAAGGTCAACGTCCGAGCGCGCAACGGTTCGAATTGATCCGCCGCATTTACCACGGCAAAATCGTCTTCGGTTTGGTTTTCGAAGATGCGTAATTTGGCTGCCCGATACTCCTCAATGCTAGAATAGCGGTCGAGGTGATCCGCAGCAAAATTGAGCCAGACCGCGACCTTGGGTCGAAAGGTGCGGATTTGTTCCAGCTGAAAAGAGCTGACTTCCAGGGTCATGTAATCAAGATCGCTGCTGTGGCGGACAGCTTCCGAGAAAGGTAAACCGATGTTGCCTCCCGATATCGTTTTCATCCCGCCCCCGGTTAGGAGCGCTTGCACGAGTTCCGTAGTGGTGGTCTTGCCGTTTGTTCCGGTAATTGCGATCGCTGGGCATCGGCATAGTTCGAAGGCGAGCTCCAGTTCGCCGATCATCTCGACGCGACGCTTTAGAAAATGTTGAACCAACGGGGTGGCCGGGTCGATGCCAGGGCTGATGACCGCCCGATCGACCCAGTCCGGCGCTCGTTTCTCGGCATCGGCACCAGTCAAGATCTCGACGCCCAATCGGCGCAACCGGTCGCAACGATGGCGCAGGGATTCAGCAACAGCATTATCGATAGCAGTAACCATGGCGTTCTCTTCCTTCAACAATGTGGCGGCGGCTTCACCACTTCGGCCAAGCCCGAGCACCACGATCGATTTCTTTTCGTATTGCACATTTAGCGGAGTTTAAGGGTCGTAAGAGCGATTCCAGCAAAGACGGCAGAGAGGATCCAAAACCGGACAATCACGGTATTTTCCTTCCAACCGATCAGCTCGAAATGATGATGAATCGGAGACATGCGAAAAATCCGTTTACCGGTTAGTTTGAAACTGAGGACCTGTAGGATGACGGAGAGGGCTTCGAGGACGAAAACCCCGCCCACGAGCACGAGCAGAAGTTCCTGTTTGCAACAGATCGCGACGGCGCCGAGCGACCCGCCAATTGCCAGGGAACCGGTGTCTCCCATGAAGACTTTTGCCGGATGACAATTGAACCAGAGAAATCCGAGGCCAGCGCCCACCCAGGCCATGCAGAAGATGGTGAGTTCCGCATTCCAAACGATATGAGGAATCTGCAGGTATTCGGCCACGACCGCGTTGCCTGCGGCATAAGTCAGGACGCCATAAGCCAGGGCGGCATTGATGGTACAACCGATCGCCAGACCGTCCAGACCGTCAGTGAGGTTGACGGCATTGGAAGCGCCCATGATGATGAGCGCAAAGAAAACGAAGGTCAGCAAGCCGAGACCGGAGAGAATCGGTTCTTTAAAAAATGGGAGGTAAATCTCCTGCGAGATTTTCGATACTTCCGGGGCGTTCAGGAAAAAGAGCGTCAAGGCGAGAGCGACGACGAACTGAACTGCCAGCTTAGTTTTGCCCGACACTCCATCAGATTTTTTCTTCGCGACCTTGGCAAAATCGTCGGCGAATCCAAGCCCGCCGAGTGCGACCATCACAAAGAGGCAAACCCAGATGAACGGGTTACTAGATTGACCCCAAAGCACGGTAGAAACCAGCACAGATCCGAGGATGAGCACACCGCCCATGGTGGGCGTTCCAGCCTTGGCACCGTGCAGCTCAGCCAGCCGGTGCACTTCCTCTTTGGTCCGGACGGGTTGACCGATCTTGAGAGAAATTAATTGCCGGATGACGTAATTACCGAAAAGCAGCGAGAGCATGAAGGCCGTAAAAGCTGCGCCTACAGCCCGGAACGTCACATAACGAAAGACGTTGAGTGGTCCGAATTCTTCGCTGAGTAAATGGAGATAATAGAGCATGATTACGTTGCGGCCTTACGGAAGCTTGTCTTCTAAGATGGGAAGCAGTTTCTCCAGTCCGACAGCACGGCTGGCTTTGATCAACAGGACATCACCCTCCTGCAAATAGTCGCCCGCAACATCGGCGACTTCTTCTAGGGTATTCACCTGTTCGAGTCTGTTACCAGTAACCGCGGCCTCCTCGGCGATCCAACGGCCTTCCTCGCCTAAGGTGATCAGGAGATCGGGAGCGATACCGGCCATGGCACGTCCGACCTGACGGTGCCCCTCTTCCGCGTGGGTGCCCAATTCCCCCATTCGACCCAGCACAGCGACGCGGCGTCCCGTCGCGGGCACTTCCGCCAGGGTTTGCAGGGCAGCGATCATGCTATCTGGATTTGCGTTGTAACTATCATCAAGCACCACGACCCCGCCTACGGCCTTGCGTTGTAGCCGACCGGCACTTAAAGCCACTGCGGCGAGGCCTGCGGCGCAATCATCCAAGCTCAATCCCGCTGCCAACCCGGCGCCGGCTGCCAACAATGCGTTGTGAACCATGTGCCGCCCAGGAACTGGAAGCGCCACCTCGGCCTTGGCTGAGCCGAACTGCATGGTGAACCGAGTCAGGTTCCCATCGGACACCAGATCTCGGGCTTGCAGTTCGCCGTTTTGGATTCCTGTCATGATGACGCGTGCAGTGGTTCTCTCGGCAATGCTGACGGAAAAGGGATCGTCATTATTCAGAACGAGCGTCCCTTCCGGCTTCAACGCAGCTGCCAGATCGCCCTTTTCGAGGGCGATATTTTCTTTGGAACCAAGAAATTCAATATGGGCGACGCCGATGTTGGTGATGATCGCGATCTCCGGGGCAGCGATCTCGGCGAGCGGCGCAATTTCGCCACGATGATTCATTCCGATTTCGAAAACGCCCGCTTCATCTTCGCGATTCAATGCAAGGAGCGAAAGGGGAAGGCCGATATGATTGTTGAGATTGCCTTGGGTCTTGATCGTGCGGAAGCGCTGGCTCATGACGGCAGCGGTCATATCCTTGGTGCTCGTTTTGCCGTTGCTGCCAGTAATGACCGTGCGGAGAGCCGGCATTTCGCTTCGATGCGATTTAGCGAGCTGTTGCAGGCCGGTGAGGGTATCGGTGACTTCCAACCGGGGTTCGGTCGCGCCAGCATCGGAGGCGGTCATGGCGGCGACGGCTCCTTTTTCGAAGGCTTCCCCAACGAAATGATGGCCATCAAAGCGTTCGCCTCGGAGTGCCACGAAAAGGTCCCCCATCTGCACAGCGCGGGTGTCGGTCACCACACGATAAGCCGATGCATTCGGCGGTGCATTGAGAAGTCGAGCGCCCGCCATCGCGGCAAGTTTTTCGAGAGCGGTCGGGTTCATTGTGGGCGGTTCAGATGATCGGGTTTGCGAGCTTCGATGGCGCGGGCGGTCACCTGCACATCATCGAAATGAAGGCGTTCCCCATGGATTTCCTGATAGTCTTCATGGCCTTTCCCAGCGATGAGGATGATGTCGCGCGACCAGGCGAGTTCGACCGCGCGTTCGATGGCTTTCGCCCGGTCCTCGATCACTTCGTAGGTGCGCCCTTTCATACCCGCTTCGATGTCGCGGATGATGGCAGCGGGATCTTCCGTCCGGGGGTTGTCCGAAGTGACAATGGCCATGTCGGCCAGTTTTGCAGCGACGGCGCCCATTTTGGAACGTTTCGCTTTGTCACGATCGCCGCCGCATCCGAACACACAGATCAAAGTGCGCGGGTTCAATTCGCGAGCGGTTTCGAGGGCTTTCTCCAGAGCGTCCGGCGTGTGAGCGTAATCGACGTATGCGGAGAAAGCACGACGCGCTGGCACCGGTTGCATGCGACCAGGGACCGGCGGCGCGTCTGCAAGGGTGCGGACTGATTCGCGTAAGGAACACCCCATCGCTCGAGCTGCGGCCAGCGCGCTCAACGCATTATAGACATTAAACCGGCCGATCAACGGCACGCGCACCAGATATTGGCGGCCCTCCGCATCAAGGGAAAAATGGGTGCCTTGCACCTCGGCACGGAGGTTTCTGCCGCGAAAATCTGCCCGGCTCCCGAAACCGAACGTCACGACTTCCATTTTTTTCTCGATGCGTTTGACCAGTTTCTGACCGTATCCATCGTCGATATTAATGACCGCGACCGGCTTTTTGGTTCGTTGTTCGGCAGCGACATCGAACAATCGACATTTCGCTTCGAAATAGTCATCCATCGTCCGATGATAATCGAGGTGATCCTGAGAAAGGTTCGTGAACATCACCACGTCAAATTCGATCCCGCGCGAGCGATGCTGAATGAGGGCATGAGAGGAGACTTCCATCACGGCCGCTTTACAACCATTGTCGAGCATCCGGTTGAGCATCCGCTGTAGATCAGTCGATTCAGGCGTCGTCCGAGAAGCGACGATGGTTTCATCGCCGAGCTCGTATTGGACCGTCCCGATCAGACCGCAACGGAGGAACGCATGGTCGCAGAGTGCTTTGAGCAGGTAAGTGGTGGTGGTCTTGCCATTGGTGCCGGTCACCCCAGCGACCCGCATTTTGGAAGAAGGCGAGCGGTAAAAGGCGGCGGCGATCTCGGCCAGGGCCGCCCGGCTATCCTCGACCACGACAAAGGTCGCGGCCGGATGCGCCGTTTTCGGCCGGGTCTCGCAGAGAATAGCGGTAGCGCCCTCGGCCACGCATTGATCGATGTAATCATGCCCGTCGACCACGGCACCTCGCAAGGCTGCAAACAGGGCGCCGGGTCCGACTTTGCGCGAGTCGAATTCGATCGCGTTAATGGCAATCGAGTCGTCGCCCCATATTTCACGGGGTTCGGTGGTGAGACGTTTGAGCAGTTGCTGCAGTGGAATCATGGGCTCCTCCGGGTATTCGCCATTTTCCCTTCCTCAGTCTGGAGCGGCAGGCTCGGCGGGACATCGAGATAGCGGAGGGCTTGCCCGACGACTTTCGAAAAGACCGGGGCAGCCACTGTGCCCCCATAGTTGCTGCCATGCGGGGTGCTGGCGTCGTCGACCATAACGATACAGGTGAGTCTAGGATTCTCCGCAGGCGCGTAACCGAGAAAGGAGACCACATATTTCCCTTCCTCATACCCTCCCTCTGGCGCGACCCGTTGGGCGGTCCCGGTCTTGCCAGCGACGCGGTATCCGTCGACGCGCGCGAGCTTGGCGGTGCCGCGAGGACCGGTCACATCTTCGAGCGCACGGCGGACGATCGCGGCTGATTCCTCGCTGACCACTCGGCGAATGGCCGCTGGACTGGTGCGCATGACGGTTTCGCCCTGGGAATCGGTCGTTTGATTCACTACGCGAGGCAGCATGAGTTCGCCCCCATTCGCCACGGCGCTCATCGCCATGACGAGTTGCATGGGCGTGGCGGCGATGGCGTGGCCCATCGGAATGCGGGTGATGGAAAGTTTATCCCATTTGTTAGGCGGATGAACGAGCCCTCCGATTTCGCCCGGCAACTCGACGCCGGTCCGGTCGCCGAATCCAAATCGGCGAATGTATTCATAATACTTCGTCTCCCCCATCATCATGGCTAGTTTGGCGGAGCCGATGTTGCTCGATTTCACGATGATATCCATCACGCTCAACATGCCGTAAGGGCGATGATCCTTGAGCACGTGACCGGCGTAATGGAACCGCCCGTTTTCGCAAAAAACGAGGCTCTCGGGCCGGACGATTTCTTCATTGAGGGCACCCGACGCCACCACGATCTTGAAGGTGGAGCCAGGCTCCACCATGTCGAGTATGGCACGGTTTTTGGTATCATTAACATCGGCGTCTCCAGGTGAATTCGGGTCAAAATGCGGGCGGTTGGACATGGCCAGCACTTCTCCCGTATTGGGATCGGCCAACACCACAGTGACACTTCGAGGCTGGTAGTGCTCGAACGCGGCTTGAATTTCATTCTCCACAATCATCTGCAGACCCATGTCGATGGTGAGATGAATGTTCAGCCCATCTTCAGCCGCTTTCTCCAATCCGCGATACGGCACGAGTTCGCGTCCGGTCCGGTCTTTTTCCACCCAGCGATAACCGTCACGGCCTTTCAGATAATCATTAAACGCCCGCTCAACCCCTAACACGCCTTGCCGCTCGAAGTTGAGGAAACCGAGAACGTGGGAAAGCATTTTGCCGTTCGGATAAATGCGCACGCTGTCGACATCAAAACGCACTCCTCGCCGCAGACCTTGCTCCCGCAGATCCGACTTCAAAGCGTTAGCCGTGGCTTCTGGCACTTCACGCTTGAGAATTACATAACGACGTTCCGTGTCGGCGCGTTCGCGGACTTCTTCCAACGGCATTTCAAGATGGGTGGCCAGAAGCTCAATAACGGGGTCAACCTGTTCGAGCTGGTGAAGCAACCAGCCATCCACCGCGATCGTGCGAACCGGTAGATTTTGCGCCAGCACCTCACCGCGCGCGTCAAAAATAGCGCCGCGTTGAGCATGAATCGCTTCTTTGCGAAGATGATGGCCAGCCGCTTTCTCGACGTAATGGTGATGCCGGGCAACCTGCAAATGGATCAACCGCCACGAGAACGCGGTGAAGACGAACGCGAACGCCATCACCAGGCAGGCAGCGCGGGTCTGGAAGTTCCATT
>JGI12210J13797_12239303_pt1 | contig 11600 bp, 13 predicted proteins | sample ElkSlonscriptome_3_FD_13797 | JGI IMG/M metagenome (IMG submission 13797) | reverse complement strand
ACCTAAACCAGAAGAACAACCTCTAAAAGAGACTCCAAAGCCAAAACCAAAGGCAGTTGAAACCCCAACTCCACCGCAACCGACAAAAACCCAGATACCAGAGCCAATTAAACCGCAGCAACGGGCTGACGCTTTACCCCAAAACCCCGTCCAGCAACCCGTACCCGCTATACCAGCCACACCTCAAAGACCCGTAACACCACCTGCACCCACCTCAGTAGAGCCACCCACTGAACCGACAAGGGAACGCAGACCCGTTGTTACACCTCCCTCAGAACCTGCTCCCCTATCACCTCCTGAACCCGTAGCCATTAATAATTCAGCACCACCACGCCCAGACACCAATTCTCAACCGCTTCAGACGGACTCAGACACAGAACAACTGAGAGAACGCTTAAGGGAACCAACGACAGAATCAGCCGCGCCCCCTAATGACGATACCTCCGATGCCAACCCTACATCACCAGGCGCAGTGGCAACCAATCCCTCCGCCCCCCCACGACCCACAGGAATTCCTGGATTATTGTCCGATGCCTCAAAGATTACGAGGCAAATCAGAGAGCGCTTAGGCGGTAGCTCTTCAGAATCGACATCTCCAAGCGCTGAAGACTCAATGGCTGACCCTGGCTCGCCAGGAACAGTGGCAACTAATCCCTCAGCCCCTACGCGACCCAGCAGTAGCTCCCAACCGCTTCCCGGCTCCGCCTCGGGTTCGGAGCAATTGAGACAGAGGTTGGGCGGTAGCAGTTCTGCCGAACGAGCTTCATCAAGTGAAGGCGACTCAATAGCTGACCCTAGCTCGCCAGGCGCAGTGGCAACCAATCCCTCAGCCCCTACGCGACCCAGTGGTAGTTCCCAACCGCTTCCCGGCTCCGCCTCGGGTTCGGAGCAATTGAGACAGAGGTTGGGCGGTAGCCGTTCTGCCGAACGAACTTCATCAAGTGAGGGCGACTCAATGGCTGACCCTAGCTCGCCAGGAGCAGTGGCAACCAATCCCTCAGCACCCACGCGACCCGCAGGCAATTCTGAGTCACTTCCCGTTTCCTCAGCAGAAGGTTGTGTAGCTACAAGCAAGCCGGAATTTCCATCATCACTAGCCAATCAAGGCATCGAAGCGAGACCCGTTATCGAATTAATCGTCGATGGAAGCGGTAAGGTAATCGAGTCGAAGCTCGTGGAACCCAGTCCCTATCCTGCCGTTAATCAAGCTGCCCTTGAAACGGTAACAAGTGTGAGTTGTCCCGCACAAGGCAACCGCCGTCGAGTACGAATGGGAATTAGTTTTGCTCAGCAGGGAACTGACTTTGAACGGGAAGCCCGTCAACGCGCCGAACAGCTAGAACAGAAACGTCAAGAACGGGAACGTCAGGCGCAGCTAGAACGGGAACGTCTAGAACAAGAGCGTCAAGAGCAACTCGAACAGGAGCGTCTAGAACAAGAACGTCAAGAACAACTTGAACAGGAACGTCTAGAACAAGAACGTCAAGAACAACTTGAACAGGAACGTCTAGAACAAGAACGTCAAGAACAACTTGAACAGGAACGTCTAGAACAAGAGCGTCAAGAACAACTCGAACAGGAGCGTCTAGAACAAGAGCGTCAAGAACAACTCGAACGGGAACGTCTAGAACAAGAGCGTCAAGAACAACTTGAACAGGAACGCCAAGAACAAGAGCGTCAAGAACAACTTGAACGTGAACGCCAAGAACAGGTGGAAGAATTACCCCCTCCCGAATCTATAGAGTAAAAATGTAACCCAATGCTAGATGCAATCTCTAAAAATAACTCAACGATTAGCCCCATCTATTTCAATAAAGGAGGTATTGGTCTAATGCTTCGTACAATCGGACGATTTGGAATAACCTTACTCATTGCCTCAAGCGTAGATATTGCCAGCCACGTTATCAATCCCTCGATCGCAGTAGCAGGTGTCGTCACGTTACCCGATGGGGGTCGCTGCGAAGGACCAATGAGCAACGGTAACCTCAACGGTGAAGTCGTCTGTGAATACGCGAATGGCGATCGCTATGAAGGAAACTTTGTCGATGGCAACAAGAAAGGTCAAGGCATCTACACCTTTGCAGATGGCGGTCGTTATGAAGGTGAGTTTAGCAACGACCAACCCAATGGCGAAGGTGTGCGGGTGTACGAAAATGGCGATCGCTATGAAGGGGAGTTTAAGGACGGTCAGCCTAATGGCACGGGAGCCTATATTAGCGCCGATGGCGGTCGCTATGAGGGACAGTTTACGGATGGCAATCCTAGCGGTACAGGAGCCTTTATTTTAGCCAATGGCGATCGCTGTGAAGGAGAAATTCAAGACAGTAGCCTTAATGGGATGGGGGTGTGCGACTATGCGAATGGCGATCGCTATGAAGGTGAACTGAGTGATGGTAAGGCGAATGGTCAAGGAGTCTACACCTTCTCTGAGGGGGGGCGCTACGAAGGAACGTTTAGCAATGGTCAGTTCAGTGGCAAAGGGGTTCGGGACTATCCCAATGGCAATCGCTACGAAGGGGAATTTAGTAATGGTAAACCCGAGGGTCAAGGGGTGTACGTCTTCGCTAATGGAAACCGCTACGAAGGTCAATTCAGTAACGGTCAATTTAATGGCGAAGGTGTTTTCACCGACGCCAATGGTAATCGTTACAAAGGACAGTTTAGTAACGGTAAGTTCAACGGCACTGGAATTTATACGTTTGCGAATGGCGATCGCTGCGAAGGACAGTTCAGTGAGGGTCAGTTAAACGGCAAAGCTGTCTGTAACTATGCCAGTGGGGATAGCTTTGAAGGAGAATTCCGTAATGGACAAAGGCAGGGGGAAGGTGTCTATATTTTCGCTGACGGAACCCGTGTGGAGGGAAATTGGGAAAATGGGGAAATGAAAAATTAGTTTTCTTTTTAAGGGAATGGGGAATAGGTGGTAGAACGTTATGAATTCATAATTTATAACTCAAAACTCTCTAAGACCTAGAACGTAAAACCTAAACCCTTTCTAGTTGAAATGGCAATAATTGATTGAGGGCAGAAGCAATTGGCAAGTGAGAGTGCTACGGTAAGAGGGAAAAGTAGGGGGCGATCGCGCCTTTTACTCCCCGTGGGTTTGTCACTGAGTCTGTTCATTCTACTGATCAGCTTGGTGGCAAGCATTACCTATGGTGCCGCCGATATTTCCTTCGATACTGTCTATGCCGCTTTAACCGACTTTGATGGTTCTACCGATCACCTGATTATCCGCACAGTCAGGTTGCCGCGATCGCTGATTGCCATGCTAGTGGGTGCTGCCCTTGGGGTGGCAGGTGTCTTAATGCAGGGATTAACCCGTAACCCTTTAGCTTCGCCGGGAATCCTGGGAGTTAATGCGGGTGCGGCAATGGCAGTTGTCATTGCTGTTTTCCTCTTCGGCTCATCTTCCCTGAGTGTCTATGCTTGGTGTGCCTTTGGGGGGGCAGGTGTTACGGCAATCACCGTCTATTTGCTCGGATCTCTGGGTCGAGGGGGACTGACTCCACTCAACCTGACGATTGCGGGTGCGGCATTGACTGCCTTACTGTCCTCACTCACCACTGCTATCCTCATCCTTAGCCAACAAACCCTTGATGAAATCCGCTTCTGGTTAGCTGGATCGGTGGCGGGTCGGGATTTTACGTTGTTCTTACAAGTGCTGCCTTACATCGGCATTGGATTAGCGATCGCGTTTGCCTTAGGGAAGCAAATGACCACCCTAACTCTGGGTGACGATGTGGCTAAAAGCTTGGGTCAACAAACCCTATGGGTGAAACTAACCGCCGCCGTGAGTGTGGTTTTGCTGGCAGGGAGCGCTGTCGCGGCGGCTGGTCCGATTGGATTTATTGGTCTGGTTGTTCCCCACATCGTCCGCTTCTTAGTGGGCGTTGATTATCGCTGGATTCTGCCTTATTCTGCCATTTTTGGTGCCATCTTACTCTTGGTTGCCGATATCACTGCCAGGGTGTTGATTAGTCCTCAAGAATTGCCCGTGGGTGTCATGACTGCCCTAGTGGGCGCTCCGTTCTTCATCTATCTAGCGCGGTTCAAGGTGAGACGATGAGAAAAAGCTGGCTCGTTATTCGTCCCCGACTGTTGCCTCTATCGTTCCGTTTAGAACGGCGCGTGCCAACCGTACTATTCGTATTGGTGTTGGTTACTCTCTTGGCGATCGTTATCAATGTGGGACAGGGGGAATATCCTATTCCACCATTGGCTGTTTTAAAAACGATTGTGGGGTTGCCGACGGCTAACCCTGACTATGCCTTTATTGTGAATGTGCTGCGGTTGCCCAGAACGTTAGTCGCCTTTGGGGTAGGAGTGGGATTAGCCATCTCTGGGACGATTTTGCAAGGACTTACACGCAATCCCTTAGCCGATCCCGGCATCATTGGGGTGAATGCGGGTGCGAGTTTAGCGGCTGTCAGTTTAATCGTTTTATTTCCAGATGTGCCGCTGTTTGCCCTACCTTTGTCTGCCTTTGCTGGGGCGTTGGTTGTTGCTATCTTGATCTACCTTCTGGCTTGGGATAAGGGCAGTTCTCCCATCCGGTTAATTCTCGTCGGTGTCGGGATAGCAGCTATCCTAGGGGCTTTGACGAATTTAATGGTCACGTTCGGAGAAATTAATAGTGTCAGTCAAGCATTAGTTTGGCTGGCGGGAAGTGTCTACGGACGGGGTTGGCAGCATGTTGGGGCATTATTCCCCTGGCTGGCGGTGTTTTTACCCCTATCGTTAGCGCTTTCGATGCAACTGAATACTCTCTCCCTGGGAGAGGATCTTGCCAGAGGACTGGGGGCGCGAGTGGAATGGCAGCGGGGTTTGTTATTGCTCATGAGTGCGGCAATGGCTGGTGCGGCTGTGGCTGTGGCGGGTACGATTGGCTTTGTGGGATTGATGGCACCCCACTTGGGGCGTCAGTTGGTTGGACCCAATCACGAGGGGTTAATGCCAACAGCCGCGCTGATAGGTGGACTAATTATTGTGCTGGCTGATTGGTTGGCACGGGTACTTTTTGCGCCCATCGAGTTGCCCTGTGGTGCGATTACCGCCGCTGTCGGTGCCCCTTATTTTCTCTATCTGCTGGTTCGCAACCGCAAGCGATGACCCTATTTAATTTAGGGGTTGCTGAATAAGTGTTGTGGTGAGGGGGAGCGGGGGAAGCTGGGGGAGATAGGGGAGATAGGGGAGGTGAACTCAAAACTCTACCTTACCTATTGCCCATTGCCCATTCCCGATTGCCCATTGCCCATTGCCTATTGCCTATTGCCTGTTCCCTTTCCTAACCAAAATGTCCCGCTTTAGACCGATAACCAAATGAGCTTATTGTCAACTCGCCGACTATCTCTGGCGTATGATGGAACACCTGTGATCACGAACCTCGACCTGGCAATTCCTGTCGGGAAGATTACGGCTTTAGTCGGACCCAACGGCTGTGGCAAATCAACACTGTTGCGGGGACTGGCGAGGTTGCTCAAGCCTAGTTCAGGTACAGTTTACCTAGACGGAACTGATATTTTCCAGCGCTCAACAAAAGCTGTGGCGAAGCGACTGGGAATTCTCCCCCAAAGTCCAGTAGCTCCGGAGGGGTTGACGGTTCGAGATTTGGTCGCTCAGGGTCGTTACCCTTACCAAAACTGGTTGCAGCAATGGTCAAAAGAGGATGAAATCCTGGTGGAGAAGGCGCTTTTCATTACCGGGATCACCCAACTGGCAGACCGAGTACTGGACACGCTTTCTGGTGGACAACGGCAACGAGCTTGGATTGCTATGGCACTAGCTCAGGATACGGAGATTCTGCTATTGGATGAACCGACAACGTTCTTAGACTTGGCGCATCAAGTCGAGGTATTGGATTTGTTGTATGAGTTGAATCAGAGCGAAGGACGGACGATTGTTATGGTACTGCACGACCTGAATCAGGCGTGTCGCTACGCCAATCATCTGGTTGCCGTGCGCCAGGGTCAAGTTTATACAAAAGGAGAGCCAATGCAAGTGGTGACGGAGGCGATGGTGCGTGAAGTGTTTGGCTTGGAGTGTCGGATTGTGCCTGACCCGGTAGCGGGGACGCCGATGTGTGTACCAATGGGTCGCTGGGTGTAAGGAGGTGGACACAATATAGCACTACGAGGTACGGAAAGGACATCAGTTAGTCCAAGAGGGAACAGGGAACAGGGAACAGGGAACAGGGAACAGGGAACAGTAAAGAATGTCCTAACCTGTCTTAGTACCGCTATAAAAGCTAACGGTGGAGATCGTCATTAGTCATTCGTCATAAGCTGTTCGGTATTTAAACCTTAATGTCAAGAATGGCAAAATCCTTGTAGTGCGTTTAGCGAAGCCATGCCGCAGGCTTTGCATCTTGCTCGCTGCTAATATAGCACTACGCTCTAAGGTTAGGACAAAAAAAGAAAAATTTAAATCGCTTGACCCTGAGCGACTTGTACCGAGCGAAGTCGAGGTAAGTCGAAGGGTCAATCCCTTGTCAGTTAAGCTTTTGTCTTCACTATTGCCCATTGCCTATTGCCTATTCCCTGGCGCGTAGCGCTATAACTGCATAGGTTCCCAGACTTCGGAGATATAAAGGATTATGCTCCTTCCTACATAGTCCCCTCAGGCAATATCTGAGGGTTTTTTTTTGACTTTTCACCTTTTTTTCACAATCGTTCGATACATTTAATCATAGTTGTTACCCTGATGTGGAAGTGATTACCCACCCCCTGCTGACATGGCGGGGGTCTTTTTTTGTCTATTTTTTGTCCATGTTGGTCGGTGCGTCGGTCATCAGCTATATATCTTGATTTACACTCTAAAAGGGGAAAAACCAATGACAAAGGACAATTCATGAGTTCAACACTTCAGCGTCAAATTCAGCAGTTTTACGACGCCTCCTCTGGACTGTGGGAACAGGTTTGGGGCGAACACATGCACCATGGTTATTATGGTCCGTTGGGTCGTGAGAAAAAAGGTCGGCGTCAGGCGCAAATTGATTTAATTGAGGAACTGCTGAATTGGGGTGATGTGCAGCACGCCGAGAATATCTTAGATGTGGGGTGTGGGATTGGCGGGAGTTCTTTGGACTTAGCCCAACGGTTTGGGGCGCAGGTACAAGGAATTACCCTGAGTCCCGTCCAAGCGGCGAGAGCAACAGAACGGGCAAAGGAGACAGGGTTAGAGGCTGAGGTAGCATTTCAGGTGGCTGACGCCTTGGATATGCCCTTTGCGGATAACTGTTTTGATTTTATCTGGTCGTTAGAAAGTGGGGAACATTTACCCGATAAGCAGAAATTTCTGGCAGAATGCTACCGGGTTCTGAAACCGGGTGGGACATTTCTGATGGCGACGTGGTGTCATCGTCCGATTACGCCAGCCACGGGAGAGTTGACGGTGGATGAAAAGCAGCATTTAGAGCAAATTTACCAGGTTTACTGTTTACCTTATGTGATTTCATTGCCAGAGTATGCCGCAATTGCCCGTGAGTTATCTTTTGCGGATATTCGCACTGATGATTGGTCAGATGCAGTCGCACCGTTTTGGGATATTGTCATTGATTCAGCCTTTGAACCCCAAGCGTTAATCGGTTTACTCAAAAGTGGTTGGGGTACAGTGCAAGCGGCGCTATCGTTGGGATTAATGAGTCGGGGGTATCGGCGGGGTTTGATTCGGTTTGGTGTACTCTCTGCTCAGAAACCGTCAGCTATAACGTCGTAAATTATGTTTTTAAAGAAGTTCGTAGTCAGGGCTTTAGCCCTATACAAAATGACCTGTCCCGATGGCGAGGAAGTGCGGAATGTGGGTTCAACTGTGATGGTGATACGCCCCAAATTCGGGTTGAAAGGGAGCGATTTCTGGCTTCACATCTACGCCTAACTGATTTAGCATCGCCTGTAAAACGGAGTCAGGTGACAAACGTAAATAGTGGGGAGTGACTTCTAGGGGGACATGGCGATTACCGAGATGATAAGCGGCTCGCAGTAAACTCAGGGGATGGGGAGACGTAACGGTTAAAACGGGTTCGGGTTTCGCCGCAATCTGCACCACCATCTCACCTGTCTCAGATTGGAGTAAATCCCCATCCTTGAGAATCGTCCCTCTCGGTAAACGCAGATACAAACCCTGACCCTCTGGGGTTTCAAAGCGGTAGCGTGTCCGGGTGCGTTCCTCGGCGGTGAGGGAAAGTGTAAAATTAGCGGAGAGTTCTGTCGCTGAGTTCAAGCGTTTCGTCAACGTCAGCATATATTGCCCAATCTGTCAAGCTAAAGTGCCAGCTAAAGTGACCGTTTCAGGCGAATCAGTTGATTCTGAATTTGCCGTTGTAAATCGGGGTCAAATTGAGCTGTATTAGTAATGGCGTTAAATTGAGCCATGTTAAACCCCTGACTTTCGCCAATTTCTTTGGCTTTATTGCAGTAGTTGACGGCAATACCTTGGACATCATCGGGGAGTTCTTTGAGGGAATCGGGTTGGGTACAGGTAATATTAGGAATCTGGTCTTGGTTTATCTGTTGCTGAATTTCGCTGAAGGCAGTTTGACGGCTACTTTCAATCGCCAGAAGCGCCTTGGCGTAATTTTCGATTTCCTCTTCCGTGATAGTTTCGGGTGGTAACGGGGAAATAGTGGGACTTGCCTCTGGAGTGGAGTTAGAGGCACATCCAGAGAGAACGAGGGCGAGTGCGGTTACACAACTCGTCCAGGGAATCTGATAGGTTCGCGATCGCGCCTGTATGGACATGGAATCCGATTCAAGTAGCAACGGCAAAGTGTAACTCTATTTTGACAGGTTTTGACCGTTTGGAACTCAGGAACTTAGTAAAACTCAGGGTTCTTGCTTATATCTTATATCTAGAGTTCCTTACCGAGCGTTATTGTACCACAAGAGGGGCTTATCGTTGGCTCGATTCTTGCTGTCTTTGTAATGCATTTTGAATCCGCTGTCGTAAATTACTATCTTTTTCCGCCAGACGTGTAATTTGATTGAATCGGGAGGGGGTTAAATAATTATTCACCAGCGCTAACGCTTGGTTACAATAAGTATTGGCAATTTTTCGCGCTTCCTGAGACGGCAGTTGATTGATGGTTTCTGAGCGATGACACTGGATATCAGGAATGTTGCCATTTACGATTTTTTTAATTTCGTTATAGGCTACTTGGCGCAAGGGTTCCATGGCTAAAACTGCTCTAGCATAGTTGGTAACCTCCGCCTCGGTAACCGCTTGTTGAGCATAGACAGCACGGCTGAAGTCCAAACTTAGAGACTGTCGCGAAAGTTCGGGAATGAACCCAGACAGTAAACCTAAGCTGGTTAGTGCAGCTACAATAAGTGGACGAGAGAACCGAGGCAAATGAGGGTGATTACAGTAGGACGTGATCATGACGATCGCAAATAATTAAACAGTACACAACAAAACCCAGAGTGGGCTTGTTTTTCCTGAACTATTTTAGGGGATAGAAGTTCCAGTGTCGGGTGTCGGGTGTGAGGGTGTGAGGGTGTCGGGTGTTGGGTGTTGGGTGTGGAGAAGCTGGGGAAGCCATGTAGAGACGTAGCATGCTACGTCTGGAAGCTGGGGGAGTCAACAAATGACAAATGACAAATGACAAATGACATAAGACGAATTAACGACAAATTTGACACAGTTTGATCACTTGAGTTTGCAGAGTGGAGAGTCCGTCAGCACCGCGTTTTAGGCTAACCTCTAACTCTAATAAAACTCGTAACGTTGCCATTAATTGATCCAGGCTGAGGTGTTGCACATCTTTCTTCAGGAAGTAAATACGCTTAGGGTTTCCGACTTCGGCGGCGTTAGCAATAACTTTTATATCCTTTTCTCCCTCACTTATCATTAATTTCACCCATAACCAAGTGCGAAATTGTCCCACCAGGGTGGCGACAATTCGTAATGGGTGTTCGTTATTGTTGATTAAGTCAGCAATCAATCCTAAGGCTTTATGGGTATCGCCTTTGAGGATACTCCCGGCTAATTGTAGACTATTGTGAGTGGTGGTAGTGACTAATGTAGCAACAGCGCGTTCATCTAAGCTAGTTGTCTCATCGCCAGCGTAAAGGCGTAATTTATCAAGTTCGTTGGCAAGTTGGCGGGTATTGTTACCCACTGCATCAGCCAGGAGTTCAGCCGCTAGGGGAGTGAGTTTGACACCTGTGGTTTGGGCGTAGGATTTAACCTGTTGGACTAATTCCTCGGTTTTCCAGGGAGGAATTAGGGGAAATTCTTTGATTTTGGCGTGTTTTTGCAGGAGTTTGGTGGATTTGAGTCGCCCATCGGGGCGATTATGACTGGTGAGCAGTAATATAGATTCTGGCGGAATAGCGGGAAGCGTGCGCTGAAGTTCCGCAAGAAGGTTTTCCGAACAGGTTTGGCAAACGGTGGTATCGACTAGCCAGACTAATCGTCCTCCCATTCCAAAAGGGGGAGTCATCGCCTGATTGAGTCCCTGAATTACGGCGTCTGATTGGTCTGGGGGAATTCTATCATAGTTAAAACTCAGCCAGTTGGGGTCGAGGACAGACTGGCGCAATTCGTTGACGGCTTGGGTAAGAGAAAAGTCATTGTCTCCCCAATAAAGATAAATTGGCATAAGGACGTTTAGCGTATTCGGAGGAAATTTAACGTGGATGATACTTATCCAACCTATGTCAATCGGGTGGCGAGGATGACTGTACCCGATAGTTATCACTCCCAGTTACCCAATATCCAGGAGTCACCGAAGTTTGAGCATCTGACTGATGGCACAACCAAGGCGGTTAATTTTCCAGGATACACGGTGATGACGCCACCGTGGGAGGATGAGTCGGAGAATGAGGCGTTTTACGGGAGTTTACAGGAGTTACAAGGGATATTAGAGCAGGAATTGCCACCCAGTTTGATGATATCGCTTCCGGCTAAGAGTTTTCATTTCACGCTGGCGGATTTAATTTGGGAGAATAATTATCGGGATGCGGTGCAGAATAATCCAGAGTTTGAACCTCAACTTCAGGGACGTATTCGAGAGAGTTTTGGGCAATATCAGGAGTTGTATAGGAGTTCTTATCCTATATATTGGCAGTTTTTCGGCGTGATTGTTATGCCCCGTGCAATTGGGGTTTCTTTAGTACCAAAAGATGAGGAGTCTTACCAACGAGTGGTTGAGTTCCGGCGTTGTCTTTATCAAAATCCGGGATTAATTGGTTTGGGGGTTGAGCAGCAGTACCATTTTACGGCGCATATTACGTTAGGATACTTCGGGGAAATTCCAGCACAGCTTGAGCGCGATCGCATCAGTAGTATGTTATCGGATTTGAATGAGCAATGGTTAGGGAAGGAGGATAATTTATTTTTGGTTAAGCGGGCTGAGTTGCGGAAGTTTGATAATATGACTCATTTCTATCGCGAATCGGATTTTCCAGCTGTTGAGTTTTGAGTTAGTGTGGCGTGGAGGGGTGGGTAAGGTTTAGCTTTGATAAGTTTAAAACCCGCCCTCTTTTAGGTTGTTGAAGATGGGATTTGTGTATTTGCGGTGTGAATGGTTTGGTTTCATGATTGAATCGTTTTTAACGCAGAGGTTCGCAGAGGGAAGCGCAGAGGTTCGCAGAGGGTTT
>JGI12210J13797_10491619_pt1 | contig 11600 bp, 5 predicted proteins | sample ElkSlonscriptome_3_FD_13797 | JGI IMG/M metagenome (IMG submission 13797) | reverse complement strand
GGATGTTCAGTAAGTTCGTGATAAAAGGTTTCAAAACGTTCGTCAATTTCATTGGTGTAACCCAAAAAAACAACTTGATCTTTGGCGTAGCCCAGTTCCTTATCATTAAGAAAGGTAAGCTGTTGATAGGTAACTAGTGTAGCGATAATCATGACAATAGAAATGGTGAACTGCACCACGACTAACGCTTGACGAATCCGGCCGCTCCCGCTCCCACGAGTAGAACCACTGAGGCCTTTCAGTGCTAACGCGGGTTTAAAACGGGAGATAATGAATGCCGGGTAAAGTCCGGCTAGTATTCCTACCAGACCGATAATAGCTACTACACCTAATATTGCTACGGGTGTGGCGTACTGCTCCAGTTCAATAGTTTTGTCAGTAAATTCATTGAGCCAGGGAAGAGCAAGTGAGATAAACACGATTGCTAGCAGGAAAGCGAAAAAAGCTAATAAAGTAGATTCACTTAGGTACTGAAGAACCAGTTGCTTTCGCAACGCTCCAACCGCTTTGCGTAAACCCACTTCTTTGCTACGGGTAGTAGCCCGAGCCGTTGACAAATTGATGAAGTTAAAGCCAGCAATCAGCAGCAGAAATACCCCAATAGCGCCCATGATATATACGTGATTGATATTACCATTGGCTTCTTCTTCCGAGTCAAGCTGAGAGTGCAAATGAATATCCGTAAGCGGCTGAAGAAATAGATTGGTCCACCTGCTGGGTTGTATCGGATCGTCAGATTGCCCCATGTGTCGATCCAGGAAATGCAGAAACTGAGCTTCCACCCGCTCGGGGTCAAACTCATCGTTTACCAGAAGGTAGGTTCCAAAAACATTTTTTCCCCAACCAGTGTCTAAACGCTCTCGCCCTAAGGTTGTATTAAGCGTACTAAAGGATACCAGAAAGTCCGGGTGCCAGTGCGATTGGGTGGGAAATGCTTCGTATACTCCCGTAATCAAAAAGTAGTTGTTTTGCGAAACGAGTTGTTTTCCTACTACATCCTGCGTACCGAAGTACTTTTCTGCCGCCGCATCGGATAGCATCATCGTAAACGGCTTTTCTAAGGCAGTTTTAGTATCGCCCGCCTTGATAGGAATCGTGAATACCTCGAACACCGATGGTTCAGCGTAATAGAAGTTTTCGACGTGCAAGCTCTCCTGGAATGATCGGTTCTCATCAACTGTACCGAGGGTGATATAGGTATGGCAAATGCGGGCTACTTCCTCAATGTCCGGAAAATCATTGGCTAGTCTCGGCCCAAATCCGGGGGCCGTATGGCCCAGATGCAAGGCGACACTGCCGTCGGAAGAGAGGAAGTTGCGGGTAACACGGTAGATATTATCCGCATTCTCGTGGTAGCGGTCGTAGCTCAACTCATCTTGGATAAACATCGCAACGAGCAAACTACCTGTAAGGGCCAGAGCTAACCCCAATACGTTAGTGGTAGTGGTTAATTTATTTCGGGCGAATAATCGTAGGGCTAGGATGAAATAATTCTTTAGCATATCGTTAGAAATAGATGAATTTGATGGTCGCTTAATAATAGCGGGACGTAGATAGGCGAGTACCTCTTGCCAGTAGCCGCTTCGGGCTCTTCTAACCCCTACCTTTTGCACTCGGATATAGTAGCGTTCGTGTAAGTCGCCTATAATTTCCTCTATTAAATGAGGTGCACAGAGCCACCGTAAAATGGTATCTACTATAGGCGGAGGACCATCTGGCTTATGATCTCGGGCAGCCATAATCAGGTGAAACTGATCTGCGGCAAACCTTGAGGAGCGATGCGATCCCACAGCCGGTTACGAACTTCCTGCACTTCGTGAAGTATTCGGCTACCCGCGACCGTTACCGTAAATAGGCGTTTGCGGCGTCCGCCCCGTTCGGGAGTAGCTTTACCCATTTGGGAGTTCACAAAGCCTTTCTTTTCCAACCGCTGTAGGGCGGCGTGAACCGCTCCGGTAGTGACGGTCTTACCGGTTTCTTCTTCCAGGGCTTCGGCAATAGCTACGCTGTAAGCTTGGGGGGTGAGCACGGCTACCGATAGCAACACTACCTCTTCAAATTCACCCAGATCGCTTCTTCTCATAAGTTGATAGATGATTACTTCTATTTCAGTATATCAAATGGTTTGCCAGGGCTGTGAGGGGGCTTAGAGGCAATTTTAAGTTTTATAAAGTGTTCGAAAACGAGCATTGATTGTACGCTGATGAACAATAGGCGTAGAATGTTAGGAGAGAAAATAGTTTTGGGAGTATTATTTAGATAAGTTCTAAACAAAGAGTATTTTTGTCAAACTACACGTTCTAATCAATGTGTTATTTAGAGCCCAATCCGTCCGTATGAAAACGTTAGCGAAGATGAGACCCGGTGAGCGAAGAGTGATTCAGCAATTGAAGCCTTCGGCAATTTCAGTAAAACTGTTGGAAATGGGATTACTGCCGGGCAAAACCGTACAGTATAATTTTTCGGCCCCCTTTGGCGACCCAATCTCGGTACAAGTAGCGGGGTATCAGCTATCGTTGCGATTAAACGAAGCGGACTTAGTAGAAGTATCATGAGTAAACCAACGACCGAAACTCTTGCTACGGTTAGTACGGGCCGCATTGCGTTGGTCGGTAATCCTAACTCCGGAAAAAGTAGTCTGTTTAACTTACTTACCGGTCTAAATCAGAAGGTAGGTAACTATCCGGGAGTTACGGTAGACCAGAAAGTAGGTGCCCTGCAATTATCCTCAGGCCGATTAATAGAAGTAGTTGACCTACCGGGTACTTACAGTATATATCCGCGTTCTTCCGATGAATTAGTGGTGGCTAATCAACTAATAAATCTGAAGGAAGAAGCTTTTCAGGCAGTGGTGGTCGTGGTAGATGCTACTAATCTGGAACGAAATCTTTTGCTATGCACTCAACTGATCGATCTTCGTTTGCCAATAATTTTGGTGCTCAACATGGCTGATTTGGTGCAAAAGCGAAAAATAAGATTAAACGTTGACGTTCTCCGGCAAGAGTTGGGAGGTGTTTCGATTATTCAAATGAACGCCCGCCGGGGCAAAGGGTTACCTGCGCTAAAGGAACAACTTGAGAAAGATATAAATACCCCACTAGGTAAGTTTTACGATGCTCATGCAGTGGCGGCCGAGGCTGTATCCGAAATTAAGCATCAACTAGGCTGTGATAATTACTACCAGGCTTATTTGCTGCTACACTACGGCAATTCTCTCAACTTCCTATCCCCGGACGAAAAAGAGCTACTGGAAAATTGTAAAGCTCAATTTGGATTTGATTCGGAAAGCCTTCAGAAGGATGAAACTACCCAGCGTTACCGGCGAATTGATCAGATATTAGAGTCGGCAATGTTGGTGCCGGAAAACGAACCCTCTGGTTTTACCGAAAAACTGGATCAATACGTCACCCATAAAGTATTTGGGTACCTGATTTTTTTCGGGCTGTTACTACTGATCTTTCAGGCTATTTTCGCTTGGGCGGCGGCTCCCATGGATCTTATTGACCTCATGTTCGGCAAACTGGGCAGTTGGATTAGTGCGAACTTACCCGCGGGACCACTCACTGATTTACTAGCCGAAGGCATTGTGCCGGGCATTGGCGGTATCGTCATATTTATTCCTCAAATAGCCATTCTCTTCGCCTTCATCACTATTCTGGAAGAATCGGGGTACATGGCCCGAGTGGTGTTTATGATGGATAAACTGATGCGGAAGGTAGGATTGAACGGTCGGAGCGTTGTTCCCCTAATTTCTGGCTTAGCTTGCGCTATTCCAGCGATCATGGCTACCCGGGGCATTGATGATTGGAAAGATCGCCTAATCACCATATTTGTTACCCCCTTTATGAGCTGCTCCGCTCGCCTACCGGTCTACGTCATTCTGATTGGCTTGGTCGTACCCGAACAAACGTTCTGGGGAGTTTTTAATTTGGCCGGACTGGTACTGATGGGTTTGTATCTGCTTGGTTTTTTTATGGCAATTGCTTCCGCCTGGGTGATGAAAAAGTTAATTCGAGCTAAAAGTCAGGGGTTTTTAATCATGGAACTACCGGGCTACCGCTGGCCCCGCTGGGGAAATGTAGGTATTACCGTTTGGGAAAAGTCCAAAACCTTTGTGCTGGAAGCAGGTAAAATAATTCTAGCGGTTTCAATAATACTCTGGGTATTGGCCTCCTACGGACCCGGAGATTCAATTCAGCGGGCGGAGGAACAGCTTACTCAGCGGGCCCAACAAGAGCAGACGTTAGCTGAATCGCTTGACGCCCACATTGAGAGTGTCCGATTGCAAGAATCCTACGCCGGACAGTTTGGAAAGTGGATTGAACCAGTAATTCGCCCATTGGGTTACGACTGGAAGATTGGTATTGCATTAATCACTTCCTTCGCGGCCCGGGAGGTGTTTGTGGGAACCATTTCAACCCTGTACAGCATTGGTGATACTGAAAGCGAAAGCACCATCAAAAGCCGGTTACGGAACGAGATCAATCCGGAAACCGGTGGGCCTAGATTTACTCCGGCGGTAGCTTTTTCACTACTGATCTTTTACGCGTTTGCTATGCAATGTATGAGTACGTTAGCCATTGTAAAGCAAGAAACCCGAAGTTGGAAATGGCCTACGTTGCAATTGTTCTACATGACCCTAATGGCGTACGGAAGCGCGTACTTAGTGTATCAATTAATGTCCTGATAATGCAACTACTAATCATCACTTTTCTCTTTATTACTGCTTCAATTTATCTGATTCGCTTAGTCTATCTCCACTTTCAGCCGGATCGGAAATGTACTAAAGGTTGCGGAGCATGCAGTACTATCGACTTAAAAAAAATACAGGCGCAAATTCAGCAAAAGGCGTAGTGTTAATCGCTTAGTGACATACATTCTATCTTCCTTAATATTTCTCGGATATTTTGTAGCAAAGCGTTTTTAAGCAGTAGGATTATTCCTATTTTGAGGCTTGAGTCTTTTATACTAATACCCTAACGGCGCACCTATGCTGGTACGATGTGTTTTTTTGGGAGGTATTCTTCTGTGTAACCCGTGCTTCCTTACGGCGCAATCGGTTCACGTTGGCAGTAACCAACTACTAGCACTTACTAATCATGCAATTCTGTACACTCCCGGCACCATAACTAATCAGGGAGTGATCCTTAACGAAGGAAATATTTGGTTAGAAGGTAATTGGAACAATCAACAGAGCTATAATGGTGAAGGATGGCTGCGATTCACGGGTACAGAAAACCAAACTATTCAGCACAATGGCCAGAATATAAGTGCGCTGGAGGTTAGTGGAGGAGGTCTGAAAATTCTGGAAGGTAGCATTACCATTGTGGATACTCTCCAATTAACCGATGGCCACGTGGTCGCTACTCCAGAAAATTCAATTACACTGAATCAAAATATTCTGATTGATGGTGCAAGTGTCAATTCATACATCGAGGGAGCCGTTCGCTTCAGGGGTACTGGTTACCACTATCTTCCGATCGGAACGAGCACTTCTTTTTTACCGATCACTTTAGAAGAGGTTGGCGGAGTAAGTCCCGTGGTGGAAGTCGTGGCATTTGATGGCGAGCCGGTTGAAGTTGATGGGGAAAGGCTGGAAGCAAAAACGGTGAACAATTACTGGACAATAAATGAGCTTGAAGGTAGCTACGATGGTTCAGTAGTAACCCTTCCCGTAACATCCGCTGATAGGTTTGATGATTTAATTGGCGTAGTTGTAACAGAGTCGGATAACCTCGAAGGGCCGTTTCGTAATTTAGGTCAGCAAGAACGGGTAGGGGATAGAAATGCGGGGTTCATAACCGGCGAAGCAGTTGCCCGCCAATCAATTATATCATTAGGACTAACATCAGAGTATGTGCTAGATAATTCAGTGGAGGTTCCCTCGGCATTTTCGCCGGTAGCCTCCAACCCAACTGATCGTACCGTGAAAATATACTCGGCCAATCTAAGAGATAGCGGCTTTTCCTGGTCAATATTCAACCGCTGGGGGCAGATTGTATATCAAACATCAGATTTGCCAACCGCTTTAAATTCGGGATGGAATGGTTTAGATCCCGATTCTAACCAACCACTGCCCCCGGGAATTTATCCTTACGTAGTGCGGGGTATTTACGATACTGGTCTTCCCGTTGAACAAACCGGCTCGATTACGCTTTTTCATTGATATGCATCGTTGTAGAATATACGTCATTCTGATCGGCATTGGGTTCTTGCCTTTTGGGGCGCAGGCTCAAGAAATTCGGTTTTCTCAGTATCAGGCTGCCCCGGCGTATATCAATCCGGCTAGTCTAGGAGCTACGTTGTATCCAACTCTACGAATTAATTCGCGAATTCAACAGTTCGGTGTGGTTTCTTTTCGGACGGGTTACGCCTCTTTGTCGCTACCAATTTTTTTAAATTCTTCTAACGAGTTACCAACCGCGGGGCTAGGGGTAAGCGTGTTGCAAGACGTAGCCGGGGAAAGTAGTGAATTTCGTACCACACTGGCGCAGCTTTCGGCGGCGTATACTATTTATCTCAATCGTAAAGGTACTCAGTGGATAAGTTTTGGTTTACAAGCGGGGTACCGGCAAGTTTCGGTAGACTTTTCTCAGCTACAGTGGCCGTCTCAGCTTCGATACAACGGTTTCTCCAGCGCAAGAATACCAGCTGAAAATGTAAGAAATCAAGCGGGAGTGCTAAGTATCAATTCTGGCTTGTTCTGGTCGTATGACGCCAGCCGTAATCCATTTTCTGAAGCACCTCCCGTTCGCCTGTACGCCGGGTTTTCGTTACAAAATATTAACGAACCTACCTACAACTTTTTCTCAACTTCCCAGAACGCTTTGAATTTAGGTTATTCAGCTTTCGTGGGGGCAGAATTTTGGCTAAACGATCGGTGGACTCTCGCCCCCGATGCACTTGTGCTTTGGTATGAGCCGTGGTTAGCCTATCAGGCAGGTACTTCAATCACGTATCACGCCCAGTATAGTACCCCATCGAATCCAGTGCCTTCAGCCATTCGGTTTACGGCGGGCACTTGGTACCGCGATGAATCTAGCCTAGTTTTCTTACTGGGAATGGGTGGTCAGAAATGGCAAGCTGCCCTATCGTACGACGCCAACCTGGGAGCTGCTCGGAGAGGAATTGCTAATCAGTATGTTTTGGAATTGTCTTTGCAGTACAGGTGGATGAGCAAAAAAACTCCAAAATCTCAATCCACGCCTTTGTACTGACATGTTTGGCTTTTTCTGCATAAAAACGACGTACCTTTCACTGCTGTTATCAATTAGTTTTACGCTAATTTCATTAGTTAGCTTAGGTCAGAATGCTATTCTTCAAAACCCGGAGCAGAGTGGTGACCGATATTTTCTCGCGGAACAGTACTTTAGAGCAGCTCAGTATTATCAGTTAGCCTTAACTCGTGATACGAGTAACCACCAAATAGCTATTAAGCTAGCGCATAGTGAACGGAATCAGTTTAACTACGCCCAAGCAGCCGAATGGTATCAATATGCTCAAAACTTGTCCACCGAATTTTCTGCTGATGCGGCGTACTATCAATCGTTGATGTTAAAAAACATTGGACGATGTAGGGAAGCTTATCCCTGGTTGGATAGTTTACTTAATTCTGCTGAACCGGAGTTCCGGGAATTACGGGTGAAAGCCCAACAACTGAAGCAAAGCTGCCAAGAAATAGACTTACTAAGCATCGGGGTAAAAAGCTTTGATGTAACACTACTTGATTCAACGGTAAATTCTTCCGGCTACGACTACGCCCCAGTGGTAATGGGTAATGATTCAGTCCTACTCTTGACTAGTACCCGTTTCGCGGGGAAAAAGAAAATTTCATATCGTTTTGGTGAGAATAATGCCAATTTTTTTGCTTTCCGACTTCAAGGAGATCAGTATGTTGATACGAGCACATTCGTTAGTAAAATTAACACTACAGCCAGTGAAGGGTCAGCGTGCTTTGTAGAAGCCAGAAGAGAATTTTACTTCACCTACTGCGGAAATGACCAACATTGTCAAATATATTTCGTGGCTCATAACGGAAAAGGTTGGACTGACCCAACCCCGCTGCCGGCCAGTATCAATCGTGAAGAAGCCGAAACTAAACATCCTAGTGTATCAGTTTCCGGTGATAGCTTGTTTTTCGTATCCGATCGGACCGGAGGGCACGGTGGCTTAGATATTTGGATGAGCATTCGGGCAGCTAAGGATCAGTGGTTGGCGCCGGTTTGCCTTGATAGCACGGTTAACTCAAAGTTTGATGAAGTTTCCCCTCATTATCATAGTCAGCAGAAGGTCCTGTACTTTGCTTCAAACAATCAGCGAGGTTTCGGTGGAATGGATGTATACGCTGTATCTGATTTTACGAATAGGGAAGCCCGAACCCGGAGGCATTTACCTATGCCTATAAATTCGTCAGCCGACGACAGCTATTTAGCGTTGGGCCAGCAGTTAGGTTACTTAGCATCTAATCGTGAAGGTAACTTTAATATCTACCGATTTAAAAAAAATCAGAACCAAAACTGGTTGCAGTTCTTGTCAGGAATTCCGGTTCTTCCCAGTACGCCGGAGTCCGATGTAACTATGATTACACCCAGCGATAAAATCCGACGGGTTAATCAAGTGGATACGGAAGCCTACGATTGGATTTGGGTGAATGCAGCCCAACACAAACGACTCAGCTCGGGAGCTACCCGCTTCATCTTAAACTCAGATGTGAATGATATTCAAATGAGGCAGTATCAGCAAAGTCAGCGACTGGATACAGGCGTTCAAAAACTAGAACCTATGAAAACTTTAGTTAACGTCGGTTCTGACAAAATGCTGTTGCTAACTAAGTTTAAAACTGACTCTATTGATACAAGAGAAGCCAGTATTGTCAATGGAAAAGTTGCTACTGGAACTAATCAAGAACCATTGGCCGAACAAACTATTGAACTGCGCGGAAGTGCGGGAGAGCTACTGAAGACCTCCACCACCAATGAAAACGGTGAATTTAAGTTTGTAAACCTTCCTGGGAATAGTACCTACTCCATTGCATTGACCTCAGACGAAGCACTGGATACAATCAGCGTAAGTGACTTGGTGCTTCAGACCAAACCAGAATATGCAACCCCTCAAACGTTTGAACCCATTTACTTCAATTTCAATCAGCACGAACTACGGCCTGAGTCAGCTGAGGTGCTGGAAACCTTAGCAAAATTCTACCAATCAAACCCAAGCATTTCGATTGAAATTAATGCCTTTACCGACAGCCTAGGTAGCGATGTGTATAATGTATTATTAAGTGAAAAGAGGGGGGAGGCAGCGTTTAACTTCTTAATAAGTGCGGGAGTAGATCGATCAGCGTTGGCAATAAATGCCAATGGTGTTTCTACTGCATATACCTCAACCAACGCCTACGTGAGTCAACAGCTAAACCGTAGGGTTGAATTTGAGGTTTTCGGTTTGGATCGATTATTACCGGAGGAAACGACCACCAAGATATTGAGACCAAATATAGATATTACCCAACTCTTGGAAGGTACTAAAATGACCCGGGAAGAGTTATCAGAACTAAACGGACGACCGCTAGACGTTCTGATACCTTATAAACCAATTAGGATATACAAGAACGAAATCACTGACGCCAATTCGTTATTTTATCAAATAATTGATATAAATTAACCATTCTAACCTACCCACGCCACCGATGAGATTTTCAACACAAGCTGCACAACTGCTGAGCTTTTTTCTTTTTTCCCAGCAAATTTTAGCGCAATCGGTAGGAGTAGGTACCACATCGCCCAATGCAAATGCTTCACTTCATGTGGTGGCACCCAATAACAATCAAGGGTTGCTGATCCCGAGCATGAGTACAGAGCAGAGAAATGATGGACAGTTTACCGCCAATTTATCTTCTCAAGACAATGGTTTAATGGTGTTCGACCTTACTGAAGGCCGCTTCTACTTTTGGTCGGATAGTGACTGGGTTCCTATCTGGAGTGGGCAGGTAAACCAAATACTGGCAGCAGGGGATGGAATTGTAATCAATGATCAAAATCAAATTGTAAATACGGGGGATACCGATTCTACTGACGACATTACAATCAATACTATTGCCGGTGGGGCTTTAGTCGGAACGTATTCGGATTTACTACTAGTTGAAGGGGCTGTTGAGAACGACAATATAGCTAACTTAACCATCACCGGTTCAAAGATAGCGAACAGTTCGGTAGGAGTAGAAAAGCTATCTGGGTTAGCTGACCCTACGTCGGGCAGAAATTCTTTATTGATTACGAACAACAGTAATGTTCCTCGGTGGTTTCAGCCGTCAGTCAACCAGGTGCTAGTCACCGATAATGCCGGACAGATTACTTCTCGACCTGAAACTGAGTTTGAGCGGGAGAATTTACCCACCGGAAGTATTTACGTTGGCGATAATAACCAGGCTACTCCTTTAGATGCATCTGGTAATGGGCATGTATTAGTGGGTGATGGTGGCTCATTAGTTTCCGTTGATGCTTCCGGTAATGGCCGGGTACTGGTAGGTAACGGAACATCACTGGTATCAGTCGATGTAATGGGTGATATTACCCTGGATGGGACAGGAACTGCTCAAATCAATGCTGATGCAGTAAGTACCACTGAAATAGCCGATGGAGCTATCACATCAGCGGATTTGGCAATACAAGCCGTAACCACTGATAAAATTGCTACCAACGCTATTCAGTCCAGTCAGATTCTGGACGGAACAATCGTTTTAGACGATCTGGCGGATGCGTCAGTAAATGCCGCAAAAATTGCTGACGGGGCCATTACTAATGGTGATATCAATTCTGGTGCGGGTATTATGGTGAGTAAATTGGAGGCACTAAATACAGGTCAGATCATTTTTGGTAATGATGGAGTACCTACGGTTGGTACACTCAGTGGCGATGCAGCCATCGATGCAAGTGGAAATCTGTCGCTAAATTCTCTAACTACCATAGATGTGGACGGTGGTACCATCGATAATACCGCTATCGGAAGTATTACTCCCGCCCCGGGCAACTTTACCAATATTGTTGCTACGGATGGTAGCTCAATTGCTAATCTGAACGCTAGTAATCTGACTAGCGGCACGATTGATGCCGCGTTTTTACCTGATGGAGGTTTTGGAGTAGGAACTTATGGTGGAGCTGGTAGTTTTGTTGAATCTGTTTCTCTAGATAATCTGGGGCGCGTGACCAACGTAGTCACGAATACGGCCCCGCCAAGCGATCGTCGTTTAAAAGATAATTTATCTAAGCTTACATATTCACCTGCTAAATTAAATCAACTACAAGCTTATAACTATCATTGGAAAGACGCTGACATGGGTAAAGGACGGCAGATTGGATTGATTGCTCAGGAGGTAGAGGAAGTTTATCCGGAGCTGGTGAAAGTACGATCCGATGGCTACAAAGGTGTGCAGTATCAAGGCCTTGTTCCCGTATTAATTGAAGCTTATAAGGCTCAACAGCAAGAATTGGAATTACTAAGTGAGCAAAATGTGAAATTACAAAATAAGGTTGTGCAACTAGAGAAACGCTTGGAACGCTACGAAGCGCAGTTGCAACGACTCGAAACTGCTATTGATCAGATAG
>JGI12210J13797_10371572_pt1 | contig 11605 bp, 5 predicted proteins | sample ElkSlonscriptome_3_FD_13797 | JGI IMG/M metagenome (IMG submission 13797) | reverse complement strand
GGAGGAAGAGTTCGGGTTTGAAGCGGGCATCGCTTTCATCTATATGCTTCAACTTGGCGTCTTTGATAAACTTAGATACCTCGGCCATGTCGGCTCCTTCTTTTACCTGCACCAAGGTTTGAAACCAGCTATTGCCCCAGCCAACCCAGTCGGGCAGGGTAGTTTCTGCCAGCTTCCAGGGCGCCAGGTACTTCATGTTAGTAAAGGTTGTATTCTCCGGCAGGTCTTCGTAAACACCGGTAACCGAAACGGTGTAACTTTCCCCAAGCTGTACAATCTCGCCGATGGGGTCGTTGTCACCAAAAAAGGCTTTGGCAGTTGACTCAGAGAGCATCACACTATTTAGCTCTTTCAGCCCATCACGCGTACCACTGATCATTTTCAAAGAAAACATTTCAGGCGCCGAAGGCTCCATAAAGTAACCGGTCTTGTTGATGGCTTTGTCATCTTTGCGCAGCACCAGGTCGTTGATAAATGTGGAAGTAATTACCTCGTCAAAATAGGTTCCGTAATCGTCACGCAGCACAGGAGCCAATTCCCGCGCTTGTGACTCCCAGGTTTGTACTTCCCCCTCAAAGGTTTGGTTCTGCATCACCTGCGCCAGGTCTTCGTGCTTGGTGTGGAAGTGGTTGTAGGTAAGTTCATCGTGCATCCACAGGCCAATGACCAGGGCGACGGCCATGCCGATGGCCAGCCCACCGATGTTGATAAATGAGTAGCCTTTGCTGCGGCCCAGGTTTCTGCAGCCAATTTTGATATAATTCTTAAACATAGCAGTATGATTTGTATAGTTTTTCTTTCTCTTTCGGATATAGTCGGGATGTAGGAACATGAGCACGTTGAGGCAGTAAAGCAGCCGTGCTTTCCATAAGCTTTGATCTCTTACTCGTCGCTCAAACAGCTCCTGCAAGTCACCTTCTACCTCATCCAGCAGTTCCTCGTGGCAGTACCAGCGCAGGAAGCGGAGGGGCAGGCGGGGAGGTTTTTTATTTGCTAACATGGAGTATCAATAACCTTGAACTTATTTTACTGACAGACTTATTCATCCTTAAGCGAATCCACAGGGTTTTTGACTGCAGTTCTCATCGTTTGAGAAACTACAACAAGTAATCCTAATGAAAGCATGACGAATATGCCACTCATAAATATTTCAGGGCTCAGAGATATGCGATTGGCAAAATTTTGTAACCAAAGCTTATTTCCGAAATAGGATATTGGCAAAGCAATGACAACTGATATAAGCCATAGCTGCAAAAAACTTCTGGATAGCAAAAATACTAACTGACCCACATTGGCACCTAATATTTTGCGAACACCTAATTCTTTGACCCGGCTTTCGGCGGTATAGATCACCATGCCTAATAGGCCTAAACAAGCCACGATGATTGCCATTGATGTCAGAAAGCCAAAAACCTTGACAATATCCACAAATGCTTGTAAAGATGAGTTGAGCTGATCTTCTAGAAAGCTTGCCTGGAATGCGTGCCGGGGATCAAGCTGTTTCCAGCTGGTTGCTAAATCAGACAAAGTACGGCTTACATCCGTAGGCAAAATTTTGACGTTGGCTACTTTTATCTTGGTTGAGTCATAGTGCAGTAGTAAAGGGCTGATAGCCTCAGTAGGCATACCATCCTGAAAGTCTTGGACAACTCCTACTATTTGAGAATTCGCTTTACCCAATTCAGAGATATTTAAAGTTGATCCAATTGCATCCTGGGGATATTCGTAGCCCAACAGTCTAGCCGCTTTTTCATTCAAAACTACTTCTGAACGAGCATTGGCCATGGTAAATGAACGTCCGGCTACCATCGGAATTTGATGATTTTCAAAGTAGTTAGGCGTCACCACCATATATCTTAAATTTATAGCTTCATCTCCTTCCGTGCGTTTTACATTCATGCCCATAGTAACGCCAGAGCCAGGTACAAACCAGCAGCCTGATATTGTTTCTACAGCGCTTATCTGCGACAAATGATGAGTAATCGGCTCGTAGGATTGCCCTTGTAAGTCTACATTCAGTATATTTTCTTGAGAAAATCCGTACTCTAAGTGCAGATACTTGTCAAGCTGCTGATAAAAGATTAAAGCTGTTATTATGAATGTTAGTGAGATTGTAAACTGAATTGTAATCATCACTTTGCGGAAGCCTAGGCCTTTGGGGCGAACTTTCTCAAAGTTTTTGAGCACCCTCAGTGGGGAATAGCGACACATGTAAACAGCCGGGTAGATACCTGCAAGTAATCCGACGAGTAATCCAAACAGGACAAAGTAAGCATACAGCGCAGGACTATCCGGGAAGTCAAAGTGGAGGTACTGGTTTACCCACAAGTTAAGAACCCCCACCTTGAGTAACTGAAAAAGTACTATGCTTAGACCTAGGGCCAGTAGTGCAATGACTACCGATTCGCTTACGAACTGCCCAAATAGGTGATAGCGAAAAGCACCCGATACTTTACGAATGCCCACCTCTTTTGCTCTGGTGAGCGATCGGGCAATAGACAAATTTGTATAATTGAACCCAGCTGTAAGCAAGATCAGAAAGGCGAGCCCACTCAGGAAATAGTAGGCCTGAACCGGTAATAGCTGAATAATTTCGTTATTCATCATCGGGGCCGGTGTAATTTGGGTGAGTGCCTGGCTTATGAAATGGTTTTGGTTATCTGTTGTGGCATACGCCTTTTTCGCAATTTGATCAAGTGCTGCTGTCAAAGCAACTCTGGAAGCTTTATCGCTCAGCTGAACATAGGTATAGGTATTCCAAATTGCTGACCAATCTTCTGGCTTTTGGCTGCCGTCTTCATGCTGATTTAGTGCCTGGAAAGTTTGATAAGACATAAAAGCATCTAGTGGAATGTGAGACTTCTGAGCTGTTTTTGCTAAAACTCCTGTCACGGTAAAGTCTCCGTAAGATTCCTCCTTATCGGCACCTAAACCAACCCCTTGCCGACTAAGGCCTCGCTGTGTAAAAGAAATAACTTGGCCTATCGGATGGTCTCCGCCAAAAAGCTTTTCAGCGATTTCTTCCGAAAGAACGATAGAAAATGGTTTAGCCAAGGCACTTGCCCGCTTACCGTACTTCAGGGGAAAGTCAAACATGCTTAAAAGTGTGGCGTCAGCATAAAGGCCTATAAGCGGAATGGTCGTTTGTTGGTAACTCGCATCTCCCCCAAATCCACGTCGGAGACGAGTAGTCTTATCAACGATTGAATAACCTGCCAGTTCCTCGGATAGTAGTGCCGGTGATGTAGCAGTTTGATTGCTAAAGTTGGGTTTGGTAGTGATCCGGTAGATGCGGCCTTTATTTTGGTGGAACTGATCAAAACTTTTTTGTTCAGTGAGCATTGCGATGATCAGCAGACTTATAGACATGCCGGCAGCCAACCCGAAAATATTAATAAAGCTAAAAAGTTTGTAACGTAATAGGTTGCGAATGTTTACCTTGAAGTAGTTTCTGTACATAGCAGTATGGTTAATTAGGTAGTATTGTCTTCTTTTCCGGATATAGTCTGGATGCAGGAACATGAGCACGTTGAGGCAATAGAGAAACCGGGCTTTGAACGGTCCCTCTTCACTGATCCGCCGATCGTATAGTTCCTGCAAGTCGCCCTCCACCTCGTCCAGCAGTTCTTCGCGACAGTACCAGCGCAGGAAGCGAGTAGCGAGTCGGGGAGGGTAATATTTTTTCTGATCCCTACTCATCTTTCAGACACTGTACCGGATTGATGCTGGCAGCTTTGATGGTTTGAAATCCAACGCTTATCAGGGCTATAAGCAGCACTGCCAGGGAAGCCAGCCCAAAGTACCACCATTCTAGTTTAATACTAAACGCAAAGTCGTTGAGCCATCTTTGTGCTGCCAAAAAGCTGACAGGCAAGCCTACGCATATTGCAATCAGCACCATACCGGTAAACTCACTGCTGAGTTTTTTGATAATCTTGAGGTCAGAGGCGCCCATGATCTTGCGGATGCCTATTTCTTTGAGCCTTCGCTCGGCACTAAAAGCTGATAAAGCAAAAAGCCCCAGGCAGGAGATGATGATGGCTATGCCGGCAAAGTAGCGGGAAAGTACAGATACACGCTGCTCGGCTACGTACATCGCCTGGTATTCTTCATCCAGGAAGCTGAAGTCAAAGGGAAACTCAGGATTGTAAGCCTGGTAAAAGTCGCTGATTTGGGCAATCGCCTGCTGTTCTTTTCCTGCATTTACTTTCACCATAATCTTGTGCGTCCAGGAGGGTCGCAGTACAAAAAAGAGCGGCTTGATCTCTTCGTGCAAAGAGGCAAAGTGGAAGTTTTCGGTAACCCCGATAATTTCCAGCCCGGTGTCGCCAATGTACACTTTCTGTCCCAGCGGATCTTTTAATCCCATCACATCAATGGCTGCCTGATTGAAAATAATCTTGTTTTCTTCAGTACTGAAATCATCTGAAAATGAGCGTCCTCCCAACATTTCAATATCCAGTAGCTCCAGCATGCCATGCGCTACGGGTCGCATTTCAAAAGCAGGGTAGTCCAGTCCTTCCGCTTTGCCTTCCCAGTCATCAATACCAAAAGTATTGAGCCCTGACCCCACGATGGATTGCCCGATAGCCGAAGCATCAGCAACATCAGGGAGCTTGCGTAATTCGGTAAGCAAAGTTTCCAGGTTTTCATCGGCCCGGCCTTCGCGCTCAAAATAAAGGATATTCTCCTTATCGTATCCCAGGTTTTTATTTTGTACAAAGTCTATCTGCCGGTCAACCACCAGTACCGCTACCATCAGAATGACGGATATGGTAAACTGAAAGATGACCAATCCCCGGCGCGCCAGTAGTTCACCCAAGGAAATATTGAATCTTGACGAAAGTCCGCCCCCTCTCAGGATTTTGAGCGGGCTAAAGCCCGACAGATAAAGCGCTGGATAAGTACCCGCCAATAGTCCCGTCAGAAATGTAATGCCCAGCAAGGTAAGTATCAGGAAAGGTTGAGAACTCAGACTCAGGTCCTTGCCGGTAATCTGGTTGAATTCAGCCTGAAACAGGCCGACTAGCAGCAGTGCGGCGCAGAGCGAAAAGACGGACAGCAGCACCGATTCGCTCAGGTACTGTACGACCAGGCTGGAACGTCGGGCGCCGATGGTTTTTTTGACCCCCACTTCCTTAAGCCGGCGAGTAGCGCGTGCGGTTGTCAGGTTGGTAAAGTTGATGCAGGCAATGAGCAGAATAAATACTGCAATGATAGAAAACAGGCGCACATAGGTGATCCTTCCACCAGATAATTCACCATCCTCAAAGTTGCCGTAGAGATAAGCATCTGAGAAAGGTCGGGCCCATAGCGTCACTTCATTGGCACCTTCTCTTTTGTCTTGTAGAAAATCCTCAATTTTCTGGTTGAAGGCAGCAACCGAAGTGCCTTCCTGCAGCATGACATAGGTCTTGGTAGTGTTGTAGTTCCAGTCCAGGGTATTGGGGTTGAGCTGTATGTAGGCCTCAAAAGAAATGACAAAATCAAATTGCATGGAGGAGTTGGGCAGTGTACCGTCAAAGATGCCACTTACCTGGTAGTCCTGGCTCTGGTTGTAGGTTATCGTCTTACCGACAACATCGCTGTCATTGCCAAAGAGGCTCTGTGCCATAGCATTAGAAATGACTATGTTGGTCGGCTTGGAAAGTACCTGTTTGGGATTTCCCTGCTGTAGCGGAAAAGTGAAGGTATTGAAAAAGTCCTCACCGGCAAACAAGACCGCACCCCGTATTTGCTTCTCTTTGGTGGCCATCGTGTTGCCTTCAGCAGCAAGCCGGAAGGGTACGGCAGATGCAATCTCAGGCAATTCTTTCTGGAGCGTTTCGCCCAATAATCCTGAAGAGTATTCTCCCACCCATGTTCCTTCTGCGTTTTTGCTCTCTTCCAGCACCTGGTAAAGCCGGGCTTCATGCTCGTGAAATTTATCTATACCAAGCTCATCGTTGACCCACATGAAAATCAGGGCAGCGCAGGCCAGGCCACTGGAAAGCCCGAAGAGATTAATCAAAAATGTGCTTCGGTGCTTACGGAAGTTTCTCAAGGCCAGCAATAGGTTTTGTCTTAACATAGCGGTGTTGTTTGTTGGGTAATGTTTTCTCTTTCGGATATAATCGGGATGCAGGAACATGAGCACATTGATGCAATAGAGCAGCCGTGCTTTGAACGGTCCCTTTTCACTGATCCGCCGCTCAAACAGCTCCTGCAAGTCGCCCTCCACCTCGTCCAGCAAAGCTTCACGACAGTACCAGCGCAGAAAGCGGCGGGGTAGAGAGGGAGGGGGCATGTACTTATCTTCCGGCATGTTGTTCAATGTTCATTATTCACTGCTCATTGTACATTGTCAAAATCATTCACTCCTGAGAGAATTTACCGGATTGGCAAGAGCGGCTTTTATTGTTTGAAAACTGACCGTCATAAGTGTGAGCAGCAGGGCGGCAAAGCCAGAAAGCACAAAAACCCACCAGGAAATTTCTATCCGATACTGATAGTTTTGTAACCAGATTTTTAATAAGTAATAAGCGAGGGGAATTGCCACCACCAGGGATATGCTTACCAGCAGGACGAAGTCCTTAGACAATAAACGCCACAGTTGTGCTACCGAAGCTCCCAGAACTTTACGGATACCAATTTCTTTGACCCGCTGCTCGGCTACGTAAGAAGCCAGTCCAAACAGGCCTAGGCAACTGATCAAAATGGCAAACAGTGCGAAGATGCCCGCCAACCTGCCGATTTGTACTTCAAAGGCTACCTTATTGGCCAGGTAGGTATCGGCAAAGCTGTACTCAAAAGGTGTGCTTGGGTTGATGCTTTTAAAAACCTGCTCTATTTCTGCTAAAGCAGTACTTATACTGCGCTGCTCGTTTAGCCTGATGTTAATGAACTGTTCACGATCATAGCGGTCAATAACAAAGTAAGTTTGTTCTACCTGGCCGTACAACGACTGGGATATCATGTCAGCGACTACGCCTATCACGGTATAGTCAATTCCGTGCAGCTTAACTGAGGTTCCTATCGGGTCATCAAGCTTCATGTAGTCTACCGCTGCTTCGTTGAGTATCATAGCGGAAGAGTCGGAGGCCAATGCTCTGGAGAAATCACGACCGGCGATGATCTCCCAGTTTATAGTTTCGCCAAATTCAAAATCTACTGCACCCCGGTATATATTTACCTGCATTTCAGGGTCACGGCCCGGCCAGTCCAGGCTGAAATCCGACCAGTACATATCGGTCACTTTGGTTTCTGAGCGGGCAATACTGCTGGCGAGTCCATTGGAAAGTAAGGCATTGCGGAGGGCTTTGTAGTTATCTTTTGCCTCCTGGGTCTTCACCGGAAGCATGAGCAGGGCTTCATGTTCGTAACCTAATGGCCGGTCTTTAGCATGTTGGATCTGCTGATAGACTAATATTGTACCGATGGCCAGGATCAAGGAAACTGAAAACTGAAATACAACCAGTACTTTGCGTGGCAGTGAGCCATTGCGACCGTTGAGGTGCATTTTTTTGAGCACTTTGCCGGGGCTGAAGGCAGAAAGATAAAGGGCAGGGTAGCTACCAGACACCAATGCCGTTAGAAAAATGATACCCAGGCACAAGGCCCAGAATAGCCACTGACTCATTGGTAGGCTGATCTGCTTGGCAGAGATGTCGTTGAACCACGGCAGAGCGAGCTGTACAATGATGAGGGAAAGCAGGAAGGCAAGCCCAACGACCAGGAGGGTTTCACTGTAGAACTGTTGCATCAGCTGCCTACGCAAAGATCCCATTACTTTGCGTATGCCTACTTCCTTTGCCCTTTTCTCAGAGCGGGCGGTGCTAAGGTTCATAAAATTGATACATGCCAACAGCAAAACAAAGATACCGATTGCACCGAATAGCCAAACCAGTTCAATGTATCCTCCGGTATTAACTCCATTGTCAAAGTCAGAGTACAAACGCCAGTTGGAAAGTGGGTGCAGGAACATTTGAGGGTTATAGGCAGCCAGGTCCTGGTTTACGATGTCCTTTTTTACATCCCGTATGGCTAGTGAGGCTGCGTCCATATTTACCTGGTCTTCTAGCTCTACATAGACTTCCAGCCAGTTGTTTATCCAACCCAGGTTTTGATTGGTGCTAGAAACAAGAGGTTCAATCGGAGCCACAAACAGCATGTCGGCAAATGAAGANTTCTGGGGNATGTCTTCGTATACGCCCCCCACCTGAAGTTCATACTTCCTGTCTATTTCTACAGCCTTACCTAGGGGGTCTTCATTGCCAAATAGCGCCTTTGCGGTAGAAGATGCAATTAGCATAGTCTTTGGATCTTGCAAAGCACCCACGTTACCGCTTACCAGGCGGAGGGATAGCATCTCTGCTATTTCAGGTTCGGCAAAGTATCCACTTTTACTCACAGATTTTTCACCGATAGACAAAACCGGTTCACTCGTAAAGGTGGACATAACCACGTTTTTGAAGTAGTTGCCATAATTATTGCGAAGCTCCTCGGCCAGTTGGTAAGACTGGCTTGACATAGTTTCTATTTCACCCTGGAAGGTCATGTTTTGCATTACTGCTGCAATGCGCTCATGCTTATCGTGGTAGCGATTGTAGTTGATTTCGTCAAGTATCCAAAGGCTGATCAGTATGCCCACACTCATGCCCAATGCCAGTCCACCTACTTTTATGAGGGAATACATTTTTTGCCGCGCCATATTGCGCCAGCCAATAATTAGGTAGTTTTTGAACATGATCGTATTATTTGTATAGTTTTTCTTTCTTCTTCGGATATAATCGGGGTGCAGGAACATGAGCACGTTGAGGTAATAGAGCAGCCGGGCTTTCCATAAGCCCTGCCCCCTGACTCTTCGCTCAAACAGCTCCTGCAGGTCGCCCTCCACCTCGTCCAGCAAAGCTTCACGGCAGTACCAGCGCAGGAAGCGTTGGGCGAGGCGGGGAGGAGTATGCTTTCTTGTCAAGCCCAATTGCTTTTCAGGTCCCAAACTACTTTAGGCACTGCCTGCCACATTTTTTCACGAGTTCTTTTGGCTTCAAAGAGTGCTTCTTTTCCGGAGTTTGTAATATTGAAAAGGCGTTTTTTCCTCCCTCCTCTCTCCTCAGTAGCGCCTCCCATCTGGGAGCTTAGCATGCCTCTTTCCTCCAGCCGCATCAGTGCCTTGTGTACCGAACTGATGGTGTATGTCCGGCCGGTGCGGCTTTCAAGTTCGTCAGTGATGGCCAGCCCGTAAGCATCATCGTAGAGAATACCTACGGTGAGGAGTACCATTTCTTCGAAGTCACTGAGGGCGTGTTTCATATTTGTTTTCCTTTGGTAAAACAAATGGCAAGGGCTGTGCCAGTACCTGAATACGCTTTAAGAGCAGTTTTTTGAATTCAAAGTGTCCGTTTGCGGTCGTTCTATGTACGAGGATGGACAATCAAAACTATGGAATCACATATCAGAGCCTAAGGGTATTATAGTATCACCACTAAAGTACCCGACAGCCAGAAAAATATTCAAGCAGCTTTAAGTGGTGGCAATTCAACTCTGGAGTGGCAAATTTCGGAGGAATGAACGGAGTATATTCAATATGTCAAATTTTCCCTATTAAGCATTTTTCAGCCTTCTTTGGATTTGACTCAACCTAAATCACAGATAATGTACAGCGATATGTTTTCTGCTAAAAATTCCGTGAGCTTCACTGGCGGTAGTAGCAGTTTCTCTAAAGATAAATAGGGCGATGAACCCTGAAAAAAGCAAAGAACAATGAACAGATTCGGGTGGAGCGCCGGGTCACAATCAAATGATGATCATTGCTTCTGGCGCTCAACTTATCGTTCATTGTTCTTTTTACTCTTCAGATATGTTCCACTTGGTATCTGCTAAAACGCCTCCTCCAGGGCTATCTGACCTATGGCAACACCTGACACTCTACCAGCTATGTTATCACAATTGTAATGGATACCGCCATAGACGCGGGAGATGCCAGCTTCTTCGTACATCTTCTTCAGTTCCTCCTTGTGCTCCGGGAAAAGGTGTCCCAACACTGTACCTCCGGCAGAGGAGAAGGTAGAGTGACCAGATGTGTATGAAGGAAAATTGGGAATGCCTGTCGCAATTTTGATATTCGGGTCTATCTGAGAGGGCCGGGGAAGATAGTATTTGTACTTGGCGTACCAACACAAAATACCCCCGTCCATCATCGCCCTGTTCATAGCGGAGAAGGTTCTGGCTGTACTGACCTCACTCAATTTCGCTTCAAGTATCAGGTCTTCGGCTATGCGATTCCAGTGCCCGGGAGGTGTGGAAGTCCCTCCGCCATCGGCCCAGTAGTCGGCGATGCGCCACTGCTCTCGGGTACGGTTTTCGGAGTAGGCGCGTACGCTCTTGATGTCTGTCTCAAACTCAGCGGAACCAATAGCCGGAGGCGGAGGTGGTAGGGTAGCGTAAATGGCAGTTGAGTCAAACCAGGTTTTGACTGTACTGTAGAAAGGAAGCATGGGTCTGCGCAAAGGCTTTTCCAGACATTCCCAGGGTAACTGAATCTGGTTGGCAATGTCAAAGTAGGCCAGGTGATTTCCCTGAGGATCATCTGCCTGGTCCATGCGGTCTGCTCTTCCGTAATCAATGACCTTTTCAGCCACCAGGCTTCCTATGCTTTTGCCCGCCTCCACATCACTTTGGGTATTGACTCCCGCCCATTGCATACTTTGGGCATGTTCTGCTGCTTTTTCCTTCAGGAAAGCCTCTTCGGCAGGAAACAGGTAACTCAGCACCCGATACGAAGCTTCTGCCATCGCCGAATGCTCAGACGGAAAGGAAGGAAGTCCTTCAGTGGGCTGCATGCTAAGGATGGCGGGTTCGGTAGAAACAGGCGCAGGGCGCATGTGCTGAAATTTTAGCTGCCAGGTAGTAATAAGGACATCCTGCTGGGCTACGCTCAAGAGGGCATAGGCCCTTACGGCAAATGGCGGATTGGCAAAGGGCCTGGCAGGATCTGGCGCAACCCCCACATTGGGTGCTACATTGTACTTGGCTACCAGGTCCCGGGCTATCTGGTTCCAGCGCACGACGCCTCCGGCTGCCCAGAAACGGAAAGCATCTTCCTGTGCATTGGTTCTGGCCTGGGTCAGGTTTACGAGTTCCTGCAACTCATCCTGGTACGTACTGCTGTTGATAGGGTCCGGTGCTTCCAACGCAAGTTCGTTCAGATAATCGGCGGACAGCACAGTTTTCCAGTCAGCGGCCTCGGCATCCAGGCTGGCTGCTTGTAAAAGCGGTAGTCTTTCTGCCTCAGGGATATCTTCCTGGCATGACAGGGTGTAAAACAATAGGAGTACAAAGTAAAAGTATTTCGGCTTTGAGAATTTATGAGATATGGTTTTCATTGTTTTGCAAGGTTTAGGTTGTAGACTATTGCGCCGCTGATACGGGTAGCTCTTCCGATGTTTTTTCCGCTTAAAGTAAAGCCCATTCCTGTACCCACTCCCATGTTTTTGACCCATGGCAGGTTGTAGAATACATTGAACCCTACGCGGGTGAAAGAGACAGCATTACTTGGGAAGGGTACTCCGGGGCCCAGGTCGGTTCCGCTGCGGGCCTGCTGCACCTGAAGCCAGGCATCGGTATA
>JGI12210J13797_10481222_pt1 | contig 11610 bp, 10 predicted proteins | sample ElkSlonscriptome_3_FD_13797 | JGI IMG/M metagenome (IMG submission 13797) | reverse complement strand
AAAGAATTATTCTGACGGGGATTCAGTATCCGTCTATTGAAAAATATCCGGTTTGAGGCGCTGATGATCATCAAAAGCTGCGGGTAGGCTTAAGAGAATATTAATTAGGGCCGCAATGACCATGGCGGTGAAAATGCAGATCATGATGCCGATCTGGTATTTGATGGCTGGCATGGGCATGGCGCCGCCGAGAATCTGGCCGGTCATCATGCCGGGCAGGGAGACGATGCCCATGGTGGCCATGGTGGCAATAGAGGGATTTACTGTGGCTTTCAGCGCGGTACGGAGATAGGGACGTATGGCTTCGCTCAGTGTGGCGCCGAGCATGAGATAGGTCATGAATTCCTGCTCGTTTTTCCGGATACCGCTGTAGAAGCGTTCGAGGCTCATGACATTACTGCGCTGGCAGTTTCCTAGAATCATTCCAATGATGGGCACCATATAGCGTGCGTCGTAGAATGGGTCCGGCCGAATCGCCACGAGAATGAACCAGCCACTTACAATGAAAGTGCTTGCAGCAATCCCGGTGAGGGTTCGCCAGAAAAATATTTTACGCTTCAGTCCTGATTTTCCGAGAACACTCATGTTGGCTGCGACCATCATCAGCAGCACCCAGGCGAGGTTGATGAAGCCGTTGTTCAGCTGAAAGATATACTTCAGATAGAATCCAACCAGAAAGAGCTGAATGCCCATGCGTAGGGCGGAAATAATGGTTTCGCGAATCAGGCAGAGATTCAGCCAGATGAAAATCCCGATCGGAATCAACAATAGGGCGAACATAGAAATGGTCGAGGCGGCATCCATATCGACGATCATTTTGAGACCTCCGTCAGTTTCCGGTCTTTAATTTCTATGATTCGGGAGCAGGCTAGAACCCAGTCTGGATCGTGAGATACAGAGAGCACGGTAAATTCCGGAAGGAAGAGCTCGTCTAGTACCGCCTGCTTACTTTCGGGGTCGAGGGCGGAGGTGATTTCGTCGGCAATAAAGATGGTTTTATTTAGCAGCAGGGCCCGCGCAATGGCAATGCGTTGTTTTTCGCCGCCGGAAATCCGTTTCGATTCATTATCGAGAATTTCCGGCCTCAGGTGGAGCCTTTCCAAGGTTTGGAAAATTAGATCATCGGCCGGTTGTTTGTTTTGGTGGGCTTTATAGGTGAAGGGCAGGAGCAGGGCATCGCGCACCTTTTCGGCTCCGAGTACCGGTTCCTGGCCGATAAATCCAATGCGGCTGCGGATATCCGCTACGGTTTGTGCACGGAGTACAATCCCATCGACTGAAATTTTTCCAATGATTGGAAGTGCACCCACGATACTTTTGAGCAACGAGCTTTTTCCGCACCCCGATGGGCCGCGCACCACCACTTTGTCCCCGTGGTGAATTTGAAGCGATGTCTCTTCAAGCAGCGTCTGATGCTGTACTGAGAGGGTGATGTTTTCGAAATGGATCATGTTAGAGGCCAATGGCGATGATGATGGGAAGTGTGATGGCGGAGAGCAACGTACTTAAGGCAATAATTCGCGCGGCCAATGTGGAGTCAGCGCCCATGACGTCGGCCATGATGTATGACATTCCGGCGGTGGGGCAGCCGAGGTAGAAAATAGCGATCATTTTTTCGGTCATGGAAAGATCAAAGAAACCGGCAATCAGGAACCCTATCGCCGGGGCGACGACCACCTTGATCAGTGCGGCTATTAGTGACGGAGATGCTGCGCCTTCCAAACGTTCCACTTTGAGGCTGGCGCCGATGCTCATCAGAATCAGCGGCAGGGCGGCGCGTCCCAGAGCTTCGAGCGAGCGGTTCAGGAAAAGGGGAATTTCCACCTGCACCAGATTCAGCGCAATGCCGAGGACGCACGACATAATGAGCGGATTTTTAACCATTTGCAACAGGAAGGAGGTGATGGAGTCGCCGGCGGAGTGTTTTCCTTTTCCGTAGTGGAGCAGGACGGTCACGGAAAGAATGTTTAGAATGACGACGACCGGGGCCAGTACCACAGTGCCGAGCATCTCGGCGTTGGCATCGAGCCCGGAGAGGGTATAGATGATGACCGGTAGGCCAACGAAAGCTCCATTGCTCCGGAAAGCGCCCTGAATAAATGCTCCGGTGCCCGGAGCCGGCAGTTTCAGGATTTTTGAAATTCCCCATCCGATGGCGAGGCTTGCGAGGGTGCCGATGGAAAAAATGATCACGATTCGGGAGATGGTGCTGAAGTCCAGTGCCGCCCGGCTGATACTGCTGATCAAAAGCGCCGGCAGTGAAAACCAGAAGACAAACCGGTTCAGGCTTTTAAAGAACGCGTCCGGCAGGAATGCGGTTTTCTGTAAGGCCTTGCCGAGCAGGATCAGCAGAAAAATCGGGGCTATGCTGTTGAGAATAAACATGTCCCAAGGGTAGGGATAACGAGTAATTCGTAAAGCGTAATTTACAGTTTCGAATTACTCGTTAAGCATTACTTGAGCTCCGAGGCCCATACGTTGCGGAATTGAACGGGGTTGCCGTGATTCTGAAAAAAGACCGGCCCTTCGGATAGTTGACGTTTTTTTGCTCCGTTGCCGGTGCCGTTTTTGAGCTCGACGTCATCGTGAATCAGCACGCCATTATGACGAACCGTGATTCGCGCATTTTTCACTTTTTTATCGCCTGCGAAGATGGGGGCCTTAAAGTCGATGTCATAGGTCTGCCAGCAGAGCGGCGGGTAGGTCATATTGAGGTCAGGGGTTTTTGTTTTATAGAGTGCGCCGCACCACTGCATGTTGCTGGATTCGATCTTGTTGGCATTATTTTCGGGGTGGTTGAAGTCGAGCGCAAAACTATCGAGTATTTGGATTTCATAATTATTGAATATGTAGATGCCGCTGTTTCCGCGATCCTGATTGGAAAGATTCCGGGCAGGTTTGAAGGGAATCATAAATTCGAGATGCATGTGGAATGAGCCGATGTTTTTGCGGGTTTTTGCTCCGGCCCTCATGATGCCGTTTTTAACCTGCGTAAAATCTTCGGGAAATCTGAGGATTGCGTCGGCAGGCTGCGGTTTTCCAAGGGTTGGCGATTGGCGTTCCACCCGTTGGAAACCTTTGAGTTTGGTTTTCAGTTCGCCGGCGGTTTTGGTGGAAGAAATGATGGGGGATTGGTCCCATCCGTCGCCGGGTAAACCGCCGCGGTACTGAGCGGTAAGAAAGGTTTGGTCGGGTAGGAGTGTGGCCTGGAGGGCGAATTTTCCATCGAGGGAAAGATATTCTCCCACCATGGAAAATTCAGCCACCGCGTCGGACGCGGACGCGGCGGTGGTGCAGGCCGGTACGGATTTCAGGGCAGCGCCGAAACAAGTGAGTGCCGCGGCTCCGGCGGCCAGAAGATATTTCACGACCTTTTTCATCTCCGGTTCAGTTCAGGCTAGAGTTCTTTAATTTTAATATTTCGGAAGTGGATAATGCCGTTTTTACCTTTGTGCACCTGGAGCCCGATAAATCCTGTTTTATATTCATCTGTTTTCCAGTGGGCTGAGGGGTGGCCGTTGAGCCAGGTTTTGATGGTGTCGCCTTTGGCTGCGACGGTCAGACGGTTCCATCCTTTTTTATTGAGGGATTCGCGGACGGGTTTGTGGGCTTCGAGCCAGAGCGGATAGATCCATCCGCCGGCCGCTTCGCCGTAGATGCCGCTGGACCAGCCGCGGGCATTGTTGATGCCTTCCATTTCGCACTGGGGGCCGTAAACGCGCGGGTTTCCGTTTTCCTGCTTGGTCCGGGCACGGATCATTACGCCGGAGTTTCCGTCCACTTCCCATTTAATTTCACAGGTGAAGATGAAATCAGAATACTCTTTTTCCGGGCAAAGAAAGGCGTTGACTTCCCCTGGGATGCAAGTGCCGACAATGGCATCGCCTTTGGCTTCGTATTTGTGTGCACCGCCTTTCTGGATCCAGCCATCGAGGTTCTTTCCGTTATAAAGGCTCGTGAATCCTTTAGTGAGCTCCGGCTCCGGGGTGATGTTGATCAGCATTTCGGCCGGATTGGGCACATTGACCTGTTTTGCATATTTTTTGACATACTTCTGCTGACTCTCGGAAACCTGATTGGCGTGCACTGCGACCGTTGTGAGGGCGGCGGTTAAGGTGAAAATAATCATATTCATAGGACACAACTCCTGGTTGGGTGACGTTAGTTAATATGTACATGAATCCCGACGTTGACTATGGGGGTTCGATGGACAGGGAACTTTATTTGTAATTAAAAGTTACAAAATAAATTTGAGTTTTCAAGATCCAATTGATAGGCGTTTTTAAGTGGTGGCTGGTTAGGTTCGCCCAGCGGTAGGGGAAGAAGGAGAATAGATGCCAATTTCGAGAAGACAGAGTTTAATCGCGGGGACTGCGACGGCAGGCTGGTCGATGATTCCGGGCCGTGTTCTGGGTGCAAATCAGAAGGTGAATCTGGCGGCGATCGGGATTGGTCAGCAGGGCGGTAATATTCTGCGAACGTTTGCGGCGGACCCGAATGTGAACATTGTTGCGTTATGCGATATCGATATAGACAGCGACGGCCCGGTGGGGTACTGGAGTGAAGGAGAAATTGGATGGATGGGCAAAAAGCATACGCCAGCGGCGAATGCGGCGGCGCATCCGAACGTTCCTCAATTCCGCGATTTCCGAGACATGTTCGATCAAATGGGGAACGAAATTGATGCGGTCTGCATCGGCGTTCCCGACCACGCCCATTTTCCGATCACGATGGCGGCGATGATGCTGGGCAAGCATGTCTATGTTGAAAAGCCGTTGGCGCGCACGTTTCAGGAATGTGAGTTGCTGATGCGCGCAGAAAAGAAATACGGGGTGGTCACTCAAATGGGCAACCAAGGGCATTCCGGCAATAACTATTTTCAGTTCAAGGCGTGGAAAGAAGCCGGAATCATCAAGGATGTCACGCATGTGGATGCGCAGATGACGATCGTTCGCAGATGGCATAACTGGGGTCCGGTGAAGGGTCTTCCCTCCGCGGATCCCAAGCCCCGGCGGATTAACTGGGATGTCTGGAACGGAACCACTCCAAACCCGGCCGACTATAGCGACCAACTGCATTATGGAAACTGGCGCGGTTGGCATCAGTTCGGGACCGGCTGTTTCGGCGACTGGGGCGCGCATATTCTGGATACCATTCATGAGTTTCTGGAGCTCGGTCTTCCTGAAAAAATTTCGGCCGCAAAACTGGAGGGCCGTAACGATTACATCTTCCCGCTGGCCTCCGTCATCAATTTCCAGTTTCCGGAACGAAACGGTATGCCGGCCATGGATATCGACTGGTACGACGGACAGGGCAACGCGGCACCAGTACCGGACATCGAAGGGGTTGAGCCATTGGCGGAACCGGGCAAATTTATGTATTCGAAGGACTATGTCTTCAAGGGCGGCCATCATTCCGACGTGCTGCAGATTGTGCCCTATGAAAAAATGCGCGAACTGCTGAAGGTCGGTAAACTGCCGAAGGTGTCGGCCAAGGGGAAATCGACACACCACGAAAACTTTATTCTGGCTTGCTTGGGAGAAGAAAAAACACGCTCGCCATTTTCGGTGGCGGGTCCACTCAGCCAGATGTTTGCTCTGGGTTGCATGGCGCAGCGCTTGGGTGGCACATTCGAGTTTGATCGTACGACCAAGCAGATTACCAACAACAAAAACGCAAACAGCCTGCTGAAGGACGAGGTCCGTAAAGGCTGGGAGCAGTACTACAACATATAACGAGGTTCAGGTATGTCTCATTCCATTTCCCGAAGAAATCTTTCTTTGTTGACCGGTGCCACGGCCGCGGCGACGTTGATCCCCGGTCGCGTGCTTGGGGCGAACGGCAAGGTTAATGTGGCCTGTGTCGGAATAGGAAATCGCGGGACTGGCGTGTTGAAGTCTGTGAATCAGACCGGAATTGCCAATATCGTAGCTTTATGCGATGTCGCATTAGGCAGTAAGCATACCGCCGAAATGGAGGAAAAGTTTTCCAGTGCGAAAAAATTCACCGATTTCCGGGTCATGTTCGACAAAATGGGCAATGAAATTGATGCCGTTCTCGTCTGCACGCCCGACCATTCGCATTTTCCGGCTTCCATGATGGCGATGGTACTGGGTAAGCATGTCTATGTTGAAAAGCCCATGGCGCGAACATTTCAGGAAGTGGGATTCATGATGCGCGCCGAGCAGAAATATGGCGTGGTGACGCAGATGGGTAATCAAGGGCATTCCGAAAACAACTATTATCAGTTCAAAGCATGGAAAGAGGCGGGCATCATCAAGGATGTCACGCATGTGGATGCCTATATGAACAAGGGGCGTCGCTGGCACGGCTGGGGTGACGTAAAAGAATATCCACACGGCGAAAAAATGCCAAACCATCTGGAGTGGGATCTTTGGCTGGGATCAACGGCGAAGAACTTTGACTATAGCAATAAGCTGCATCCAGGAAACTGGCGCGGATGGCATCAGTTCGGGACCGGCTGTTTTGGTGACTGGGGAGCCCATCTCCTTGATACGATTCATGAGTTTCTGGAGCTGGGGCTGCCGGAACGAATCACGGCCAAACATTTGAAAGGCCGCAATGACCTGATCTTTCCCGTAGAATCCACCATTAATTTTGAATTTCCCGCCCGTAACGGGATGCCGCCGATGGATATTGACTGGTATGACGGCAGGAACAACAAGCCGCCCGTTCCTCAAGAGTATGAGAAGTCGGAGGTCTCGGATAATCCCGGCAAGTTTATTTATACCAAGGATTATGTTCTTCATGGCGGGCATCACGGCGATATTCTTCAGGTGGTTCCCTACGAAAAAATGCGTGAACTGCTGAAGGCGGGGGCATTGCCGCGTGACTTCGGCAAAAACCCCAATCACTACGAGAGTTTTTTGCTGGCCTGTAAGGGGGAAGGGAAAACCACTTCGCCATTCTCGATTGCCGGACCGCTGGCGCAGATGTTCACACTGGGGTGCATTGCTCAACACCTGGGTGGAACGTTGGAGTTTGATGCTGAAAAATATCAGTTCACGAATAATAAATTCGCCACCATGCTCCTGAAGGACAACGTCCGAAAAGGTTGGGAGCAGTATTATAGAGTCTGAGCCGGTGCAGGGTGAAAACCCAAAGGGTTTGAAGCCATCCGGACTATGCTACGTCCGCAAGCGCCTGGGCTTTCAGTGAGAGTTCCGCGGCTTTGAATGCATGCGCTTGTGTCATTGCGTATTCCGTGCGATTGATGCAGTCGAGAATCAGATCGCCGAAAAAAGGAAATCCGGTATTTTCCAAACATTGGATTTCCCGCTCTTCCGTTCCGTTCACGAGAAAGATTTTGCTGGCCGGGGCTTCGCGCGCGACATCCATATATTTACGGACTTCCATGGTTCCTTCCGTACCGACCACAAAGGTGCGTCCATCGCCCCAGCTGGCCGAGCCATCGGGGGTGAACCAGTCGAGACGGCAATAAAATGAAGCCCCGTTTTCTGCCGTGAGGGAAGCTTCGCCAAAATCCTCAAGGCCCGGTTGGTCGGGATTATTAAAATTTTCGACGCGCGCAAAATTGATGGTGGCATCTTTGGCCTTTGTGTAATGCAGGAACTGCTCAAACTGATGCGAGCCGATGTCGGTCAGAATGCCGCCATACTTTTCCTTATCGAAAAACCAGTCCGGACGGATGGATTTGCTCAGACGATGAGGCGCCAGATTGATCACCTGAAGTACTTTGCCAATGGCGCCTTCATCGATGAGTTTTCCCGCTGCCATGCCGCCTTCGTTGTGCAGACGTTCGCTGTAGTAGACCATATATTTTTTTCCGGTCTTGGCCACCAGTTCACGCGCCTGCTCCAACTGTTCCAATGTGGTAAAGGGCGACTTGTCGGTAAAGTAATCTTTCCCCGCTTCCAAGGCTTGGAAACCAATGCGGGCACGTTCGGAGGGTACGGCCGCCGAGCAGATAAGTTTCACTTCCGGATCATTCAGAATCTGCTCATAGGATTCAGCGGCCTGCGCTTCTGGATTTTTTTCAAGGAAATCAGCCAGTCGTTCGGCGTCGGGGTCAAATGCCCATTTCAGCATGGCACCAGCATCTTTCAGGCCGTTGGTCTGACCGTTGATATGGCCGTGGTCGAGGAAGGCGGAGGCGAAAATAAATTCGCCTGGTTTAACCACTTTTTCGGTTTCGGCGGTAGGGGCATAATCCGCCCCGCTGGCAATCTGATGTTTACTCATGAACGTGTTCCTATCGGTAGGATTTAGACATATCCACTTTAGCCGTGGTTTTAACCACTTTGCGGGGTTTGGATGCGGCGATCTTTTCGTTAATCACTTTTTCGAATGCCGCGCTGTCGAGCGGAAGTGAAACCTCGGCATTGATCCATGTGGAGTAAATCATCGCACCGGCCAGCTCTAGGGATTTCAGTCCTTCGACGGCCGGGGCAATCAGTTCGGCTTCGCCTTTGGCCGCTCGGACCACATTATTCAAAATGGCTGCGTGCTGATTGACCGTTTCCAATGGTTGGAAAAATTCCTCGGTGGTTTCGGGTGTACCGAACATTTCGTCGGTCGATCTGCTGAACGCGGAAACGGATTCGCTAGTTCGGATCAGTTTTACTTCATTTCCATCGGTCATGATCGTTCCGCAGTCGCCCACAATTTCGAGGCGATTGGTGCCGGGACATTCTCCGGTGCTGGCCGAAAACTGTCCTGTCGCACCATTGGAAAATTCAAAGTAGGCGTTTACCTCATCTTCCACCTCAATGTTGTGGTATTTTCCAAAAGAGCAGTTGGCCCGAACTTTAGCGGGCATACCGACCAGCCACTGCAGAACATCGATATTGTGGGGGCACTGATTCATCAGTACGCCGCCGCCTTCGCCTTTCCAGGTCGCGCGCCAGGGGCTTGATTGGTAATAAATTTCCGGGCGGAACCAGTTGGTCATGGCCCACGAAACGCGTTGCAACTCTCCGATTTCAGCCATCCATTGTTTGATCTGTACATAGCAAGGATGGGTGCGCTGGTTCATCATGAGCGAGGCCACCTGATCTTCGCGCTGCACGGCAGCCAGGATCCGTTCGCCTTCCGCCTTATGGCAAGCTAGGGGTTTTTCCATTACCAGGTGCAGTCCGGCTTCCAATGCCTGGATGCCGATGGGGGAATGGAGGTGGGTCGGCAAGGCCACGATCACGGCATCGCAGAGACCGGATACAATCAGTTCTGATGCATCGCCAAAGCAGGCCACACCCTGTTCCTTAAAATCGTCCATCGAGTCGATGGGTTGGTTCGCTACGGCGGTCAGCGTTGCATCTTCAACCAGACCGTCTTGAATATTTTTTGCGTGAACCCGGCCGATATTGCCGAGTCCGATAATTCCGAATTTCATAGCACTATGCCTTTTTCTTGCGAACAAAATGTACAATCACGGCGAAGGCAATGAAGCCGGCCATGATCCACATGCCGGTCCATTGGAGTTTGGCCCACAAACTATAGATACTGCCGAACGAGGCGAGGCCCGCAGCGATCAGCATGGCTGTATTCCAGGCCACACGTTTGCCGCCGGTCGGCATGTTTTCTTTCAACAGGCTTTTGGAGTTCATCAGCAGGAAGAACGAGAAATAAGCGATGGGCAGCAGCACCATGCCAAACACGGAGGTAGGCACAGCCAGCCAGAAGCGCGCCTTGGCCTGACCCCAGACAAACGGGCCGAGAATACCGATTAGCGGCATCATGGCTCCGAGTTTGTAAGTGAGGCCATGCATGGGTTTATTGGCAATCTCGCAGATCACAAATCCGTTGATCAACATAAGGACGATAATGGTGGAAATCGCCATGCCGACGACGCCGAAGCCGAAGATGGCATTGGCCACGGTGTGTCCGGTCAACGGGGCCAGGCTCTGGGCCAGCTGGCCGGCATCGCGCTTCACCAACATGGCGGCCATACGGCGATCAGCCATCGGAAGCGCCGCGATTTTTTCTTCGAGTGCTTCCGGTGAAAGTGCGGCCACAGCATCTGGACCGATTTCAGCCGTCAGCCGTTTTGCGGCCAGCCCTTTGTATTGGGCAAGTAAACCGCCGGCCGGCTGGATAACCTGACCATTTGCATCTTTTTCGCCGAGCAGTCCCGGTGCGGGTTTCGCGTGGAACTGGCTGGAGGCCACAATCACAATACAGCTCGTGACGAGCAGAAAGGGGATAAAGAGGCCGGTGCTGAGGTCGAAAATGGCCAGGCCGCGGAAATCCTTATCCCAGCCGCGTTTGAGCATAGAGTAGGGCAGTAGGAAGGTCATGTTGATCCCGACTGCCGATGCTGCGGCACCGATCATGACATCGCGCTGCTGGGATACAATCAGGTTGGTCCAGAAATCGCGCATATTTTCCGTCACCGCCGCGAGGTCGGCATCGAAGGTCGATGCCGGTTTGGACATCAGGGATAAGTCGGGAATATAACCGGCGATAATCTGGGACCAGGGCAGGCCATCGCCGCTGCTGGCCATTTTGACGACCACGCCGAAGAAGGAGATGACCACCATGCCGACGATCGCCTTGAGCATCCAGTCGAAGATTTTTACCCCTTTGCTTCCACTGTCATACGACCAGATGAAGGTCACGGCAATTGCGGCGACGATGAGACAGATAATGGTTTGTGAAACTCCGGCCGACATGGCGCCTTCACCGAATATGCCTGGCATCAGGTTTTGGCGCGTGGCAGCGGTGGCCAGGTTAAACTGGGGCAGTGCCCACACGCAGTTGGCAAGCAGGGAGGCGATGATCCAGCCCCACGCCAGTACGGGGTTGACGTGGTTTTTGATCGCCGCAAAAGGTTTTTCGCCTGTGGAAAGGGTGACGTAGCCGATCGCGCTAAGCATGATCACCCCGAGAATCATGGCAATGGGCTGGAGCCAGAGAAAGGCTAGCCCGCCGAGTACGCCCAGGTAGAGCGCGTTGGCCAATGAACCACCGCCGAGCGTGATCGCACTCTGCAGCCAGCCGGGGCCGGACAGCTTAATGAACGCCTTGACGGTGGCGCCCTTTCCTTCTTTCCGGGCGCTGTTTATGAGCTCCCGATTGCTTTCAACGCTCGATGGTTCCATGGCATGCCCCTAGTTTGTTAAGAAAAGTGACATATATGCCATTTCGTAAATTCTGCGTCAAGATTGATTGTGTTTCGGGCGAAACTTAAAGGAGGGCGTCGAGCAGGTTTTTCATGGCCGCATTTACAGGTCCAATGTTTGGGTGTCCGGCCTTGATTTCTTCCTCGCTCTGAATGTAGGGCGCATCGACGAGCTCGTGGCTGCACTCCTGAATCAGGCTTTCGATGCCGTCGGCATCAATTTCCATATGAAACTGGAGGGCCACGGCCAAATCATTATAAACAAAGCCCTGGTGAATCCCGGGTTCGCTGACCGCCAGCGGTACCGCGCCATCGGGAATGTCAAACGTATCGCCATGCCAATGGAAAACGGTGAGATTTTCAGGAATCAGGTTTGGTGCTTCCGATGCGCGGGTAATGGGGAACCATCCGATTTCTTTCTGTGGGCCGCGGTAGACGTCGGCTCCGAGTACGTCGGCCATCAATTGGGCACCGAGACAGATGCCGATGACCGTTTTCTCTTCATCCAA
>JGI12210J13797_10025408_pt1 | contig 11614 bp, 11 predicted proteins | sample ElkSlonscriptome_3_FD_13797 | JGI IMG/M metagenome (IMG submission 13797) | reverse complement strand
CAGTCTAGCTGGCTGGCAACGAAACAGGAAATCTTTGGGGTGACCCAGGGAATCACCTTGCATACCCGCTAGGGTTGCTGGGTGAGGATGTCAATGCTCCGTTACAGATTGCCATCTAGCCCTGCGACTACGGCGTCAAAAGGCAAATTGTCTCATCTCAATTCGGGACAAAATCAGGTCTCAGTCTATTGCTCTATGGGCGATCGCGTCGTCAGACAATTTGATCCTGTTGCTGTCACTTATCGTCTTTATGTCGTCACTAGGCTACCCCGATCCCATCACCTAACTATCGCTGTGGACCTTGTTCAACAATGCTTCAAGCAAAGTGAGACAACGGAATAAGAAAGAAAAAAGCACGGCCCTTTAGAGACAACCCTACCTTTGCCAAAATGATGGCGCTTTGTTTAGTCATCTTGGTTGAGGAGAAAGTTCTATCAACGGTGCCACCGCCACGACTAGCACCTACGTCAGAGAGAGCAGCGACTTTTTGTCTCTGTTCCCTCACCGGTACGATTTTCTCTATGCTGAACATCCCCTTCCCGACGCCCGCCCTAGGTGGAAAACAGAACATCGCCATCCTCTGGGCGATCGCCTAATTCAACAGGGCGATCGCCTATTTGGGGTGCGCTTCGGTTCTATGACCCGCTATGCCCTATTGGATATCGATAGCGGCAGCCGCTACCACCCCCGCAACAATTCCCAAGGCATTGATCATGTTCTTCGGGCTCTAGAACCTTTGGGGCTGGTGTCTTATGTTGCCTGCACCTCGAGCTATAGCGGTGGGCTGCATCTGTACTTCCCCTTTGATATCCCGCAAAACTCACAGCGTTTAGCCCACGCTATTAAAGGTCGGCTGCAGCAAACAGGAATAGCTTTGATGGCAGGGCAGCTAGAGCTATTCCCTAACCCTCGCCCTTACTCAAATATCTCGGCCAAAACCGCTGCACAGTTCAACGGTCACCGTCTGCCCCTGCAGCCAGGGAGCTACTTACTCAACGATGACTTTCACCCTATTTGGACAAGCCAGGAGCGCTTTACAAGCCACTGGGGCCACTGCAGCGCTCAGAATGATGTCACTGCTGCAGGTATTCGCCGCGCTCTAAATCAACAGCGGCGGCAGTATGTCGTCTCTGGTAAAGCTAATAAATTTTTAAACGACCTCAATGCCGAGATTGAGCCGGGCTGGACTGGTCCTTCCCAAACTAATCACCTCCTAGGGCGGATTGCGCTGCGGTGTTACGTCTTCAGCCATATTTTATCTGGGGGTCCTCCGCTGTCGGGTCGGACTCTTACCGATGCCATCGTAGCGATCGCAACAGCCTTGCCGGGATATACAGACTGGTGTCAGCATCAGCAAGAAATTTATCAACGAGCAGAGGACTGGGCAAGGTGCGTGGAGGCCAGTAAATACTACCCCTATGGTCTGGGTAAGCGACCTGCTGAGAAGCCAGTAGAGACTGCTGAAGCTAAACGGAACTGGAACCAAGAGCAATTTCTTAAGACTGCAGATAAAATCAAAGCGGCTATGGCAGATCTAGGTCAGATAGGGCTGCCTGATACCGCCACAGCTAGATTCAAAGCGCTTTTAACCTATGGCATTGGCGGTGGATCGCTATACAGGCATAAGAATCTGTGGCATCCCGACTATGTGGTGACACCGGTAGAGTGCTGTGATTCTAAAAGAAACGGAGAAGATATATATGATCCGAAGCCTGAAGCTGGTCTTGAGAGCTCTACCGGATTACCAACGGCTCTCGACAGTACGCCAAGCTTCTTACCTTCTACAGGCGGTAACCTCCCTGACAGCAAAGCATCCAGCGCCGCAGTGCAGCATCTTACAGGCGGTAATTTTGGTTTCGCTTGGGAGTTTGCTTTTGCTCTAACTTTGATCTGGTTCTTTCATCAACTCCCCTATCGCATACAATTTCTAGCGATGTGGCGATCGCTGCAGCGGACATCGACGGGCTAGCGATCGATTGAATACCCCCCGTGTTACCTTAATTCTCATGGTGTTACTGCGCTGCGAGCGCTTTGGCTTACGGGAGTTTGACGATGGCTGTACCCGCGGGTGATATAGAGATAGGTGATGTAGATATTGGTGGCGACGCCATGCCAAGCGCGGTTTGCATCCAAAACGTGCATAAGGTTTACAACAATGTGTCTGTTGTAGATGACCTGTCCTTGACGATCAAGCCTGGTGAGATTTTTGGACTGCTCGGCCCCAACGGGGCGGGTAAATCCACCACGATTCGCATGCTCACAACTCTGACGGAGCCTACCCAGGGGGACATGGTAGTGGCGGGCTATGACGTCGTGCGCCAGCCCTTGGGCGTCAAGCAAAAGATTGGCGTGGTGCTGCAGCAGACTAGCGTGGATGGCGATCTAACTGTGTGGGAAAACATGGAGTTCCATGGGCGAATGCATCACATTCCCCACCCCAAACGGCGGGAGGACATCAGCCGCTGGCTGGAGTTCGTGGAGCTGACGGAGCGGCGCGATGATCTAGTCAAAACGCTGTCCGGCGGCATGAAGCGACGGCTGCAGATCGCCAGGGCGCTATTACATGAGCCTGAAATTTTGTTTTTGGATGAGCCGACCGTAGGCCTTGATCCTCAAACGCGGCGGCGGCTGTGGGAAATTATTCGTGGCCTTAACCAACAGGGCATGACAATGCTGCTGACCACCCACTATATGGAGGAGGTGGAATACCTGTGCGATCGCATTGGCATTATGGACAGCGGCAAGTTGATTGAGGAGGGCACATTAGCAGAGCTGAGACAGGCTCACGGTGAGGGACTGTTGATGTGCCAAAATGGCGATCGCTGGACCTATCAGTTTTTTCCTACAGTCGATGAGGCAGCGGCCTATTTAGATCAACAGCCAGAGAAATCGGGCCGCATGGTGCGGGCCTCTAACTTGGAAGATATCTTTGTAGAGCTAACGGGACATAACCTCGATTAGCCGCAATGCAACATGCCATGGCGCTTATAGAGACAATTGAAGCGATTTTGTACTTAAAAGGGCAGCCCCTATCTGTGGCCCAGGTCGCAGAATATGCGAGATGCGATCGCAAGCAGGCCAAACAGGGCTTGATTGCGCTGATGGAACGCCACGCCCAGCGGCAGGGCGCTTTGGAAGTGGCCAAAACCGAATTGGGCTACTGCCTGCAGCTGCGGGAAGAGTACCAGAATCTTGTGGAAACCCTGGTGCCTCTGGATCTGGGGGTGGGGGCATTGCGGACTCTAGCGGCGATCGCCCTCAATGGCCCCATTGTGCAAACGGATCTGATTGACCTGCGCGGGTCGGGCGCATATCAACATGTGCAAGAGTTAGTGGGCTTGGGGCTAGTGCGAAAGCGTCGTCAGTCAGATGGACGCTCTTTCTGGCTTCAGGTCACCGAGCGGTTTTATCAATACTTTCAGGTCGATAAGCTGCCTGCCCCTTTCGACCGTCCGGCATAGGGTGTCGGGTATAAAAAAATCATGAGTCTACGATGTGGAGTGGGCAGACTCTGGTGTATAGGTGTAACAATAGTAAGACTGTAGACTAAACAGGCACTCATGGTTTTTCACTCCAACAGCGCCAGCTTCTTTGAAGATGCTGATGATGAGCATCAGGCAAACCAGCTGCTGCAGTATATGCAGCACCAGTCGCCCGATGTTCTAGCGCGCGTCGCCAAGACAGTCACATCAGACGTTAAGCAGATTGTCTCTCAAAATGTCCAGGGGCTTGTTGGTGTGCTGCCCAATGAGGCGTTCAATATCCAGGTCACAACGGATAAAGAAAACCTAGCGGGCCTGCTGGCTTCGGCCATGATGACAGGATACTTTTTGCGGCGAATGGAGCAGCGAATGGAGCTGGAGGATGGCGTTATGGGCCCCATCCCCTCAACGCCAAAGGGCGATCGCAGCCGGTCTCATGACGCCGAGGACTGAGGCCTGCAAATCGGGGCTGACTGAGGGCGTTGTGGGGCCAGGCTAGGTCTAGCCTGGCAGCGTTGTGGGCCGCAGCTCAACGGTGATGGCTTCCCCACCCCGGTCAATTTCAATCTTGAGGGGTTGGCCAATAGCGCTCGCTTCCACCTGGTCTTGAACATCTTGCGCTGTCAATACGGCGACCCCGTCAATCGATAAGATCACATCTCCAACGCGCATATCTGCAGCGCTAGCTGGGGTATTGGGCATGATGCGCAGGACGAGGACTCCCGATTCAGCATTAATTTTCAGCTCCCAGGGATTTTCGTCGTTGAAGCGCTCCTTAGCGTCTGGGGAAAGTTCAATCATCTGAATACCGATGTAGGGATGTTGAACTTTCCCCGTGGAAAATAGCTCCTCTGCGATGCGGGAGGCGGTTTGTATTGGGATGGCAAACCCCAGCCCTTGGGCACCTGCTCGAATGGCGGTATTGATCCCGATGACTTCACCCCTGTCGTTGAGCAGTGGTCCACCAGAGTTTCCGGGATTAATGGCGGCGTCAGTCTGAATAAACTGAACCCGCTTGTTGGGAATCCCAACTTGGGAACTTGAACGCTCTAGGGCGCTGATGATGCCAGCGGTGACGGTGTTGTCGAGGCCTAGGGGGTTGCCGATAGCGATCGCCCACTGTCCGGGGACGAGGCTATCGGAGCTGCCTAAGGTCACTGAGGGTAGATTGTCAGCCTCAATCTTGATGGCGGCAATATCGGTGACGGGGTCGCTGCCCATCACCTGCCCTGAATATGTTCGCCCATCCTTTAGGGTCACTTCCACACTGTCGGCGTTGTCGACCACATGAGCATTGGTGATCACCTTGCCATCTGTTCCAAAGATCAAGCCTGAGCCCGTCCCTCGCTCGACCCGCTCTGATGAAGGCGCTTCGTCACCGAAGAAGCGGCGAAACAGAGGGTTTTGAAACGCGTCCGGCAGCTGGTTCGAAACGGTACGGGCAGAGTCAATGCGCACAACCGCTGGCCCAACCTGCTCCACAGCGGCAGCAATAAAGTTGGCGTGGTCGCTACCGTCAGATTCAGGCAGCTGCAATAGATTGCTTGGGTTGGCCGTCAGGGCTGCTGAGGGAGCTGGCAACTGCTGCGAGGGGTTGGCCTGCTGCACAGGGCGAGAGTCGGCTTGACTGATGCCCCAGCCAATACTGCCGCCAGCTAAAAATGCAGCCAAAACCTGCAGCCGTTTTGAAAAAATACCCATGGCTTGAAGCGACAGTCCTAAGTGGTACGTACTGAGCAGCGCACTCATTTACTCTCAGTGTAGCTGAGCTACTCTGGAAGTTGTCTAGTTTCCCGTAGTTTCTGCGGTGACTTCAGCCCTCCACAGCCGCAATTGTTCTGCCCTGAGCTGTATGGGGACGAGGCTAGCCCATCAACGAAATTCTCCGGATCCAGGTTGACTAGAATCGGATCAGGACATTAGCCGACTTCGCGACCTGACTGACCTTATGGCCCATCGTTTTCCTAGTATTGACCTTTCTTTCGCCCTTATCGCTGCATTTCGCAAGGGGGCATGTGCCGTTGTCTCATGGGGGGCCGCTGCTAGCATCTTGTTTCCCTTTGCGGCAACGGCAGCGGAACTCAGCGCTGAACAAGCGGCGGCGGCGGGTTGCCCTGCGCCGGTGCTCTCCCGCTTGACAGAGCATTCCGTTGCCGCTGGCGAGACTCTAGAGGCCATTGCTCAGACCTACATGCTGTTGCCCTCGACGTTGATTGGCCTCAACCCTGATCTGGCGAATCAGGCCCCTACCCCAGGGACAACGCTGCAGATTCCGCCCTACAACGGTATTGTGACCCGTCCTGCCTCTGGCATGACCTGGCAGGACTTAGGCGATCGCTACGGGGTTCGCGCTGATGTCCTGTTTGAGATCAACGGCTGTCAGGAGGTCTCCGACGTCGTTTTTGTCCCCGGCGTCAACTGGTTTCCTGGCGTGGGTCAGGTTACACAGGTGCCGCAGTTAGCCGCCTATCCGCTCCCCGATACGGCCACTGTGCTGCTAGGCTACGGCTGGCAGGTCAATGCAGCTCAAGATGACGTAGAGTTTCACAGCGGCGTTGATCTAGAGGCCACCACAGGAACCCCGGTACTTGCGGTCGATGCTGGTGTGGTGGCCTTCGCTGGAGAGCAGGGTAGCTACGGTAAATTGGTTGTGATTAATCATAGCGATGGGCTGCAGAGCCGCTACGCTCAGCTAGAGACGATTCAAGTTTCGGTGGGACAGCAGGTTGGCCATGGCGACCCCATTGCTACCTCTGGTCAAACTGGCGACCAAGCAGACCCCCAGACTGGCGCGGCATTGCCCCACTTGCATTTTGAGATTCGGGAGAACTCTGCCATGGGCTGGGTTGCCCAAGACCCGTCCCGCTACATTGAGAGCCTGCGCATGTTCAGTCGCTAACTGCGCCAGGGTCTGCCTCGGGCGATATATTGTGCCCTGCCGCGCCACGCCCTACGGCGCGGCAGCGAAACATCTGGTACGGAAATCCGATGCGGTTGAAGCGCTCTGGGACGATGGCACAGCGGCTGCGATCGCCAGCTTGGGTGCGCAGCCGTAGCCGGTTGGGATAGTCCTTCGTTTTCATACCCGGAGAGGCTATTACCCATAGGTTCAGCGGCAGGGGCAGGTCGGGTCTCAGGGTTGGAAATTTCCGCCAGACGGGGCCATAGCCCTGCTCCCGGTAGAGAAATGCGATCGCTGCCTCACCGGTGGTCTGCTGCGCCAGTTCTCGGGCAAAGCTCAATCCCAGGGCCACCTCCTGCAGCGACTGATAGCTCACGGCCATCAAAATAGGGGCGTCGGCCTCAAAACTCATATCTTGGGCCACTTGGGTGGGGTAGTACCCTTTTTGAAACACCACCCCCTGCACCACCAGCATGCTGCTGATTGCCCCGACGATGAGGGCGATCGCTAGAGGAGCCAGAGGAGCTAGAGGAGTCGCCAGAGAAGTTACCAGAGGAGTCGCGCGGCCTTGCTGGCTAGCCTGAGGGCGCGGTGGCGAATCTAAGCCAGCAGCCACTAGGCCAGCGGCAATCAGGACAACTAGGCCAGGATAATAGACAAAGTTATAGCGCGGAATTGCGGTGATGTCTTTATCGAGCAGATAGACGATGCCCAGAAACTGCGCCAAAATGACAGCCACCACTGTTCCTATCAGACCAATGGTGGGAGAGTGGCGCAGCCGCAACAGTCCGCGCACGACGCACCCTCCCAGCATGAGCCCAACAGCAAGCATTGTGAGCCCTGCGGGAATGGCAATGGCTAAGGGCTGGGCCTCTAGAGGAAGAGCAATAATGGATAAAATCCAGCCACTGGGGAGCTGGTATAGCGGGGCAAGGCGATCGCGCCAGTCGGGATTATAGGGGGTCAACCAGTCGGTTTCAGGGCGGCCCAAGTGGTTCAAGATTGTGGGCAGCCAGGGTAAATAGCTGATGCCGACCGCGAAGACTGTAATGGCCGCCTCTGATAAGTACTGACGCTGGCGTGACTGCCACAGCCAAAGGCCGAAGGCGACCACCTGGGCAATCACGGTCAGCCAGACAAAGTAGTGAACATAAAGCCCGAGAATGCTTACGACTGCCCAAGCCCCCAGCAGCCCTCGAACGGTCCATCGGTGGGAGGGACGACTGCTGCTATAGGCCATGGCTTGCTGGAGATGGAGCAGCAGCGCTAGGGCCAGGGCAGTGAGGGCCATGGGCAATGTGTAGTGGCGTGCCTCTTGGGAGAGGTAGACCGCGAATGGCGACAGAGCAATCAGCGCCGCTGTGGCTAGGCCCACCCTCGGCGATAGGGCTAGGCGGCCTAGCCAGTAGCCCAAAGGAACCATGGCGCTGCCCACAAGAGCGGGCAATGCCCGTAGTGCCCATACCCAGTTAGCGGTGTGGGGCGTAAGCCACCCCATCCAGCGGTACATGAGGCAAAAAAACAGCGGCGGATGGACGGACTGGACGGCGACCGTCTGGGCGATATGCTGGCAGGATAGCCCTGGGCTGTAGGTAAACAGCTCATCGAGCTGATGCAGCGGAACGGCTTGATTGAGGGGGACATCTTCTAGGGCTCGCCCCAGGCTAAATAGGGCTGCAATCACTTCGTCGAGCCACAGGGGCTTGTCGCCCAACTGCCAGAGACGAAGCCCAAAGCCCACCAAGGTGATGGCCATCAGGCATGCCGCTTGGGACGTTGTCGCCCATGCCCAGGGGCGGCGGTTAAAGGACTTGGCAAGACGAAGGTGAATCGGCATGGCCGTTGGGGCGTGGTGACGTGAGCGGTGGGGCTTGACCGAAAACAGAATACCGTGAATAGTGGTGACGCCGTCTTTTTTCCGCCGCTATGCCTCCGGTCCCTGGTTTATATTCTCTCAGCGCGCTCCAGCAGGCGATCGCTGCCCAGCCGCAGCGCTGGCGTCCCCTGGTGGTGACCAACGGGTGCTTCGATTTGCTCCATGCGGGTCACGTGCGCTATCTCAGCGCCGCCCGCGCTCTAGGGTCTTCATTGGTTGTCGGTCTCAATAGCGATCGCTCTGTTCAGCAGATCAAGCCGGGGGCAGCGGGTCAGCCCCCCAGACCCATTGTGCCGGAGCGGGAGCGGGCTGAGGTGCTGGCTGCCCTGAAGGCGGTCGATGGGGTCGTCATCTTTTCTGAGACAACAGCGACGGTTTTGGTGGAGACCCTACAGCCTGATATCTACGCCAAAGGCGGGGACTATAAGCTAGAGACACTGCCGGAAGCCTCCGCTGTGCAGGCTTGCGGAGCCCGAATTGAGCTAATCGATATAGAGGTGCCGTCGTCCACCAGCGCCATCGTGACCCGGATTCTAGACACAGCCCTCCGGTGATGCCCTTGCGCTGGAGGGCTAGATATTCGCTTCAGCTTCTGATCTCAGCGGTCTAATCCGTATGAATACCCATTAAAATGATGATCGGTCCAAACCGACGTTCCGGTGACGGATACCGTCGTCTCCGCTCTACGTCCTGCGATTGCTGCTACCGACTACTGGTCTCGCTTGCTAATGAACGACTCGATTCAATCTATACCCAGTTCGTCCGATAATGCTCGCTCTATCGGCGAGGCATCTGACGCGAGTTCGCCAGCAGCTCTGGCCCAGCAGCTGCGCGATAGCTCACCAAAGCAACAGCAGCAGCTGATAGATACCCTGACTCAATCGGCTCAGACGGACGCCTTAGTCCTATTTTTGCAGCAGCATTCTGGACCACCCACGGCTTCTGTGGGTCGTGTGCTGCGGGACTTTGTTCAGGCGACGCCGACTAACTTGTCCGATGCTGAGCTAACCGCCTTGATCGATACCCTGGTGCCCATACCTAGCGATCGCAACCTAAGCTATAGGGCCTTGCGGGATTGTCTCCTTGCCCAGAGTTTTCAGGATGCAGATCGCATCACCCTAGAAAAAATGTGCGAGCTAGCTGGACCGGTGGCGGTGGAGCGAAATTGGCTTTACTTTTCAGAGGTCAAAAAATTTCCGGTGACCGATCTAAAGACTATAGATATGCTCTGGCGAATTTTTTCCCAGAACAGATTTGGCTTTTCGGTGCAGCGCGACCTTTGGCTCGGCGTCGGGCAAAATTGGGACCGGCTCTGGCCTAAGATTGGCTGGCGTGACGAAACCTGGACCCGTTACCCCGACGGCTTTACTTGGAGCCTGTCGGCCCCGCTAGGACATCTGCCTTTGTCAAATCAACTGCGAGGGGTGAGAGTTATGGCGGCCTTGATGAGTCATTCTGCTTGGAATGGTTGAGTCACTCGGTTTGGAGATGCCCCTAACCCATGGCTCAAAGGCCGGTGTCCGCCGGATTGTATCTTGTGTAACAACCCCAGGACGATGGGCGGTGCTAGAAACGGTGAGACGATGGCGGTAGACTAGCCATCAGATGTGTAGGAGTAGGCAGCAGATGAAAAAGATTGAAGCGATTATCCGTCCCTTTAAGCTCGACGAAGTCAAGATTGCTCTCGTCAACGCTGGCATTGTAGGCATGACGGTGTCTGAGGTGCGTGGCTTTGGCCGTCAGAAAGGTCAAACTGAGCGATACCGGGGGTCAGAGTACACTGTTGAGTTTCTGCAAAAGCTCAAGGTGGAGATCGTAGTTGAGAATGCTCAGGCCGACATGGTGGTCGAGAAGATTATTTCAGCGGCCCGGACAGGAGAAATTGGCGACGGAAAGATTTTTGTTTCTCCGGTAGATGAAATTATTCGAATTCGGACCGGCGAAAAGGATATTGAGGCAATCTAGGGTGATTTGGCTCGGCGATCTGTAATCGGATACCTATAAGATGACGGCCAGCTGAAATAGCGCTCGCACAGATCTGCGGAAATCAGCGATTGAGCAAGTCTATCAAAGCTGGCATCAGCGACTGAAATGCTCGACCACGATGGCTTATGGTCTCTTTGAGAGCCGCAGGCATTTCGGCAAAGGTCATCTTCTCTGTGGGAACATAAAACACCGGATCGTAGCCAAAACCATCACTTCCGCGCTGTTGTTGAAGAATTTGTCCCCGGCAAATTCCCTCAGCTTCTAGGGCGATCGCGCCCTGGGGGTCGGCAATAGCGATGGCGCATTTAAACTGAGCGCTACGATCACTTTGCCCCTCTAACTCTTGGAGCAGCCGCTCGATACAGGCTTGGGGGGTCTCTGCGTAGCGGGCCGAATAGAGTCCGGGGGCACCGTCGAGAGCATTGACCTCTAGCCCTGAATCATCGGCGATCGCCCATTGATTCAGGTGCTTGGCGACCTGAGATGCCTTGAGCCGTGCATTCTCCATAAAGGTGGTACCGGTTTCCTCAATGTCGATATGGTCCGGTTTGAGAAGCAGCGAAACTCCCAAAGGCTGGAGATATGCCTCCATTTCCGCCACTTTTCCTGGGTTTCCCGTGGCGACCACCAGCGGTATTGTCATTGGTAATGTCCTCTGCCGATATATCTCTAGGCCGACTTCAAGGGCCAGCTCAGCTCGCAGCCCGTGCCCTTGCGATCGCTGTTGGACTGCCGCCTAAAAGCTCCTCCAAGACGGGAGGCAACGCTGTGGGCTTGTTTCGTCCCCTCCCCCTTGCGCCCTGAGGCAAGCCCTGGCCCATTGTCTTCTATTCGCAGGACGTAGCTGTCATCATTGATTTTGCCCGTCGCTTGTACCCGTGACGCGCCGATGGCGTGTTTTCCAATATTACACAGCATTTCTTCTAAAAAGCGGCATAGCTCTCGCTTGCGGTCAAAATCTAGGTTGTCTTCATCCATCGGCTCAAAGGAGCGCATCTTGATCTTGATGTTGCGAAAGCCAATCAAATCGCGCTCTAGGGTTTTGCTAAAGACTTGATAAAACAAATCATGTAGCGGCAGCTTCAGATCGAGCTTGGTGTCATTTTGTAGGTAGAAGCTGCTCTCTTTCGTAAAGGCTTCGCTGATGAGATAGTCGCTGATTTGGCGAATTTCAGCGTCTAGGGCAATGAGCTGAGCCACGAGATTGGGTTTCGGGATATCTTCGTCCTGGGTTGACCGCATCAGGCTGGCCAGGTTCTGCAGGGGACCGTTGTGAATGATGTTAAAGGCCTGCTTGATGGTGCGCTGACGTTCATTGGCAATGCGGCGGCGCTCGCGGCTGCGGGCCTGTAGCCCTTGATATTCATT